>Ga0180437_10003432_pt1 | contig 23636 bp, 18 predicted proteins | sample SS_ome_4_FD_132410 | JGI IMG/M metagenome (GOLD analysis project Ga0180437, IMG submission 132410) | Hypersaline lake sediment archaeal communities from the Salton Sea, California, USA - SS_3_D_1 metaG | ecosystem: Environmental > Aquatic > Non-marine Saline and Alkaline > Hypersaline >...
CCCGAGCAGGCGGGACATCTCCATGATTTTCCAGAATCTCGCCCTCTATCCGGATAAATCGGTGTTCGATAACATCGCCTTTCCACTCAGGCAGCAGAAGGTGGATGAAGTGCAGATCGGCACCAGGGTGAGTGACGTTGCGAAGCAGCTCAAGATCGACTGGCTTCTTGAGAAGCTGCCCTCTCAGCTTTCGGGAGGCGAACGGCAGCGGGTTGCCATTGGACGGGCGATCGTCCGGCAGCCCAAGGCCTACCTCATGGACGAACCTCTCTCGAACCTCGATGCGCTGCTGAGGCTCGAGATGCGGGTGAGCCTGAAGGAGCTCCAGACCAACCTCAAGGAGACGTTTGTCTATGTGACCCATGACCAGGTGGAGGCCCTATCCATGGGTGACAGGATTGCAGTACTGGATAAGGGGGTGATCCAGCAGGTCGCTGATCCTGAGACGATCTACAGACTTCCAAGCAACATGTTCGTGGCAACGATTCTCGGGAGCCCTCCCATGAACTTTCTCAGGTGCGCAGTCAGGGAAAAAGACGGACATCTTTCAGTGGTGCATGACAGCTTCGTTCTCAGAACACAAGACCAAACGCTCATCAACACGATCAGGGAGAGTGGATCGGCGGAAAACCTGGTGCTCGGCATCAGGCCGGAGGATGTAAAAATTCACACCAGACCCGATGCGGGGGACCTGGTGCAGGCGGAAGTGTATGTCACAGAACCGCTTGGAAACGAAACAATTGTGGACGTGAAGATGGGCGAGAATGTGATAAAGGTCCTCTCAGAAGCTGATTTCGCGGTCGGGTCAGGTCAGAAAATCTGGCTTAAAATCAACAGCATGAAAATCCATCTCTTTCACGACGAGACTCATGAATGTTTTTTCCACGCTTCCGGGAAGAGCAGCTTTCAGCTGACCTGAAGTGCTTCTGCACACAACTGCACAGAATTCTCTCCTCTCAGGAGGAGAGATTTTCTTTGCCATAGATGAGGGCCTTCGGTTCTCTCGGAACGCAGGTTTTCGCGCCAGATTTTCTCTGAGGAGGGTTCCATGCCTGAAATACTCACCGCTGGCGAGATCCTCGTTGAAATAATGCGTACGGGGCAGGATGTACCGCTGGATGTGCAGGGGTACTTCTACGGACCATTTCCGAGCGGGGCGCCTGCCATTTTCATCGACCAGGCTGCATGCCTCGGGCACAAAGCTGCGATCATCGGCGCCGTGGGAAAGGACGAGTTCGGAGAAAAAACCCTCAAACGGCTTGACCTGGACGGGGTGGACCTGTCCTTTGTCAGCGTCCTCGAGGAGTATGCGACTGCGGTTGCCTTTGTGAGCTACAGAAAGGACGGGTCCAGGAAGTTCTTATACCATATTCCCTACGCTGCAGCAGGCCATCTCACATTGCCGTCAGAAGACCGTCTGAAAGGGGTGAGGCTCTTCCACGTGATGGGGTGCTCTGTCATGATCAGCCCTGCGGTACGGGAGGTCATTTTTGCTACCGCGAAAATTGTAAAGAAAAACGGAGGGCTTGTGTCCTTTGACCCGAACCTGCGGCTGGAGCTCCTGAAGAAGGAGGAGCTTCATGATGTAATCGGCGGGATCATCGGGATTACTGACATTCTTCTGCCTGGAGAAAGGGAGCTTGCCCAGATCACAGGAAAGAGTGACACCGATAGGGCAGCCTCGCATCTCTTCAGAAGGGGAGTGTCTGTTCTCGTCATCAAGAGAGGGAGAGAGGGCGCCCTCCTCATGAAAGAAGATCAGCGGATCAGCGCTCCACCGATAGAAATCAGAGAAATCGACCCTACCGGCGCAGGCGATGCCTTTGATGCGGGCTTCCTCTGCGGTTATATGGAAGGGCTTGCACCCCAGCAGTGTCTCAGCCTCGCGAACGGGTGTGGAGCGCTGAACGCATCTCATTTCGGTCCGATGGAGGGGGTATTCAACAGGAGCTATGTTGAGTACTTTTTAAAGAGTCGACAATGAGAGTGGCATTCGTGCATCATCATTTCAGACCCGGAGGAGTGACCAGGGTCATATCCGGGCAGGCGTCCGCGCTCCGCGGCTCTGCCTCGGTTCTGCTTGTGAGTGGCGAGCCGCCCCAAAAGCCCCCGGGGATACCGCACGTGGTCGTGCCTTCCCTTGCCTATGACAGGGACAGGCGTGAAAGGAAAAGCGCTCCGGAAATCGCGAATGACATACTCTGTTCAGTGCAGGGTGTGTGGAAAAACGGTGCAGATCTCTACCACTTTCACAACCCCACTCTCGGGAAGAATACCAACCTCCTTTCGGTGATCAAGCAGCTTCACGACAGAAAGCAGACCCTGCTCCTCCAGATCCACGATTTCGCCGAGGATGGCAGACCGTGGGGATACACCAGAGAAGAATACCCAGCTGACTGCCACTACGCGGTCATCAACAAAAGGGATTACCGGATCCTTCTCGATGCAGGTCTGAACAAGGAGGGACTCCACTATATCCCAAACACTGTGTATCCCCTTCCGCACGAAGGCATAAAAAAACAGAAGCAGAAGGAGCACAAAGCAGCTGCGCGGGAAACGGACGTCGTCCTCTACCCGGTCAGAGCAATACGGAGGAAGAACATCGGAGAGGCGGTGCTTCTCTCGCGCTTCCTGGAAAGGGGGAAAAAAATCGGGATCACCCTCGAGCCGACCGGACCGGTTGACGTGATGAGCTACAGGATGTGGATGAACTTCGTGAAGGAGAAAAAACTCCCGGTGCTCTTCGGGCTTGGAGTCAGAAATGATTTTGAGTCACTCCTCGAAAGGACATCCTGCATGATCACCACGAGCATCAAGGAGGGGTTCGGGCTCTCTTTCCTGGAGCCATGGACCGGCGGGAAAATGCTCTATGGAAGGCTGCTCAGAGATATCTGCAGCGATTTCATGGAAAGAGGTGTTGATCTCGGTCACCTCTATGAAGAGATACGGGTGCCGCTCTCCCTGATGGAGGTCGATCACTTTCACAGACTCTGGGTGCGCTGTTACACCGAACGCCTCAACCAGTATGGGCTTACCGATTCCACGGAGGATGCAGAAGTGCATTTTCAACGCATCATTCAGAACGAAACTGCTGATTTCGGAATGCTGGACGAGACACTCCAGATGAACCTGATAGGAGCTTTGTGGAGTGATGGGGAAGCCGAAAAAAAAATTCTTGACGTGAATCCCATATTGGCCGATACTTTCCTTTTTACACAATCGCCATCACTCGTCTCAAGGAATAAAGGGATAATCGAGCGTGAATATTCCTGGCGGAGAACCAAAACAACACTTTCGAGGGTGTACGAGCAGGTGCTCGGGCATCCCGTGTTCCAGTCCGTGAACAAAGGGGCGCTGCTTCAGGCCTTCAACAAGCCTGAGAAGAGCTTTCTCCTCCTGTGCGAATCTGCCTGTGGGGAGGCTGCAGCGCGGGTGAGGACATGAGCTCTCCATCATCGCCATTCGGAGGGAAATGCGACCTTCACGATACCTGCCTGTGAAAACGAAAGGCAACCTTATGTCTCTTGCGGATATTATACGGGGTTCCATGATTCCCCTTTGCCCGATAGAGACTGGCATGCACAGCAGGGGAGCTCCGGTTTCACCTGTAAGAGCAGCGCTCTTTGACGTGTACGGCACGCTGTTCATGAGCGGTTCCGGGGATATATTCGTTACCGCTTCCGGTATGAGCGGTGAGCGCATGCGCGTGCTCGAAGGTCTTTTGAGAAGATATGGAGTGGAGGATGAAGCCTCTGAGGTATTCAAACGATATCTCGGGGAGATAGACAGGACCCACGAGCGGCTCAAGGGGGAGGGATGCGATTATCCGGAAGTCGAGATCGAAAAGGTGTGGATGAAGGTGCTCGAGCTGGATGACCCCTTTCGTGCCAGAGAGTTTTCCGTGGAATACGAATGCCTCTTCAATCCAGTGTGGCCCATGCCCTATTTGAGGGAAATGCTCGATCGCCTGAGTGCCTGGGGAGTGCTCCTGGGGATAATTTCCAATGCGCAGTTTTTCACCCCGCTCCTTTTTGAGGCTTCCCTCGGGGTGCAGCCGGAAGATGCAGGGTTTGACGAAGAGCTTCTGTTCTACTCCTTCAGGTTCGGGAGGGCGAAGCCCTCTCCCCTTCTCTATGAGAGAGCCCGGGAACACCTCGAGTGTCGGGGAATTGCCGCTTCGAACACACTCTATACTGGGAACGACATGCTGAACGACATTCTGCCGGCTATGAGAGCGGGTTTCCAGACTGCGCTGTTCGCAGGAGACAGACGATCACTCCGGCTAAGGGACGAGGATCCCCGGTGCAGTGGTCAGGGGCCCGATATGGTGGTTACAGATCTTCAGGAACTTACCGATTTAATTATAAAAGGTCGGAGGAACGCAGAGTGGGTAACTTCTTGAACAGGAACAACGGGTGCGTTGAAATCAAAAACATCGGGTTCATCTCCACCAGGTTTCAGGGAACCGACGGTGTGTCCCTGGAAACGGAGAAGTGGAGTCAGGTCCTGGAAAAGATGGGGTATGAGTGCTTTTATTTTGCCGGTCTGTGCGACCGGGATCCCTCCCATACTATGATTGTGCAGGAAGCACATTTTGACGATCCGGTCATAAAAAAAATTCAGGATAACTGCTTCAAGGTGTACCGGAGAACCTCGGAAACTACAGGAGTCATACACTCGGTGAGAAGACACCTGAAGACGATGCTCTACCGATTCGTGAAGGATTTCAACATCCATTTGATTATTGCTGAAAACTGTCTCGCCATTCCGATGAATATCCCGCTGGGGCTCGCGGTCACAGAGTTCATCGCAGAGACCGGCATTCCCACCATCGCCCATCACCATGATTTCTACTGGGAGCGGCCACGGTTCTTTGTCAATGCGGTGCAGGACCTCATCGGTATGGCTTTCCCGCCTTCTCTCCGCTCGATTCAGCACGTGGTCATCAATTCTGAAGCAGACCGCGAGCTCAGCTACAGGACCGGAATTTCCCCGGTGGTGATACCCAATGTGCTCGATTTTAAAAAAAAGCCGCCCGGAATAAACCACTACAACAGCGATGTCAGGGAGGCCTTTGGGCTGAAAAAAAACGATTTCTTCATCCTTCAGCCCACCCGGGTGGTGGCCCGCAAGGGAATAGAGCACACCGTCGAGGTTGTGAGCAGGTTGAAAAACCCGAGGGCAAAACTCGTCATTACGCACTCCACCAGTGATGAGGGGGATGCCTATGAGAGGCGTATTCAAAGCTATGCGGATCACCTGGGGGTGCCGCTCATCATCAAGCCGGAGATCATCGGTGACAAAAGGGGAAAAACAGCCGACGGCCGCAAGATTTATACGCTCTGGGACGTGTACCCCCACGCAGACCTCATCGCATACCCATCGACCTACGAGGGGTTTGGAAACGCCTTTATAGAGGCTGTCTATTTCAAGAAGCCGATCCTGGTGAACCAGTATTCCGCTTACGTGATGGATATCAAACCATACGGATTCAAAGTGATAGAGATGGCGGGCTGGGTGACTGATGAGGTGATCGGAGAAATCAACAGGCTCGTTCTTCAGGATAGGGCTGCATACAAGGAGCAGGGTGAAAAAAATTTTGATCTCGCTGCCCGTTTTTTTTCCTACGAGGTGCTGAAGCGTAAGCTGCGGAGCATCCTGATCAACTTCGAGGGGATCGTCGAAGCCATAGGATCTCATAAGGAAGAACCGTAACAGTATCTTTGAATTTCCTGCCTGAAACAAGGTCTGATCCCCATGATCCATCGGTTGTCAGTTTCACAGGGTTTTCCGACACATTTATGAGTGATGTCACGCGTTCCTTTCTGTCGGGAGAATAACGATCACATGCAAACAGCGCTGTATGGAGGTTCGGGATTTTCTGCTCTCCACCGGGATGAAAGGCGCGCTGCTCCCTCCGTACCTCAATGAGGCGTGCGAGCCGGTAATAGACGAGATTTCGAATGGATCCAGCTGTTTCCAGCTCCACAACAAGGCGGTCATAATCGAGTTTTTCCCTGTTTATCGCCCTGGCCGCCTTTGTGTGTTCCACCCCCTCGTGATAGTTCCTCGAGCCCATGAGAGAGTGGTAGTAGAGGGCTGGAACTCCTTTGAGGGAGAGTGCAATCGCCTGGGAAGCGATGAAACGGTCCACCTTCCTCATCAATGATTCCTTCCGGTCAGGATCCGAGATCAGATCGAAGAGGGAGATGTTCAGCTCGTAGGGGCTTGTGCTTCCATCGGCATTCAGCTTGGAGCTCACCCTTCCCCCTCTTTTTTCCGTCTCCCTGAGGAGCAATGCGACCTGGTCGTTGGTGAGCAGGTCTCGGGCGGGAAGCACACCGATTCCGTCATGGGAAGACGTGAAGTTGTACATATAGGTTTTGGGGCTGGGAAACGAGAGTGTTCCTGCCCAGAGGGTGAGCGGAGTTGCATCGCCGCTCAGAAGCGCGTATGCGGTCAGCGGAGGAAGGGCAAAGTTGTAAACCATATGAGCCTCGTCTTTGCCACTGCCGAAATAGGATATGTTCTCCCTGTGCGGGACGTTGGTCTCTGTGAGAATCTTCACGTGCGGGGCGAGCTGCTCGAGTACGTCCCTGAACAGCTTCACTACCGTATGCGTCTGAGGGAGATGGAGGCAGTTTGTGCCGCTTTCCTTCCAGAGATAGGCAATCGCATCGAGCCGTATCACAGAGGCACCGTTGGATATGTAAAAGAGGAGCACGTCGATTATCCAGAGCAGTACCCTGGGATTCTTGAAGTTCAGGTCGATCTGATCGGGGCTGAAAGTGGTCCACAGCAAGCGCTCGCCCCGTTTTGTTGTCACGCGGGTGAGCAGGGGGAGAGTGCGTGGACGAAACACGCGTGAAGTGTCGGTTTCGGGCCCGGCCACAATGAAATAATCATCGTAGGATTCATTCCCATTCAGAAACTCCTGAAACTCCGTGCTCTGCGCGGATACATGATTGATTACAAGATCGAACATGAGCTGAAAGCTCTCTGCAATTTCCCTGATGTGTGACCAGCTTCCGAGCGCGGGGTCCACACGTTTGTAGTCGATTACAGAGAATCCATCGTCAGATGAGTAGGGGAAAAAGGGAAGTATGTGCACGGTGCTTATGATGTTTTGCCCGTACCGGTCGAGAAACTGTTTCAATGTCAGAAGCGGTTTCTCATTGGCGCTGCGGAAGCTGTCGCCGTAGGTGATGAGCACGACATCTCTGTGGCTGAAATCAAAGCTCCGCTTCGGTATTCTCTGGGTATAGCTGTTGAGCAGAGAGGTAAGCTCACCGAGAAGTTCTTCTCCTTTTTCATTCCCATAGAGCAAGACAAGCTTCTCCTTCATCATTTGTGTTCTATCAGCCATTCGGAGCCTCCTTGGTGGATTATACTGTGTTCGGTAATATATTTCAACCGGATGAAATGGATATTGCATGGCGTGAACTGGCACATAATATGCTTGAAAAAAAATTCCTTTTCTGGTAAGATACATTCAGCAGGGGGGAGGGATGTCTTCTCTTTTCGAAACCCAGCCAGAAAAGAAGCTTTTAAAGACTGAAGAGGAGCAGCCGTCCTATATACTGGATTGGCTGAAGAAAAACACCTTTCACCATACAAGCTTCAGGAATATAAAGCGGCTCGTTCAGAGGAAAAAGGAGCTCGGGGTGAGCATCAGTCTCTGTTTTCCTACACTCAACGAAGAGAAAACCGTGGGGAAAGAGATTCAGGTGGCGAAAAAGGAGCTCATGGAGAAAAATCCCCTTCTGGACGAAATAGTCGTCATGGACTCAGGATCGATCGACAGGACCGAAGAGGTTGCCCAAAAGGCGGGTGCGGAGTTCTATTACTCCTCCGAAATACTCCCACAGTACAGGTCCCACCGGGGTAAGGGAGAGAACCTCTGGAAGAGTCTCTACGTGCTGAAAGGCGACATTATCTGCTGGGTGGATGCCGACATTCTGAACTTTCACCCCAGGTTCATTCTCGGGCTCGTAGGCCCTCTCCTCGAATATCCGCACCTTCTCTATGTGAAGGCATTTTACCGGAGACCCATCCGGGTTCAGGGGGAGCTCCACAGCACCGGGGGGGGGAGGGTCACCGAGCTTGTGGTGCGACCCTTCTTCAACCTTCTGTTCCCTGACCTCACTGGGATCGCACAGCCCCTCTCCGGGGAGTATGCGGCACGGCGGGAGTTAATCGAAAACATCCCATTTTTTACCGGGTATGGCGTTGAAACAGGTCACCTCATCGACATAAACCGTCTGTACGGCATCGATGTGCTTGGGCAGTGCGATCTGAGCGTCAGGATACACAGAAACCAGAGCATAGAGGCGCTGAGGAACATGTCCTACAGGATTCTGAAGATACTCCTTCAGCGCGCCGATGACATGGGGCGGATTGAGATTTTTCAGGATATTTCCGATTCTCTTCAGATAATTACCGGCGTAAAAAACGACTACAGCATATCAAAGATGAAGGTGTGGGGCACTGAACGCCCCCCCATGGTCACCATCCAGGAGTACAGAAAAAAGAGACAGATCCCTTTGGAGGAGGTGCAGTTACGGAACCTGGAGGTGACTAAACCGCTCCCTTACACCGCATCGGTCATGTTCCACCGGGACCTCATCATTCCGCGTCTCAGAGGAACGACGAAGGAGGAGGTGATACAGGAGCTCGTGGAAAAGGGCAGGAGCAGAATCCTGGATCAGGAGAAGGCAGACCGAGCGCTCGTCGAGCGCGAGGACGTGGTAACGACGCCGATCGGAAAGAACATTGCGTTTTTTCACGCCTTCGGAGATTTTGTGGACGACATCGTCCCCATCATCGGGATATCTGCGGAAGGGATCGAGATGAAGCTCAACGGAGTAGATCGCATCCACGTTGCCTTCATGTTTCTTGCACCCGAATACCTGGGTGAGATATATAAAAAGATGGTCGAGTCGCTCACAAAGATATTTTCTCGGATGGAGCACTTCGAGTGGCTTTTGCGCTGTCAGACCACCGATCAGATCATCGCCTATATAAGCTACCTCGAGGCAAAAAACAAAATCATGAAAATGCTCAACGTCGAAGATTTCACGAGAGTACCTCTGTAAAAGGCCGCTCATTAGAAGCCATCTCTCAGTAGGGGAGCATTCAATCGCGCATCTCCATCGCTTTGTAGGGGCAGGTGGGTATGCAGAGCCCGCAGGCGATGCATTTGTCCTGGATGAACTTCACCTCCATGCTTCTCCTGTCCTCCACGATCAGGGCGCCGGAGGGGCAGATCACCGTGCAGGCGCTGCAATGGGTGCACCGTTCATCGAGCCTCTGCACGACGAGTGAGACGGGCTTGAAGCTGAGACCGATGTCTTTCAGGTAGTTCAGGCCTGCGTCCAGGTTTTCACGTTTTCCCGAAATCTCTATGACCATGGTTCCTTCTTCATCCTGACCGATCCTGGCGCGTGAAATATTCACGGTGAGGTCGTATCTCTTGATCAGGTTCGAGATGATCGGTTTTTCCGTGTGCTCTTTCGGATAGTGAAGGATGATGTTTTTCGAGACGATGCGTTTCATCTGAGATCTCCTCTTTCGGTTCTCATCTGGAGAGGCCTGAAGGTCTGTCCGGAATCTGCCCCGGGAATCGAGGCCACCTTTTCGGTGATGAGAAAGGCTCCCTTCAGTATCCAGGACTTCAGAGTCTGCGCGATCTCCCTTGCCATCGGATAGCTTGAGAGAGATGAGGCAGGCACTTTTTTCCCGAGAATCTCCACACTCCCGCTTCTGAGGTTTTGGTAGCTTACATGTGTGATGATCTCGCTTCTTCTCTCCGGATAGGCACTGGAGTAATCAATAACAGGTGCCAGGATGTCCTCCTCACGGACTCCCACGAAGCCCACCATCTCTTCGTCCAATAGGGGGATCGGAATACCGATACCGAGGGCAAGGCTTGCACCGTAGCCAAGCATGGAGACGCCGCGAACATAGCGGGTACTCATGTGTTTCATGTCACCGAGCACACAGAGGGTTCCTGCGCCTTCTGTGGGTATACTCCTGCTGTTCCGCTCCACGGAGGGGTTGTGCTGGGTCCCTTCCCAGACTACGTATCCGATCCCGCCTCCCAGAAATATTCTGGTGCCGATCCCTATGGTTCGATACAGAGGGTCATTGAAAAGGGGGCTGAGCTGCCCTGCAGAGGAGAAGTTCGCGTTTCCAAGGTTGGGCTGCAGCACACCAAGATAGGTATAGATCACCCTGCCGGAGAGGTTTACCGCTACGTTGTAGTTCTGATAGGCATTTCTCGGATTCAGAAGAAACGCCTGGTTGAGCTCTTCGAGACGTACGTAGGTCTCCAGCTCCTTCCGCGGGTAGCAGTCAGTGCCGTAGGAGCGGGCTCTGAGAAGCACGTCTTTTCCCGCAATGAGGTCCTCGATGACATGCCCTCCTCCGTAATCGAAACTCCCCGGGTAGATCTTGTTTGCAGGGTCGTCCTCCGGTATTTGCGTCGCTCCGATGTAGACGTCACAGGCTGCCAGACCTCCGTATGCCTCCACTCCGTTGAGCCATGCTTTCTGTATCTTCATTCTCGGGGTGGAGTGTCCGAAATTCAGGAAAGCGCCGGAAGAACACATGGGGCTGAAGGTGCCGGTTGTCACCACGTCAACATCGGAGGCGGTTTTTCGTTGCCCGTGTTTCTCTATGTAGGGGATGATCTCTTCGGCGGTGAGCACTACCGCTTTCTGCTGGCGTATACGTTCGTTGATTTCCTGGATGGACTTGGCCATCTGTTCTTCCTTTCTGCTCCGTTATGATGGGATCGCTACACGCGCAGGAGGCTGTGCAGCTTTTCACAAAAAGATAACCACAGGAGTCTAAAATTCAATTGAAATAATCGTGGAATCAACGAGGGTATTGCGGTTAATCTCACCGCAATAATCGACCATCAGTGCTTATCGCTTGTAGCCGAACTTCCTGAGAAGCTCCTTTCTTTTTTTGACGTCTTCGTCCGTTTCCACACCCTTGGGTGGGATCCCATCCACGACACCGAGGATTCCCCTCCCCTGCTCGGTGATTCCCACGATCACCTCCACGGGATTTGCGGTGGCGCAGAAAATATTCACAACTTCCCTGGTATCCCTGATGGATGGGAGGATGTTGATGGGGAATCCTTCCTTCATGTATATGACGAACAGGTGCCCTGCTCCTATCGAAAGCGCTGCAACAACCGCCTGCTGGATGAGCTCTTCGTTGTTTCCGTCTTTTCGAACCAGACACGGACCGGATGCCTCGTTAAAGGCTATGCCGAACTGGATGCCCGGGGATGTGTTGACCACTGCCTCGTATAGGTCCTCCACGCTTTTGATGAAATGGGTCTGGCCCACGATTACGTTTGTTCCCTCCGGTACTTCAATTCTCACAGCAGCCGTTTCCATTCTTTCCTCCAGAAAGAGTTGTTTTTTATGGATACCATTATAGAGGGAATCGGAAAAAGTTGCAATTCGTGAAAATTTAGTTACAGGGGTCAGGAAAAAGCAGTAGTTTTATACGAACATTGAGAAGGCAGGAAGCACGCAGGAACTGCTCATAGAGCGGTTTTAGGAGAGAGTGCATGATAGGCTTCACGGGCGGGGGTACAGGCGGTCATATTTTTCCCTGCATTGCGGTGATCGAGGAGTTGCGGCGGAGAGGGCATGAAGAGTTTGTGTGGATAGGACAGAGGGGTGGAAGGGAAGAGGGGTGGGCACTGAGGATCGGTGTGCCCTTCTGGGGGATTCAAACCGGGAAACTGAGACGGTACGTTTCGCTGAAGAATGTAGCGGATACGCTCAGAGTGCTTATCGGGTTTTTTCAATCCCTGTTACTCCTGCTCAGGTTAAAACCGGATGTGCTCTTTTCCAAAGGAGGTTTCGTCTCCGTTGGGCCCGTCATTGCTGCCCGCCTGCTCGGGATTTCTGTGGTGACCCATGAGAGCGATATCGTTCCCGGGCTTGCAACACGGATAATCTCTCGTTTTGCCTCTGCCATCTGTATCTCTTTTGAGAAGACACGCGATTTTGTATCGGGTCGCAGAGTTGTGTGCACCGGAAATCCAGTGCGCAAAATCATAAAAGAGGGCGACCGCGAGGCAGGGATGAGTTTTCTCCAGTGTGAGGAAGGACTTCCTGTCATACTGGTGGTGGGAGGGAGTTCCGGTGCAGCACGCCTCAACGATGTTGCATGGCGGATGAAAAAGCGATTCACGCTGCCCTTCTCCCTTGTCCACCAGTGCGGTGAAGGGAACCTCCGCAAAGACATCGAGATGGGTCCGAGGTATCGGCAGTTCAGTTTCTTTGATGAGGAGATGGGAGACGTGATTGCCGCATCGGATCTCATCGTTTCGAGGGCGGGCGCTGGAGCTCTGTACGAGTTCGGCTGCCTGAGCAAGCCGGCCATTCTCGTCCCGCTCCCCAAAACGGCGAGCAGGGGAGAGCAGATAGAAAATGCGCGCTCCTTCGAGGAGCACGGCGCTGCCGTGGTTATTCAAAACGAGGATTTGGATGAAGAGCTTCTCTTCAGCACGATCGAGCGGTTGATTTCTGACCATGATAGTCTGAAGAGAATGGGAGAGGCGGCTCATTCCCTCTGCACGCCTGATGCGGAGAATGCGATCAGCGACATCATCGAATCTCTTCGCGGGGTGAAACAGGGCCCTCGAGAGCGGAAATAATTTTTTCATTGCGCATGGCGGGTTCCCGGTAGTATATTTTTCGAAACTTCACCTTTTCACAGGAGGCTGGAATGGTAGATATTGAAAAACTGCTCGGAAGCGAGGCGAATGACCTTCTGCAATATACATGTAAGACTGTACCGAAAGAAAAGTTGCACCTCCCGGGACCTGACTTTCTCGACAGAGTCATGGTGTACACGGACCGGTCCACACACGTTCTGAGAAACATGGCTTCGGTCTTCAAACACGGGAGATTGGCAGGAACCGGATACCTTTCGATTCTTCCAGTGGATCAGGGAATCGAGCACTCAGCTGGGAGTGCGTTTGCTCCCAATCCGATATATTTTGATCCGGAGAACATCGTGAGTCTCGCCATAGAGGGAGGGTGCAATGCAGTTGCATCCACACTCGGCGTACTTGGTGCGATCTCAAGGAAATACGCGCACAAGATCCCCTTCATCGTAAAGATCAATCACAACGAATTTCTCACCTATCCAAACAAATACGATCAGGTGCTCTTTGCGTCCGTTGATCAGGCATTCAATCTCGGCGCTGTGGCAGTAGGGGCGACGGTATATTACGGGTCTGAGGAGTCGAGCAGGCAGATCCAGGAGATTACCCAGGCCTTCGAGTACGCGCACAGCCTCGGAATGTTCACCGTGCTCTGGGCGTATCTGCGAAACAGCGCCTTCAAGACCAAGGAAAATGATTACCATCTGGCCGCGGACCTGTCCAATCAGGCGAACCATCTGGGAGTCACCATCCAGGCCGACATCATCAAACAGAAGCAGGCAGAGTGCAACGGCGGGTTCAAGGCGCTGAACTTCGGCAAGACCCATGAGAAGGTATACACAGAGCTCACCACTGATCATCCCATCGATCTCACGCGCTACCAGGTGGTCGGCTGCTACATGGGAAGGGCTGGAATGATAAACTCCGGAGGCGCTTCAGGAAAGGATGACATGGCGCAGGCAGTGAGAACTGCGGTGATAAACAAACGTGCCGGCGGCACTGGCCTCATTTCAGGGAGAAAGGCGTTCCAGAGACCCATGGAGGAAGGGGTAAAACTGCTCAACGCAATCCAGGATGTGTACCTGAGCAAAAACGTTACCGTTGCGTAGAAGGAAAGGAAACACAACCAGAAGCGGTACGGTTCACAGCTTTTTTCCCATCACGAAAGCGTTTTCTCTCTCCTGAGGATAGTAATTTTCGATGATACCGATGATGGAAAAGCCTGACTTTCTGTAGAAGTGAAGCGCTTTCTCGTTGGACGGTCTCACCTCGAGGTAACAGTACTCCCCAGTAACCGAGCGTGCGTGGCTCATGAGCGTGTTGAGCAAAAAACTGCCATATCCCTGGTCCTGCTCCTTCGGCGCAATGGCAATGTTGATCAGGTGCACGAGTTTTTCGTATTCCCTGCCCGGAAAGAGGAAATATTTCTTTGATTTGAGGAGGTGGTATCCTCCGTAGCCGATGACGGGTTTCCCCAGTTTCAGGGTTACCATATAGTTGTTCATGTCCGCGATGAGCAACCGGAAGAAATCTTTCGACCAGGGATGCCTGAACACGGCGCGCTCTATGGCCAGTACCTGATCCAGGTCTTTTTCGAGCATGTGAGTGTAACTGCAGGCGATTGCCATGGTGAAAGGACCTACTTTTTGAAATACCCTGCAAGCTTGTCGAGCTCGTCAGGCTTCAGAATGGTGAGAAGGGTTTGGTCACTGGAGAGAAAGCCCGAGGCGATCAGCCTCTCAATAACCGATTCAACCTCTCGTTCAGTTGAGTTTATCTGCTCGGCGATGTTCTTTACGGCTTCCTGATATTTCAGTCTCTGGGAAATCTGACCATCTGCTGAGGATTTTGCAGCTCTCCGCAGGTCGTTCAGTGCAGAGATGACGAGGGATTTCATGTCACGTTTTGCAAGGTCGCGAATCTGGTTATCTGCCTTTTCCAGCCGGAGGCAGAGAGTTTCGATGATGTTCATCGCAATGTTCGAGTTTTTACTGATCATACTGAGAAAACCGTTCCTGTTGAAAGCCAGGAGCTCACAATTATCAACCGCAGTGGCCGTTGCGGTTCGCTTTGTCTGCCGAATCAGCGACATTTCACCGAAAAATTCTCCCTTTCCAAGCACCATGAGTATCTTTTCCACATCTACAACCCGCTTGGTGATCTTCACCCTCCCCTGCTGGATGATGTACATGGTGTCGCCTGTTTCGCCTTCCTTGAAGATCACTTTCCCGGCTTCAACATAGGTTCCATATTTTTGAAACAGTGAACTTTTCTCCATCGGTTACCCCTCTCCGCGTTACGATTGAACGCTACTGGAATTTTATCTGATAATGATCTCATTTTCAACAGTTTTCAAATATTTTATTGCTTTTTTCCTCTTTCCTTACTAGGATTTTTCCAATGAGACTCTCTGTTCGTCTACTGCTGATCTTCCTGCTTTCCGTACCCTTCGCTTCTGCGGAGAGCGCATATGATGTACTGGTGCACCCCCAGGAGGAGAAAAGGACCAATCCGCTCATTGCATTCTACCAGCGATCCATTTCCAGTCATGACGGGCCCCGCTGCCTCTTCTATCCAACCTGCTCTGCCTTCTACGACCAGGCTCTGAAGCGGTACGGGCTCTTCTGGGGCACGCTCATGACCCTGGACAGGCTCCTGTATCGTGAAGGGCCCGGTTCCATGAAGTACTACCAGTTTCTGAGCGAGAAAGAGAGGTATTACGATCCAGTAGAGCACAATTATATACTGGAGAAAGCTGGCTACTACAGATGAAGATAAAGGAAGGGATACTGTTCACGGTTTTTTCCCTCATCGCTCTTTCTCCTGGAACGGCGTGGGCGATCGAAGATTCCGAGTACGGGAGGTATCTCTTCAAACAGGGCAAAGATCAGAGTGCTGTTTTTGAGCTCGAACGCTCCCTCTTCTTCCACCCAAACGCACCTGATTCGCGCTCTCTCAGGCTCCTCCTGGGTCTCGCCTACGCAAGGACCGGTCAATACAGCACTGCCCTTTTTGTGCTCGGAGGGCTGGTTCAGGAGCTGGAACAGGGGGATTCAGGTGTTGAGCGCCAGGAGCGGGAACAGGAGGGTGCAGGTGGCGAATACCGGGGGCTGGAACAGGGGGATTCAGGTGTTGAGCGCCAAATGATGCTCTGCGAGTCGGCGTTTCACATACTCAATATACACTTCAGGCAGGGGGATACCCATGACTTTTTTCCCCAACGCGAGCGTTTTTCCCACCTCTGTCCAGAGCCGAATCAGGAGCTTGAGCATTCTGTACAGCGCATGGCTGTTTCTCTTCGAATCAACGGGTTCGATTGGGAAGGTGCCCTGAGAGAACTGGATGCGGCTTCCACGGAGTTTTCTGCTTCACTCAGAGAGGAAATCCAGCCGCTTGTGGGATACAGGGGGAAGAGCCCTGTAATCGGAGGTATCCTCTCCATCGTTCCAGGTCTCGGTCACGTGTACGCAGGAAGACCCGGCGATGGTCTCAGAAGCCTCCTCATCAACTGCAGCTTCTTCTCTCTCTCCTATTTTTCCTTCAAAGAGGAGATGCCTGTGCTGGGAGCGGTTTTCGGGCTCATAGAGCTGTTTCTCTACTCTTCGAATATCTACGGGGGGGTGAATGCGGTGCTCCAGGAAAATGCCAGGTTTCTCCTCAGCAGGAGGGATGATCTGCTCAAGAGAATACCTGCGCCACCCCTGGATGTGATCACCCTGCGCAAGGAGCTGGATCTCTGATGGTTGCCCACGATGTGCTCACCTACCTCTGTGCAGAGTCGGTCGGTTTCAGCGTAAAGCCCGTACGCATTACTCCTTACACGTACTCGGAGATGGATCGTTCTCCCTACAACCGCGAGTATTCAATCGAGATGAGAGAGGGAAAGGCGCCCGCGGTCACGGCTGAGGATCCGGAGTACGATGAGAACGAGTACTACACTCCCTTTGTCCTCTATGAGAAACCTCAAGCGGGAAAGGTCTCTGCGATTCAGGTCCTTGCGCTCTACTCTGGAGAGCCGGACTGGGGCATGGATAATGGAATTTCGCTTTCGCCTGTTCAGTCCCTGATGGGGGGAAGCCAGGGATACAGGCACCTGAAGTATGGGTTGTTTTTTCTGCGAGCCGGAAAGGCTCTGGAGAGAGCACTCCATTTTGACCGTCTTTCACGGGCTGCCTTTGACAGAGGCGACCAGTACTGGGGGATCAGGTTTGCCGCCCGTGCGATCCACTATATGGAAGACCTTCTCACTCCCTTTCACACCAAACCCTTTCCGGAGCTCTTGCTCCTGAGAAAGCTGTTCGATTTGAGGGGGCTGTACTTTCTCACCTACAACTACCACATGAACTTTGAGCGTTTTACTGGATACGGGCTCTGGCATGGAAACAGAGATTTTATCGATCCTGTCCGAGACGCGAAGGTGAGTGCACTTTCGCATCTGCATTCAGATCTTCAGAAAGCCTGGAGGAGCATGAGGAATCTCTTTTATTCGCTCTTCCGGGAGTGCGGGGCACTGTGGAGAGAGGGGATGAGCGAGGGACCGGTAAAGCTCAAGGGAGAGGAAGTTGCCCGTATCAATCCTTCGGGGAGGCTGCATTGCGGAATACGAAAGTGGCTCGGCTGCGCAGCCTCAGTGGTGAAAGGATACATCGCACACTCCCTCATCCCCCGCATGCAGCAACAACCCTGATGTGGACAAGCCACATTCGCGGACACATTCGTGATGGAAAAAATTTTCTTGCCTTTTCCGCAAGAAAATCAGCATTGAGGTATTGATGAAGAGTACGCTCCTCTCCTTTCGTGACAATCCGGCTCGCATCTGTGCAAAGCTCATGAGAGAGAATGAGTTTTCACCCGAAAGAACGCTGGTTATCTCTCCCACACAGAGATTTAAAAGCACGCTTGCCGCCTCACTCATGGACGCATGGGAGAGCGACAGCGCGCGTGCCCCTGAGATACTCACCAGTGAGGAGCTCGTGCAGGTGGTTACGGCATCCCTCGGAATCGAGACCGCAAACCAGGCGCAGGAGTACTCCATGCTGTACCACGCCTGCTCCGTTACGAAGGATATCCATGAAATTTTTCCTGAGAGGTTTCTGGAGAATTTTCTCTTCTTCAAAAGCGTTGCAGAGCGCACCCTTCAGGCCTTTGACGAGCTGAACACAGAAGAGATCGACCTCCGACAGTTCCGTCTGGGTGCAATGCCCTATGCACATTTTTCGAGGCATTTCGAAATATTCAGGAATCTTTACGAGCAGTATTGCGCGGTACAAAAAGACGAAGGAATATACGGGAGGAGCTTTCTTCTCCGCCAGCTGCGCGCTGAAGACATGGAAAAATACTTCGAGCGGTATGCGGTTGTTCTACTGCTTCTTCCGGTTTCACTTACTGCATTTGAAAAAAGACTCTACAGTCAGGTGAGGGAAAGGCTCTGGGTGCTTTTACAGGATACGAATGACTACGATTTTGACGCCATACTCGCATTCAGAAACGGCCGTCCCCCTGGTCTTGACAGATACCCGGCGATACACTTCTTCGAGCCTCCTTCAAGAATACACCAGCTCATGCTCGTCCTTTCGATTATTCGTGAAGAGTGCGAGCATGACACCCCCCTCCACAAAATCGCGGTGTTGAACCTGGACCCTCTTTCCTGCCGCATGCTCTACGATTCACTTCTCGGAGCCGGATTTCCCGTGAACTACTCTGAAGGTCTCCCGGTTAAGACGAGCCCTCTCTACGGTCTTCTCAGGCTGGCATGCCATTTTTTCGAAAGCCATTTTGATACCCGTTATTTCCTCGAGATTGTTGCACACCCCCTCTTCCTGGAAGCCTTCGGGTTGAAAGAGAGAGACCTGTACACAAAAGTAAAACAGAGGGTGTGCAGAGAGCGTATCTTCCGCCTGCCCGGAATGGGGAGCGCTCTCATCAAAGAGGAGTCGAAGGTGAATGAGGGGTGTGGGCTTCTTCACGGAATGTACCGTGCGGACTCCTTTGCTGCGGTTCAGTCAGGATTGAGCAGTTTTTTTTCGAAGATCACCGAAAAAAAGAGCTACGATTTCTACGCGGTGCGCGAACTTCTTTTCAACACCGCAGCGGAGCTCACCGATCTCTCCATCGGTGTGAAGGACCGCCCCTTCGAAATTTTCCTTCAGCTCGTGAAAACCCGTGCCTATCCGGTCACCGGCGTCTACAGCAGGGGGATACAGATACTCGGCCTGCTGGAGACCAGGGGTATTCCCTTCAAAACGGTGATTGCTCCCACCTTCAATGAGGGACATTTTCCTCACAGGGGGAGTGAAAATGTGCTGTTCAATCTGCAGGTGAAGAAGGAGCTCGGACTTCCCACACTGCTGGACAGGGAAATGCTCCAGTTCTACTATCTGAAGAGGCTCATCGATTCTTCGGATCGGACAGTCCTGCTCTCTCTCAAAGATAAAAGAGGGGAGGTGGATGTGAGGTGCAGGTACAGCTACTACTTTTCCCATGAGCCCTATGTGCAGATGTGCAGCGGGGACGGTTCATCAGGTACGCCTTCACAGGAGCAGGAAAAGCCTTCAGTTGAGCACGGCTTATACAGGAAACCCTCTTCGGAGCGGAGTTTTTGCGTGCAATCTTCCTCAGGGTACGTAAACCAGGATCTGCCCTATACACTCCCGTTGAAGACGTCTGAGAGTATACATCCTCTGCACAGGGATATCACACAGCCTTGGGCCCAATTCCCTGTAAGCGGGTTTTCCAGGCTCGATCTTGACAGAATCAAGCGCTGTGAGACCCAGTTCTATATCTCAAGGGTCCTCGGCATCGAGGAGGAGCAGTCTCTCAGCAGGGAAGTTGAGCTCCGCGTGGTGGGAATGAAAGCGCACGATATTCTCCGGGAGCTGTATTCTGTTCCTCTCGAGGATGAGCAGAGTGCGCAGGCTATGCTCAGCGCGGTCTTTGAAAAGCATCTGAGAGACGGCACCTTTTACACCGCCGAGGAGCAGCTCACAAAGAGGCTTCTGAAAAAAAATCTTTCAAGGGTTGTGAGACGTGACTTTGAGCGATTCAAGTCCGGGTACCGGCTGTGCGGCGAGTTCATGGAAAGAGAGCTTAGGGCCCAGCTTGAAAGCGAAGGGGTGATGTATTCGCTGACAGGAAGGATCGACAGGATCGATGAGACTCCTTCCGGATCATACGAGATCATCGATTACAAAACAGGCAGGCTACCGAGCAGAAAGGGTCATTTTTCAGAGGGAAGATTCAGCGAGATACAGCTCGGCTTCTACGGCCTTCTCTTCTTGAAAAATTTCCCGGAGCGACGCATCGAAGCGCTCTCCTATTACGATCTCACGTCGAAGCGGGACATAGAGAGGGTGGTGGAGCACGAACGGGTGTACGGATATCTGGAGGAGTTCAGCGTACATCTGAAGGATCTGCTGGACGCTCTCAGGAAAAAGGATCGTCTGGACCTCACCGATGATATGGGCAACTGCACCTACTGCCCCTACTTCAACATATGCAGGGTGTTCGAGGAATGAACCAGAGACACATGTATGACGTGAACCGTTCCCTCGCAGTCAGCGCATCGGCAGGGAGCGGAAAGACATTTGTCCTTACAGCCAGGATCGTCGCACTGCTCCTGGCTGGAGCGAAGCCCTCTGACATTCTTGTGGTGACCTTCACAAACCTCGCAGCAGCAGACATCCGGAGGAGGCTGCTCGAGAGAGTGGCAGCGCTTGCCGGGGGTGATGAGGAGGATACAGCCCTTTTCTCATCCCTTCTGAGCGAACCTGCCGGGCACCTTCAGGAGAGAGCGCGTGCCCTCAGGGAGGAGCTTATCACTAAATTTAGTCTTCTCCAGGTATCAACGGTTGACAGCTTTTTCACCAGGATCCTCAAGTGCTTTCCCAGGGAAACGGGTATCATCCAGGACATCGCGATCGTTGATGAGATAGCGCGGGAAGGGCTATGCAGGGAGGCTTTCGAGCGCTTCTACCGCTCACTGCGGATGGATACCGCGCTCATGGACCGGGTCTTTGCCTTCATTACTCATTACAGGGATTCCACCTTGAGCCCGGACAACGCCATGCAGGAGGTTTATCGCTCGATAGAATCCAAGAGGCACTCTCTGAAGGAGACTGAGCTCATCGAAAAACGCGGGCAGAGGGCGTATCAGGAATTCATCAGAAAGAGAGAGATGTTTTTCTCTGAAGAGATGCATGCGGGAATCGAGTTTCTGACCGGAAGCCTTTCACGGTACATCCGGGGAAAAGGTAGAGATAGGAACAGCGCCTCCTTCCTCCGGGAGCTCAATCTTTTTCTCAGGCAGGGGAGCGTGGACGCCCTTGCAGGGCTCACAGCCTTCAAACAGGAGAATGTCTCCTATATTGGGAAAGTGTGCGCCAGCTTGCCGGAGGAGGATGCGCTTCGGTTTATGCGCACCCTCTCACGAATACGGGAGAACCTTCGCCTGTACCTTCAGGCTCAGATGCAGTACTACCTGTGCACCTGGTTCGAGATACACCGTAGAATCGACGCTGCATACCGGGCCCTGAAGGAGACAGGACAGTTCATCGATTTCACGGACATCGAGGAGCATGCGCGTCGGTTTCTGTCGCTTCTTCCGGATTTTGATTACCTGTCCTATAGAATCGGGTCTGAGCTTCGTCACATACTGATAGACGAGTTCCAGGACACCTCCGAGCTCCAATGGGAGGCCCTGGCCCCTCTGGTGCGCGGAAGCCTCGCCAGAGGGGGGAGCTTCTTCTATGTGGGTGACGTGAAACAGTCCATATACCGATGGAGGGGCGGACAGCCGCACCTCTTCGATCTCGTTGCCGAGGAGCTCAAGCTCGAGCAGGGGAGTCTTCTCTTCAGCTACAGGCAGGGCCGGGTACTCGTTGATTTCATAAACGGGGTGTTCAGTCACATCAGCTCGCTCTTTCACCCCTCATATCCCTACGAGCTGCAGCAAATCCCACCTGAAAAGGAGGATGCGATGAGCGGCTACGTTTCTGTCACAGAAGTCGAGGAAAAAGACACCCTTCTCCAGGAGGTGACGGACAGTATCAGGGAGCTCAATTCCAGAGGAGTGGCTTTTGATGACATCGCGATCCTGTGCAGAAAGAACAGCGACATCGAGGAGCTTGAGAAGCATCTCAGAGGCAACAGGATTCCCTGCAGGGCTGCGGGAAAGAGCAGACTCTTCCAGGATTACAGTATCCTCGACATGCTGGGAGTCATGAGCTTCGCGCTGGACCCGGAAGAGGAGATCCATCTTGCCGGGCTCCTCCGCTCCCCTCTGTTCCGATGGTCCTATGAGGAGCTCCAAAAGATCAGAGGAGAAGGAGGGAGGCTGTCACTTGAAAGGATCAGGGATATTGATCCCGCAGTTTACGGGAAGCTCGCTTCAATCGTGGGCAGGGCGCGGTTTCTCTCACCCGCCGGATTTCTGCGGGTCGTCTACCAGGAGCTGAATGTTTTGGCATGCTACCAGGAGAAACGGGAGCCGCTTTTAAAGCTCTACGAGCTTGCCTACACCTTCGAGAACAGCAGCGACTCGCTCCTGCTTGCGGACTTTGTGGAATATCTCCATGAAAACAGCGCGTCTCTCACGCTGGAGTTGAGTGACGAACACGGGGTTCTGCTTCTGACCGTTCACGCAGCAAAAGGACTCGAGTTTCATACGGTCATTGTTCCCTTTTTGAACCAGCCTTTCAGTTACAGGCTTGATGGATCGATTCTCTTCAGGAGGCAACGCGGAGGTGGGATCGCTTCCCCTATGATTGCCCGTTCACTGTACAGAGACTACCTGTCGAAAAGTGAGGAAATTGAAACGCTTTTCCGGATCACCGACAAAGAGTACAAAACTGATGAGCTGAACATCCTCTACGTTTCGCTCACCAGGGCCCGGGAAAACCTGTTGATTTTTCCCCTGAAAAAGGGTGAGAAAGAGACTGTAGGCAATGTGCTCATCCAGAGTATTGACCCATCTCTTGGAGAGCGAAAGGCTCTTTTCAGCTGGGAGAAGGGGACGCTCAGTCGTGCAAGCCACGAAACAACCGCAGAAGTCAGAGAGTTGAGAATGCTATGCATGTACGAGGAAGCCGAAGCGGAAGCCTCTCTTGAAGTGCCCGTTCTGGGAGAGGGGGAAGCTGTACTATTCCCGCCTGGAACGCCAACGGGAATACCGCGAGATCGTTACGAATGGTTTTATGGGGAGGATTTTCGTGCGAGGAGAACCGGGCTTTTGAAGGGGCTTATTTTTCACAGAGCGCTTTTTCACATCCATAGGGAGGAAGAAGATGAGGAGCGTATACTCCGTGCGATCAGTAATGCTCTGGCTTTTGAAGGGAGAGGGTTCAGCAGGGCAGAGAGGGATGATGCGGTGAGGGAGGCGCACTCAGCCCTGGAACAGGTGCTCTCAGACGATCGGATTTCTCATTTCTTCACTCCCAGTGCGATCGTTGAGGGGCTCTTCGTCTCCAGGGAGTACCCAAACCTTCTCGGGAGGATAGACAGGGTGCTGGTCGGGGATGAGGTGCAGGTGCTCGATTTCAAGACGAACAGAATCCATGACGATCAGCATCTCACAGGGCTCGTTTCCCTGTACAGGCGGCAGGTTGTCTCCTACTGCAGGTCGCTCGAGCGGATGTATCCGCAGAAAAAAGTTACCGGGTTTCTCTATTTCACCGGTGCTGAGCAGGAAAAAAGGCTTGTTGAGGTGTATTGATCTTTGTTTGGAGTTGAAACGTTTTATCCAGCTTCATTATTAGAATTCCAGCGTAATTATAAAAAAATACTTGACAATAACAGAAATAATGGAATAAAAGAAAATAACATTATTTTTTATATTTATTGTTTTGTAAAGATAAAAAAGTGCGCTACATCCTGATAGATCGTATTATTTGTATCGAGTATAATAAAAAACTCGTTGCCTTGAAAAACATATCTCTTTCAGAAG
>Ga0180437_10003433_pt1 | contig 23622 bp, 20 predicted proteins | sample SS_ome_4_FD_132410 | JGI IMG/M metagenome (GOLD analysis project Ga0180437, IMG submission 132410) | Hypersaline lake sediment archaeal communities from the Salton Sea, California, USA - SS_3_D_1 metaG | ecosystem: Environmental > Aquatic > Non-marine Saline and Alkaline > Hypersaline >...
AGGTCCGCCGCCTTTAGGTGAGTCTGCTCAGGTCTCCGCTTGATATAGGGAGGGAGCGGCGCATAACCAGCCTCTTGCAGCACGGCCCTCACATTTTGCCCACTGAACCGCAGGATTCTGCTCCCTTCCGGCCCGATCTCGATGACTTCGCCGGCGAGGCGCGAAGAAAAAACGATGCGGTCTCCTCTCCTCACCCGCCTGGCCGGCCGGCACAGAACCTCCCATCTGTCCTCCCCCAGCGGCCGCACGAACAGGAACTCGATGCGGCTCCGGTCTTTGCGGCCCCAGATTCGGGCCGGGATGACGCGGGTCTCGTTAACCACCAGGGCGTCTCCCGCGGCAAAGTATTCCGGTAAGTCGGAAAAATGAGCGTGCCGGAAGCTTCGTCTTTCCCGGTCCACCACCATCATGCGGGACAGATCACGCAGGGGAAGGGGGTGTTGGGCGATCAACGCATCGGGGAGTTCATAATCAAATTCGGAAACCTGCATGGAACACCATTTGACCTGAGTTCAATTCAAGATTTATCGAACAGCGGTCCCTGCGAGGAAGGGGAAGGATCAGAGGCGGCATAGCCCAGGTGGGCATAGGCCTTGGCCGTCACCCGACGACCCCGCGTGGTGCGCTCCAAAAAGCCGATGCGCATGAGAAACGGCTCGTAGATCGACTCGATGGTGTCCTTGTCCTCGTCCACGGCCGCGGAAATGGTGTTGATGCCCACCGGGCCGCCCGCAAAATTTTCGATGATCGTGCCCAGGATCTTCCGGTCCACATCATCCAGTCCCAAGGAATCGACTTCCATCATATCCAGGGCCTGGTCGGCCTCGTTATTGGTGATCCTGCCTTCCCCGACCACCTCCGCATAGTCCCGCACACGCCGCAACAGGCGGTTGGCCACCCGGGGTGTTCCCCGTGAGCGGCGGGCGATCTGGCGCGCCCCTTCCTCGTTGATGGGCACATCCAGCAGCGAGGCCGAGCGCCGAATGATCTTTTTCAGTTCCTCTTCCCCGTAATAGTCCAGCCGATGGATGATGCCGAAGCGGCCGCGCAGGGGCGCGGTGATGCGGCCGGCACGGGTGGTGGCGCCGATCAAGGTGAATTTCTTGAGCTGGAGTTTGTGGCTGCGGGCCCCGGGCCCCTGCCCGATGACGATATCCAGGTTGAAATCCTCCATGGCTGAGTACAGGATCTCTTCCACCGACGGGTGCAGCCGGTGGATCTCGTCGATGAACAGGACCTCTTTGTGCTGGAGATTGGTCAGGATGGCGGACAGATCGCCGGTACGCTCGATCACCGGTCCGGAAGTTGGCTTGATTCCTACTCCCATTTCCTGGGCGATGAGATACGCCAGGCTGGTCTTACCCAGCCCGGGCGGGCCGTACAGGAGAACGTGATCCAGGTGTTCATCCCGGTTGCGGGCCGCCTGGATAAAGATCTTCAGGTTGGTCTTGATGGTATCCTGGCCGACGAATTCTTCGAATTTGCGCGGCCTCAGGCTGTCTTCGAACAGCAGGTCTTCCTTGGTGCGGACAGGGTTGAGGACCGCTTCGACCGGGACGGGTTTTTTCATGGGCCTTGTCTTCAGTGCCATACTGCCAAACCCTCCGGGACAAATCAAGACATTTTTTGAGGTGGAAAGCGGCCGGACAAGCGGGCGAAGGTGATGCCGGTTTCTCCGGATGCGGGGGCTAGATTCGGGCGAGCTGTTTCAGCGACTCCCGGAGCAGGGTTTCGAATCCCGCCTCGGGGGTCAGGTCTTTGATGGTGGCGTCCACGATCTTTTCCACCTCTTTCCGTTTGAATCCCATGTTCATGAGGGCCGAGATGAGATCCTCTTTTTCGCGTGACTGAACGGTCTGGAGAATCATCTCCTTGGCGATCAGCTTTTCCTGCAGCTCGAGGGCGATCCGCATGGCGGTCTTCTTGCCGATCCCCGGCACCAGCGACAGGCGGGCCACATCGCTGTCCCGGATGGCCTCCTCCAGGTCGGAAACCTCGATGCCGGAGAGGATGTTGAGCGCGATCTTGGGGCCGATGCCGGAGATGCTGATGAGCTTCAGGAAGATGTCCTTTTCCTTCTGCGAGGAGAATCCGAAGAGGGCCAGAGCGCTGTCCGTCACGTGGGTGTGCACGAAGAGCGTGACCTCGTCTCCCACATCGCCGATGCGGAGATAGGTGGACAGGGGGATGCCGACCGAATAGCCCACGCCGCGGACATCCAAGAGGATGCGGTCGGATTGTTTCTGGATCAGGCTGCCTCGTAAAAAACCGATCAATGCCGCACCCTCCTTGGCCTCCCTTCCTTATTCTTCCACTTCGTTAATTTTCTGTTGGAAGATCCGGGCGTTGAGATGACATATGGCGGTGGCCAGCGCATCCGAGGCATCGCTCTCCAGCCGGGTTTCCGGCAGGTTGAGCAGGATCCGGACCATCTGTTCGACCTGGTGCTTATCCGCCTGTCCGAATCCGGTTACGGCCTTTTTGATTTCCAGGGCGGAGTATTCGAACAGGTGGCAGGGACTTCCCGCCACCGCCACCAGGGCCGCCCCCCGGACCTGGCCGAGAATGATGGCGGTCTTGACATTATTGGCATAGAACAGGTTCTCGATCGCCACCTCATGGGGCTGGTGATCGCGAATGAGCCGCTCGATTCCGATTTTGATGGCATGGATCCTCTGAGGGAATGGCAGACGCCGCTCCGGCTTGATCACGCCGTGGGCCAGGACCGAATAATGATTGCGGGAGTATTCGATGATGCCGTATCCGGTGGAGCTGAGGCTGGGATCGATTCCTAGGACTCTCATTCTCGTTGGCGCCTGATGATGGGATTTCCGCGGCGTTACGCCGGGCTAGCCGGAATATTTGGCGATCTCATCCTCATCGATATCGAAATTGGCCCATACGTTCTGGGCGTCGTCATGATCTTCTAAAGCATCCATGAGCTTGAGGCACTGTTCCGCCTGTTTTCCTTCCAGCTTGACGTAGTTGTTCGGCACCATGCCCACACTGGAGGCGGCGGGCTCGATGTTGTTTTCTTTGAGCGCCTGGTCGACCGCTTCATAATCCTCGGGAGTGGTGAATATCTCGTAGTTGCTTCCGTCCTCCTTCAGGTCTTCGGCCCCGGCATCCAGGATGATAGACAGCAGCTGTTCTTCGGAGGCCCGGGCCTTCTCGACCACGATGTAGCCTTTTCTCTGGAACATCCAGGCGACGGAGCCGGATTCGCCTAAGTTGCCGCCGTGTTTGGAAAATATGTGCCGAAGTTCGGAGACGGTACGGTTCTTGTTGTCGGTCAAAGCTTCGATGTAGACCGCGACTCCGCCCGGGCCGTAGCCTTCGTAAGATATCTCCTCGTAAGAGACGCCTTCCAGCTGCCCGGTGCCCTTCATGATGGCCCGCTTGATGTTATCCGCAGGCATATTGGCGGCTTTCGCATCGGCGATGGCCTTGCGCAGGCGGGGATTGGCGTCCGGGTCCCCGCCGCCCATGCGGGCCGCCACGGCCAGCTCTTTGATGATCCTGGTGAAGACCCTGCCCCGCTTGGCGTCGGTGGCCGCTTTTTTATGCTTGATGGAGGCCCATTTCGAGTGCCCTGACATGTCGGCTCCTTACGTTAGGCTTTAAAAAAATTCTAACACAAATAGGGGGATAAAAGAAAGCAGCCCGGTTTTGGAAATGTCCCAGTCCGAAAAAGGCATTTGTTTTGCCCTCGGACTTGGTTTAAGATGAGAGTCCCCTGATCGTCAGGCGAAGGCAGATAAGCGAGGAAGGACGATGTCGGTTTACCATCAGAGACAGGCCGAGCTTTATCGGCGCGGATTGTTCCTGGAATATGTCACGGTGGTATACAATGCGCTGGAGGCGGCGCTGTCCATCGTGTTCGGCTATCTGGCCGGAAGCATCGCCCTGATAGGATTCGGGCTGGACAGCGTGGTGGAGTCGCTCTCCGGATTCATCCTGATCTGGCGCCTCCGCCAGCACGGCCGGATCACCAAGGCGGAGGAGCAGCGGGTGGAGAAGAAGGCCATGAAGTTCGTGGCCGTGACCTTTTTCATCCTGGGTTTTTACATCCTCTTCCAGTCCGTCAAAAAACTGGTCCTGCAGGATATGCCCGATCCCTCCGTGCCGGGCATCATCATCGCGCTGGTTTCTCTGGCCGTCATGCCCACCCTCAGCATCGCCAAGCGCAGGATCGGCGAGCAGATCCGCAGCGGAGCCTTGATCGCCGACGCCAAAGAGACCCTGGCCTGTTCCTTTCTCTCCGTGGCCCTGCTTCTGGGTTTGGGATTGAACTATCTGAGGGGATGGTGGTGGGCCGACGCGGTGGCCGGAATCTTCATCGTGCTGTTCCTGATCCACGAAGGCCTGGAGAGCTGGCGCGAGGTGGAATATGTGCCGGAGCGGTGATATACTGGGGGAGTTCGAGGAGGGACTGAGATGAAGCAAAACATGGGGAATACCGACCGGGTGATCCGTACCGTGCTGGCCCTGCTGGTGCTGGTGCTCTTTGTTTTCAAGCAGCTGAGCGGATTGGCCGCCGTCATCCTGGGGATCTTCGCCCTGGCATTCCTGATCACCAGCTTCACCGGCTTCTGCCCGCTCTATGTGCCGCTGAAGATTTCCACCCAAAAGAAAGAAAAATAGCGGCCGTCCCCGCCCGAGATTCGACCGCGGCTGCGGGGCCCTTTTTTTAGCCTTAAAACTTGACAAAAACTATAGGTATTGTATAATGATATATATACCTCATAGGGGTATATGGTATATCGCAGACAAAGGCATTGTGATGAATGAACAAAAAACCACTCATGACGAGGAGATCGTGCGTCTCAAGAGGATCGAGGGCCAGATACGCGGCATACAGAAGATGATCCAGGATAAGCGCTACTGCATTGATATCCTGACGCAGCTGTCTTCGGTGACCGGCGCCATAAAACGGGTCGAGGCCAACGTCCTGGAGCGGCATCTCAAGGGATGCGTGCAGTATTCCTTCTGCAAGGGCAGCCGCGAGGACCGCGAACAAAAGATTTCCGAGGTCATGGACGCGCTGCAGAAATTCCGAAGATAGGAGAACTCAAATCATGGCTTATTATTTCAACAAGACCGTCAAGGGCGAATTCGAACGGGTGGTCGAACGGGTGGTCGCCTCGCTCCGACAGGGCGGCTTCGGTGTTTTGACCGAAATCGATGTCCGGCAGACCCTGCGCAAGAAATTGGGCGTGGAATTCCGAAACTATCGGATCTTGGGGGCCTGTCATCCCCCATCCGCGTACCAGGCGCTGTTGGCGGAAGATAAGATCGGGACCATGCTCCCCTGCAACGTCATCGTGCAGGAGGGCGCTCCGGGAGAGATCGAGGTGGCGGCCATCGATCCCATCGCTTCCATGCAGGCCATCCAAAATCCCGGACTCGGAGAGGTGGCTGAGGCCGTGCGAGAGAAGCTCCGCGAAGTGGTGGAGCGGATCTGACCGTCCTCCGACGATTCAGGAGACGTTGATGGCAAAAGATCCGGTGTGCGGGATGGAGGTCACTCCGAGCGGAGCGGCGGGAAAGTCTGTATATCGAGGCAGGACCTACTACTTCTGCTCGTCGCACTGTCAGCAGAAGTTCGATCAAGATCCTGCGGCCGCCCTTAGGAGAGATAACCGGGTCTTATCCAATGAACCGAAAAAGGACGCAGCCGACCCGCAAGCGCCGGATGCCGCAGCGCGCGCCCACGGATCCGTGTCGCCGCACGTGAGGCTCGACCTTCCCGTAACCGGCATGAGCTGCGCCTCCTGTGCGGCCAAGGTTCAGAAAGGGCTGTCGCGGAGGGCCGGCATATTCGATCCCCAGGTGAATTTCGCCACCTCCCGGGCTACGCTGGAGTATGCCCCGGATCAACTGAAGCTGCAGGACATCGTTGCCAATATCCGCGCCACGGGTTACGACGTGTCCCTGGCCAAGGTGGAAATCCCTCTGGAGGGGATCCAGTGCGCCAGCTGTGTCCAGGCCGTGGAGAAGGCCCTGCGTAGGCTTCCCGGGATCATAAAGGCATCGGTGAACCTGGCCACTTCCACGGTGCGGGTGGAATATCTCGGTTCCGCGACGGGGGTGGGAGAGATCAAGCGGGCCATCGAAGCGGCCGGCTACCGAACCCTGGAGGCCCCTCTAGAGGAGGAATGGGATGACGTGGAGCGCAAGGCCCGGCGGAAGGAATATCGCTCCCTCAAGATAAAGTTTTTGCTGGGCCTGGGCTTTGCCGCCCTGATTTTTTGGGGGAGTATGCCCCATCTCTTCCCCTGGGTGCCTTCCTTTTTAGGCAACTATTGTGTTTTGTGGGCCTTGGCGACCCCGGTCCAGTTCTGGATCGGATGGCAGTTTTATCGCGGGGCTTGGGGAGCGGTCCGTCACGGCGGCGCCAACATGAACACCTTGATCGCCGTGGGGACCTCCGCCGCTTACCTGTACAGCGTCGCGGCCGTCCTGTTTCCGTCTTTCTTTCGCTCGGGCGGGCTCGAGCCTCGAGTCTATTTCGATACCTCGGCCATGATCATCGTGTTGATTCTCTTCGGCCGCTGGCTCGAAGCCCGGGCCAAGGGGCGCGCGTCCGAGGCCATCCGGAAGCTGGCCGAGCTGCAACCCAAGACGGCTCGGGTCATCCGTGACCGCCGGGAGCAGGATATCCCCATCCAAGATGTCGTCATCGGCGATATCGTCCAGGTCCGACCGGGGGAAAAGATCCCGGTGGACGGGATCATCATCCAGGGCCGGTCCGGCGTGGATGAATCCATGGTGACCGGTGAGAGTCTGCCCGTCCTCAAATCCGTCGGTGACGAGGTGATCGGGGCCACCATGAACAGGACCGGGGGGTTTCAGTTCGAGGCCACCCGGGTGGGCAAGGGCACGGTCTTGGCGCAGATCATCCAGATGGTGCGCGACGCGCAGGGACAGAAGGCGCCGATCCAAAGGCTGGCGGATGTGATCGCCGGGTATTTCGTCCCGGTGGTGATCGGGATCGCGGTGTTGACATTCCTGGTTTGGATGGCCTTCGGCCCGGATCCCCGGCTGACCTTCGCCCTGTTGAATTTCGTGGCCGTGATGATCATCGCCTGCCCCTGTGCATTGGGACTGGCCACCCCCACCGCCATCATGGTGGGAACCGGGAAAGGCGCGGAAAAAGGCATCCTGATCAAAGGCGGAGAGAGTCTGGAGATGGCGCACCGGCTGGATGTCATCGTCTTCGACAAGACCGGCACCCTCACCGAGGGGGAGCCGGTGGTGACCGATGTGATCCCGGCCGAGGGCGTCACACGCCAAGAGATTCTCTTGTGGGCCGGGAGCGCCGAAAAGGCCTCCGAGCATCCCCTGGGAGAGGCGGTGGTCAAGGCAGCCGCGGGCCTCGGGATCACGCTCTCGGATTCATCTCAGTTTCAGGCCCTGGGAGGGCAGGGCATCGAAGCGGAGGTGGAAGGCCAGTCCGTGCTGGCGGGTAAAGCCCAGCTCCTGAAGGACCGAAATTATGATCTTTCGCAATGGGAAGATCCCGCCGAAAAACTGGCCGAGGAGGGAAAGACCCCGATCTTTGTGGCCAAGGGAGGCCGGATCCTGGGTCTTCTGGCGGTGGCGGATGCCCTTAAAGAGAATTCCGCGGACGCGGTCGATCGCCTGAAGCGCTTGGGGCTGGAGGTGGTGATGCTCACCGGTGACAACCGGAAGACCGCGGAGGCCATCGCCCGCCGGGCCGCCATCGAGAGGGTCTACCCCGAGGTGCTCCCTGAGGACAAGGTGCGGGTGGTCAGGGAGCTTCAATCCGCCGGCCGTAGGGTGGCCATGGTGGGAGACGGCATCAACGACGCTCCGGCCCTGGCCCAGGCCGACGTCGGGATCGCCATCGGCTCTGGTACCGATGTCGCCATGGAGGCCTCCGATATCACGCTCATCAAGGGAGACCTCATGGGAGTGGCCGATGCCATCCGATTGAGCAAACGCACCATCCGTACCGTCAAACAGAATCTATTCTGGGCCTTTTTCTATAATACGGCCGGGATTCCTATCGCCGCCGGCGTGCTCTACCCGTTTTTCGGAATCCTGCTGAGCCCCATTTTCGCCGCCGCGGCCATGGCTTTCAGCTCAGTCTCGGTGGTTTCCAATTCCTTACGGCTCCGTTGGGCCCGGATAGGAGATGAGACATGATCCGAAGGAAAATTCATTTGGTGGGTTGGATTTGGACGCTTGCGGTGCTGGGACTGGCAAGCGGCAACCTGATGGCCGTTAGCGAGGAGGCCGGCGCGGGGCCGGACCTTGCGGATTTGATTCAAGAAGCGCTCGATCAAAATCCCCGCCTCCGTGCGGCGGAGATCGAGTGGCGGGCGGCGCAGGAAAAAATCCCCCAGGCCAAGGCCCTGCCCGATCCCATGCTGAGCTTCGGGCATTTCTTCCGCAGCATAGAAACCCGGCTGGGACCCCAGCGGAACAAGCTCTCGCTCTCACAGAAATTCCCCTTTTTCGGCAAGCTTTCGCTCCGAGGCCGAATCGCCGCCGAACAGGCCTCCGTGCTCGAATCCCAGCTCGCACAGATCCGGCAGGATGTCACCCTGCAGGTCAAGGAAGCCTTTTATTCCTTGAACTGGTTCGATGAGGCGATTCGGGTGGCAGAGAGCGAAAAAGCGGTCCTGGAGAGACTGGCCGAGGTCGCACGCAACCGATACGAGACCGGATCGGCTGCTCAGCAGGATGCGCTCAAAGCCCAGCTGGAGATCACCAGATTGACGGATCGGATCCTGACCCTGCGACAGGGAAGGAGGGCGTCGTTGTCCCAGCTCAATGCGCTGTTGAGCCGACCGGCCGCAAGCGATCTGGGTGAGGTCCGTGCCGTTCCCTCCGTCCCCTTTGAGATCGGCCTCGAGCGTCTCCAGGCCTGGGCAGCAGATGCGCGGCCCGAGCTGTCCAAGCTGAACCGGGTCATCCAATCACAAAGTCTCCGCTTGGATCTGGCGAAGAAGAATTATTGGCCGGATCTCAATGTGATGGTGGATTATTTCGAGATCGGGAGCGGAACGGCAACGGTTCCCGAGAGCGGGCGCAACGCCTGGATGGCCTCCATCGGGATCAACATCCCGCTCTGGCGGGGCAAGCTGCGCGCCGCCGAGGCGGAGGCCGCGATGCGGCTCGAAGCCAGCGAGGACGTCCTGACGGATCTCAAGAACGACACGGCGGCCCGGGTCCATGAACTCTATTTCGAAATCAAGACCTACCAAGAGCAGTCCCGGCTCTATGAGCTGACTCTGATTCCCCAGGCCGAACAGGCGCTCAAGGCCTCCGAGATCGGCTACATCGCAGGCAAGACGGGTTTCCTTTCCATCCTGGATGCCGAAAGAATGCTCCTCCAGCTAAGGACCGCGTTGGCCAGGCTGCAGGCGGACAAGGCCAAGAGCCTGGCCCGGCTCGAACGGATAATAGGCCGGGAGATTAACGGAGAGGAGGAAGGATCATGACCAAAAGAAAAAAGATGCTATGGAGCGCTGCCGTGGTCTTAGCGGCGGCGGCCCTGCTGTTGTCGACGGCATGTCAGAACGGACCGCACCCTCAGGATGAACCGGAGGCCGTTGCAGGCCAGGAATCCCAGGGCCGCGAAATCCTGTATTACACCTGCGGTATGCATCCTTCCGTCAGGGTGTCGCCGGAGGATTTTGCCGCCGGCAACGACAAGTGTCCGATCTGCAAGATGGATCTGGTCCCGGTGTATAGGGAAGGCGGCAGGATCGAAGGGGGGGCCGAGCCCATAGGGCGGGAGACGGGATCCCCGGAGATCAAGTTGAGCCCCCGCGCCCAGGCGCTGGCGTCGGTCGAGACCCAGCCCATCGCTTACCGGCAGCTGTTCAAGGAGATCCAAGCGCCCGGGCAACTGGTCTGGGATGAGCGGCGTATGGCTTATGTCGCGGCCCGGTTCGGCGGGCGATTGGATCGGCTCTTCATAGATTTTACGGGAATCCAGGTCCAGAAAGGCGCGCCCTTGGCCCTGATCTACAGCCCGGAGCTGCTGACGACCCAGGAGGAATACCTGTTGGCCCTGGAGACGCGGGAGAGGCTCAGCCGCGGCCCGGATGCCGAGGCGGTCCGTCATGCCGACGCTTTGGTGGTTGCGGCCGAGAAGAGACTGCGGCTCTGGGGCATCAGCGAGGATCAGATAGGGCGGCTGGCGGAGTCCCGCCGCGCCGACATCCACACGACTCTTCACGCTCCCATCGGAGGAACCGTGGTCCACAAAAACGCGGTGGAGGGAAAATACATCCGGGAGGGGGAAAATCTGTTCCAGATCGCCGATCCGGCACACCTATGGATGGAGGCCGAAATCTATGAGCATGAGCTGGCTCATGTCGAGGTGGGCCAGCACGCCGTGTTGACGGCGCAGGCGTTTCCCGGGGAGACGTTCCACGGCGTAGTGGCCTTCATCGAACCGACCGTCGATCCCAAGACCCGTTCGGTCAAGGCCAGGGTGGATGTGCCCAATCCCGACCGGAGGCTCAAGCCCGGCATGTATATCTCGGCCGCGATCAGCGTACATGTGCACGACGGGATGCCCGCGCCGGAAAAGGAGGTCTGGATCTGCACCATGTGCCCGGAGGTCCAAGAGGCAGAACCGGGGTCATGTCCGGAGTGCGGGATGGATCTGGTCAAGAGACCGGCGGCCCCGGCCGGGGCGGTGCTGGCCGTTCCGCGGGAGGCGGTCTTGGATACCGGGACGCGGACCATGGTTTACGTGGAGCGCGAGCCCGGATCCTACATGACACACGAGGTCGTGCTGGGATCGGAGGCGGTGGCGGACACGGAGGGCCGACGGCAGCGCTTCTTCGCGGTCAAAGCGGGGCTTGAGGAAGGCATGCGGGTCGTGACCCGGGCGAATTTTCTGATAGATTCCCAGAGTCAGATCACCGGCCAGGCCGAGGCCGTATACAGCGGGGCCCTGGAGAGGGAAGATAAGGATAAACCGCCCTCCAAACATATCCATTGAGGAAGTACCGATGATCGATCGCGTCATTGAATATTCACTCCGCAACAAATTCCTGGTGATCGGGCTGTTCCTCCTGATCGTCGGCTGGGGATTCTGGGCGCTGCAGCGCACTCCGGTGGATGCCATTCCGGATATCGGCGAGAACCAGCAGATCGTGTTCGTGGATTGGCCCGGGCGAAGCCCCCGGGACATCGAAGACCAGGTAATCTACCCTCTGTCCGTCAGGCTCATGGGGATCCCCGGCACCAAGACCATCCGGACCAACGCCATGTTTTCGTTCGGCATGATCAATGTCATCTTCGAGGAAGGCGTGGATTTCTACTGGTCGCGGACCCGCATCTTGGAGCGGCTTAATCTGGCCCAGGCCGATCTTCCCGAGGGCGTGATCCCCCAACTGGGGCCGGACGCCACGGCTTTGGGACAGATCTTCTGGTATACGGTGGAGAACGGATACTACTGTCCCGACCACCCGGGGGAGCGCTTTCCGGAGCCCGGCCTGTGCCCCCACGACGGCCGGGAGCTCATGTTCTCGCGGCTGGATCTGGGCGAACTGCGTTCGATTCAGGATTGGTATATCCGCTACCAGCTCAACTCTGCGGCCGGAGTTTCCGAGGCGGCCACGGTGGGCGGCTATGTCAAGCAGTATCAGATCGACGTGGATCCGCGCCGGCTTCTGGCCTACGGCGTCAGCCTCCATGCCCTGTTCAACGCCGTCCGGAACAGCAATCTGGATGTGGGCGCCAAGGTCATCGAAGAAAACAGCATGGAGTTCATCGTGCGTGGCCTGGGTTTTATCCGCTCCATCCGGGACATCGAGGACATCGTGATCGGGAGTCATGACGGTGTCCCGGTCCTGGTCAAGCACATCGGCACCGTCACCAGCGGGCCGGAATTCCGCCGAGGAGCCCTGGACAAGGAGGGGGCGGAGGTCACGGGCGGTGTGGTCTTGATGCGATACGGCGAGAATCCCCTCGAGGTCATCAGGGCGGTCAAGGCCAAGATCAGCGAGATCACTCCCGGCCTTCCTCCGGGGATTCGGATCGTCCCTTTCTATGACCGCACGGAACTCATCACGCGCGCCACCGACAACCTCAAAGATACCCTGTTGGAGGAGATCCTGGTGGCCGCAGCGGTGATCCTCCTGTTCCTGGCCCATTTTCGCTCCAGCCTGATCGTCTCCCTCATACTTCCGGTGGGCGTGCTGATTTCGTTTCTGGTGATGTTTTACTTGAAGATTCCCTCCAACATCATGTCCCTGGGAGGCATCGCCATCGCCATCGGTGTCATGGTGGACGCCGGGATCGTCATGACCGAGAATATATCCCGCCATCTGGCGGATTCCGGGGATGACCGTACGAGAGCCATCCTGCAGGCCTCCAAAGAGGTGGGCCCGGCCATATTTTTCGCCATCCTGATCATCATCGTGGCCTTTATCCCGGTGTTTTCCCTGCAGGGACAGTCGGGCAGGCTGTTCACGCCCCTGGCCTTCACCAAGACCTTTGCCATGGTGGGTTCGGCTGTCCTGGCCATCACCCTGGTGCCGGTGCTGGCGGCCCTGCTGCTGCGGGGCCGCATGCGGCCGCCCGACCGGAACATTCTGAGCCGGTGGCTGGTACGGCTGTACGAGCCGGTCCTACGGTTCTCTTTGAAGCACAAGCTGGTGGTGCTCTTGATCGCCCTCCTGATGCTGGGCAGCGCATATTTTCCGCTCCGTTCCATCAAGAGCGAATTCATGCCCCCGCTCAATGAGGGAGACCTGTTGTTCATGCCGGTCCTGCTCCCGGGGGCTTCTCTCACCCAGGTCATGGAGGTCATGCGGAAGCAGGACATCATTCTCAATTCCTTCCCCGAGGTGATGCAGGTGGTGGGGAAATTGGGGCGGGCTGAGACCCCCACCGATCCCGCCCCCGTGGGCATGATCGAGACCATCGTGAAGCTGAAACCCGAGCGGGAGTGGCGGCCGGGCATGACGCGGCAGAGGCTGATCAACACCATGGACGAGGCGCTCCGCATCCCGGGAGTCAGCAACATCTGGACCCAGCCCATCCGCAACCGCATCGACATGCTGGCCACCGGCATCCAGACACCCATCGGGATCAAGGTGTTCGGGGAGGATCTCAAACAGATCGAGGAGATCGGAATCCGGATCGAAGGCATCATCCGGGAGATTCCCGGCGCGCGCAATCCCTATGCCGAACGCATCGGCAACAAGCCCTATATCGAGATCGATATCGATCGGACGGAGGCGGCCCGCTACGGGATCAAGGTGGGCGATATCCAGCACCTGATCATGACCGCGGTCGGCGGAATGAACATCACGACTACGGTGGAAGGGAGGGAACGCTATCCGGTCCGAATCCGCTATTACCGGGAGCTGCGGGACAGTGTAGAGGACCTGGGGAATGTCCTGGTCCCGACGCCGGGCGGATCGCAGATCCCGCTCGGCCAGGTTGCAGACATCCAAAAGGTGGAGGGCCCGGCCAAGATCTCGGGCGAAAATACCCTGCCTTATGTCCGGGTGTTCGTGGATGTGGATACCGACCGAGTCGGCGTGGTTGATTTCGTCCGCCAGGCGCAGCGCACGGTGAGCGAGCGGTTGGAGCTCCCTCCCGGTACTTATATCTCCTGGAGCGGCCAGTATGAATACGAGATGCAGGCCCGCAACCGGCTGCTGATCGTGGTTCCGATCTGTGTGTTCATCATATTCCTCCTGTTGTACATGAAATTCCACAGCGGCAGGGCGGCCTTGATCCTGGTCTTTTCCCTGCCCTTCGCCTTTATCGGAGGTATATGGCTGCAGTTCTTCCTCGGATTTAAGTTCAGCACCGCCGTCTGGGTCGGCTACATCGCGCTTTTCGGAGTGGCGGTGGAGGACGGTGTCGTGATGGTCGATTTCTTGACCAAATACGCCCGCTCCGGGAAAGCCCGTTTGGAGGACATCGTAAAGGCGGGAGTGCTTAGGGTGCGCCCCATCATCATGACCACGGCCACCACCGTGCTGGCGCTTCTCCCCATACTCCTGAGCACCGGTGCCGGATCCGAGATCATGCGTCCCATCGCCGCTCCCACCGTGGGGGGGATGATCACCGCCACACTGCTCAACCTCATTTTGGTCCCGGTCATCTACGCCTGGTCAAAAAAAGAATAGGCGTGAGGGCTCGGCAGCCGAATATATTTGACAAAAACTATATATTCTATATAATTAAAAGATATCAATCTCTAGAGGAGGACCTAGATGCGTCAACAAAGAAAACCATGGATCCTTTCCCTGCTGATCGTCTTCACGGCCGTTCTGCTGTTGGGCGCGGCCCTGCAGGCCGCGGAGCTGGTCAAATGTCCGGTGTCGGGAAAAGAGATCGAAAAATCGGAGGCCGAGGCATCCTTTGTATATAAGGGAACGACCTACTACTTCTGCTGTGATAACTGCAAGGAGGCCTTCGTAAAGGATCCCGAGAAGTACATAAATGCCGAGCCGGGTGCTCACCATCAGCACGGAGAGCACCAGGAACATGCGGCGGCTCATCGACCCGCCGAGGGGCCCGGTGATGCCGAGGCGGTCAAATGTCCGGTCATGGGGCACGCGATCGCGGACCTGGCAAAGGCGGAGTCTTACGAATATGAGGGCAAGACCTATTACTTCTGCTGCGCCGGGTGTAGGGAAAAGTTCATCCAGGACCCGGGAAAATATATCGAAGCCGACGGGGATAAGATCATCTGCCCGGTGATGGGCAATGAGGTCCAGGACCCGGAGAACGCCCCCAAATCCGAGTACAAGGGCAAGACCTATTATTTCTGCTGCCCGGGCTGCAAGGAACCCTTCGATAAGGATCCCGAGAAATATATCAACAAGAAATAGCGAAAGATAACGGCTAGAGGATTCCCTTGGCTCTCAGCCAGTCGTCGTTGTAGATGGTGCTGAGGTAGCGGTAGGCGGAGTCCGGAAATATGGTTATGATCCGAGCGGGGCGCTCGATCCGGCGGGCCAGCTCCATACAGGCCCACAGGGCGGCCCCGCTGGAGCCGCCGGCCATGATGCCCTCTACATCCGCCAGCTTACGGGCGGTGAGAAACGCCTGGCGGTCCGTTACGCGCATGACATCGTCCAGCAGGCTGAAGTCCACACAGTCGATCAGGAACTCGTCCCCCAATCCTTCGAGCAAATAGGGAGCGGGTTTCTCCGTCTTTCCGCTGTGGAAGAAGGAATAGAAGACCGAACCCTTCGGGTCCACCGCGACCACCTTGATGCGCGGGTCTTTTTCCTTCAGGAATTTACTCGATCCGCAGACCGTACCGCCCGTGCCGATACCTCCCACAAAGTAATCGATCCGTCCGTCCATCTGCCGCCAGATTTCCGGTCCGGTGGTGAAGGTGTGGGTCTCGTTGTTATCACGATTGTTGTGCTGGTCGAAATAATAGCCGCGAGGGGTTTCGGCCGCAATTCGGGGAGTGATGTTGTTGTAGCTGTCGGGGGATTCCGGCGGAAGCCGATGATCGACGGACACCAGTTCCACCTTGAGCGCCTTCAACAGCTTGATCTTCTCGTCGCTCAGGTTGTCCCGCACCACCATCTTGAGTTTGTAACCCTTGATGGCACACACGACGGCCAGGGCGAGGGCCGTGTTCCCCGATGAATTGTCGACGATGGTGTCTCCCGGACGGATGCGCCCTTCCCGCTCCGCTTTTTCCAGCATGTGCTTGGCGATCCGGTCTTTGACGCTGCCGATGGGATTCAGGAAATCCAGTTTGGCGAATATGTCGGCTCGTATCCCCTGCGTGATGCGCCGGAGCTGGATCACGGGGGTGTTTCCGATCATATCCAGGATGCTGGTGTATATCATCCGATCCGTCATGATTTAACCTCGCTGCGGGAGGAGTGTACTCCATTTTCACCTAAAGTACAATTCGTGGTCCTTATTCTCGCCATTCGCCTCGGATGCCGGATGCATTTATACGGCTGCACGGGAATCCGCCAAGTCGGACCGGAATCCATACCATTGCGGCCGGAATTTTGTTAATCTGTAGGTGATATGCCGAACAGGGAAAGAATCGTGGCCGCCATGAGCGGGGGGGTGGATTCCTCGGTGGCCGCGGCCCTGCTCCAGGAGTCCGGGCATGAGGTGATCGGTGTGACCATGGAACTCTATTCCCTCCCCCCCGAATACTGCCGCGAATCCGGACACATCAGCTGCTGCGGCCGGGAAGCCGCTTTGCAGGCTCAGGAAGTCGCCCGGCGTTTGGGGATCGAGTTTTATTTGATCGACATGCGGAAGGAATTCGAGCGGGAGGTGGTCGAAGATTTCTGCCGCGCCTATGCGGAGGGGCGAACGCCCAATCCCTGCATGCGGTGCAACGAACGGATCAAGTTTCGAGCTCTGGGGGAACGGGCCGACCGACTGGGGGCACACGGCATCGCCACCGGCCATTACGCCCGCGTGGTCCGCGATCCAAAGAACGGCCGATTTTTGCTCAAGAAAGGCCGGGATCTCCGGAAAGATCAGTCCTATTTTCTCTATGGGCTCACCCAAAGGCAGCTGTCTCGGGCGCGATTTCCCTTGGGCATGATGACCAAGACCCAGGTGCGCAGGCAGGCCCGTATGCGCGGGCTTCCGGTGGCGGACCGGCCCGAGAGCCAGGAGATCTGCTTCATTCCGGACCATGACCACGGCGGTTTCCTGTCCAGCCGGGCCCCCGGGCTCTTCCGGCCCGGTCCCATCGTCGACACCGAGGGAACCGTCCTCGGGACCCATTCCGGGATCCACCACTTCACCATCGGCCAGCGGCGCGGGATCGGCTTGTCGGCACCTTATCCGCTTTATGTCCTTGCGATCAGGGCCGAGGACCGGTCCATCGTAGTGGGCCGCAATCGGGAGCTGGACAGGACGACCCTTCTAGCCCGGGATATCAATTGGATCGCGTGGGATCCGCCGGTGCGTCCCCTGAGAGCCGGCGCCCGCATACGCTACAAACACCGGGAAGCATCCGCCACCGTGGTCCCGGTGCCCGGAGGTAAGGTCACGGTGGAATTCGACCGCCCGCAGCGGGCCGTAACTCCGGGACAGTCGGTGGTTTTCTATGATGAGGATGCCGTCCTGGGCGGAGGGATTATCGAAGCCGCCCTGGACGAGAAGCGATAAAATGGACATCAGATATCATTCCGAGGTGGGCCGGATATCCCGACTGCTGCTCAAGAGGCCGGAGGATGCCTCTCTCAGCCAGGATAACTTGGACGCGCACTGGGGGGAATATGGATATTCGGGATGTCCTGATTTCCGCGCCGCACAGGCGGAATATGAGGCTCTGGTCGACCTCCTGCGGGCTTCGGTTCCCAAAATCCATTTCCTGCCCGCTTCGCCCCTGTCCGGCCTGGATTCCATCTATGTCCGCGACGCCCTCATCATCACCGACCATGGGGCGGTGCTGCCGAACATGGGCAAGGCCCGGAGAAAGGCCGAGCCCGAGGCCATGCGCAGATTCATCGTCCAAGCCGGGATTCCGCTCCTGGGCGAGATCCGTGCCCCGGGGTGTATCGAGGGGGGGGATGCGGTCTATTTGGACGCCGAAACCCTGGTGGTCGGGCGCGGTTACCGAACGAACGCCGAAGGCATCCGGCAGCTGATTTCCCTGCTCGAGGGGCGCGTTGCCGAGGTCGTCGTCGTCCCCCTCCCGCACTGGCGGGGACCGGGTGATGTCCTCCATCTCATGTCATTGATCAGCCCCCTGGATCATGACCTGGCCCTGGTCTATTCTCCCCTCCTTCCGGTGCCTGTCCGGGAGTGGCTGCTGGCGCGGGGCATGAGGCTGGTGGAGGTTCCGCCGGAAGAATATGACACCATGGCGGCCAATGTCCTGGCCGTGGGGCCGCGGGACTGCATCATGCTTTCCGGCAATCCCCTGACCCGCAGCCGGCTGGTGGAAGCCGGAGTTCGGGTGCGGGAATATCATGGGAAGCACATCTCCGGCTGGGGAGCGGGAGGGCCCACCTGCTTGACGCGGCCGCTCTTCCGCATCGATTGAGCGGCTTCAGGTTTTTCCCACCGCCGAGAGCTTGCTGCGGATGCTTGCGTCCTTATCCAGCCTATGATCGACATGCAGGTCGATGTGGATGCGCTTGACGGCCATGGCGACCAGCTTGCGGTGCGCCTTCTCGATCACGGCGAACAGGGTGGGCAGATCAGGGGATTCGATGGTGGTCGACATACCCCCGGTTTGACTGTTTAGTCCTGATTCTTCGCTGATACCGATCACTTCCTTGACATACCGGCTTACCGAAGCTCCTTCACTGGTGGGGAAAATAGCCAACGATGCAATGATCATGCCTATATTTTAGCAGCTTGGCCCAGGGCCGTAAACCATCCGGGGCCCGGGAACCGCCTAGGTTTTCTTTCGGCGCGCCCTCTTTCCTTTTTTCTTTTCGGTCAGGGCCACCAGGTCCTGAAGGGAAATGGAGTCGAAGTAATCCTTCAACATGTGGCTGGCGTTATGCCAGATATCATAGGTGGCGCAGCTGGGCATGCGCTCGCAGTACTCTTCATCCTCCACGCATTCCACCAGGCAGCACGTGCCTTCCAGGGCATGCAGGATCTCGCTGAGCCTGATGTCCTCCGGATTCCGGGCCAGGACATAACCGCCTCCGGCCCCGCGGATGCTCTTGACCAGTTTATTGATCTTGAGCGGGATGATGATCTGTTCCAAGTATCTTATGGATATTTCTTCTTCGTCGGAGACATTCTTGAGTATGGTTGCTTTTTGGCTGCCGTTGTGGTGAAGCGCGAGGTTGAGCATCAAGCGGGCTCCGTAACGGCCTTTGGTGGAAAGTCTTATCATCTAAGCCTCCTCATATAAATGCACAACTCAACCCCATATGATACCCAAAGAAGGCCCACATTTCAACCTAATTATATAGAAATTATAAGAATTATGATCGGGCATTCCTCCGCCGTCACATGAATCTAATCGGGAAATCATCCCCCTCGGTGCCCGGGCCCGGTGGGATGATAGGCGCGGTTGACAGCCCGGGAGATTTGTGTGATAAATTCTTCTTCACGGGTCTTGCGCACAAAAGGAATGCGGTATGAAAAGTGAAGTCCTGCTGGGGGATGAGGCCGTCGCCCTGGGCGCGGCGCACGCCGGCCTTTCCGCCGCCTATTCCTATCCGGGGACGCCGGCATCCGAAATCATGGAGTTCTTGGTGCGCCTGTCTCGGGAAGCCGGGACCTTCAAGGCGGCCTGGAGCATCAACGAGAAGGTGGCCTATGAAGAGGCCTTGGGAGTATCTTTTGCCGGCCGCCGCAGCTTGGTTTCCATGAAGCACGTGGGCTTGAACGTGGCGGCCGATCCCTTCATGAATTCGGCCCTGACCGGAATCAAAGGCGGGCTGGTGGTGGTCTCAGCAGACGACCCCGGCATGCATAGCTCTCAAAACGAGCAGGACAGCCGTTTTTTTGCGGATTTCGCGCGCATCCCCTGTTTCGAGCCCTCCGACCATCAGGAGGCCTACCGCATGACCCGCCAGGCCTTCGATGTCTCGGAGCGCTGGAACGTCCCGGTCATGATCCGCATGGTTACGCGTCTGTCGCACAGCCGCTCGCGGGTGGAGCCGGAGGATCCCCTACCCGCAGAGCCTTTGGGCAGAGGGGAGAGCCGGGACTGGACACTGCTCCCGGTCAATGCCCGGCGGCGCTTCCGAATCCTGATGGACTTGCAGGAGGAGTTCGAAAGACTATCCGATGAGTCGGCCTACAATTCATTGCGGATCGATCCGGAGAACCGGGCCTTCGGCATCGTCGCGGCCGGGATCGCGCATAATTACGTCCTCGAGAGTCTTTCGGATTCGGGGCCTCCGCCTTCGCTGTTGAAGGTATCGACCTACCCCTTGTCCCGCGGGTTGCTCAAACGACTGCTGGATCATGTGGATTCCGTACTGGTCGCGGAGGAGGGATATCCTTTTATCGAGACCCGCTTGAGCGGACTCCTGGGAATGACCGGTAAGACCGTCCGCGGGAAGCTCGACGGTTCCCTCCCGATCACCGGAGAGCTGCTGCCGCACCTGATCCGGCAGGCCCTCGGGAAAGATCCGCTTCCCCATCAGCCCGCCTCCGACCTGGGATTAGCGGCCCGCCCCCCGCAGCTCTGCCAGGGCTGCCCGCACGCGGATACGTTCCAGGCCCTCAACCGGGCCCTGGAGAATTTTCCGGACGCCTCGGTGTTCAGCGATATCGGGTGTTACACACTGGGGGCCCTTCCCCCCTATCATGCCGTGGACACCTGTGTCTGTATGGGGGCCAGCGTCGGCATGGCCAAGGGCGCCGCCGATGTCGGAATAAATCCCTCGGTGGGGGTGATCGGGGATTCCACCTTCGCCCACTCGGGCATAACTCCGCTGCTGGACGCGGCGGCGGCCGGGAGTGTCATGACCCTCGTCATCGTCGACAATGCGGCCGTCGCCATGACCGGTGGGCAGCCGACCGCCCTTTCAGGAGAAAGACTGCTGCAAGTCATCCGGGGAACCGGCGTAGATCCGGAGCACATCCGGGAGATCACACCGCTGCCCCGCAATCTGGAGGGCAATGTGCAGGTGATTCGGGAGGAATTGACACACCCCGGTTTGTCGGTGATCGTATCGGCGCGGGAGTGCATCCAGGAGACCCGGAAATGCCGCCGACTCGAAGGAGACCGGTGAGGTGAAACAGGATATCATCCTGGCCGGTGTGGGCGGGCAGGGAATCCTATCCATCGCCTTTGTGATCGACCATGCGGCCCTCGCGGCGGGCCTGAACTTCAAACAGGCCGAGGTTCACGGCATGGCTCAGCGGGGCGGCGCGGTCCAATCCCACCTCCGGCTCTCGCACGAGCCCATATACAGTGAACTCATCCCCCAGGGGAAGGCGGACATGATCCTCAGCGTCGAGCCGCTGGAGGCCCTGCGCTATGTGAGTTTTCTCGCACCCGGGGGAAGGGTCGTGACCAGCCGGACGCCCTACATCAACATTCCGGACTATCCGGCCGTCGAAGAGGTGCTGAGCGCGGTTCGCCGTGCCGAGCGGCATGTCATCATCGACTCGGAAGGCTTGGCGCGCGCGGCGGGATCGATCCGGGTACAGAACATGGTGATGTTGGGTGCCGCTTCGGGAGAGCTCATCGTGGAGGAGGTGCTTCTCGAGGAGTATATAACCGCACTCTTTTCGGCCAAGGGTCAAAAAATGGTGGAGACCAACCTCGAGGCGTTCCGGTTGGGGAAAGCGGCCGCCGAGGAACAACGCATGGGTGCAGATGCCGGCCGGAGCCTCTGACCGCCGGGCATCGCGCCTGCGGAAGGCTGCGGGTCCGCCGCGGCGCGTGGGGGCTGGAGCCGCCGGGAGATGGGCATGAAGATCGACTTTGCCGCCATCGAAGAACTTTTTCAGCGGGTGGGAGACGGGGCCCTCCTCGAGCACGAGGTCTATGCCCTCCTGCAGGCGCTCGGGATAGAGCCTCCGCTCCACATATTCTGTGCCGCCGGAGAATCGCTCTCCGACCGGGACCTATCGGTTCTTCCCGGTCCCCGGGTGGTCGTGAAGGTGGCATCCCGGGACATTACGCATAAGTCGGATGTGGGCGGGGTGCGCTGGGTCGCCAAGGAGGCCGCAGCGGTGAATCGGGCGGCGGCCGACATGCTGGCCCAGGTCCCGCAGCGGTTTGCGGCGTGGGCGGCCCGAGAAGTCCCGGACGACTCGGCAGAGGGGAGGCAGGACATCCGCGCCCGGATCCAAGGGCATCTGGTGCTCGAGGCGGTGGAGTACGAGGACCGGGGATTCGGTTCGGAACTCCTGATGGGAATGCGCAACTCGCGCGAATTCGGCCCGGTCCTCAGCATGGGCAGCGGCGGTTTGGACGTGGAATTCCTCCACACCCATCTCAAGGCCGGCCGCGTTGTGTCCATCACCGCCGCCCATCTGAGCGGAGGGCAGGACACTGCCGATCGGATTCGTTGCTTGGCTTTTTTCGAGAAGCTGACCGGCAGCTTTCGCGGCCGCCCGCCTCTGGTTGCCGCAGAGCTGCTGGCCGAAATCCAGGCCAAGTTCCAGAGCTTGGCCGCGCACTTCTCTCCCTATGCGGAACGGAGCGTTTTCGTGATCGGGGAGGCCGAAGTCAATCCTTTCGTGGTCCGAGGCGGCCGGCTGGTGCCCCTGGACGGGATGTGCCGGATCACCCGACGGAGCGCCCCGCAGCCGCCCCGGCCGTTTACCGGCATCCAATACCTGCTGGAGCCCCGCAGCATCGCCGTCATCGGCGTTTCCGAACAGATGAACCTCGGCCGCATAATCCTCAAGAATATCCTCAAGCGGGGATTCCCGCGCAACCGGATCTATGTGGTAAAACCCGGAATCGCGGAGATCGAAGGCTGCCGTTGCTTCGCCGGCCCGGATGATCTGCCGGAGGCCGTGGATCTGTTTGTGCTAACGGTGGCGGCGGAGCAGGGGCGGTCGGTGATCGAGGAGCTCATCGACGCGCAAAAGGCCCGCTCGCTGATCATCATCGCCGGCGGGATGGGAGAAAAGGAGGGGACCCAGGCGATTGAGGCGGATATCCGGGCCCTGATTCAGGCCAGCCGCCGGTCAGGCAGGCCCACGCCGGTGGTCAACGGCGGCAATTGCCTGGGGATATTCTCGCGGCCCGGCCGGTACGACACCACCTTCGTGCCGGAGCACAAGATCTTTGATCTCCCGCGGGAAGGGATGCGGCCTTTCCCGCTGGCCTATATCAGCCAGAGCGGAGCCTTTATGATCTCGCGCATGAGCCAACTGGCGGGAATCGAACCGACGTACGCGGTCTCCATCGGCAATCAGATCGATCTCACTATTTCAGATTATCTCAATTACCTGCGGGACCGCGACGAGGTGCGGATTTTTGCGCTCTATATCGAAGGATTCCGACCCGGCGACGGCCTGGAATTGGCGCGTGCCGCTCGAGCCATTTCCCGGCAGCCGGGCAAGGCGGTGGTGGCCTACAAGGCCGGCCGCACGCCGGAGGGGCGGGCCGCAACCGCCGGCCACACCGCCTCCGTGGCCGGAGACTATGCGGTGAGCCGCGCCGTGATGGAGCAGGCCGGCGCCTTGGTGGTCGACACCATCGACGAATTCGAGTCCATGGTCAAGCTGTTGTGTTTTCTGTCCGAAAAAAAGGTGCGGGCTGCCCGGGTGGGGCTCATCTCCAATGCCGGATTCGAGTGCGTGATCATGTCGGACTCCCTCACCGGCGACAGCCCCCTGAAACTGGCACGGTTCTCGCCCTCAACCACCCGGCGGATCGCCGAGATCCTGGAGCCGTTGGGGATCACAGGGCTGCAGGACATCCGCAATCCCATGGACGTGACCCCGGTGGCGGATGACCGGGCTTTCGGCGCCTGTGTCGAGGCCATCCTGGCGGATGATAGTGTCGACTGCGCCGTGGTCTCGCCGCTCCCCATGTCCCCGGCCATGAATACCCTGCAGCCTTCCGTGGACCACGGCGAGGATCTCATGCGGGAAGGCAGCACGCCCCTTCGGCTGGTCGAGATCTTCCGGCGTTCGGATAAGCCGTTCGTGGTCAGTGTCGACAGCGGCGATCCGTACCGGGCCATGAAAGAACAGCTGGAACGGGAAGGTGTGCCCGTG
>Ga0180437_10003434_pt1 | contig 23606 bp, 23 predicted proteins | sample SS_ome_4_FD_132410 | JGI IMG/M metagenome (GOLD analysis project Ga0180437, IMG submission 132410) | Hypersaline lake sediment archaeal communities from the Salton Sea, California, USA - SS_3_D_1 metaG | ecosystem: Environmental > Aquatic > Non-marine Saline and Alkaline > Hypersaline >...
CTGCAACTTCTGTTGCACCCATGCTCGTTAAAGATCCAAGTAAAACAGGTAATCCAAGTGTTGCAGATAGTCCTAAATGTGAAAGTGTTTCCCCAATACCTTTACCGGTTTCTCCACCAACCATTTCGCCAACTTCACCACCAAGATACATTGCCGGTTCAGATGCAGCATTTAGGATCATAACCTTTGGTATCAAACTGATTCCTATCTGTGTTGTTGCCAATAGATCTTCTGAGATCCTTCTATATAATGGCTTATCAGTATTGATTTTTATTTTTTCAAGTTCCTGATCATAGTAAGATACATCACCACCTGTTTCTTCAACTTTATTTCTTTGTTCCTGCAACTTCTGTTCTCTCAACTTATCAACTGTTAATTGATATTGAGTGTTGCCCATGAGTGTTTCAATACCTTGTTTGATTGGTGCAACAACAGGATTTTCAAGCAGCTTACCAAGCTCTTCACCAACACCTTGCTGTTGAAGTGTTTTCATAATATCAACTGATGTTTCAATTCCACCTGCCTGATCATATTCTTTTCTTAGTTCAGCAATTTCTTTCTGCTGCTGCTCAACCATCTTCATAAAATCAGTTTGTTCCGGTGTGGTTTTAGTATAGATCTTTCCATCCTGGACAACTTTAACATCACCTGCTGTTTCCAAACTATCAACAATTCTTTTTCTCTGCTGCTTAGTCCGTTCCTGTTCGGATTTCATAAATGCTTCAAGTTCTGAATCAACAACACCGGTTTCAAGATCTCTCTGGATCTTCTGCTGATTTTCTTCATCACGTTGTTTGATCAGAAGTTCATCATCCAGGTATCGTTTTCGATTTTTACGGATTCTTTCTAAAAGTTTTTGTGTTGGATCTTTTCCATTTGCCATTTACTGTTGATCTCCTTCTTCCGTTGCTTTAACGGATTCGATTAGTTCATCATAAATGAATGGTCTGAATTCATTATAATCAAGCAGATCTTGTGCTTCTTCTGCTGATAGTTCACCAGAAAGTAAACCTTCCTCAATTTCAGCTTCAAAGTCTGCCTGGCTCATGTTCTCTCTGTTCCATGCATTCCATATCCTGGTTCTCATAAAATCAACTGATCCTGGAAGCATGTTCCCAAGTGCCATGTTCTGAGCAACTTCATATAGTTGCTTCTTTTCCTGCGGTGTGGTTTCAACCAGGTTTCCATCTTTATCAGTTTTGTAACTGATCATATTAATAACGGATCCAAAATCTTTCCACTTCTGCGGTTCCGGATAATCAATTTTGATTGTGGTTCCTTTCGGTGGTCTAACAGGTTGATCAGATTTAATTTCCTGAACTGTTCCGGTGATTGGATCATACAACTTAGTATAATGGTATCCATCTTTGCCGATATAAGATCCAATTGTTTTATCTTTTCTCTGCTGCACACCTTCCTGGATCATCTTGATATTACCTTCACTATCAATTTCAAACAGATCTTTGGTTGGATCAAATTGCTTGAATTCTTTGGTGATCTTTTCCGGTGTGTATCCTTTACCAAATATATCCAACAATTGTGTTCCTCTTTCAAGCATACCAGGTTTCAAGTTTTTCAACTGAGAACTCTGCATCAATGCATCAGCAATGGATCTCTGGATCTTCATTCTTTGTTCATCAGCAGTAAGTGTTCCATACTTCCTGCCTTTAACATCACCAAGAATAAGATCTTCCGGTTCATCCAAAATATCAATTCCTTTTTTAGTTGGATCATCAACAACACCACCTTGCTGTGTTGGTAACTGCATCCCTAATTGTGGAATGAAATCACCTAACCTGGTTTGTGCATTTGGCATAAAGGAAATATCTTCTTCCGGTTGTTCAGAATAAGTTTTGCGAATGTTAGTAACTGCCTGGTTCATTATTTGATTGAATGCATCCTGATCAGCTTCTTCCCTTCGTTTACGGATGAACTCCTGCAATCCTGTTGCTAATGGATTAAGGTATCCTGCTTTCTCCAATGATTTTCTTAATGATCCCATGATTACTCCTTTCCTTTAACCGAACAATGGAATGAATCCACCTGCTGTATTACCAAGTGCTAACAGATCATCCAGGAGTGTATCATCACTCAATCCACCAATGGCACCCATCTGTGCACCAAATTTATTGAACATATTTGCTATGTTACTGAAATCAACATTCTGCTGTGCACCTGTTAATCCAAGTTGTGTTCGATTAGCAAGATCCATCACACCTGGTTCCTGTCCTAATCTGGAAGTAAGGAATCTCTGAATAGCATTGGTTCCTGTTTCAGATTCACGTGCTCTTGCTTTTGCAATAGCATCTTCCAGGATAGATCCACCAAATCCACGTGATTGTAATCCTGCTGCTGTGGATTTCTGTGCTTGTTTAACATTGGTTCCGGTCTGTTTCCTGAGATCTCTAACACCGGATGTTGTTCCTTTTTTGAATGCAGGTAATAATGATTCCGGTGCAAACGGAAGATTCAAACCTTCAAACCGGTTTCTTACTCTCGGATCAAATGCACTCACCTGTTGGTATTGACGTTTGGCAGCTTTTTCCTGTTCTGATTCTCCGCCCATGACGGTTCTCCTTTCAATTTATTTTAGGATTTTTCAATAAACTTTTTTCTCTCAACCTTTTTAATTCACCATCAGTCAATGGTGGAATAAACTTTTCAACTATGTGTTTACCTTCAAACACATGTTCAAATCCATCTTTGATTGCAAGATCTTTTACTTCATCACCTACAATACCTCTGATGATCTGAGATCTTACTGTTTTCAAATGCATAATTGCTTCATCCATCAGCTTCTTAGATACGATTGGATTTTCAGAAATCAATGGCTCAATCATTGGAACAGTTCTGATGTTTATGTATCCAACAATCCTTCCATCACTATCTTCTGCAATTAACATATAGCCATCATCCGGAAGAAGAATGCCATGCTTCTTTGCAAGTTCCTGGATCTGTTCTTCATCTGTGTTTTTGTAAGTCCTGATTATCATAAAATTTCCACTAAGTTAAAGTTAATATGATTGATTGTAATTGTGCCTGTTTTATCTGCTTTGAATCTAACATCAATTTTATCACTTGCTTTTAGTGCGATCAATCCGGTGAAACTCATAGCACCATAATCACCTGCTGTTCCAATCTTCCGTTCTGTTTCAAGTTTCTCGTTTTCAACATCATTTATAAATAATGAGCAATGGCAAATTGTATTGTTAGTATCGTGTGTGAAACTAACTGCAACATTAACAGCATAATATCCTGCTTCCTTAGATCTAAGATCCTTTGTGCTCAATTCAAATTTATTGCCTAAACCTTTTTGAAATCCTGTTGCCTGGTAATAAGTAGAAGCGACAGAAATTGTAACTGTGATTGCTGCATCAGCATAACTATACAGTTCACCATAAGCAGCATCAGAAGATCCAACCTGATCCAAGATCTGCCTGATGATTATATCAAGTTCCTTATCCATACCAGGAATTTCAGGAAACTTCTTAAACCTTTTAATTTGCTGCTTTGCCATTAACGATCTCCAACTCTGATTGGTATCCACAAAACTTCTAATGATCCGATCTCTGCTTCTGTTAATTCGGTTCCAACAATTCTTAACTTCCATTCACGTGCAACTATTGCAGGTGGAAGTTTCTGCTTAAACCAGGTATCATCTTTATCCAAAGTATAATTCAAACTGAACTCAGTATCATCATAAAGATTTTTATAAATTAAATAAACTGTGCAATTGGCATCAATGGTGTATGGTGCAATGCTTATAAATTTTAACAGGAATCTATGTGTTGATCTTATCTTTTCAGGTAATGTGTGAAGATCAATTTTCTCTGTTTCAATATCAATTGAAATTGGTTGATTATAATCAAGTGCCATATTATTTCCTTGATGTCATTTCTAAAATTGCTTCCGGATAGATCCCCCTGAAATATGCTCTGTATTGTCCACTAATTATTGTTGTTGAAGTAATATCATAAGCAAAACTGTATGGTGCACTCAGCAATGGTGCTGTGTAAACTATTTCATATGGTGGAATTGTTAATGGTGGAATTCCATAAGGATCCAAAACTCCTTTGTGATCACTATTTGAGATAAACAACAATGAATCATATGCAAAGATCTCAACACGATTTCCATCCAGGTAAGTAACTGAATCAAGATCCAATAGATAAAAATCAATTGTTGTTTCTGTATTCACAAGATCCTTTGCCCAAACCTGATCACCATATAAATAATATCTCCAACCATCTGAATCAGTAGAATCATTCTGATATGGATATGTTGATGCACTTATACCTGCCTGTGATAAAGTCTGTTCTGTTGCAGCAGTTAATGGTAAAGTAAGTGAAGGTGGAAGATTAACATCCCAAGCACATTCTTTTGTTTTAGATATTCCATAATTTTCATTGTGCATAAGCATTCTCGGAACAGATCCCAAATGATAAACTCTTAATCCTGGATAGAATGCTTGTCCTGGTGCACCAAAGAAAACTGAACTCCAACTGTTTGTAAGTGTGTTCCAATAGAACAGGTAAACAGCATCATAATAATCATACCATCCCCAAACGAATGCAAAGTATCCGGAAGTATAAAGATTATCATTCAGCTTGAAGAAATTACTCCACCTGTAAATACCTTGTGCAACCTGTTGTCTGCCTCGTTGTCCAACATTAGTTAAAGTATCATTATCATAATATGGTTGTCCTGCAATCGGATTTCCTGTTACCAGGTTTGAATCACCTGCTGTTGCAACTTTATAATAGATCTCCTGTGCTAAACTGATTGATGCATTCCACCAATAGGTTGTTGTATCCGGTGGAGATCCATCACCTGCACCAACAGGAATTTCATCACTAACCAGGTTGTAATTAGATCCACCATCAGTTGAAAAGTAAAATGCAAGTGTATCAACCAAATATGATTCAACCAGGATCTTCAAAAGATTTCCTGATAGTGTATATGTAGATCCATCCGGTTCTAATATGTTTATTGCTGCACCTGTTGGTAAGATTGAAAAACTGTTATCACTCTGATCTTCTGCTGCACCAAAAACATCAACCAATCTGATCCTTCCTTTTGATGTCAATACATCCGGAACAATCCAATCATAAGTTGATTCACCTGTTGAATCAACCAGGATCCAGGAAGATCCTGCATTTGTTGAATAATAAATGTAAATAGAATCAACACCTGCTGCTGTCCAGGTAACTGTAACAGTATCTTCACCGGAAGTAAATGTTTCACCACCATTTGGATATGTAACTTCTAATTCAATTGATGCACTCAACCAACCTGAAATTGAAACAGATGAAGGATCATGTGATGTAGTGCTATCTTCATGCAATATTTCTGATGGAGTCCAATGAACAAAACAGGAATCACCAACTGCTTTTATTTGGAATGGTGCATATCCGATTGTATTACTCCACAATGCTGTTGCAGGATTGCTTTCCATTCTTTTCCAGGATCCTGATCCTGGTGAATAACGATAGATCCTGCTTGATGTTGTGTTTGTATCAATTATATCACCTGCACTCATCCATAAAATTCCATCTTCACTTGCACTAATCATATTTATTGCAACTGTTGAATTTGTTAATCCTGTGATTGTGGCTGCATCACCAATTTGAGTAATAACATCAGTATCAATATTGTATTTATATATCCTTGCACCAATCTTCTTAGGTGATTGAGCATATACATACAATATCTTTTGTCCTGATCCATTTGTGTATCCTGTTATTCCACCTCTCCAGGAAAGTGAATCATCAATTAACTCTAAGAATGTTAATTGTCCTGTTGTGGATTCTCTTTTTGCTATGAATGATGAATCATAGATCCCTGATGAAACTGAAAAGGATCCCAAACCATAATGAGTATATACAAAGAAAACATCTTCATCATCATCAAACTTGAAATTATCAACAGGTGATCCGGAATAACTTTTATAGCTTTCACTTCCCCAACTTGCAGATCCCCACTTAGTCTTTTGAAAAGATCCGGATACAGGGCAAAACATAGTGTCGTTTTGCATAAATAATCTTCCTGCATATCCATTGGTTCCTATTGTTGGTGCTGTTAATGCTGTTTCAGAAGATCCATCCAATGGTGATCTATACCATATTTCAGATACTCCATTAGACCTCTGTGAAAATCTGAATAGTGAATCACCACGTATAATGTAATTAAAAGTGTTGTGTGTGAATGCAGCTTGAAAAGTTGATGCTTTGAATCTTGTAATTGAATCCTGTCCAGGAATCCAAATTGCTGCAAATTCACCAACTGTCGAAACTGCCTGTGTTGCAATTATTAAAGTATCACCATGAAAAACAGGTTTTGATATTCCTGTGCTTAAAAGATCTGTTGATGCAACACCATCATATTCAGGATAAGTCCAGGTAGTTGCAATTTCTTCAACCTGTGCAAAACTTATTCTGCTCATTAACCAGGCAAAAAGGATCACCAGGATCCACTTGTAAATTGATTTTGCTCGATCAGATGTAATCATACCAGGTTCCCTATATCTGTAACATTCTTCATCCGGTTGTGTTGTTAAACATCCACAATATTTACAGATGTGTTCTTTCATTTAATATCTCCTTATCATTCTCCAAACATACTTCAATCCGGATGTTCCGGATGCCGGTCTTGTTACTATTACTTTATTTGGAGAAAGTATAGTATAAATGAATTGATCATTTGCTGTGATTGAAGTTCCACCACGTGCCTGGATCCAAAACAGATCTTCATATGCATTTAATGTGTCCACACCGGATACTGTAAATGTATCTGCTGTGAGTGTTGTTGTGAATGAATCAATCCCTGTTGCATAATTAGAGATCTTTAACACATAGTGCCCTGTTGGTGCAATCTCTGCATCAGTAACTAAGATGTGTTGTGTTGTATCAGTCCATACAATTAAAGCATAGATAAGAGAATCAATTTTCTCTTTATCTTCATTTAATATGGTGTATGGAACACGTGCACTTTGAGCATACAATCTGAAATTATAATGTGTGGTTGAATCAATCGGTTCATCAAACACCTGTGCTGCTGTTGTTGCAGCAAAAAAGATCAGAAGCAAAAAAAGTTTTTTCATTTTATTTCTCCATTAGTTTTTGTTACCAACCTGAATCATAATTACCATAAACATCAGCGTAACCAATGAAAGCATCTTCATCAAAAGGAAATGCATATATATCACCTTCGTTCATAAACCAAACCCTTCCACCAAGTCCGTTTCGATATACTTCCGGATGATGGTATCTTTCCTGGTTTTCCCAACCACGTGAATGCAACAGCAGTTCCGGAAACTCAACACCCTCTTTATCATCAACCAATGCAATTCTATATGCACCATATTTATCTAATACTGCATGTGCTGTTGTTTTGTCTGTGATCTGATTCAATATATCTCTCACGTAACGATCACTAATAGGTTCAGCAATGTAACCTGTTGATGCTGCCATCTTCAAAACATCTTCATTCGATTGCCAATATAAAGTGTTCCGGATTACCAGGATAGTGTTTTTAATTACACAACCATCACCAATTGCTGTTTCATACTTTTGCCCTGTATCCGGATCCAAAATAATTATTGCACCATCTTTAAGTGCAACAATACTATTATTTGATAGAACTGCAATGCCAACTATAACTTCACCCTTATATCTATCAACATCTAAAACTGTTTGTGCAGGAACAACATCATGCATATTTGCACCAAGTCCTGAGATCTGAGATCCGAAAAGTTTATTATCATATCTTCCATCATCTTTTATGTAGGATCCTGCTAACCAGGTAATTCCATTTAATATCACTCCCTGTATCCAATCTCTAACAATATTGAATGTTGGTTGGTAGCCAAGTTCAGTAAGCATTGAAGATCCAAGTTCAGTGTCTGCATCAACATATGGTGTGTCTGTTTCTTTCCAATTAAGTTCTTCCAATTCAAAATAATCTCCTGTGGCGATGGTTCCATTTTCTCTTGTGAGATCAAAATAAAAAAATGTTGCTGATGATGCTCTGTTGGTAAAATCATCCCTAACTGTAATATTAACATCCTGTGATGCATAACTGGTTCCAATTGAAATTGATGGTAAGTATTGGATCTGCCCAACATCATTTATATCAAAATATCTTAATGCCAACTGTGCTTTCATTGCAACAGAGGCTTTTGCATTTATTGTTAGTGTGTATTTTCCACCTGCTTTAATCAATGGAGAAAATTGCAGCATATCATAATTCAGATTTAACCAATCATTCCCATTGGCTGTGGTTCTGATTGCAAAGTTTGATGCCGCTACAACTGCAACTGTTGGTGGAGGAAAGTGTCCACCAAAAGCGCCCCAAGATCCAACTGCATTTGTATCTGCACTACTCGCAGCATTTGATTCAACGTGTTGATCTGCTGCTGCTGCAACTGATTCTGTTTGGATCCATCCATTTTCCAACAAAGTCCAATCCGGTGAATTGATGAATGCACCACCATCAACTTCATTTGGGAGTGAAACTGCTTTTTCTTCTATCAGATAGTAATCATCCAGGCTCACACTAAAATAAAATTTAACTGCTGTGATTCTTCTGTTGAAAGATCCTAACCGGATCTGTCCTTTAACTATAAACTTGTATGGATCCTGAGTTACTTCTTCATGGTCAACCACCATAATTTCATCCGTTCCATCCAAGACAACTGTCATTCTGAATCCATATGTTCCTGCAATGAAATTGCCGGTATCGTGATCAACTATGATTCTGTAATTATCTTCATTATCATTGAATGCCGTATAAGGTTGTAGCACTACTTTGTTCGTTACTGCATAAATAAATTCATCACCAACTATTGTCGGGTCAACTGCCGTAAAAGAATAATCAGCTAATTGCAATGTTTGTTTTACAAACTGGATCCCATATCCCAACCTTCCTTCTTTTCCACCAAAACCAATTCTCATTTTACTCAGGATCCTATGAAATGAAATTTCTTTTCTCAATACATCATAGTTCTGGATCTGATAAGATAATGGAATATAGTTTCTCATAAGGACCACAATATCATCAACATCCCATTGCGGATCCCAATCACTCAACCAACAATCGGTGTTGGTTCCGTTTTCTTCCGTTCTAATAACAGCAGCAGGAACACGTGTATCTTTAGTTACGTTAAGAATTGTCCATTGAGTAAGATTGCCAAAATAACCTTCAAACTGAATCTTGTTTTTATATGTAGCATCCGGTGCAACTGTGATGTTAGTAATGAAAGATTCATTCAACCATTGCCATGCATCTAACCAATAGGTTCCATTCCAATAAGGTCTGATCCACACGTTTGCTGATCTGTATTTATAACTATTCAGTTTAGATCCGGAAACTGTTGGTGCAACAACTTCACTCTTTTCAACCAATACAGTAATTTCCGTTCCCTGCCCTGCGGTTCGTTCAAAGAAGTTATCAAAGGAAACATACTCAGTATTCTCTAATCTTGAATAATCATCATCAACAGGTTTTGGATACCTCAGTTCATATCCTTCACGTAAAGTAAGTGTTCCTGGTTTATGATGTGTATCCATATTTTTTATCCGCAACAGATTCGATTGCCTGTCCGGTTGATTAGAATTTCTTTCCAATCCTTTGAAGTCTAAAAATTTTGTTGGAATTAAATTTGCCATTTATCCACCTGCATCTTCTTGGAAATCATCCTTCTTATAAATTCCAACTGCGATCTCTGCAATAGCATCAATGTGATGTTCTGAGAAAGGAACATCATAAGTTCCACCACTAACTAAAATTGCACCTGTAATTGGATTTTTATTATTCTGGATATAGTTGAGAGTGAATGTGTATCCACCAGGATCCGCAAGATCATTTGGAAATCCATATATGTAAGGATGTGATAAGATCATTCCTGGTGTGCTGCTGTTTACACGTGGTGGAGAATAAAACGGATCTGATTCAGCAATACAATCTGCAAGTTTTGATGGATCCCAAACTTCGATTAATCCACCACCACCCTGTTTAACTGAATCCAGGATCTCAAAAATATCATTATAAACTGTTGATATATCCACACGTGAAACTGCGGATGCATAAGTAAGTGTGATGGATCTAAATTTGAATAGTTCAGGAAACATATTAAGAAACTTGTTTTTATGGCTCATAGATCCAGGTGATTCATTCTCAGGTTGTGCAGCATTCCAGGCACCATTAAAAAAGATCTGTCCTGCTCTGTGCACATAACTTTCAATTTCAGCAACAGATCTGATCAACTGTCCTGCTGTGATCACACCTGCTGATTCTGTAATCGGATCCTGGATCCTTTGCATAAATGCAATTGCTAATCTGTTAAGTTTTGGTGTTGCCATCTTTCATTTACCATTTTGCTGTTGGAACAATTGGTTTACTTGTAACATTGTGCAGCTTTCCATATCTATCATCAGAAATCTTTTCATACAACTGATAGAGTGCTGCTTTACTTGGATGATCAATTGGAAGTAAATAATAAATAGCATATGCTTCCAATGCAGCATCCATTCCCTGTGGTGTTTCAGGTTCAACAGTTGCAGATGGTTCCAATGTTGGTGAATGCAGATAAGTTTGCAACACAACCTGATCACCTGTATCTGTTGGTGCACCATAAAATTCTAATTGATCATTCCGGAAGATCACAAATAATGGTTGAGATATTGTCTGTTCCATTCTAATTATATCCATCTGATCATCTGTTTTCCAATATAGCTTATACCAATCGGTTGGTGTTCTCATTGAATAGATCTTTTTCACAACCTTGTGAGCAGCTTTAACAGTTCCGGTTCCGGTTCCTGCACCTGTTGCTGTAAATACAACACCAATATTATTTGATGCTGCACCAACTGCTGTAAAGTCTGTGTTCCCAACTGATTGGATCTGATATAGTGTTCCTGTAACAAAAGATCCTGCGGTAATTGCAGATCCGGAAACTGCTACAATATCATATGCTTCCTGATCTTCAATCGTGGTGAGAGTGATCTGCTGCTTAATTAGATCAAACCTGGTAGCAATATCTTGCTGTGCTCGGAATAAGGCAAAGAAGATCTGCGGTGAACTGATTGATTTCAGGTGAAGATCTTCAATGCCCTTCTTAACTAACTGTAATAAGTCTAATGATCTGCTCATTTAGTGCTCTTTGGTTTAACTTTGGATAGTTGAATTATGTTCTCGATCAACTTATCCTTTTTAGTCAAACCTTTGAGCAGATTCTTTTGATATTTTTCATCCTTGCTTTTAACAGCAGGTAAGTTCAACAATATTGCCTGTAACTGATCAGTTCCCAATGGTTCCAAAGTTTTCTTTGTGTATTTGGTTGGTGCATTAACTTTGGTATCGAAATTCAATTCTTTCTCTTTGAGATCTTTCAGTTCCGGTGTTCCCTTTTCGGCTTTATCAAGTGCTGCTTCTTCATCAGCTTTTGCTTTTGGTCTTTCTTCATCTTCTTCTGTTTCTTTCATTGATTCAGCCGGTTCAAGATCCACACCTTGCGGAACATAATCTTTTGGAATCTGATCTTCAGTCATCATTGCACCTGGCACATAGGATGTATCTTTTTCAACTTCAACATCTTGTATCTCAATTCCCTGTTCAATTGCTTCCAATACATTATCGAAAGTTGTTTTGGTAACTTTCCCAACAGTTCCACGTATTTTTTCAAATTCTTCTACATCCTTCATTGTTGTTCCTGGTGGCACCATATCAATAGAAATTCCTTGTGGAAGTTTTTCACCTGGTGCAAGTTTGAATTTATCAGGTTGAACTCTCATTGCTTGTAAAGCATGGCGTAATTGCCATTCAGACGTTTTCCAGGATCCATCAGCTTGTTTCTCCTGGATACTAATCAAAGTAATCTTACTCTGTTTCCTGGTAAGTTGATCAAATATTATTTGCTGTCGCATTGGATATTACTCCTGTTTTTGTTTTTAATTAAAGGTGGTGATCTTACTCACCACCATTGAATTTTGCTTTCACCTATTAACTGAATGTTGCAGCTTTCCAGGTGGTTGCAGCATCATGCATATACAGTTTATCAGCTTGAAGATCTACAACCATACTTCCTAATGGAAGTGAGTTATAATTAGATGCATTTGAACTGAATGCTGTTGAACTGTTATATACACCAAGAAACCAATCTCCATCTTCACCTGAGATCCATACTCTTTGACGCATCAAAGCAGCATAAGCAGCAGCAATGCCAAATTTCCGATCCCAACCGGCACCATCAACAACCTGATCATTTCTTTCCAATGATCCACCTGCTGCCATTGCAAATGATATTCCTGATGCTGCTGCACCAAGTGCTTGATCAACCAGGAATAACACACCGGCAATTAGGATAAATAAGAGATTGATTAACGGAAATGATTTCAAAACTTGTTTCATTTCTTTTATCTCCAATAATTGTTTAATAAGTGTGGATCATATTTCAGATCCACGTTAATTATCTGCCTGGTTAAATAGCAGTAAGTTGATCTTCTGCATAAAACCAATATACAAGAGAACTGTTGTTCTCATAGAATGCACCGGCACCATTTCCAAAATAGTTATCATCATCAATTATATCACATCTTTCAAAACCGGTGATCATATCAGCAGCATCACCAAGAAACTGCTCATAGTCTGCTGTTTCAGAACTGAATGAAAGTTCAGATCCATAACCTGCGGTGATTGCACCTGCACCACAAATGATTGCACATTTCCTGTTTCCTGCATCACGTGGTGTAGCCATGTATGTATCTAAACCATAATTAACAGTTCCCCAATCTGAATCATAACCTGTATCACCTGAGATCCTTGCACTCGGCATGGTATCATCAACAATCATATAGGCACCTTCAACAAAGGTTCCTTCTAATTGTCCGGTGAAGATTATGTTCTCATTACCTCTTACACCTGCATCTTTCAGGTAAGTGAGATATTCAGGATCCTGCTTTAACTGCCATGCAAGTGCAGGTGGAATGAAGATCAGATAAAGAAGTTTGCCTTGAATCATGATTGGTGTTAATTTGTGATAGTTGGCTAAGTAAACCATGTTCTTGATTTTAGCCAAACTAAAATGTTTAGTTGGAACATCACTCAATGTTGCAAGTGCGTTTGATGCAGCAGTTTCATATGCAGCATTGAACAGATTACTGAATGGCACCTTACCATATCCTGCAACATAGTTGTTAGGATGTGATTTAATGCTGAATCCAATTCCATCAACAGGATCAGTTAAGTTGTTGCTGTATCCACCAAGTATTGCATGGTATGGAAACTGTGCCAACCTTCTGCTAAACCAATCTTGAAGATCATTTTTACCACGTTCCATAAGTGCCATCTGCACCTGTGGTTTCTTCAAAACTGCTTTTGACATTTTGTTGTCCTGAATTTCAACAGCATGTCTAACCTGGTTTATTGCAACTTTCTTTGTAAGGATCTTTCGTTTTTCCTCAGATCCTCTAAGTGCTGCAAGTCCAACTTTACCTTTACCGGTCAATGGAACTAATACAGGTATATCCATATAGATTCCACCTTCACGTTCAAAATCTTTCACCACGTGGATCAGATTTTTAGGTGTTGGTAAACTCATTGCACCCGCATACGTTCCTGCTTTCCGATATTTAGCAACATCAATTATATCAGTAAGTTGTGCCCACTTTCCATATCTCCACACCAGCTTTTCCATTTGCTTCGCAAGTCCTCTGCGAAAAATTTGCATCTGGTCAGTCCAAGTTCCGCCAACTGTTGCAAGTGTGATTGATGTTGCTGAAACGATTGTTGCATCAAGCACAAATGCAATCGCTGCACTCACTACCATCAGCAACATAAAATATGATTTTCTCATTTCAGTTATCTCCAAATATTTGTTAAAGATTTTTAATTACTTCGGGCAATCAACCTTTTCAAATCTAACTCGTTTTTCTTCCGGATTTTCCTGTTGCACCTGATGCAATACTATTTTTAATCCGGTCTAATTTTTCCTGAATCTGTTCAGGTGTAAGATCATCATTATCAAAATCTTCCACTTCGATTTCTACTTTATCTCTGTGTTCCTTACCAGGTAAGTTTGAAGTTGAAGGATCTTCCATATTATTAAGTCCTGTTTTGAATCCCTGCTGTCTTGCTTTGTGTTCTTTGGCTGCGATAATAGCATCCATATTGATTTCCATCAGGTTATTATAAACTTCCTTCGGTTTAACAATTGGAATTACATCATCCATAAATGTTAGAACATCCGGATTAGGTTTATTAGTATCACCTTCCTGGAAGATCACGTTCTTCCACAAATATTCATTATACAGTTGATCATCAAGATCTAAGGATTCAATTCCTATATCCTTCGGTGTAAGGTTGTAACGTGCAAGTTTTGCTTTGAACAATGCAACATCTGTTCTGATAGTGCTCTCAGCAATTGATTCCCAATTCTGAGTGATATGAACATAACGATCATATTCATTATCAATTTCACCTGTGGTTTGTTTATAGAAAGCATCATATTCCTGATACTGCCTTCTGCTCAAACCTTCTTCAAACTCAGATAGTGCATCATCATCATCAAATGCTTCATCCGGAAATTCCGGAAATTTAGCTTTCATTTTATTGATGATCATCTTCTGCTTTTGTTTGGTAGCTTCCTCAATGTATTTAGGATCACTCACAACCTTTTGATCAGGTTTCCAATCTGAATCAAATGGAGATCTGATTGTTTTGATATACAACTGAGCATTGATGTAGTTCTTCAATGATTTCTGATCCATTTCAGATCCTTTAATGCCATCAAGTATATCCTGGATTGCGTTGATCTTTTTATTTAATACATCAGGCGGATCATCCTTCCATTGATCTCTAAAGTTTTGCACCTGCCTGTTGATATAGTTCTCTGTGATTTTGAATGCTTTGGTTCCGGTCTTATCCTCACCAGGTTTCTGATCAGCCATCTTACCGGTCTGATCATCATCAGCATCCTTTTTATCATCAGGTTTATCATCAGTTTTTTTGTCGGTCTGATCACCAGGTTTATCTTCTTCATCTTCACCTGGTTTATCTTCTTCATCTTTGAGATCAGTTTCAACCTTACCATCATCATCATCCGTATCAGTTTTATCATCAGTATCTTTTTTATCTTTTTCATCTTTAATCAATACAGTTTCCAAAGTCGTTTCTTCATCACGTGTTTTCATCCAATCAAGCAGCTTATCACCATCAACATCTTCACGATCAAATAATTGATCAATTGTTTCAAGTTCCATTTCTGCAAGTTTGGATGTTGGATCCAATTCAAGTTCTTCATCTTCCTTAATGGTTGGATCCGGATCCGGTGGATCTCCACCTTCTCCACCATCTTTCTGGAAGAAGATATTTGGTATTACCCAATTTAATAAGTTGTTCATTTTACACCTTTCTTCTTAGGGAATAGGTTTATTAAGTTTCCTGGATTACCAGGTATTATCTAACTCTGAAACACGTCTGTGCTCTCTCAATGGTATTGTTACAACAGTAACAGCACTTGCATTTCCACCTGTATTAGTAATGGTGAAATAATATGCCGGTGCACTCCAACTGTTCAATGTAAGTGTTGAGAGAGTATCATCCACACCCTGATTAGCAGCAGCAACTTGTGCAGTATCTAACGGATACGTGTAAGATCCACCATTGTAAACACCCCAAAGGATGATTTCAAGATTAGCAGTTGTTGCCGGTGCACCATCAGTTGCCTGATCATGATAAACAGTAATTGGATGTGTAGCGGATATTCCACCATCAAAATCATCTAATGAGAACTGTCTTGTGGTGAGTGTCTGAGCACTATCAATATCATAGATCATCAATAGTGTTCTTGTATCCGTTCCATTCCAATTCTCTGTTGCATCTGAATCAGTTGCAGACAATTGAGCAAACATTGTTGAACTGAAAAGCATCAGCATCAACAATGGAAGAATGAATCGTTTCATTTGGTATCTCCTTTTATTATTGGTTAATTAAGGCACCACGTTGTGATTGCCCTGCACCACGTGGATTGTTATTTAGAAAATTCTTTTGGAATTGATTATTAACTATCTGATCAGCCATATTATAATTTTCGATATCAGATTTATCCATCTGCTGAATAGTTTGTTTTATGTTAAAGTAATTCTGTGCTGCTGTTTGTTGCCTTTGCATCTGTTCTTCAAACTGCATCATTTCAACTTGCTTTGCAAGATCACCTTCAATAGTCTGAATGTGTGCTAACCATTTATGCTTGTTAATCAATGGTGAAGTTTCAACAACAATCTTAGGATCTACATATGCAGGATTGAATTGCATCAACCAATTTGCCATTTCAATATTTCTCTGGAATTCTCTATCCTGTGCTTGTCTGCCATATGGTGTTTTAGAGATCCTAACATGATACTTTCCATAACTAACATCATTCATTACCCTGCCAAGATAGAATTGATTTAATGGCAACCACAATGGATCTTCATCATCACGTAAAATCATAATTGCTCTCGGCATGATCAGGAATCTTTGTCCAAGTGATATTGCATTCTTAGCAACCATCACAAGTGATGCCTGTGCATTCTCTGAGATCCATTCCTGCATAACATTTGCCTGTTCAACTCTGTTCTCAAATAAAATACCTGATTCTTTGCTGCTTTCCTGCCTACCTCTGAAATTAGGTGAAGATCCGGAAATAAGATTAATATCTTCTTTCTCATTCTCTGCTTCTACTCTTAATCCTTCCGGATATGGTGCAGGTTTAATTTCCTGAATTCTTTTTTCTGCAAGTGCACCATCCCTTACTTTCTTCAATCCACCAATTTCATGGTTTTCAAAATCTTCTTCATGTCCTGCAACAGCATTTTCTTCACCAAGATAACCACCATGTGCTGCTCTCATAATATAAGTTAGAATTGTATTCCTGCGTAAGTTGTAAGAAGAAACAGGATCCACAATGTGATCCATAATAGATTTTGTTTCTAAGATCTCTGGATGAAAATCGAAACATAAAACAGGAACATATTTGAATTGTTTATTTTGAAATTTTTGCATTCCATCATGCAATACCAGGTTCATTGCAGGAACAACAGATGTTTGCCATATGATCTCACTCCATTCCTGTGTAACCTTTGGCTCAATGTATTGCTCTCTGATCATTCCAAGTTTTTCACGATCAAACCATCTGGATGAAAAGCGATCATATTTTTCTGATTTAACTTCTTCACTCACATCACGTTTCTCACCTGTTGCAAGATCTTCAATGTTCATTGAAGGAAGCATTCTCTTTTCATACCAATCAATTACTTTGAATCTCCCATCACCATTATACCAGGTTCCGGAAAATCCATATCTAAGATTATCAACATTAGAATCATAACCTGCTTTTCTTCCACCATATTGGATTGATGCATTCAGAAATCTTTCAGCCCAAGTGATCAACATCTGTTTCATTCTACCCTTCTTAATTGTTGATTCACCTGCAATCATTAAACCTTTCTCATATACTTCATCCCTGAGATCCGGTTTTTTCTTACAGAACAAATTTATAATTTCTTCCACGTCATACCATCCACCATCAGATATGAATCTCATGTCGGATGTATCTCTCCTTTGCCAATTAGTATCAAATTTAATTCTTAATGGATCATACCAGGAAATGTTCACCATTCCTTCATCATCTTTTTGGTGATCATAACCTGTTTTCAACCAACCAATCCTTCCAACAATTGCATACAGAAATGCAATAGCAAATTCATAAACAATATCATTTGCCTGGTATAGATAGTGATCCATCAGTTGCGATTGCAATTGAGATCCTGTATGATCATCCTGAGTAACACCGGTTATATCTAAACCAGGAATGTTCATTTTGAAATTGCCAATTATGGAAAGCACGATTGGAAGGAAAAGATTCCATTCAAAATCCGGTCTGTTTTCAACAGCAAGTTTCTTTAGATCTGCGGATGAATAGATGTGTCCTGCAAGTCTGAAAAAGTTCTGTAAGATCTCTCTGTGGAATAGCTGAAAATCACTTGCAAGTTTCATCTCAGCAGTTCCGATTCGGGCAACTGCCTCTACATCTTCATATTTGGATCCTGAAACATAACCGTATTGGTTAAGTTGTCCTTCGGGCATGATAATTCCTTCCTTTTGAATTCTTCAAATTTTTCTCTCAACAGATTTTGATGATACTTTAACCTGGTGGAAGGAATGTTGTGTCCAATTAGAAAAGTCGAATCCCTGTAAATTACTTCACCTTTGTTATTCTTCACTTCAATTTGAAGTTCAGTAACGGGGATATTATTCCCAAGTAATCTATCAGGATTAGTGATTGGTGTGGTAGTATTTTCTTCTTTTGTAAACAAGTTTGGTGTTTTGTTTGCAAATAAAGTAAAAAAATACTATTACTGTCAAGTGCAGCAGAAATCTATACTCCCATGACTGAGTGTTGTTTTTTCTTTCTTCCCCACTTTTTCAATGCCCAATCAGGAAGATTTTCCTGCCCTGTTGCGAATGGTGCAGGTAGTGCCATGATACCATAACGATTACAATCAAGTGCATGATCAATTACTTCCGGATCATTTCCCTGCCCTTGAAGATCTTCCACGTTCTTTTCATCATGCTGTGCAGCAGTTATTTCATCAAGTAATGGTTCATTGATTCTTTCAAACACAAAATACTTTTGGTTGTGCATATATTGTTTCATTGCCCACCAACCAAGCACACGATCTGTTACTGCTTTTTGAAGATACAAACCATTCTCCTGGAAAATATCTGCAAATGATTTATCAGTTCTTTTAACTGAAAAGCGATCCTTCTTATGGAATGCATCATGCCCTGCAACAATGAAATCAGGCATTCTACCATTAGTATAAGGAAAGTTTGTTATGATCTTGTGAATATTCTTTGCGTGTGTTTCAGGATCTCTACCTTTAACATAATAAGTGAATAGTGTATAGATCCGATCTTCATGATCACGTGCAATCAATTGAAATGCACATGGTGAACTCCATCCAGGATCTATGCAGCCAATCAATTGCCAATCTTTTGGAACATCAAATGGTCTGATCACCATTCTTCTTCTATCAAATTCATCAAAGAAATCTCCACCAAATGCATCCCAATCACCATGCAATAGTGCTCTTTCCATCTTCCTGCCCATCTGCATAATGTTAGCAGCATAACCAGGATCAGTTTCCATCAGTATTTTGTTATCCCTTAATAAACCAGGAATGAATGTTCTGCTTTTAGCTTTTAAGAAATCAGGATGATTAGGTGAAACCATTACACCTGTTGGATTATCTTCTGGATTATCAACTCTTGGATCAGGAATAAAGAAGTGTGATTTTCCTGGCTTCATTTCCCAAGATCCATTCCTGATGAATCTTTTTCTCACCCAAACTAAACCAATTCCTGTTGGATTGGTTGTGGATCTTATCCTGGTCGGAAGATTACATCCATCATTTACAACTATTCCTCTACATCTGGAAAAGAGATATAAATATTGCTTCAATGTGAACTGAGTAAGTTCATCAAAACCAATAAACTGATATTCCAACCCTTGATGGTTTTCCATATCACTTTCCTGTTCCATGTGGCATAAGAAGATCTGTGCACCGGAAGGAAATGTGAATGATGCACCTGGTTCACCTTTACGTTGTAATACAAACTGTGCACCAAAATAAGGATACATCATTTTGCCAATATCAATCAGCTTTTGTAACTGTGTGGTTTTTCTTCTGAATACAACTGCTCTGTATTCCGGATGATCAATTGCTCTCATTCCAAATTCATGACGTGGCAATCCTGTTTTTTCATCTATACCAAAGTGCAAACCTAATGCATCAAACATAAGCATCCAGGATTTTCCACCACCTGCTGCACCACCATACAATACTTCAAACTCCGGTGCTGTTTGGAATCTCCTTTGTCCACCTGGTTGTGGTTGAAACTTAATAACATTTAATGTAGGTGTTTCATCAAATCTATCGCCAACAATAATCTGAACTTTCCTTTTGCTATCAATTTCAGTTTCAGGATCCGGTGGAAATACCCAACTGTGCTTATGTTCGGTTAGGTTCATTATTTTCCTTTTTTCATTTTCTCTCTTATGATAGTATTCACATCTTCCTGGAAGGATGCATCAACCATATCAATTGGTCTAAGTTCTTCAACAACAAAAACTGCTGCCATCATTCTTCTACCTGCTGAATGTTCTACTTTTAATTGTGGTGTAGCAAATCCAACTTCATAACCAAAATTTCTTATTGCCTGGTTTGCTGCTGTTGCATTAAAAATATATTCACCTGTTGGTTTACCTTTTTTATCCAACACCGGAACTGCTGCCATTGCCTGATCCAATACTTGCTTCTGCTTTATCATTAACCAATCTTTTGTTAATTGAAATTTCTCAGCATTCTTTTTACCTAAATAATGAATGTATAACTGCACCTTATCGTTCTGCAGCAACCTGAATCCATTCACCTTTGCTGTTGATTCTTTTACTTCGGGATGTGTTGTGAGATATGCTTTCTTAGCATTCCAACATAATAGATATTCTTCTGCGAATCTTTTATGTTCTTCCGGAAATACTGATAAGAATAATGAAATGTTTTCATCAGTAATTTCATTCGCTGTAAATTGTGGATGTGATTTCTTCCGGTCTGTCCTGCCGGTTTTCCTGGTTGGTTTTTGTTTCTTCGCCATTGGATCTTACTCCATATTTTGTTTTTGAATGAGAACTTCTTAGGGATCTCAATCGCAAAAGTGTGTTTTTATTTCCTGAGAAGCAAATTTGGTTAGTCAAGGTTAGTCTGTTTTGCACAAAAAAAAGGATCCTGGAAGGAGGCGTTACCAGGATCCAAACAACATCATCCACAACCTGAAAGGTTTATGAAGTGATGCTGCAAATATCTGTATTTAATGGTTCCAAGTCAATAAATAAAGTGCACCAGGATTGGGCTTAACAACTAATGAGTGCTAACTCGTTTCACTTCTTAATTTGCTTTTTAGTTAGTTGTCCTGGTGCACCTGGATAAATAACTGTTATTTCCTAATAGGCATTCTCCTTTATTTGTGAATGATATTAAACAAGATCCAACATAATCCTATTCCGGATCCAACAAACATTGGATCAAAGATTGTAATTAGTAAAATGAATATTAGTATCATACATCCACCATTGTTGTTTAATTTTTTTCTTCTATGGATCTCTTGTAATGCAAGTTTATGTTCATCTGTGTGTGGTGATTTAACCTTGCAGATCCATTCAAGTTCCCAATCTGGAAGATCTTCATAGTTGTTCATCTTCCTTCCCTGCATCATATTTCTGAAAATCTTCCGGATCATATTCATCTTTTGCCTTATGCTCAATCCATATTGACATTAAAAAGAGTGCTACAATAGCAAACACACAACCTGCTATAAATATAAGAATGTAAGTAATCATTCTGACTCCAAGTTTAATTCTTTGAAATGATATGCTTCACCAAACCAGGAAAACATTGCACCACAACCTTCACATCTTTTTCCGGATCCTGCAAAACTCCAAACATAGATCTTCTGATCATTATTGCAGAATGGACATTTCGCATAAAAATAAGATCTACCATTTGCTTGTGAATAATTCCCTATTGCTGTATAGTGTTTTTTTATCAGGTTTTTATTTTTGCCATGAATAAAAGCACTAACATCATCCCAGGTTACTTTTTTATTTTTCATACTTAAACCATACCTTTCTGTGTTTTTGTCCTGGTGAAACTTGAATCTCATAATACATAAACCAGGAAGGAATCTTTGCTTTACCTGTTCTTTTTATTCCAAACTTCGGTTGCAGATTAAAATCAAATAGCTTATCTGCCATATCACCATAATCATGTTTCAGGTTCCGTAAAACTTTATTAGCAAAATCATCTTGTTCCTTCCTTAGTTCATTCGGTTTCTTATCAGGCACCTTCATACAAAATTTTATTATCATTTTTCTGATTCTTTAATTGTTTTTTTGTAACTGATTCCCAACCAACGATAAAATCCATCAATCTCATTGAGTGTTACTCTGCCAACATTTCTATACTTTTTCCAATCCATCCTTCGTATATTCAGCAGTTCCCTTCCCTTAATATTTTTTGGAAATGCACTTCTGATTACGTTATATGCTCTAATGCTGAATACATTCCCTGATTCTTCATATTCATCAGCCAAATCAACAACCGGTTTATCCAACTGTGCAACAATTCTTTCAACTATCGGATCCGGTGCTGTCCTGGATCCATTGATTGGATTCTCTTTCCAATCTCGATCTCTTACTTCCATCCAGGCAAGATCAAATGCTTCCTTCATTGTGAATCCCTGAGAATCACAATAGTTGATCAGATATATAAGCAGATCTCCAACACCATCTTTAATCCTGTATTCACATTATTCTTTATCCCTGCCAATTCTAATTCCCTGCTCTCGTTTTAGGTGAACGTGTGCGATCTCTCCAAGTTCTTCCATCATGCCAAGTAGCAATCTGTATCCAACAGTTTTTCCCAATTGATTAATCATTTCTACAATGTTTTGTCCTTTGATTGTTTCTGGATCAGTATTATCCTGGTCGTTTCCTTTTCTATAAACATTGAGCATGAATTGCAGATCTGAAATCATCTTAATTGCAGCAATAGGAAAGTGCTCACCAAAGTTTTTCTTATTCCATTGAACAACATCTTCTTCCTGAATGCCATCATGAACTGTTACTATTCCATTTGTTCCGTTGTTAAGCATATTCAGCAGCTTTCGATTTTCTTCTTCAAGTTTCCTGTTCTTTTCCATTAACTTACCTGCTGCTGTATTAGTTTGATCAAACAATGCTGCTTTCTGATGATCAGTATGAAATTGATCATTCATTCCGATCAGTTCACTTACTCTGTTTTCAAGTTCCTGATTATCCTTAGTTAATTCATTGATTGTATCCTGTAAGGATCTAACCTTTTCTTCCAGGAAATTGATATACAGTTCACTATCAATATTGATTATTCCACTCATATAGTTATTATCCTTCCTTTCTTTTTTGTTTTAACAATTGGATCTTTCCTGCCATCAACAATAACTGAACTCCAAAGGAATCCTTCATCCATTGTCATGTTTCGTGGATCATACCAAAAAGATCTTTTCACATGTCCATCAATTCTATACCAGGTTGAGATCTGAAAGAATTCTGCATCATTGTATCCTTCCTTAATCTGTGTTTTGAATCCAACTTTATTCATTAACCTGGCAAGTTTCATTGCTGTCCATTCTGATATGTGGTCCCATTCAGGCAATCTTTGATAATCCAAATATTCCTTTTTCGGATGCAGCATATCCGGAACAGCAATCCGGATCCTTCCACCATACACCAAGTATTTATAGATCAGCTTCAATGCAACTTCACAATTCATTTCATTCATATGCTCAAACACATGTTCAGCTAAGATCCTGTTTATAACCGGCATTCCTTCAAACTCTCCAAGTGCTACTTCTTCATCATATCTTGGAATTTTGTAATCAAAATATTCCTTCCAATGATCTTCATTGGTTATATCAAAATAACTTTGTTCTGTTGAGATCCATCCAGGATAACGATCACCGGATGCACCAACAAC
>Ga0180437_10003435_pt1 | contig 23600 bp, 18 predicted proteins | sample SS_ome_4_FD_132410 | JGI IMG/M metagenome (GOLD analysis project Ga0180437, IMG submission 132410) | Hypersaline lake sediment archaeal communities from the Salton Sea, California, USA - SS_3_D_1 metaG | ecosystem: Environmental > Aquatic > Non-marine Saline and Alkaline > Hypersaline >...
GGCATAAGTTCCACCAGCCATGGCAGGTTCCTCGACATCTGCCCCGCTTGCCACTGCTCACTGACCCTGTAGGTTGTGGCCACGATGGGATACTGGTCAGGCGTCCCTTTGTAGTCCATCTCGGATGCCCATATCTTGAAAGCAGGGTCATTCTGAGTGCCTGACATTAGGTTACTGACCGGGCTCTCCCACGGCTCGTAGTGCTCGGGGAAGGGGCCATCAGCACGTCCATTGCCGAAGAGGCGGGCATGTCCCTCTGCTTCCATAATGAAGGGGTATTTGGTATTGGCGGGGTCAACTGCCATAGGTGGCCAGCCGCCATCGGGCACATCACCTACCCATTTAGCATTAACAGCATCCCAGGCAATGACCGGGTGCTCGTTATCCCAGGGGTTACCGTTGAGGTCTACCGAGGCGCGATTGTAGATAATGCGGCGGTTTACAGGCCAGCACCAGGCCCAGTTGGGATAAAGACCAATGTTGAATGCATCGGGAGTGGGGTCGCGGCGTGCTGTCATGTTGCCGTCCTCAGTGTAACTGGCGCAATAGAGCCAGTTGCCGGAGGTGGTGGTGCCATCATCCTTGAGCATACCAAAGCTTGGTAACAGCTTTCCGGTAGTTAGGTCATAGCCGTTAATTTCCTTGGCTACTTGGTGGGCATCAGGTGGGTCGCCGTAGTCCCATGTCAGGTTGGTAATAGCCTGAGCATGGGGGCCGCCTTCCTCCAGGTACAGCTCTTTGAGTTTAAGCATTAGCTTATTTATTATCCAGAGGTCCTCCTCGGCTTCGCCCGGTGGGTCGAGTGCCTTGTAGCGCCACTGGCTCCAACGCCCGCTGTTGGTTACACTTCCCTCTTTCTCGAAAGAAGCAGCTGCGGGGAGCAAGAAGACCTCGGTCTGGATGGTTGCTGGATTGACCCCGGGTCGTTTCCAGAAAGCAGCAGTTTCAGTCTCCCACAGGTCCACTGCTACCAGGAAGTCAAGCTTTTCCAGAGCTTTCCGTTCCATGTTGACATTCGGGCCACAGACTGCCGGATTCTGCCCCCAGCACATAAGCCCCTTGATAGTCCCGGCATACATTGCTTCAAAAAGCCCTATCCAGGAGTAATCAAGATAGGGCTTGGTTGTCTTCGGTAGGTACTGATATCCAAAATCGTTGGTGGGGTTTGATGCATCCCCATACCATGCTTTAAGCAGACTAACAATATATTTGGGGTAATTCTGCCACCAGTTGGCACTCTTGGGGTCATTATTCTTGGGGGTGACTCGCTCCAGATATTTCTCCAGAGTCACATCCTTATTCTGGGGCTGGCTTAGGTAGCCGGGGAGGATGTGAGCCAGCAGACAGTGGTCGGTCGAGCCCTGAACATTGGATTCACCTCTTAGAGCATTAATTCCGCCCCCGGAGACACCGATGTTGCCCAGCAAGAGCTGTAGCATGGCATAGCTTCGAACCATCTGCGTACCATTGGTATGCTGGGTAGTACCCATGGCATACATAATAGTGCCCGCTTTCCCTGGTTTGCCGGTGGCAGCATATGTCTGGCATACCTTAAGGTAGATGTCCTTTGGGGTACCAGTAATTTTACATACTGTATCCGGGTCATAGCGAGCATAGTGCCTTTTTAGAAGCTGGAAGACGCAGTTAGAGTCTTGGAGGGTCTTGTCCATCTTGGGGATGCCATTCCCATCCATCTGGTATTGCCAGGTTGTTTTGTCGTAATCTCTCGTATCCGGGTCGTAGCCAGAGAACAATCCATCCAGGTCAGACGGACCCTTGAAACTGGCATTAATAATAAAGGAGGCATTGGTATACTCCGTGACGTAGGTCATATTGTAGTTTTGGGGGGAGTGTTCCATATCGTCGAGAACATACTTAATCATGCCACCAATAAAAGCTACGTCCGTGCCCGATCTCATCTTGGCATAGATGTCAGCCTTGGAGGAGGTACGGGTAAAGCGAGGGTCAACACTGATAAGTTTGGCCCCCTTGTCTTTTGCCGCTGTAACCCAGCCGAAGGAAGCAGGATGGTTTTCCGCCGGGTTGGAACCAATGGCTAACATGCAATCACTGTTGCCGATGTCAATCCAGTGGTTGGTCATTGCCCCTCTTCCGAACGACTCTGCCAGAGCCGCAACAGTAGAGGAGTGTCATATGCGGGCCTGGTGCTCGACATAGACCAGGCCCAGAGAGCGCAGAGCCTTGACCAGGAGATAGCATTCCTCATTGTCTAGTGCGGAAGCACCCACTGAGGCCAGGCCTTCGGTTCGATTTACCGAATAACCACCTTCATCCTTTTCCACCCAGTTCGCATCCCGGACTCTCTTGATATTTCTGGCAATTTGTTCCATAGCCCAGTCCCATGACTTTAGCGTCCACTCTGTGCCCCCCGGCCGCCGGTAAAGAACCTGGGTCAGCCGACGGGGGTTAAGCTTGCCGTCCACGGTACGGAGTTGGGCCAGGCTTGCTCCTTTAGAACAAGCACCCCCTCGGTTTATCGGGTGGTCAGGGTCACCTTCGATGTTAATAATGTTACCGCCCTCGGCAGCAACGATGAAGCCGCAGCCAGAAGCATCATAAGGACAGATGGTCGTTTTCTCACCAATCCGCTTCTTCATAACAGAAAGACTCCGGGGATAGACTGCTGAAACCCAGTCAAATCCCAGAGTCTCAAGGGCTAGAATTGCCGGTACCGCAGCTCCACCTAGTTTCAGAAACTCTCTCCGACTTAGTTCCATAATCACCGTCCTTTCCCGTCACTTTTTGAACGCCCTAGGCCTACTTGTGGTTTTTGCCCTAGTGGCGCTAGCCTACAAAGCCTTCTTTGGAGTCCTCCACACGAATTTAACTCTTCGGCTTACTGACTATTAATGATGATTATATCAAATTTTATGCTTTTGCCCAATACAGGATAACCTAAATTTTCGTCATAACTTTAATATCCAGGCAAACATCGGGGCGAGCCATGCCCCCCTCTTGCTAAAAGCCAGCATACAGCCTAAAATAGCGGGAGAAAGACCGGAGCATGCCAACAGAGGATGTTAGCCACGGCTCCTGGCCATATAGCATGGGCCGCTAGCTCAATAGGAAGAGCAGCTGACTCTTAATCAGCCGGTTAGAGGTTCGAGTCCTCTGCGGCTCACGCTCAAATTTACTCTCCATTGCTGACATCTTTACCCATTATTACTTCCCTGAATTGAATATGCTATAATCGTTATGAGTTTTGATTATGCTTGATAATATATTTCCCATTTTTTTCTTAATCGGTTTGGTGGTGGGCTCGGGGATTCGAGCCTGGTATAGCAGGAAATACAAACAGGATAAAACTGCGATTTTTCGTGAAGAAGGAGTTGCTGTGGGGTTGCTGGCATCCCTCTGGGGATTAGCCATGCTTATACCATTGTTCTATGTGTTTACCCACTGGCTGGATTTTGTGAATTATGACCTCCCCGCCTGGGCTGGCGGGGTTGGTGTGGTAACCTTTGCCATTGCGTTGTGGTTACTCTGGAGGTCGCATGCTGATTTAGGCCGTAGCTGGTCTGTCACCACTGAAATTAAGGAAAGGCACGCACTGGTGACAAACGGGGTTTTTCGATATGTCAGGCATCCAATGTACGCCGCACACATGCTGTGGGGAATCGCTCAGGCATTGTTGATACAAAACTGGATTGCAGGTTTGGCGAGTCTGGTGATTTTCATCCCCTTATACCTGCTGCGGGTATCATGTGAGGAACGGATGATGCTTGAGCAATTTGGGGAAGAGTACCGTTTGTATATGAACCGAACCGGACGGCTCGTACCGCGATTTAAGGGATAGCTCATTACTACTCTATGAGGGTGAAGGTTTTTATAGAAGTTATATCTTCGATACAACGTGGCTTACTTATTTAGTTGAACACCTTTACGTCTGAATATGGGGAAGTGTCGGAACTGGCAGACGAGCATGACTTAGGATCATGTGCCGCAAGGCGTGGGGGTTCAAATCCCCCCTTCCCCACAAAATTGCCTGCGTAGATAACTCCTCCTCATCCTGCTTTATTAGTTTTACCGTAGTCCATATCCTCGACTAAAAACGCTCAGTTGCCCAGGATTCTCTTTTTCTTCCCACGTAGTCTGCCAGCCGATTCCGTGAATACAGAGTCGGCTGGTATTTTTTTGATTCGGTCAATTCTTTTCCACCATCAAAAATATTGTGTTGATACTGGTAGATATTATATTAAACAGGGTTGACAAAACACCCGATTCGTGCTATAAATTTATATAGAGTCATATATAAAATTATATATAATTTTTGATATTTGCAGGCAGTGGCGCAGGCTTGTCAATTACTGGGGAGAGGTGGGGACGGTAGAAAGTAAACTAAAGGGATAATAACCAGACAATAAAATGAAAGGAGGGAAGACAGAGGGCTTTTGCGGTGTGGCCAACCAAAAATATTAAAAGAAGGAGACAATAAATGTCGGTTAAGGAACGGATCAGTTGTTTGGAAACTTGGGACCGGCACCTGAGCGGACCGAGGATGGATGAAAAAGAGTGGGATGAAAAGCTCACCGGCTCAACGGCCACCAAGTTGAAGGAGAAGTATAAGATTAAGTTTGACAGGTCCAAGATAATCCCCACTGACAATGACCTGTGCGACCGTTTGTATCAAGCCGGTTTTGATATGCTGGTGGAGATGGGTGTTTACAACATAAATACTCATCGTGTCGCCAAGTATACCCCGGAAGAGATTCAGACGGCGATAGCGGTGGCTCCTTCTGAGCTCACCCTGGGTGAGGGTCGAGATTCGCGGCAGCTAAAGGCACGGAAATTTGATGACCCACGCCCACCGCTGAATCAGGGTGGTCCGACCGGGTCCCCGGTATCGGAGGATATCTTTACTGCGACCATGGAGGCATACGCCAGGGAGTCCACGGTTGATACCATCGTTGACGGTGTCATGAACACCTTTAACGGGAAAGACCCCGTACCTCGCCAGCCGTATGAGTATTGTGCCTCTAGGATGGAAGCGCAACAGGTCAGGCTGGCAATGCAGCGAGCTGGTCGTCCCGGTATGGCCTTCTAGGGGAATGAGACTTCGCTGTCGGCGGCTGGAGTTCTATCGGCTGATTTTCCGGGCGGCATGAGGACATGTGACAGCCATGAGGTAAGCCAGCTTAACGAACTCAAGATCGACACTAATGCTCAGGTGTTCACCGCTCATTACTTCTTGCAAGGCGATATCATTATGAGCGAGCAGATGCCTATCTTTGGTGGCTGGGCAGGTGGGATCGAGGAGACCACCATCGTTGACGTAGCCACCACTTTGGCAGCTTTCATAATGCTGAGTGCTAACTGGCATCTGGACGGGCCGATTCATGTACGCTGGGGCAACACAACAGCCAGGGAGGTGTTGATGGTTGCCGGCTACTGTGCTCGGGCCGTGGATCGCAATACCCACCTGCTTCTGGGTAACCAGTACTATACCTCAGCCGGCCCAATGACTGAAATGTGCTTGCTGGAGACAGCGGCTCAGGCAGTTACGGATACTGCCAGCGGGCGTGAGATTATAAGTGGTTGTGCCGCGACCAAAGGGGTTGCCCTGGACATGACCACTCCTATTGAATCACGCTTGATGGGTTACACCGCCCGAGCCGTCGCCGGGGAGCCTCTGGAGAAGGTCAATCCCGCTCTGGACAAGCTGGTGTCGCTCTACGAGAAGAACTTCAAGACGGCGCCGAAGCCCTATAGCTTCAGGACTTCCTACGATGTAGTTAAACTGGTGCCTACAGATGAGCACGTGGAGGTGTTGAGTAAAGCCATGAAGACCATGGAGGGGTGCGGGTTCAAGTTTAAGCTATAAAAAGCTTGCTCTTGATGTGTGAGGTTCGCCCACCGTCCCCTTTTTTCCTCCTTTTAATCTTTCTGGCTGGCCAAGCTGAAAAAGAGTCTTTCTGGGGGCGGTGGGCGAATTTGTTTGTGGGTAGTACCTGATTAGCTGTTTTTGTCTATTTTCTGTCCCATGGGGCATATAATGGGGTTATGGTAGCCATCTGGCGCTATTGAAAAGGTGATTAGCTCAAGCCAGAGCCTAGGGACGGGGTTTCTTCTCCTCAAGGAAGAGTATCATCGCATCAACAACGTTAATTATATGATTTCTGGCATCTTTAGGTAGCTTATCTACACGGTCAAAGTGAAACCTTAGTTTGGGGTCACTGAACTTGGTTTTATCGTCGTCTGTATCCTCGACTAGACCGGCAAGCTGCCACAGATATTCTCTTTTTACCTCAAGGTAGTCTGCCAGCCGGTTCAGTGACTGCAGGCTCGGCCGGCATGTTCTATTGATGATGCAATGAACCGTGGCTGGGCTGAGCCCAGCTCCCATTGACAGGCTCCGTAGGGATAACCGCCGCTTCCGACATTCTTGTATCAGAAAGTTAGCTAATTCTTTACTCGCCAAATATCATCCTCATCTAATTAAAGTCAACCCCCTTCACCTCCAAGCACATTTTATTAATATTGATAGATATTTTAGCCAAGGGAGGTGACAAAGTCTCTAATTTATACTATAAATATATATGATGTTATTGATACTGTCAAGTGTTTCGGGCAAAATTGCCTACACAGGCAACTCCTCGGTTATCAGCCCCCGGTAAAAACCGTTGCTTGCCCAGCACTGCCGTAACTGCTCCAGTGCCTTCTTGGTATCACTGGCTACTCTTGCCTTGTCACATTGATTTAGTCGATACTTAAATAGCCAGTAGGTAAACTCCTTTATCTCGGTTAGGCTGATGGACCTGAGTTGAGGATAGCTCTTCTCCCGCCTGAAGCGCTTGAGTAGGGCAGTTTTGGTGGAATTATATATCCGCCGGTGAACCTCATTAACAATATTACGCTCGTTACCATAGCCCAGAGTCCGCCTTTCCTTGCGCACCTCCTCCTGTACCGCCAGAATTAACGCCTCCTCCACAGTGATACTGTAAAAGTAGTTCAGATACTGGTGGTATTTGATACTGCCAATAAGCTCCTTGAATTCCTTTGTGGTCAGGTTAAGTGGCGGTTTGCTATGGAAAAGGAGGGCAATCTTCTCATCATCGGGCAATAAACCATCTGCTGCATCACACAGGCGCTCAGCTAGAAGTAGCCAGTCAAAGGCTTCACCAGCAATAAGGTAGCGGTAACAACGACCATCGTAGGTTTCCTCGGCAGTAGTCCACAGCCCAATAGCCTCAAGCAGGGCGATATACCAGTGCTTACCACCGGTGATAGCCCGCTCTAAATATCTTATTACCTCATTATCTCTTGCCCCAGTCAATGCCCCTTCACCCTTTTAGATAGGCTCTAACATTCTCCAACGGTCTGGTGTTAAGTATGTCCTGTGCCTGACACCACCCTCTTCTGGCGACCCCGATACCGAAGCGCATAAATTCCAGGTGCTCGGCACTGTGGGCATCGGTGTCTATTACCAGCATTATCCCCAGTTCTCTCGCCCGATAGGCATGAGTATCTTTGAGGTCAAGCCGACTGGGCATGCCGTTGATTTCCAGTATAGTATTGGTCTCAGCCACTGCTTGGAAGACTGCCTCCATATCTACGGCTACTGGCTCCCTGCCCGGTAACAGACGACAGGTTGGATGTGCCAGTATATCTACATTGGGGTTTTCTATAGCCTTTATAATCCGTTTCGTCATCTGCTCCTGGCTCTGGTTCATACTGGAATGCACCGCAGCGATAACAGTATCCAGCTCCCCCAGAATCTCATCCGGCATATCTAGGCTGCCATCGGCACGAATATCTACCTCCATACTGCAGAAGATATGAATCCCGTCAATCTTCTGATTAAGCTCCTTAATTTCTGACATTTGCTGTCTCAGTCGCGCTTCATCCAGCCCGTGGGCAATCCCCCTTCCCACTGAGTGGTCAGAGATTCCCAGATACTGGTAGCCAGCGGCTCTGGCGGCTAAAGCCATTGCCTCAATGGAGTCGCGCCCATCACTCCAGTTAGTATGGACATGAAGGTCGCCCTTTATATCTGATAGCTCCACCAGCTGGGGTATAGCCCCTTGTTCTGCCCTTTCTATCTCTTGCTGACCTTCTCTGAGCTCGGGGGGGATAAATTGCAGGCCCTGTCGAAGGTAAAAAGCCTCCTCGGTATCGAATTTCTCCTGCTCCTGAGTTTCCAGTCTGGTAATGCCATACTCGGATAATTTCAGCCCCATTCGGTGTGCCCTCTCCCGCAGGTTAATATTATGCTGCTTACTGCCGGTGAAGTACTGCAGTGTTGAGCCGAATGAGTCATGCTCCACTATTCTCAGGTCAACCTGTAGCCCGCCGGAAACCACCACGCTGGCTTTGGTCGTCCCGCTGGCCAGGACCTCTCTCACCTGGGGTAAAGTGGTAAAGGTCTGGATTGTCTTTTTGGCATTATCAGTCGTGCCCATAAGGTCTATATCGCCAATTGTTTCTCGGAAACGGCGCAGGCTCCCCGCTGGAGTAAGGTTTCTCAGTCGGGGTAATTGACTGAGTTGGGCTAAAATCCCTTCCACTACCGGTAGTGCCTCGCCGATGGGGATGCGCTGGTCTTTCCTTCTCAGTCCCTGAATCTGGTGCAGAATATTCTCTGCTGTCTTGTCCCCCATACGGTACAGGGAGGCTACCTTACCACCGACAATGGCTGCCTCAAGCTCATCCACCGTCTTTATCCCCAGCTCGCTGGAGAGCAGCATCGCTATCTTGGGACCGATGCCGGGAACATCAAGAAGGGTGCTAATCCCCTCCGGGAATTCAGTTTTTAGCTGTTCGTAGTAACCAAGGCGGCCGGTAGTTACCAGTTCCGTAATCTTCTTGGTAATCGCATCTCCCACCCCCGGGATTTCCTTCAACCTCTCCTCGGCTACCAGTTGCTCCACCTCCATCGGCAGCTGTTCAATGGCGCGAACCACCTTCTGGTAAGCCCTTACCTTAAACTGGTTCTCCCCCTGAAGCTCCAGAAGGTCGGCAATATCCTGAAATACCTTGGCAATCTCACTGTTTTTCATTGGTGGTTAGCCTCCATCTTACTGACCTCCTATCACCTCCCGCAGCATTTTTTATATTTTTTACCGCTGCCGCAGGGGCAGGGGTCATTGCGTCCTACCCTTTTACCCGCCGCTCCTGGGATTGGTGTCCGGTTACTACCAGCCGTAGCAGCGGCGGCAACTTTAGCCATGGGTGACGGCGCCGGTGGCGGGGCTTCCTTCCTGGTGACACCAACATGGTATATGGTGTGAGCCACATCGTGCTGAATGGTGGCGAGCAGTGTCTGGAACTGTTTATATCCTCCGCTCTTATAGGCATCTATTGCCCGTACCTGACGCAGGGTCTGCCAGCCTGCCTGCTGGCGCATATTCTCCATCGCTGTCAGGTGCTCTACCCACAGCCTGTCCATGGTGCGGAGCATTACCACTCTCTCCGCCACCCTCATATTGTCGGGACCAAGTTCTTTCTCCCGTTGCTCATACATAGCCTCTGCCTGCTCAATCAGCCGGTCTTCAATTTCTTTAGGCTTGAGCGGGGAAAGAGCGCTGGCATTGATAGCTGGTGGTAAGGGGAAGATGGTGGAAGCATCAGCTATCAAGTCCTCTATATCCCCGCCATTATTACGCTCATTCCCGGTATGAGCTGCGACCACACCCCGGAGCTCTTCTTTAACCATTGACAGTATATTTGCCTTGAGGTCGGCACCGCCTATTATCTTCTTGCGCTCACTATAAATAAGCTCGCGCTGCTTATTGACCACATCATCGTATTCCACCAGGTGTTTACGCATATCAAAGTGGTAGCCCTCCACCCTGACCTGGGCACTTTCAATAGATTTGTTGACCAGTTTGTTTTCAATAGGGGTATCCTCATCCATGCCTGCCCATTCCATAAAGCCCTTAATTCTGTCGCCGCCGAAGCGACGCACCACATCATCCTCTAGAGAAACATAGAAGCGGGTGCTCCCGGGGTCACCCTGACGCCCGGCTCTACCCCGGAGCTGGTTATCAATCCGCCTTGCCTCGTGGCGCTCGGTGCCTATGATATGAAGACCCCCGATGGCAACCACCCTTTCGTGTTCCTGCTGCCACTCCTGCTCGCTTCTCCCCGCTGGATTTCCTCCCAGCACAATATCAACGCCCCGCCCCGCCATATTGGTGGCAACCGTCACCGCCCCCGGCTGCCCTGCCTGGGCGATGATTCCCGCCTCCTTCTCATGATATTTGGCATTAAGCACCTGGTGCGGTATCCCTTTCCTGTTTAGCAGGTCGCTCAGGTTTTCTGACTTTTCAATAGATACGGTGCCGATTAGCACCGGGCGTTTTTCTTTATAAAGCTGCTCAATCTCACGGGCTACTGCTTTAAACTTCGACTGCTCGTCCTTGTAAATCTGGTCGGCATGGTCTTCCCGAATCATAGGTTTATTGGTGGGTATGGCTACCACCTCAAGGTTATATATCTTGTGAAACTCCTCTGCCTCGGTGATAGCGGTACCGGTCATTCCCGCCAGCTTGTTATACATCCGGAAGTAGTTCTGGAAGGTAATGGTGGCAAAGGTCATACTTTCCCGCTGAACCTTGACATGCTCCTTGGCTTCTATTGCCTGATGCAGACCCTCGGAATAGCGACGACCAAACATTAACCTGCCGGTGAACTCGTCAACGATGATAACCTGACCGTCTTTGACTACATAGTGCTGGTCTCGCTTGAATAGCACATGGGCTTTAAGGGCGCTGTCAAGGTAGCGGGTCATGGCGTAGTTTGACGGGTCATAGAGGTTGGGTGATTTTAATACCCCTTCCCTGGTTAGCATCCTTTCAACAGTGGCAATGCCGGCATCGGTCAGGTTAACGCTGCGTTCCTTATCATCTACTACATAGTCCTCTTCCCGGCGCAGGCGGGGGACAAGTCGGGCGAATATCTGGTACTTCTGCTCTGCTTCCTCAGCCGGAGCACTTATGATAAGCGGAGTGCGTGCCTCGTCAATAAGGATGTTGTCCACCTCGTCGACAATGGCATAGCTCGAAGATTGCTGCACGCACTGGGAGAGGTCGATAACCATATTGTCCCGCAGATAGTCAAAGCCAAACTCATTATTGGTGCCGTAGGTAATATCAGCTTTATAGGCTTCACGGCGGGAGACGGGTTTGAAATGTTGCCACCGGCTATCCCCGGAATCAAAGCTGGGGTCATAGAGGCGGGAAGGGAGGTGTTCATCCGGGTTCTGCTGCGGATAGATGCTGGCCACGCTTACCCCCAGGGCGTGATATATAGGACCCATCCAGTAGGGGTCTCTCCTTGCCAGGTAGTCGTTAACCGTAATCAGGTGGCAGCCCTGACCGGCGAGGGAGTTCAGATAGAGGGGGAGGGTAGCCACCAAGGTTTTACCCTCACCAGTTTTCATCTCCGCAATTTTGCCCTGGTGAAGGACAACTCCCCCCATCAACTGGACATCGAAGTGGCGCTGTTCTATCGTCCGCTTGGCGGCTTCACGAACAGCAGCAAAAGCCTCGGGCAGAAGCTCATCAAGTGAACTACCGCCTTTGAGCCGGGTCTTAAACTCATCGGTCTTGGCTCGAAGTTCGTCATCACTCAGTCGTTCAAACTCAGGTTCCAGCTCGTTTATTCTATCTACTGTGGGCTGTAACCGCTTCAGTTCTTTTTCATTAGAATCAACGAATCCACCCAGCCACTTAAACATAGCTCACCCCTGCTCAAACATAGCTCCTATAGACTGTCCGGTATGAATGCGTTGGATGGCTTCACCCAGTAGTGGGGCTATGGGTAGAACAGTAATCTTATCTAATTTTTTATTCTCGGCGATGGGGATGGTATCAGTAACTACCACTTCCTTTACCGGGCACGAGGCTATCCGCTGGATAGCCTGACCCGAGAATACGGGGTGGGTACAGCAAGCATATACCTCTTTCGCTCCACGCTCCTTTAGTGTAGCAACAACATTTACCAGGGAGCCAGCGGTATCTATTTCATCATCCAGTGTAAGAGCTATCTTGCCTTTCACCTCGCCGATAACATTTAGCGTTTCCGCCCGGTCAGTATTGCCCACCCGTCTCTTTTCCATAATAGCCAGCGGGACATTAAGCTTGGTCGCCATGTCTCGCGCCCGCTTGGAGATACCTATATCAGTAGCCACTATTACCAGGTTATCAAAGATTATCTTTTCAAAGTAGTGGATAAACATGTAAAGGGCGGTCAGTTCATCAACCGGTATGTTGAAAAAGCCCTGAATCTGTGCCGCATGCAAATCTACAGTCAGCACTCTATTGGCGCCAGCCACGGTGAGGAGGTCAGCTACTAATCTGGCTGTTATTGGCACCCGGGGCTGGTCCTTCTTGTCGGTACGACCGTAACCATAGTAGGGGATTACGGCGGTAATACGCCCCGCTGAGGCTCTCTTCAGGGCATCAATCATAATTAATAATTCAACCAGGCTCTTATTAACTGGGGAGGAGATTGGCTGAACAACAAAGGTATCTCGTTGGCGAACATTATCCAGAATACGGACAAAGATATTCTCATTACTGAACTCAGAGACCTCACAATTGCCTAAAGGTATGTTCAGATATTCGGTAATTGCCCGGGCTAGAGCGGGATGGACGTTACCGGTAAACACCTTCAAGTCATCCATTAACTATTTACCCCCTTTGAATGTAGCCTTTAGCTCCCACCAGATGGATTTATTATAGCACTATTGTTTACCAACCTCACCCCCTAACTCCTATTCCTGGGGTTATTTAGTAGAGGGATAAAACGGGACACAATTCCCTTTAAGAGATTAATTTCCCCCTCTCTTTATAAGGGAAGGGGATAGGGGAGTAGATTACCCCATAGAAGCTTAAAGGGGGTTATCCCACAATCTCAGTCATCAATCCCCGGTACCGGGAAGCGATGACAGAGCTGGCTAACCTCCTGGCTTACCTGGGTCTGGATGTCGGGGTTACTAATATTAGTGATTACCTTTACGATTAGTGAAGCAATGAGCTTCATTTCCTCTTTGCCGAAGCCGCGGGTGGTCACTGCTGGTGTGCCCAGTCTAATGCCACTGGTTACCACTGGGGGGTGGGGGTCGAAAGGAATAGCATTCCGATTGAGCACAATACCTGTTCTCCCCAAAGCCTCCTCAGCCTTTCTACCGCTGACCCCGGTCTCGGTGAGGTCTACCAGAACCAGGTGATTATCAGTTCCACCTGATATCAGGCGCAGTCCCAGTCGTTGGAGTTCGGTGGCTAGGGCAAGGGCATTATCCAGTATAGCCTGCTGATAGTCGAGGAAGTCAGGTTGCATTGCCTCATAAAAAGCTACCGCTTTGGCAGCGATAACATGCATCAGGGGACCACCCTGCATCTGGGGAAAAACAGCCGCATCTATAGCCGAAGCCAGCTTACTGCGGCATAAAATGAACCCGCTCCGTGGACCGCGCAGTGTCTTATGGGTGGTTGAGGTTACCACATCGGCATAGGGTACCGGCGTGGGGTGTAGCCCCACGGCTACCATACCAGCGATGTGAGCCATGTCAACCATAAGCCGTGCCCCCACCAGGTCAGCGATATGCCGGAAACGCTCAAAATCAATAATCCGGGGATAAGAACTGGCTCCAGCAACAATCAACCTCGGCTTGTGCTTTAAGGCAAGCTCCTCCACCTGTTGATAGTCAATCCTTTCTGTTTCCCTGTTTACCCCGTAGGGGATGAAGTTATACAACTTACCGGAGAAGCTCACCTTGTCACCGTGAGTGAGATGACCGCCATGAGCCAGGCTCATACCCATAACAGTATCACCATAATTGATCAGGGCGAAGTAGGCTGCCATATTAGCCTGAGCCCCGCTATGAGGCTGGACATTGGCATGTTCGGCATGAAACAGCTCTTTAGCCCGCTGGATAGCTAGACCTTCCACTATGTCCATATTCTCGCAGCCACCATAGTAGCGCTGCTTGGGATAACCCTCAGCGTATTTGTTGGTCAGAAACGAACCCTGAGCCTCAAGCACTGCCCGACTGGTATAGTTCTCAGAGGCGATAAGATTTATTGTTTCCTTTTGCCGCTTCCCTTCCATATCAAGGGCGTGGCTAATTTCTGGATCAGCATGGCTTAAACAGCTCATTTTTTCCTCCCGTTGCAGTCTACAACTGCGCCTTTATACTGTCAACAACCCTCCATTTAAATTGACTTGACATATTAACCATGTTATCATAATTAAAAAGTGGAACCATGTCAGCGCTGAGAGAGCTTAGTGAAGAAATCGCACTCTGCCAGCAGTGTGAAATAGCCAGATACCGAACCAGGGTGGTACCCGGTGAAGGGGCAGAGGATGCCGATATACTCTTCATCGGTGAGGCACCAGGTTGGCACGAAGACCAGCAAGGGCGCCCCTTTGTTGGGCCAGCAGGGCTGTATCTTGACCAGCTGCTGGCTTCCATCAATTTGAGACGTGAGCAGGTCTATATCGCCAATGTAATTAAGTGCCGACCACCGGAAAACCGTGACCCCTTACCGGTAGAGATAAGTAACTGCCGTAAGTGGCTGGAACGCCAGATTGAGTTAATTCACCCCAAAATGATTGTAACCCTGGGGCGCTATTCTATGGCAATGTTCTTCCCCAACAAGAGCATCAGCAAGATTCATGGCACCGCTCAAAAACAGGATAATGTTATCTACTATGCTATGTATCACCCGGCGGCGGCCCTTCATCAGCAAAGCTTGCGCCAGGCAATAGAGGCTGACATGCTCAAGATTCCGTCGTTACTGGCCCAGGTGGAAAGTATGGCAGAAGCCAAGCAACAGCCACGGCAACTAGGTATGTTTGAGGTTTGAGATTATGGCTAAACCAAGATTAAGAATAATCCCTCTCGGGGGCTTGAGTGAAATTGGCAAGAACATGGTGGTGGTGGAATATGAAGATGACATTATTGTTATTGATGCCGGGCTCATGTTCCCCGAGGAAGAGATGCTGGGTATTGACCTGGTAATCCCTGATATTAGCTATCTGCTGGAGAAGCGAGAAAATATAAGAGGCATTGTCGTTACCCACGGTCATGAGGACCATATTGGGGCTCTGCCCTATTTGCTGTCCCAGCTTAATGTGCCGGTTTATGCCACCAAGCTTACTCAGGGGCTTATCTCGGTCAAGCTTAAAGAACGGAGGGTATTATCGGGGGCTAAACTTAAGGTTATACCGCCTAATGGTCGGTTCACCCTGGGAAAATTCAAGGTAGAGTTCTTTCCTGTTTGCCACAGCATACCCGATGCTGTGGGTCTAATCATAAATACTCCGGTGGGTACCATGGTTCATAGTGGAGATTTTAAGCTTGACTATACACCAGCCAGTGGTAAACCGACTGACCTGTCCCGGCTGGCACAGCTAGGGGCCCAGGGGGTTCTGCTTCTCCTCTCCGATTCCACCTATGCTGAACTACCCGGCTACACTCCATCAGAAAGAGTGGTTGGTGAAACTTTAGACCATATCATGGCTGATGCCCCGGGAAGGGTGATTATAACTACCTTCTCCTCACTGATTTCCCGCATCCAGCAGGTTATTGATTCAGCAGCTAAGCACCAGCGTCGTGTCTTTATTGTGGGGCGCAGTATGAGCGATACCTCGCATATGGCACTGGAGCTGGGCTACCTGAATGACACTGAGGGGGTGCTGGGTCGAATTGATGAGCTTAAAAGTATGCCTCATAACAAAGTGGTTCTGGTCACTACCGGAAGCCAGGGAGAGCCGACCTCAGCCCTGGTTCGTATGGCTAATCGTGACCACCGCCAGGTTCATATCCTTCGCGGGGACACGATAGTCATTTCGGCAACGCCTATCCCGGGCAACGAAGCACTGATTAACCGAACTGTGGATAGCCTGTTCAAGCAGGGGGCTCAGATATTATACGATAAGGTGGCACAGGTTCATGTTCACGGGCACGGCAGCCAGGAAGAGCTAAAGCTACTATTAAATCTGGTCAAGCCTAAATTCTTTGTCCCTATCCATGGCGAATACCGTCACCTCAGCCTTCATGCTAAATTGGCCCAATCAGTAGGCATCCCCCAGGAAAATACCTTTATCCTGGAAGATGGCGATATCCTGGAGATTGGCCCAGAGGGGGGTAAGATAGCAGGTAAGGTTACCTCGGGCAATGTATATGTAGATGGTCTGAGTGTAGGTGATATTGGCACTGTTGTCCTCCGTAACCGAAGGTTGCTGTCGAGGGATGGAATAGTAGTAGTCATTATTGCGGTTAACAAGCAAACGGGCAAACTGGTGGGGCGTCCTGACATTGTCTCACGGGGTTTTGTTGATACCAGGGAGTCCAAAGATATGATAGACGAGAGCCGTGACCTGGTAGCCCGAGCCCTGGACCATAGCGGTGACCGCCCCAGTGAATGGAGCTTTGTCAATACCAAGGTTAGAGATATACTGAATAAGTTTTATTATGAGCAGACCAAGCGCCGCCCCATGATTCTTCCCTTTATGGTTCAGGTCTAGCTGCAGAGGGTGCTGGTTTGTCCGGGGTTACATGGCGAAGAGAGTAGCTAATATGGGGAGTAAATCCAGAAAAAAGCCAGGGGGAAGGTCGTGGTGGAGGCGCTTATTCCGCTTTACCGTGCTATCAGCAGTGGGACGAGTGATATTGCTTGCCATACTCATTCTGGCACTGCTGTTCTGGCAGAGTGAGGCTTTCGTGTCATGGGTTGTTAATGCTGCGGAGAGCACTTTAGGACTGTTTGGCTGGGGGTTACTCCTCATCGCCCTCGCCGTCATAACTATAATGGGAATACTCTGGCGGCGGCAGTTATCGGCTTTTATTCATCGCTGGAAGCTATATCAATGGAATAAGTGGGTGGGGGCTGTTGCCTTCATCCTGGCTATATGGGGAACAATGGCACTTTTAAATCTGGGGGGTCGCTTTGGTCTCTATATCATTGGCTCCCCGGATGTTATCGGCGCTCTCCGTATACTGGGACTGGCCTTCGCCGGCTTGATTCTGGTAGCCCCCAGGGATTGCCTCTACCTGATCACCGCTTCTACTTCATGGCTGGGCCGACAATTCCAGAGGCGGCCTGCCATCAGGCCAACCCCTCAACAGAGACCGGAAAAGCCAGCCCCGACGCTGGTTATGAGACCTCGCCGAGCCATAGGGATAGAACGGGGGAAAGAGGTAGAGACGGAAGAAGAGATGGAAGAGGGAAAGGAAGCTGTTATCCCGGTGCTTACCCGTCCCCCGGAGGAACAGGAACTGAAGCAGGTGGCACAGGAGGTGTGGAAGAAGTATGGCGAGTCATCGGCAGTGGTTACTGTCGATGGTTGGCGGTTACCACCTGTTGATATTCTGGACCGGTCTCCTGAGGCTGAGTTTGGTCAGGCGGACAATGTGCAGAGGGCGAAGTTACTGGAAGAGGCTCTGGCCAGCTATGGGGTTGAGGCTAAGGTAATGCAAATAAATGCCGGGCCAACGGTAACCCAGTTTGGTGTCGAGCCGGGCTGGGACCGGAAGATGAAGGAAGTAAGGGAAAAAGATAGAGACGGCAGTATCAAGGTAAGGCTGGAAGAGGTGTCCAAGACCAGGGTTAAGGTGGAAAGAATCACCTCACTGTCTAATGATCTGGCTCTGGCACTGGCGGCACCCAGTATCAGGATTGAAGCCCCGGTGCCGGGCAAGTCCCTGGTCGGGGTTGAAGTGCCCAATACCATTTCAGCAATGGTCAGCCTCAGGGGGGTAATAGAGACCAGCACCTTTCAGAAGATAGAGGGCAAGTCCAAGCTGTGTCTGGCGCTGGGTAAGGGTGCTGGTGGGGAGGCGGTAGCCGCCGACCTGTCCCGGATGCCGCATTTGCTTATCGCCGGGGCTACTGGCAGCGGCAAGACTGTTTGCCTCAACTCTATTATCTGCTGCCTCCTGCTGCATAATACCCCCAATGATGTCCGGTTCATTATGGTTGACCCCAAGCGGGTGGAGCTGACCCCGTTCAACAGTACGCCTCACCTGGCTACCCCGGTGATAGTTGATACCGATAAAGCGTTGAGCACCCTGCGCTGGCTCAACCAGCAAATGGATAAGCGCTATAAGCAGCTGGCTACCGCCGGTGCCCGCAATATTGAGGGTTACAATAAGAATAAACGTGGAGATGAGAAGCTCCCTTACCTGGTACTGATTATTGACGAACTGGCCGATTTAATGATGGCTGGCTTTGATGAGGTCGAGCATATCCTGTGCCGATTAGCCCAGCTTGCCCGGGCTACCGGCATCCATCTGGTGGTGGCGACCCAGCGCCCGTCGGTGGATGTGGTTACCGGCTTAATCAAGGCTAACTTCCCCACACGCATCAGTTTTGCCGTTACCTCTCAGGTGGACTCGCGCACCATCCTTGATAGTGGCGGTGCCGAGAAGCTGCTGGGTAGAGGGGACATGCTCTATATGCCCACCGAGGCGGGCAAACCTAAACGCCTTCAGGGGTGCTATGTCTCCGATGCCGAGACCGAGAGGCTGGTTTACTTCTGGGGGAGCCAGCGAAAGGAAGAAGTAGCCCAGCTAAAGATTGAGGAGGTTGTCGGCGCCCCTGCTGCCGGAAAAGAGGGCTACCCCGAAGACCCGCTGCTGGCAACAGCCAGGCAGCTGGCACAGGAACACAAGCATATATCTACCTCTTTCCTCCAGCGGCGGTTACACATCGGCTACCCCCGAGCCGCCCGCATCATGGAACAGCTTGAGGCAGAAGGGATAAAGGGAGAAGAAGGGTAAATTTTAAGCTCACTTCCCCTTCCCCCTCAGCCTCTTTAGAATAGCGTCTATATATATTCGGGCAAGGCTTTTGCCGTGCTGGGGCATCTGCTCCTGTTTTTTCTTCTGCTTCTTCTCCCTGCGCTCCTGTCTGGTCTCTATCTCCTCGTCGTTCACTTCTTTAGCTCCACCGGTTCAAACTCTTTCCTCAGCTCAATTATGCGGTCGCGCAGCAGGGCTGCCCTTTCAAACTCCAGATTTCGGGATGCCGTCTTCATCTGCGCTTCCAGCTCTTTAATAAGGCGGGTTATATCCTCTTTATCCACCGGGGCGGCAACATAGGGAGTCCGGGTCTCGGCTACCGCCCGCACCCGCTCCGTGATGTCTTTAATCGCCTTCCTTATCCCCTGGGGGGTAATGCCGTGCTCTTTGTTGTAGACTTCCTGAATCTGGCGGCGGCGCTGGGTCTCGCTTATGGCATTAGCCATAGAGTTGGTAGTGGTGTCGGCGTACATAATGACCCGCCCGTCTATGTGGCGGGAGGCACGCCCCATCGTCTGAATCAAGGCTCCCTCCGACCTCAAATAGCCTTCTTTGTCCGCATCCAGGATAGCCACCAGGCTTACCTCGGGCAGGTCAAGCCCCTCCCGGAGCAGGTTTATCCCCACTACCACATCGTAAACACCGAGCCGGAGGTCACGCAGTATCTCCACCCTCTCCAGGGTATCAATCTCAGAGTGGAGGTAATGGGTCTTTATCCCCATCTCTATCAGGTAGTCCGCCAGCTCCTCTGCCATCCTCTTGGTCAGGGTGGTTACCAGACAGCGCTCCCCTTTGTCAACACGGGTCTTAATCTGGTCGAGGAGGTCATCAATCTGTCCCTTGGTCGGCTTGACCTCGACCACGGGCTCAAGGAGACCGGTGGGGCGGACCAGCTGCTCCACCACCTGCTGACTGTGCTCATACTCGTATTCTGCCGGGGTGGCTGAGGTGTAGATGACCTGGTTGATGCGCTGCTCGAACTCGGTGAAGTTAAGGGGGCGGTTGTCAAGGGCGGAGGGGAGGCGGAAGCCATATTCTACCAGGGTCTCCTTGCGGGAGCGGTCGCCGTGATACATACCCCGAATCTGGGGCAGGGTCATGTGCGATTCGTCAATAAACAGCAGGAAGTCTTCGGGGAAGTAGTTTATCAGTGTCCACGGTGGACTCCCCGGCGGTCGCTGGGAAAGGTGACGGGAGTAGTTCTCCACCCCGGTGCAGAACCCGGTTTCCCTGAGCATCTCAATATCGTAGTTGGTGCGTGATTCCAGCCTCGCTGCCTCCAGCACTTTACCCTGCTGTTTCAGCTCGCTCAACCTCTCTGCCAGCTCCTGCTGTATGGTCTCAATCGCCAGCATCAGCTTGTCGTGGGAGGTAACAAAGTGCTTGGCGGGATAGATGTCCACCGAGTCCAGTTCCGCCAGCAGCTCGCCGGTCAGGGGGTCTATCTTGACTATGCGCTCAATCTCGTCGCCGAAGAACTCGGCCCTCAGCCCCAGCTCCTCGTAAGCCGGCTGTATCTCTAGGGTATCGCCGCGGATACGGAACTTGCCCCGGCTGAAGTCAATATCGTTACGCTCATACTGCATATCCACCAGCTGGCGGAGGAGCTTACTCCGGTCGTAGTTACTACCTCGCTTAAGGCTGCAGACAAAGCCGTGGTATTCCTCGGGTGAGCCCAGCCCGTAGATACAGGATACCGAGGCGACAATTAGCACGTCGCGGCGCTCAAAAAGGGAACGAGTGGCGGCATGGCGCAGCTTATCTATCTCCTCGTTGATATCGGCGTCTTTCTCAATATAGGTATCGGTGCGGGGGATGTAGGCTTCAGGCTGGTAGTAGTCGTAGTAGCTGACGAAGTACTCTACGGCGTTGTTGGGGAAGAACTCCTTAAACTCGGTGCAGAGCTGGGCCGCCAGTGTCTTGTTGTGGCAGATAACCAGGGTAGGTCTCTGTAGCCGGGCAACCACGTTAGCCATGGTGAAGGTCTTACCGCTGCCGGTAACACCGAGCAGTGTCTGGTGCTTGTAGCCCTTATTCAAGCCCTCAGCCAGCTCATCCACCGCCTGGGGCTGGTCACCGGTCATCCCGAAATCGGAGACGATTTCAAACTGTGGCATAGTCTCTCCCGCCAGAAAGCCTTCTATATAATAGTATATCCCCTTGATGCACTGGTGACAATTTCAGGTCTACTCTCTTGGACTCTCCCGATGGTTGGGTAAAAGGGTGTAGGAGGGGGCGAAGCTTCTATAAATGGATTTTGTTATTGTATTGCGAGTCTTAACGGTTCCAAAGCTTTTCTGATTATTCTTCCTATTACAAGCAATTGGCGTAACCCGGCTGGTAAACCACCCATTCTTATGAATTCATTAAATTGTTTCAGGGCTTTATCCTTTTCAGTTTTTGCCTTATCAAGATGAACCGCCCCTTGTATATGAACTGCATGCTGTATTAAGTCTCTAACAGTTATTATTTGAGCCCCACATCTAATAACCGGACGTGACAGGAATTTGTCCTTAGTTATTTCAATAAGCCTATTACAAGGAACTTTGCCAGGGTCTAGAAGGTCTTCATCAGAGAAAAAACAGTTTACGCTTGATTCGGTTCTGATTATTGATATTATTTCATTTATCTTTGCATCTGGGACATCATTTATAGTATACATTACCTTTATGTGTCTCTGCTGGTTGACTTGGTCTACAAGCGGATTTTTATCCAGGATAAGTTTACGTAGAAGCGGAACTACCATAAAATTCTCATATTCATCCTGAGAATTCAGTCTGTTATCCAAGTCTTTGAGGGTCTCAATAAATAGTTGATCCTTATCCATTAATAGTAACTAACCTCGCAACTCAGTAGGTTACTCTAGCTCAATTAGTTTCTTGAAGCGGGGGTCATCCCAAAATCGGAAACGATTTCAAACTGTGGCATAAGAATCGCCCTCCCTCGAAACGTCCTTCAATGTACCTTTGCGTATTTTATTTGTTAGTATTGCCATCCTTGTTCACGAAAAAGTTCTACCATATTTAGACATCGAATGCCCAATGCTGCACACACGTCTGGAATCTTAGGCCTTTCAAGACTACCACTAAGATTTTCACTGGTTACTACTGATAAACGCTTAACCAAGGCCAGCGCAATCACGAATGGGTCAGCCCCAGATCGATTCCTTCCTATATCGATAAGCTTTTTATGGTCTCGGAGAATACTTCTCACAGCTTCTTGTATCTTTTCATCGGTAGGAACAAACATGTGTTTACGCTGACAAGCCCATTCATATATTTTGTCATGCTTCTTTTCAAGCTCAATTAGTACTTCCTCGCTAGCTACCAACAATCCATCGTTAATTGATTCCTCTATCTTCATCCACGCGTGTGGGGCTAAATCTGGAGGAAAGCTTCTTATCCATCCTTCAATAATCGCGCTTGTGTCAACGCTATATTTCAACTACCCACTCCGATTCCCATTTATCTTCTTCCCAGAACTTCTCGCTCAATCTTACCAACATGCTTCAACTTGACGTCTAGGAAATCGGATAGGTCGCTGGCAGTAATCTTTCTATTATGGTAACTGTCTAACACAAGGCGAATAAAAGGCGAGCCCGCACTAATTATGGCCATGAGATGTGGTAGTGGAAACCATCCTTCCCGAATTTGTCTTAGTCTCCTACGCTCCGCATATTCTTGTTCATATTGCTTCATTTTTTTTCGATAAAACTCCACGGTTATGCGATCGCAAATCAACAAACGACGTACTATTACTTCGCGACTTACTTTATATTTATTAGCGAGTTCGCTAATTTCTTTGTCTCTCCATTCGGCACTGTATTCCTTCTCCAACACAGATTCTTCGAGTAAAAGGTACTCTCTGGGGACAAGGATCGCCCCTGCGACTCTGTTACAAAAAACTTCCACCGTCCGCCTTTCGATAAGACTGGATTCTTCATGTAAATCACACAGACCATAGTCGCGCAACATTATATGAACGAACTCGTGAAGCATAGTGAAAATACGCCCTCGACGCGAATCCTTGTTATTCACTACCACTATAGGCAAAGGTACCTCACCAATAGAAAAACCCCTCATCTCTGAAGTGTCTACCTCGGTTGTCTGAAACAGTAGTACACCGTTTTTTTCTATAGATAATTGCCACCGATTTAATGCCTCCCGATCGTCGCTAAATTTTAGCTGCTCATCTCGAGTTATTTTTAGCTTGTTTCGTATATTCAATGCCAGAGTTTCTGGCTCATCTGATAGACATACTTGAGGAGGTGGTTCGGGTACTTCATAATCCAAATCGTAATATAACTCGAGTGCAATATCCCTTCTCTCTTGTGCACGCCGCGTTTCAAATTGCAATTTTGGCGATAGAATGCCGGCTTCCGTATCAGCAAATCGACGGAAGTCTCGTAGCGGAGTAAAATCTTTTGGCGGCTCGGGAAGATAAAAAACGGCGATTGGTCTCTTATAAACGTTTCCCAGGTCTCGGAGCTGCTTTATAGTAGGCCGTGTTTCGCCATCCTCCCAACTTTGTAAACGTTTTTCCTTTACACGAACCTTATTCGCTGCTCTTTGGACGGTTAAATGTGCACTCTTTCTTGCCCAAATAAGTAACTCTCGCTCAACTAGGGCTTCCACTCTTTCTGACATTTACTTCCCCCCGAAGTACTCCAGTGCCTGCTTGATTTTTTTCTCCAGGCTGAGGTCGGTGGAGGGGGGGAGGGTGGCGACGGCACGGTTGGCTTCGGATACGGAATAGCCGAGGGAGGTGAGGGCGGATACCACATCGGCATTTTCCTGGGCTATTTGAGCCGGGGTGGTTATCCAGCCAGCAC
>Ga0180437_10003436_pt1 | contig 23599 bp, 42 predicted proteins | sample SS_ome_4_FD_132410 | JGI IMG/M metagenome (GOLD analysis project Ga0180437, IMG submission 132410) | Hypersaline lake sediment archaeal communities from the Salton Sea, California, USA - SS_3_D_1 metaG | ecosystem: Environmental > Aquatic > Non-marine Saline and Alkaline > Hypersaline >...
CCGCTTCTCTACCTGCGCGTATAACCAAACACTCAACTGAAACATATCGTCCTTATTTGGATTCCACAACTGACGACGCGATTTTTTTGTAGAGCTTGATACGGCACTTTCGAAGTGAAGACCTCACTTGACGCTCCAATTCTTCATGGCTGTACACATATATACTCCGTTGAGTAAAAACACCGATCGGTACACGGACAACCACTCGATCTTCGTACAGCCAACATAAAGAATGCTAAGAACCCATCACCTCTTCCTTGGGCACCTCCTCATCGTTTAACCACCACTCCTCAGTGCCATCCGGACGTATAACCGCAGGCCCATCTTCACGATGACGCTGGCCGTCTCTATACCAAAACTTAGCACCATCTTGCCCTACTACCGCAGGCCCACCCTCCCGATGCAACTCGCCATGCTTATACCACGCTTCAGCCTCGTGATACCACCCATGACCACCATGATATATAACCGCCGGCCCATCCTCCCGATGATAATTATCATCCTCATCTACCCAATAACTATCACCATTAGGATCAACCATCGGCAGCAATAACAACCTCTTATTCTTGACTAACACTATATCTTTAGGTAAACCCGCCGGACTCTCCCGCCCCTCAATACGCGCGTCTAACCACACACTCAACTGAAATAAATCATCCTCACTCAAATCACCTATTGGACGACACCGATAGTCTAACTCTAAATCCGTCCTCTTTAACGCATCCTCTACCTGACTAGCCAAATCAATGTAATCCGCTACTATGCGCCCAGCTATGCGTAAAATATTCATGTTAAAAGCAAAAAATTAAGGAGCTATTAATCTATGAATCTATGACCTCACACACCCGATACTCTATCACTAATCGAGACCACAACTCCTCAAAGTTGGCGACTTTATGGTTAATGCACCTCCCTCCCAAATACCACTGCTGAACACCATTTAAAAGCACAACCGCCGGACCATCTTCCCTATGTGTTAACCCATAATGATACCACCACTTACGACCGTCATTATGCACCATCGCTGGTCCATCCTCACGATGCAACTCTCCATGAAAATGCCATTCTTCATGACCACCTGGAGAAATGACCGCCGGACCATCTTCACGATGCAGTTTGCCATTTAACCACCAAGACTTACTACCATCCGAACGTACCACCGCCGGTCCATCCTCTCGATGCAACTCACCACTATCATTACGATACCACTTATTACCATTCGGATAAAAAATTATATAACTCACAACTCCATCACCTCACACACCCGATACTCTATCACTAATCGAGACCACAGCTCCTCAAAATTATCCACTTCATGGTCTACATACCTCCCCCCTAAATACCACTCACCACCATCCGAACGTATGACCGCAGGGCCACCCTCACGATGACGCTTCCCATTTATATACCAAAACTCACGACCATCCGATCCCGTCACCGCAGGGCCACCAACCCGATGTAAATCACCCGCATCGTTGTACCAACGCTTAATGCCACCCGGATGGAACACTATATAACTCACGACTTCAATACCTCTTTAACCCGATACTCCAACACCAACCGCGACCACAACTCCTTAAAATTATCCACCATATGATCTATACACTTTCCTCCTAAATACCAAATCCCGCTACCATCCGAACACACCACCGCCGGCCCATCTTCTCTATGACGCTCACCATTAACCCAATACTCACTACCATCCGGATATACCACCGCCGGCCCATCCCCCCGATGACACTTACCATTCAAATACCAACACTTACTGCCATCCGCCAAAACTACCGCAGGGCCATCCTCCCGATGCAACTCACCATGCTTATACCAATACTCACCACCATCCGAATTAACCACCGCAGGACCACCCTCCCGATGACGCTTACCACGCCAATACCAACACTTATCACCATCCGAATGAAAAACCATATAACTCACAACTCCAATACCTCTTTAACCCGATACTCTATCACTAATAACGGCCACAACTCAGCAAAACCCTCCACCTCATGATCTATACACTTCCCTCCCAAATACCACTCCTCATGACCATCCGAATACACCATCGCAGGCCCATCCTCACGATGCAACTTGCCATTCAAATACCACCGCTGAGTCCCATCCGGCTCAATAACCGCCGGCCCATCCTCCCGATGTAATTCGTCACGTATATACCAATATTCACTACCATCCGGATACACCACCGCAGGACCACCCTCCCTGTGCCTACTACCATTCGCATACCAATACCTACGACCATCCGGATAAATTGCCGCAGGCCCATCCTCACGATGTAATTCGTCACGTCGATACCAAATCTCAGTGCCATCAGAACACCTCACCGCAGGACCGCCCACACGGTGGTATTTACCGTCTAAATACCAATACTCACTACCATCCGAATTAACCACCGCAGGACCACCCTCCCGATGAAACTCACCCGCATTATTACGCCAAGATTTATCGCCATCCCGCTCTACCACTAAATGACTCACGACTCCATCACCTCACACACCCGATACTCAGCTACCAAAAGAGCCCATATTAGCTTAAAATTGTCCACCCTATGATTAACACATTTCCCTCCCAAATACCAACGCCCACTCCCATCCGACTCAATTACCGCCGGCCCATCCTCACGATGAAACTTCCCACGTATATACCAGTATCTACGACCATCCGGATTTACCGCCGCAGGCCCATCCTCCCTATGCAACTCACCATGCCGATACCAATACCTACGACCATCCGGATAAATTGCCGCAGGCCCATCCTCACGATGACGTACACCATTCAAATACCACTCCTCACTACCATCCGAATTAACCACCGCAGGACCACCAACCCGATGACGTATACCATTCATATACCAACACCTACGACCACCCGAACATATAACCGCAGGGCCATCCTCCCGATGCAACTCACCATGCTTATACCACTCCTCACCACCATCCGGCTTAACTATCGCAGGACCACCCTCCCGATGACGCTTACCACGAATATACCACCCCTCACCACCATCCGAATACTCCACCGCAGGACCACCAACCCGATGACACCTCCCATGAAAATACCACTCCTTACTACCATCCGGATAAAATACTATCCTGCTCACAACTCCATTACCTCTCGCACCCTATACTCATTAACTAACTGAACCCATACCAACTCAAAGTTGGCGACTTTATGGTCTACACACTCCCCACCTAAATACCACTCCTCATTACCATCCGAATGTACCACCGCCGGCCCATCTTCTCTATGACGTACACCATTAACCCAATACTCATGACCATCCGAATACACCACCGCAGGCCCATCCTCACGATGACGTACACCATTCATATACCAGTATCTACGACCATCCGGATTTACCGCCGCAGGCCCATCCCCCCGATGCAACTCGCCATGCTTGTACCACTCCTCACCACCATCCGGATATACTATCGCAGGCCCACCCTCCCTATGCAACTTACCACGAATATACCACCCCTCACCACCACTCGGATACACCACCGCAGGTCCACCAACCCGATGCAACTTCCCATGAAAATACCACTCCTTACCACCATCCGATCCAACTACCGCAGGCCCACCCTCCCGATGCAACTTCCCATGAAAATACCACCCCATATTCCCACCCTTACATACCACCGCCGGGCCATCATCCCTATGCAACTCACCCGCACCGTTATACCACTTCTTAGCACCATCCGGATGGAATACTATATGGCTCACCACTTCAATACCTCTTTAACCCGATACTCATTAACTAGCTGAACCCATAACCCCTCAAAACCCTCCACCCTATGATCTATACACTTACCATCCAAATACCAAATTTCAGTGCCATCCGAATACTCCACCGCAGGCCCACCCTCCCGATGACGCTTGCCATTTAACCACCAAGACTCACTGCCATCCGGATACTCAACCGCTGGTCCACCAACCCGATGACGCTTACCATGCCGATACCAATACTCACTACCATCCGGATACACCACCGCCGGACCACCCTCCCGATGAAACTCACCATGAAAATACCAAACCTCACTACCAGCCGACGTAACACACGCCGGCCCATCCTCCCTATGACACTTGCCACTACTATCCAACCAAACCGAAGCATTTCCATCCGATATAATCGGTAACAACGCTAGCGTTTGTACACCATACTCACTCAACAACACAATATCCCTGGGTAACTCAACACCACCACGCCCCTCGACATGAACCTCCAACCACACACTCAATCGAAATAAGTCATCATAACTCAGATTCCACAACTGACGACGCGATTTCCTATATATTCGTATGCTGAGCCTCCTCAAAATACTTCTAACCTGACGCTCCAATACTTCATGATCACGCTCCATAATTACACACTCCACCTAGCAATAAACACGAGTCGCCAATACACAGCACAGTACACGATCTCCCCACCATCCGGATAAAATACTATCCTGCTCACAACTCCATTACCTCTCGCACCCTATACTCATCAACTAACTGAACCCATACCAACTCAAAATCGTCCACCTCATGATCTACACACTCCCCACCTAAATACCACTCCTCACTACCATCCAAACGTATAACTGCCGGTCCATCCTCACGATGACACTTCCCATTCAAATACCAACACCTACGACCACCCGGGTATACCACCGCAGGCCCATCCTCTCGATGACACTTCCCATGCCAATACCAAACCTCAGTGCCATCCGGATGCACCACCGCCGGCCCGCCATCACGATGCAACTCACCATAGATATACCACTCCTTACGACCACCCGGATAAAATACTATCTTACTCACGAATCCAATACTCCACCACCATCTGAATTAACTACCAATCTAGACTTGACCTTAGCCATGGCTCATGAAAATATATACCAACCCAAAACTTAAACTAGAACCTGAAACTAGAACCAGAACCTGAAACTAGAACCCAGAACTAGTGGAAGACCAGGGTTGCCAACCTAAAATCTAGCACTGAACTAGACGGGTGTTCAGTATATTAGGTCCAGAAAACGGGACCGAACTCACGTATATCGGGTGGGGGTGATCGCGCTCACGGGACCCACGCGAACCCTATGCATACGGTTCCCCACATATAGATACTTTATCCCACACCTACCCCTATCTATATACTATACCCTATACCATAGTATATATACCCATATATACATACCATGTAGTATACGATACCACCAGTACGTATTACAGCATACAAATACGCACCGTGTGGGAATGTGTAGGCACTACACCCACGCCGGTCCCGTGCGAAGATCGGGCGGCGCCCCCTGTACCGATCAGTGGGCGGCGCGACGCAGCAAGCAGCGACCGCCCGCGCCGCCCGATTGCGAAGATCGGGCGGCGCCCCCTGTACCGATCAGTGGGCGGCGCGACGCAGCAAGCGCCAGCCGTCCCGCCGGAAGATCGGGAGCCACCCGGCGTACCGATCCCTGGAAGCAATCAGCCCCCAATACCACACCACGGAGAATACCACAATGACAACCGATACCGATACCGATACCACCACCATCAGCACCTCCACCTCCACCTCCATCACCTCCACCGACTCTGGGCCTTGCCCAGAAACCGCCAGATCAGTGGATTTTCCTGCACCTCTCAGCCAGCAGACCGAGCCCGAGCCCGAGGAGCCCGAGCCGGCCATTGGCCACTCGAACGGGTATCCGTTCATGACCAAGGCCCAAATCAAGGCCAAACTCGCTGAGGACCAGGCGTTCCGCCACCAGTGTATGAGGATCATGGTGCTCCGTCAAACGGATGACGAGCAGGCCAGCAAATCCACCAAATATAAAAATAAATCCGGCTTCATGAGCAGCCATGCGGTCCATGGCACCCGGATTGGACTCCTCTTGCTGGACAACAAGGAGTTGAGCCCCGAAGATGAAGATCGTTGCACGTCCATGATCGTCCGGTACAGCAAGCAGTTGGCGGCACACTTCCGGAACCAGTCCCTTACAACCAATCCTGAGCTGCGCGCCAAGGCGGCAATCTTCGGCCTCTAGAGGCCACCCGCCCCCGGTGAGAACCGGGGGCTCATCCCCTTTAATAGTTCTAAAAGCCGCCTCTCCCTTCAAGGGAGAGGCGGCTTTTTTCGTACCCGAGATCCGCTCGGACGAAGGCACCTCCATATCTTCGAAAACCCAGCTTCAAAACCGCACCGTCAAACGCTACTCCCTTAAAAGCCGGCAGTACGGCAGTATGGATATTTCATAACAACGCAGCGACATACATTCCACAAAGGTGTCATATGTATTATCGAAACGTATAGGATGTACTTCTAAAACAACGTAGTTATATCCATTACGTCATGCTAGCGCTCACACTGCCAAACAGGTGTCGATTCACCGACGGATGTACCACTTATCGCTTATATAGTATACCTAGTTCAAACGTATATGATACTACTTTAACCAAAATATGGTATACACACCATCCAAACATATGAATCATGTTAGGTCCACTCAAGCACAGTATTCATCATCCTAGTATCATACGTACTCATCACTCGAGTATCATACGAGAGTCTAACAGATATACAGCATAAATATAACAGAAGTAGCCATATCCATCCGCCAACATATTATTAGTACATGACCAGCAAACATGATATACCTACCCCTAACCAGTCATGGAATACGGAACGTGTCTTCATATATACTATTCGTTAAAGTATATTATATACTCATAAGCATCATCACCCATATCTAAGAAAAAAGTATGGGTGATGATGCTTATGAGTGCGTACCACTATTTTAGAATAGTGGTACTAGGGAAAGATCACCGCACACTGGGATGTGATGATCCTCTGTGGGAAGTAGTATATCACTGTGACATACCACCCCCATTCTTAGATATACCTAGTATATTGTTCAGATATACCTAGTATATCTAAGAGAAACGTATAATATGCGATGAAGATCAGACGATGGCATTTGATCTTCATCGCATACCCCAAAATATCAAAGGGAAGCTCTCTTCGAGGGGAGATTGAAACTCAGTTTCGCCTTGGGCTTAGCAACCGGATTCCGACAGAGAACACCTGCAAAATAGGGGTCAACCTCCCCTATTTTGCAAGCAGGAGCCTTCGGTGCCGGTGTCCTCGGATCATCCTTTGCAATGGCGGTTTTCTTGACCACTATCGTGGTCGGGACCATTACGTGAGCCACCGAACATGTCTCTTGCTGGGAGACCAGAGGAGCTATCTCAACCCCGTCACGAACTACAACGTCGTCCGTAGTGGGGTTGAGGACTGGCTGCTCAACAGCCAATCCGCACGAAATAGAGCTGGCAATAAGCATAACCGCCAAAGCGCAACGCCTGGCAAGGGACTTCTTAGGCTTGGAGTGAACAACTCGGGTGTTGAGGTAATCATTGAAATCGATAGTAGCATTGAAATCAAACATGGTATTCTCCGTGGTATTGGTGTCGTGGTATTGGCGGAATTCGCTGTCCCGCCCATTGATTGGTACGCTGGACGCCACTCGATCTTCGCAGTTGAACGTCCAGCCAGTGGTTGACGTTCATTGCGTCGTGTCGCCCATCCACCGGTACACAGCCCATCGTTCGATCTTCCGTCCAATCATATATCTTCACTTTGGGGTATTGGTTTTTCGAAAAAATATTGTTGGAAAAGCAAACGAAGATCGAACAGCCGATCGAGTACCGGTCAATGGGAGGAACGACGCAATGGCGCTGTTCCTCCCAACTGGGCGAAACGCGAAGATCAAGCGACGCCCAGTGTACCGATCAATGGGAGGAACGATGACGTTCCTCCCAAACCCGAATCCACCGTGCGCTAATTTTGCACGGTAAGGAGAAATACCATGTCCAAGAATACCTCCACCTCCCCCATCTCCTCCACCTCCCCCATCTCCGTCTCCGCCATCGCATCCACGATCTCCGCCACCAAAAGGTGGGAGGAGAGACACGAACTAGCACAAGAGGTGGTTGATCTTCCCTGGGGAAACCAAGGAGGTGGCTGGTTCATCACCGACCGACGGGTCGGTGATGAACGCCTCCGAACCGTATGGAAGGACCGTATGGAGATACTCGAAATCTCGTACGAAGATGGATGGGACCTCCGATGGGAGGTCCATTATGTCAAGTCCATCTCCAGGGAGGAGGCTTCCTCCCGGAAAGAGGAAAGGAAGAAAGCGAACAAGGCCCATCAAAAGAGGTACGAGGAGGCCCGACGCCTGGCCAAGTCTCTCCTCGAGAGAGGAGAGACTCTGGTCCACCGGGCGGGCCAGAAGGGAGGGGTGCTTGAGCACCCCTCCCTGGGGTACTTTGACGGGTACGTAGGGGCGAGAGGAGTCCTGAAAGGACTCCTCTCGGAGGAGGAGCTGGAAAGGCTTCTGGCCCGCCCGGTGGACTTCGACCTCCTCCGAGAGGAGGTTCGGCTACCGAGGATCCGGCTTGGTAGCCGAGTCGCCCGCCGGCTTGGTAGCCGAGTCGCTCCGGCCGACTCGGCTATAAAGGAGGGGCTCGCAGAACACGAACTTAACACCTAATTCTCCGTGGTGGTCCGGCCACCCTCCCAATGGTGGGAGGGTGGCCGGATTTTTGTTTATGTTGTTTTGTGGGCATATCTATAAAACAACATAAACAAAAATCCGGCTTTGTATCACATATACTTTCAAAGTATATGTGATACCTAAAAAAGAACCCAGGACGGGGTTATGGTTAAATATCTCAGACACCAAGCCTTTAAGTCCTGGGTACCCCAACTTTACCAAGGAAAGACACGATGGAAGTTGAAATAAACAAATCTGAAACCGTATATACGGTTTCAGATCAAAGAGGAGAAATTATTCTCGAGATAGGAGAAGGAGAAGGTGAAGATACCCCCGTATTCATACGGGTTTTTTAGACTTATCATGATCTTCAAAGGGGCGGCCCAAGAAATAGACCTCCTTAAAAAGACCATTGACGGAGGGGAGATACGCCTGAACTTCTTTAAGAAACCCTTCAAAGAAGCCTTGGACAACGGTCAACGTATGACCTTACAAGAATACTTAGACTCGGATTAGTATATACATATTTCTCAAACATGTCCAGTATATATGAAAAACATACGTAAGAAGTCCATCTTTAGCCATGTGGCTAAAGATGTAGAAGTCGCGCTTTTTAACGCGCAAGTTTATGGGATTATCCTTTATCACGCCAGAGTTTCAAAAAGTTTGGTCACCTATGGTGACATCGCTACGGCGGTAAGAATAGCTCCGAGAGGCGCCCAAATAGCTCAAGCTATTGAAGCGATTACAACAGCCGTCGCAAAAAACGGTGACGAAATCATTACTGCAATAGTTGTAGGGAAACATACCGGGTTCCCAGGTAGTGGATTTTTCAAACATTGTCGTCGATTAGGCTTTAAAATAGGGGACACCCAAATCGACGAGATGGCTTTTTGGGAGGATCAGCTCAAGAAGTTGGAAATAAACTATTAAGAAGAGACTCCCTTTCACAAACCTGTGGGAGGGGGCTTTTTCATGTGTCCAATATATTTGAAAAACATCCCGAAGATCAGGCGACGCTCAGCGTATCGATCAGTGGGGAGAGCAACAGCGCTCTTCACCCACCACGGAAAATCACCATGTCCAAAGCAACCGCTACAACCGTTATCAAAACTTTCGTCCAGATCAAGGAAGAAGGTTTTGAGATCTCCATCCCCAAAGGGGGATGGGCTTCGTTCCTATGGGCTCTACCAGAGGAAATGATCATCGAGATCAACGAGGAGGAGGGGGATGTCCCCCTCCTCCTCGAGGCGATCGAGGAGGGAAAACTCTCCCTGGGAGACATCGTCCGGTACGCAGACGACAACGACTTTGAGTGCTATGGGTTACAAACGCTCAAAGAGTTTCTGGAGAGATAGCAACCTCAACGCTGCCTTGGAAGAGGCATGCGAGGAAGCCGGGGTAGAGCTGATTGCTGTTTCAGCACCTCCTTCCCATTGGGAAGGAGTGTCCAGGTGTTTCACCCGAACGGAGACCGTCACCCCTGGGAAGGTGATGGTCGCGAAACACACCCATTGGGATGAGGATCTTTCCCTCATCTCCACAAAAACAATCCTTGAGATGATCAAGGATCCGGTCAGGAGTCACCTCGAGAACGAGATGGATTGCGAAGATGAAGGGGCTGATCGATCAACTGATCTCTCGAGTCATCCTCTCGAGTCCCCCCTCGCAAACCTGTGGGAGGGGGCTTTTTCATGTGTCCAATATATTTGAAAAATAGGTCGAAGATCGATCTTTGGCGCGTGTAACGATCCGCGGGCGGCGCCTTTCCGCCCTAATACCACACGGAGAAATACCCATGGCAATCACATTCCGCAGCGCCCCTGAGTACAAAGACATCCCCTCCTTCGTCGAGTACTGCCTCGACGACGAGATTGAAGAATACACTCATGAAGACCTGTTGGCGCTGGCATATCGTTTGAGGCAGCCCACCCGTGTTGTGAGGGTACAGCTAGCAGAATACGGTCTCAAACTCAGAGAGAGACCCGTCGAAAGGCGAATGAGGGGCTTCCGAACCTCATCTCACGACAGATGGTTTGGACCAGGGTCTTGTCCAACCCATGGCGGATCGGGGTTTGACAATAGTGATAACCTAAACCCATAATCCTCCCAAGCCCCCTCTCGCAAACCAGTGGGAGGGGGCTTTCAAGTATATCCACTATACTTGAAAAAGATAAGGGAGTGCGATTTTGCTGGAAGACAGGGAGAAGCTTGTGAGCTTCTCCCTGTCTTCCAGGGGTCAGATTCCAGCTTCATAAACCTTCACTCCGTCCACAAATAGCGCAACTCCTTCACCTTGGTGCAGATCGTCGTAGAGATCCGCTCGGATCTCTACTCCCCACGAAACCTGACCCGCACTCTCTTGGCCGTACTCTCTCCAGTCGAAAGACTGGGCTTGTGGAGAAACCAACTCTTCCACAGAGTCGTGCTCAGAGACTACTTGCTTTAACTAAGCTAAAGCCTCCTCTCGGGAGGCCAGTACAGCCTTCACGACGCAAGCGTCGTGAGACTGGTGAAAACTCAACAGTGTTTTAAATACATGGATCTCCTGTATATTGCGGCTGCGACCCCGTGTCGTGCCGCCCACTGATCGGTACACAGCAAGCAGCACGATCTTCATTTGCGTCATGCGTCCACAAACCAGAGGTATCGGGACCAGTCATACGCACAATCGTCACACACCGGGTGACCCATGGGAGGACTCCCAACCTGAGGAGCGTCGGCAAGCTCCTTGTTGCACTTCCAACAAATCTCCTTTCCCTCTGGGAGAGCGTCGGATACACAGATCTCACAGTATTCTTTTTCCTTCAGTATATAGAAAGCGTCTTGATCATCTTCAACGTGGCAAGTGTGGCATGTATGAATCTTGGTCATTGTCATATCCTCCGTAATCGTCGTATCGCCCATTGATCGGTACTCAGTCCGGTCCCGGATCTTCGCACCTTCGCCAGCCTACACCTCTTCGTCTCAGGTCAGACGAAGTTGTCATTAGCATCATGGCGGTAGCTGCATGTTTGCTTGACGCATAAGCACTCAGCTCGACGCCATAAGAGGAAAGACGAAAGTCCTCAATGTTGACGCGCTCCATGAGCAATGTTGAAGCGATGTAGTATCTCTTCCAGTTGCGCAGGCCCAACGCAGTAAGGTATATCGCCTGCGCGATAATGTATCTTCGGTGTGGCATCGTCAATAACAATAAGCAACAAAAAATCAGTATGAACTTGACCTAGGGATCCTCCGCTTCGTCATACGGAGAGGCCACGTAATCAAGAACTCTCTCCCACTTCCCAGTACGAACGTTCTTTTCGAACCACGGCTCCTCCGAGCCGAACACTCGCTTACGCAACTCGTAAGCAACAAACTCCTCCGCTGCCGATTCGTTTTCTTCCACAATAACGGTGCAGATCGCACCGTTTGTTCCAATGGCCTCAACCTTCCACCAATCAGTACTTATAGCCATAGCGAGTCCCCGTTAGAATACTGGATGAAGGACGACAGCATCCGAGCCGTCGTCCCGCCCATTGATCGGTACGCGAGTGACACGACGATCTTCGCCTGACGAAAATGTATGTTTCACCTATGACGAACGAATTTAAAGCGGTTATCCAAAAACTGAAACACCCTTGGATAGGGGGAAAAATTATTGACAATGAACAACACGTTGAGTGTAAATGGCCCAACGGCACAGTTACTGAAGAAACAATGACTGTCGAAGGAGAGTATTATTCCATGAAACACCCTGGTCGGTTCCCAGGTGACAGTTGGACTAGTGAAGAATATAGAAGAATTGCTACCATAAAAATTAATTATAACGGGTTCGTTACAACGATAAACCTTTCAAAAGCCGATGGGGTAACAATACGACTTAAAAATAACCCTTAAGTCGTGTCCCACGATTCTTATACGGTGATCGACCAGATCACCGTATTGAGGTCATCTCCCTCGATATCGGTGATAAACACTCTTCCAAAGATGCTTAACTAGGTTAGCATAATTCGGCTCTCGAGGTGGAGTTGCCGCCGCGGCCTTGAACTGATCTCTTCGTGAGCTGTTTGAGGAAATGTACCATAATATGGGTATTCTCCGTGGTGTATAGTATCGACCAGATTCGTTGTACTGATCCCCGGGAATCAGTACAACGAATATCACGGTCTTCGCTTGCTTTCCGCATATACCCCTGAAAAACCTATGAAGATCCACCGATCTACCATGTATCGACCAACGATAGCCAGTCATGGAGGTTCTAATGAAGGTATACGTCAACGACACGTTCAAAAACGGAAAACCAGCTGACACACTGGTCGTCGTAAGAAATCAGGCGATCTGCAAAACCCAACTGGGTTTTGCAGGGTATGTAGATGTCGAAACAGAAGACGGGACTGAAATAAGAGTGGTAGGGAGATACGACGACCCATTCTCCCAAACGGAGGATACACCGGCCCATGTTGCTGAACACATATGGGTGAATGGAGAGTATTTCGAAGCCGACGATGGCGAAATGGCAACCACCATTGAAACGCCATCTGGTGAAATCAATACCGAAAACATAGTGATGGCTGTGGCAAAAGCCATCGGCCTAAAGGGAACTGGAATAGTCTAGCAAAGGAAGACAGCCGGACACCGCGAAGATCGCCACGTCCGTCGCGTACCGGTTGATGGGCGGCACGACGCAGCAAGCGCCAGCCGCCAGCCGGGAGCGCCGATCGCGAAGATCGCGAGCCGCCCGGCGTACCGATCAGTGGGAGGAGCAATGACGCTTCTCCCGATACCACACGGAGAGATACAATGATAGACTGGACACCAATCGAGTGTGATATCCCAAACAGGGACCCGGACGCTGTTGTGGACGGAACAGATGAAGAGTTCTATGAGCAGCCCTGGTCCGAAGCGGACGAGGGTGAAATATTTGCCAGGTGCTGCTCGGACAGCATCTGGATCGGGAAAAAGGGAGACGATTGCGTCTCCCTTTGGAAAACACCAAATACGGCGGATCTTGAGAAGGCACTGAAGGAATCCCGATGCATCTTCCTCAGAGAGGAAATCGCAAGATACCAAGCTGAACTCGACTCTCTGAGCGGCTGACCTCCCAAGCCCCCTCCTGCATGTTGGCGAGAGGGGGCTTTTTCATACATCAAGTATATTTCAGGGACGACCCGAAGATCGCCACGATTGGCGCGTACCGGTTGATGGGCGGCACGACGCAGCAAGCGCCAGCCGCCAGCCGGGAGCGCCGATCGCGAAGATCGGGCGGCCCCCCTTGTACCGATCCCCGGGCGGCACGACGCCGCCCCCCAATACCACACGGAGAAATACAATGAACGATACCACCACCCCATCCAGCACCCCCTCCAGCACCACCACCTCCACCGCCAAGGGCGGCCACGAGAATAACTACCCCTTCAGGACCAAAAAGGCCATCAAGGCCCAGATCCTCGAGGACGATGGCTTCATGATCCAATGCCTGCAAACCATGTCGGAGAGACACGCCCGCAGAGCCCCCGGCATGAAGGGGTGTGGCTGGATGAGCAGCCACGAGTCCCGGGCGGAATCCCTCGCCGAGAAGGCCCGCAAGGGCGACCTCACCCCCGAAGAGGTCTCCCTTGCAAGGGAGACCGTGAAGAGCTACTCCAAACAGCTGGCGGCAGAGTTCCGCCAGAGGGATCTCGCAGACAACCCCGAGCTTGCCAAGGCAACCGAGGCATTCTTCAGGCCCAACGGCTCCTGAGCCACTCCCTCCCCCAAGCCCCCGGCGCCAAGCCGGGGGCACTCCCCTCCAAGACTAGCTCACCTTCCTTAAAACCTTCCTTCAACCACTAGGTTCCAAAAAGCCACCTCCGCCCAAGGGGGTGGCTTTTAGGTCCTAGGTCAGAAATATGCCTTCAAGAGGTCCCTCGGCACGCTCCGCAGGACATCGCCGAAAAGTATATTCGAATCTTTGAAGTATGCTGCTTCAAAAGTCACCTTCAAAAGTCATTTCATGTTAGACGGATAGTTTCGAAAAATACTCCTTCAAAACTCACCACTGAACAAGCGATAAGGAAAGAACCCCCGTGGGGACACCCCACGGAAGGCATAGCATATACCTCAGAGATATACTCTAGATATATCTTAGATACCTCAGAAATATATTTTGCCCCCTCTTGGGAACTTTCTGTTCAGGTGAGTATATGTGCGACAAAGTAATATGCTAAATTACATAAACATACCAAAAATATACCTCAGAAGTATATCCGAGGTCCATCTGAACCCCCGTGGGGAGACCCCCGGAAACGGGTAAAAATGTCCCCAAACAGGTTTCAATGATACTAAAATATAGATTTTAGCGTTCAGTAATGAACATCAGTACAGGTACATGTTATATATATCTTAAAAATATATGTAATATATTCCAACGAACACGCGAAGATCGGGCGACGCATGGCGTACCGATCCCAGGGCGACACGGGGTCGCAACCGCAGTATACAGGAGAGATACCATGAACAACACATATACCCTCTGCCAACTTATCCATGGGTGTGCTCCGGAGATCCCAGTGTTCCTCGTGGAAGGACACCGCAACGACAATAACGCCAAATTCGCTTTCACAATCTCTATGGAGCTTGACGGGAGGGAGGTTGAGGATAATATCCTCACACCAAATGACCCCGCAGGTGACTATCATTCAGAATTTTTCGACTGGGTTTGGGAGCAACCCGCTTACAAAAAAGCAGTACGGAGGTTCAACGGGTACTCCGACTAAATCGATCCCGCGGGTCTCCCCTAAAAGGGGAGACCAACCCAGTTAACTCATCATCCGCATATAATTGCTTCACGCATACGCGTATGCACGCATGTGTGGAGTATATTCTTTAAATATATCAGATATATTCTTTAAGTATATCAGATAGAAAGTAGGGACCTGGCAACGGCGCGAAGATCGCCCAGTCGATCGCCTACCGATCAGTAGGAGACGCGACAATCAACGCATCTCCCGATACACCACGGAGAATATTAATGCTGCAAGAATCCCAGACCATTAGCCAGCTTCTCAGAGAATACAAGCCTCTGATACCAGTCGCCAGAAAACTGGCCTTCTGGTCGTCTCCTCGAACAAAACAGGAACTCAAACTTCTAGAAGTCGTGGCAGAAAAGTTCAACTTGAACCTAGTATCCGCCAAAAGTGACGCAGTTCTCTTCATGTTCGACAAACCTGAAGAGGAGATCCTGAAAGTCTTAAAAGAGACCCCACTACCTAAAAAGACGAGGACTCCCAAAAAAGTCCTCGTCAAAATGCTCCTCTCAAGACTTATCCGTCTCAAAGAGGCGATCGGTTACACTAATAAAATAATGGCTTCACAAGTCCAAAATGGATGGAGGCCAGCATCAAACTGGTCCGAGGTTAAAATGATTTCTTTTGAGGAACTCACCCCCGATCTTAAATCCCGCTATAGCCATGGGTACACTTGGTACCTTCACGAGAAAGGTGCTCACCCCCTCGGAACATTCCTCGAACGAGAAGACGTCACAGAAGACGTCCTCCGCGACGGATGGGCCCAATTCGAAGTTTACGAAATTCTAGACTCGTGACACAACGTTCCTGGCCGGGAAGGTGCCTTCCTGGCCTTCTGATACCCCAAACGGGGTAGAAGGCGGTTCGAAGTACCAGAAGGCCAGAAAAATACCAAAGAGTGGACGGAAAAGTACGATGAAAGCAATACCATTCGGCGACGACGAAAAATGGAAATACTTGGAAGCGCTGTTGACTGCAAAATACGATGACTACGACCGCCAATTTGCAGTCAACAGCGCTAAAAAATACTTAGTTCACGCCATGGCAGATAAAGTTATTGGGGACGCGTCAGTTCTCCAAGAATAGCCCAGAAAGGCCATTCACACGCGTGCACGTGCGCTCTCCCTCTAAAAGAGGGAGAGAAACTCGCATTTTTCCAACACAAGCGAAGATCGACAGGTGGGCCGCGTACTGGTTGGTGGGTGGCGTCGTGCCACCCACCAACCACTCGGAGAAACACCTATGAAACACCTAGTAACAGTCAAGTTGGAAACGAACCATTATAACACAAATAGTGTGGGGTGGTACGCGTACTTCGCTAAAAGACCTTCGCTAAAAGACCTCAGAAAGGTCTTTGACCACCCCACAAAAGTCGAGAACAGCGCCCCTCTGGGTTGGGACCAAGAGTACGCTTCCTTCGAAGAAGTCCCAAACACTTTATCCGAGCGTTTGGGAGCTTACCGCTACTTTGTAGCTGAAGCTGTGTAATACACTCCACAAGTCTCTAGTCCTCCAGTTGTGTGAATGGCCAGCCCAGAAAGGCCATTCACACGCGTGCGCATGTGCTCTCCCTCTAAAAGAGGGAGAGACAACCCTTAAAGAGTAAAAATATGAACAAGCTATTCGTGGCAATCGGCATTGACGGTGAGGGTTTTTGGCCCAATGCAGTGCCAGTGATGGCTCCCTCCGTAGAGACGGCTATTGGATATTTTCTCGAGGAAAATGTCCCAAAGTGCTATCACAAAGCAATGTTAGGAGACTATGGATTCGGATGGGTCATTCGGCTCGTCGCGAAACCGAAGATCGACGTGTCGTCCGCGTACCGGACGATAGGGAACGGCGGAACGTTCCGATAACCACACGGAGAATACCATGTTGAGATACAGCGCCAAACTGCAAGATGCCTTCGACAACCTTCCCCCCTCCGCCAAGGAGTCTATCCGAGACGAGGTGGACGCTACCGTCTACCACTCGAAATTCGATTCCCCAGCGTCCGCTTTCGAGCAATTCGAAAGCGGGTATGAGTTAGCCCGTGATGCCGAGAATAACGGCTTCGATATTGTTTGGTACTTCGCTACAACAAGTGAGCAAAATCACCGAGTCACCCATTTCATGATGGGTGACTCGGAAGAGGAGCTTATCAAACGGCTCAAGGCACTCGAGAAATAAGCCGAAGATCGACGCGCGCCCCACGTACCGATCAGTGGGGCGCAGATCGCGCCTCCATCACATGGAGAACACCACATGAGAGTTCTCAAGTCGCTTCAATTGGAAGCGCTCTACGACAATCTGCCAGATGAAGTCTACAATGAAGTCGACCTCCAAGCCGACTTCATCGCCGACGATGACATGTCCGCCGTTAAGGCGTTCGAGTTCGGTATCGAACTCGCCACCAAACACCCGAACAAACTCGCGGTGTGTTTTGAAGCCCCAGAAGGGGAAGTTTACTATATCGCTTCCTCCGAAGAGGAAGCACTCGGACGGCTCCAGGCAGCCATCGGTCGAGTCAAAGCATAGCCGTCCTTGGCCAGGAAAGTACCTTCCTGGCCTTCTGACATTCCTGGCCATGTCTTACCCCGTCCAGGGATATCAGAAGGCCAAGAAATACCAAAGGTGAGCTACGATGAACATTAAGCACCGAGAAGAGCTACTACAACAGATCGCAGCGGAGCTGAACAAGCTCCGCGATCATAGGATTTGTGACCTCGCCATCATCTTGTCCGATGGCGTCGAGGTCAGTGCCGAAGGTGACGAATGTGACGATGAGTATGCATTCGATCTTCCGACATTCCTTGATTACCTGGCCAACGACATCTACTGGAACGAGGAGGCAAACTGGGCGAATGCCCGAAGGGCAATTGTAATTCCGTTATAGCTTAGCGGTGCCTAATTAGGCACCATTTCCCAGCCGGGGAGGTCGGTACCTCTATTGGGCTTATACCCCATAACGAAGCCAGTTCAACTCTGCGCCGGCTGGGCTAATCCTAACTCCCCTAAGAAGGGATATCAATGCAATACGAGAGTTTAAGTACCAAGTGCACTAACAAAATCTTCAACAAAGGAGGACCACTCGGACCCGATTCTCCCCTAAGAAGGGATATCAATGCAACCCTAAAAGCCGGCGTAAATAACCTTGCGGAGCACCTGCCATACTGGAGCAGGGTAACCGCAGTATATAAAACGACGGATCCAGTAAAACAAAAAATTGAGGAGCTTGTAGAAGCTTTCCGGCATAGGTTAGAGCTGGAGTTTCTGTACAACCAAAGCTTAAGCAGTCAAACCTCCGACTTGGCCGAAGAACTCCCAGGCTTCGAAACTTGATCTAACTTAATCACCCAAATACCTATACCAAAAAGGATACAGAAAAATGACAAGCGACTATCTACCCCAGATCATTGTGACCGGAACCATCAAAGAGGCGAAAGGGGACACCGAAATCATCTGCTTCAATATCCCTCTCGGACCACTCACCCTGGTCTGCATCGTCAATATTCCCGGCGAGGATGAGGACGAAGCTCCCGTATACGTTAAGTTCAAGTTCGGCAAAAAGAAGAAAGGGTTGCCGAAACTGGCCCACGCGGCATGAGTCAGATCATGGGCAGGAAATACATGGTCGAGGAGGTGGACGGACCTCGCGGAAGCGGATGTAACGTCTACCTCATCCTTATCGCCGCTGGCGCCTACGTGTACTTCTTCTGCACTCCCGAGGAAGTCTTCGCTTGGCTATCTAAGATCCTGAACTAGGAGGGTTCAAAATGGGAAAGAAGTACATAGTAGAAGAGGTGGAAGAGTCATCAGGCGGCGGTTGCATGACCGTCATCATTTTCATCATCCTCGCCGGGATTGTTGCTGCTCTGTGTAAATGCACACCGACAACAACCCACCCGCCCCAACAAACCTACACTATCAACTCATAGTATACCTTTGAGAGATGTGTCAGATACCTCCCCGTGATATGTCTGGCACATCTCTCCCACCCACCAGTATATCACAACGTAGGATCGAAGATCGCGCCACCCGCCGTGTACCGATCGATGGAGGCAATACAACATGGGAATCTCAAGTTATACCAAGATCTACAAGCTGATGGCCAATACTGATACTTTCCTCAAGTTTGAGGAAGATTTCATAAAGGGACTCAACGAGTTTACTATAACGGAGGTGAAGTTCTCTATCTGCAGAGATTATAATACCAAGCTGGTGAGAGCCGCTCCGACATTTTTCCTTTCAAACGGAATGAGGGTTACCGGCATCTCCGGATGGATTGACATAACCAGGGCCATCGACCAAGATGCCCTGACAATCATCATTGACAAGCACTTCGGTAACGATGTTAAGACTTATTTCTGCAAATCTGAAATCGTGAAAGTGGGCGGTCGAAAAAGCAACGGGGACTCCCAAGATTCATTCTACGAGTGGGTAACCGCCAAATTTCAAGAGAAATACGCAGACCTTTACGATGAGACCAGGGTCAAGGTCGAGAAAGCAATCCTCGAATACTCCAAATCTGACTCCTTCAAAGAGTTGGAGAGAGCTTTTCTAACAGAAGAGTGTAAAGAATCAATCCAGGATGCCCTAAAACCCTGGAGAGAGATGCCGGATGAGCTGTTAAGAGACGCATTCAATGAGTTTCTTTGCAGATGCATCATTGAGATGTAAGATACTATGCGGCCGGTGGCGCGGCGAAGATCGCGCCACCCGGCACGTACCGATCGATGGGCGATGCAGCGCTCACCACACACACGACACACACAGGAGAAACCACACAATGCTAACCGGAATCCAAGAAATCGATCAGGCCGACCTAGCCGCTCTCTACGAATTCGCCGTAAAAAACAAAGGAAACATTCTGGTCTTCGGACCAGCGGGAGTTGGCAAGACCGAAATGGCCATGCAGGTCATTAACGCTTGTGACAAGGAATTCGTGTACCTAAACTTGTCCGTACTGGAAGCTCCCGACCTCATGGGGCTCCCCGTCATCGACGAGGAGGATAAGACTACAGCATACGCGCTCCCCAAGATGCTCCCCGCCAAAGGAAGCCGCAAAAAGCCCGTAGTCCTGCTTGTAGATGAGGCCGATAAAGCCAAGCCAGAGCTGCAAAACCCAATGCTCGAGCTGTTTCAGTTCAGAAGCATCAATGGCAGACCCCTGGATATCGATTGCGTCATCGCCACCGGGAACCTTCCCGAGGAAGGCGCTTTTTCCCAAATCATGAGCAAGGCCCTTACAAACCGTTGCTCCGTCTTCAAAGTGCGCTCCGCATTCGAGCCCTGGAAAGAATGGGCCGTCAGCGCTGGCGTTAACGGTCTAATCGTAGGCTTTCTGAGCAAGCATCAAGAAATGCTTCTCCAGCCATCCGCGTCAGGAGACGATACGGCATACTGCAACCCATCTCCCCGCTCTTGGGCTCTCGCCGCTAAAGACCTCGACAACGCTTCGAAGGCTAGCGTAGAGTTCCAAACCCTCCTAGTTTCAGGCCGAGTTGGGATCGGCGCAGCAGTAGAATTTAAGGTGTGGCTGGAGCATTACAGACACATCGAGCCACTCATCCAGAAACTGGTCAAGGAAGGCGTCCACCCCGACACCAACGATATGTCCATCGATAGAATCCTCGTCTGCGGGTTGGGCGCGATGAACGCCGTTGTAAGCATGTGCAACAACCCGCCAAAAGCAGATAAGCAATCAGCAGAGTTCAAGAAGCACATCAAAAAGACACACGCAGCCATAACCAACGTCATGAAATGGCTGAAGACCCTGCCAACCGAGTACATTGTCTGTGCAGTCAAGTCCACCCTCAGCCGAGAGATAATTCGAGACTACGATCTCTGCAAGCTTCCAGATTTTCTGGAAGCTTTCATGAAAATCCGTGGGGCCTTCAAGCAGAACTAAACCTCCCTCGGGGGGAGGAGGTCCCCCTCCCTTCCCTCCCTTCCCTCCTCCCCCCATTTTTATCATATTATTATATACCCAAAGTTTTTACTCGTAGTGTTTCTCCGTGTGTCCCACCGTGTGTCCCACCCCCTCAGGATTATCCTGAGGGGGTGGGTTTTTATCCGTGAGACGATAAATGCCATTCAGCCGTCTATATGAAAATCTATACACCCAAATCCTTCAATCCCCAGAAGGAAAAGCATTCATCGCGAAGTGGTCAAAAAGACCCGCTGAAATAAAGGTATTGACCCCCGAAGTGACGATCGGTTGGGAAAATGAAGCCGTCATCGTTGTTAGGATCCTCTTTGAGGGAGAACCCCGTAACCTTTTAAACATCGGTTATCCACGGCTCCTTAACATCTTGAACGGAACACGCCAAAGACCGACCTATATCAACGTCTTTGACGCCACCTTCTCATCAGTAGACGTAATGGCGTTGTTTGACCAAGCTACAAAAAACAACGGTATACCCGTGCACGGTCTCATCAACAGAACCACCGTTTTAAACGGAACAACCGCCGGCCATAACCGATTCACCGATTTCATAACCCGTCATATTGTCCCGTTGTCCCGAGCGGATAATGCAAAAATAACGCTACAAATTTTAGAAGAAACATACGAAATAATAAACGGATGTTCTAAACTCCAAGAACAACTCTTCAGACATGAATCAGATCACGTCATCCACGCATTGAACGCGTTTAATCACCTGGAAGACGACGTGATCCGAGACGCGGTTAACCTATACCTCGTAGGACGAGTTCTAGACGCCTAGGCGAAGATCGAAACCCCGACCGCGTATCGATCCACAACGGAGGCACACAATGATCGGACACAGACTCTCAGACCCAGGCAAAATCTGCAAGCCGAATGAGCTAGACAAACTGCAAGCCAAGGTGGAGGCTTGCATCACCCAACTCTTCAGACAGCCGAAGAACGGAGGAAACCCCTTTCTCTTCGCCTTTTTGGCCAAGAGACCCCACGAGGTGCACGACAAGCTCCACGGAGGAGAGTTTAAAACAGCCGCCACAAACGGCACTAAATACTACTGGAACCCCGAGTTCCTCGGGAAGCTTACCGTGTTTGAGACCCAGGTGGTCCTCGCACATGAGGCTTTTCATAACATTTTTCACCACTGCAGCCGCATGAAGGGCTGCAATCACAAAATCGCCAATATTGCGCTAGACTACGTTGTCAATGCCGTGATAGAGGTAGACCACGATAAAGCCGGTCGCCCAGGACAACTTTGGGGGCCCAACCTCGGAGACCCCATTACTTTCAAAACCCTCCTCGACTATATTGACGGAGGGGACGAAATCCCTAAAGAACAAAAGATATACGCCGACAAATCCCTCCACGGGAGATCCCCGGAGTCTATCTACGACGAAATCATGAAGCATTGGGAGAACTCCCCCCGCAAATGCAAAAAGTGCAAAGCCCTTTCTCTAGACCCCAAAACCGGGAAAAGCACCATTTCCCAACCATGGGGTCCAAATGACTGTCCTGACTGTGGTGCCCACCCAGACCCCTCCGGTCAAGGCGGAGGAGACGGAGACGGACTCCCCTCCCCAATGGACTCCCACATCGATTCAGAACTCTCTAAACAAGAAGTAATGACCGACGTTATGAGAGCTGCCCGTCAGTCGAGTTCCATGAAGGGATCCGTCCCCGCAGAGGTGGAGGACCTCCTCGGAGAACTCATCAGGCCAACCCTCAAATTCACAGACATTATCCGTAATGCCATGATGAGAAAAGTTCAAGACGCAGGCATCAAAAACGACTGGAAACGATTCAGAAGACGGTATATCGCCGCCAAACCTCGACAATACCTCCCCAAGAGGCATACCCATCATCCCCGCTGGATAGCCATGCTAGATACCTCCGGGAGTATGAGTGACGACGACATAACCTACGGGATTTCCCAGCTCCAATCCCTAGGGAACAGCACCGAAGGGTATATTATCCCCTGCGATGCCTCCCCCAAATGGAACAACGTTACCCCCGTTAAAAACGTCAATGACCTTAAAAGGACAAAAATCGTCGGTCGAGGAGGCACCGTCTTTGACCAGTTCTTCAAGGAACTCCCCGAACAACTGGGAACCGACTTTGACGCGGTGATAATCATCACTGACGGTCACTGCGGACAGGTCCCCAAAGAACTAGCCCCACCAACAAACGTCGTTTGGGTAATAACCCGGAGCGACCACAAAGACTTCACCCAACCATTCGGCAGAACCGCTCCTCTACGTGTAGAGTCCTTATAAGGTATATCACAAGGGAGGATTGTTTTCTTAATATTCAATCCTCCCTTGAAGGGGGTATTTCAATGTAGGTTCAATATCCCACCA
>Ga0180437_10003437_pt1 | contig 23588 bp, 28 predicted proteins | sample SS_ome_4_FD_132410 | JGI IMG/M metagenome (GOLD analysis project Ga0180437, IMG submission 132410) | Hypersaline lake sediment archaeal communities from the Salton Sea, California, USA - SS_3_D_1 metaG | ecosystem: Environmental > Aquatic > Non-marine Saline and Alkaline > Hypersaline >...
CTTCCGGCAACCATGATTATACCTCGACGGTAGCTGTTGACGCCACCGCCGGATATGCTATCTTGTAACTGGGGCCGGCGATGGCTCTCCTGGAAATGCCGAACCGGGATCTTTGTGAAGGATGACCGGCCGGCAACGATAGTTGGGACCTCGCTTGGCCCCGTCTTAGTTCATTCGCCCTCCCGCTTTCTAGGCAGAATAGTCAAACTGTCCGGGCGTAGATTCTCTGCGGCGGTGCCCGAGCTGTGGACGGCCCAGCGGAGAAACCGAGACCGAAGCGCGGTAGAGTTGATCACCTGCATGGTGAGCACCCCGCGGTAGCCACGAAAAAGAGATGAGCTGATCTGGGAGAAGTGGTAACGTCCGTGCGGACGTCGGGAAAACCCGCTGAGGCGAGGGCATCCGTTCATGGTTTGCTCCATGAATCCGGGCTTTCGCGGAGGGGCGCCGTGCTGGTGTTCGTGCACCAGCCGGCGTTTTTTCTCCACGTTGGGGTGGAATTGCGACTGCTCGCTGGGTGGCTGGAAACTCTTCCTCTACTACCTTTATAGCATAATCCGCAGTCACTTACAAGCCCCCCGCTCGTAAAACCCCAGAAAAGACCACACAGAGCCCTTCCCGAATGTCCCGATCTCTGGTACTATAGGAGGGGGGCACAGCGATAGGTTGCCGGCGACCACGGCTGCCTATCGGTAAAGAAAGGGGAGGGTGTGGCAATGAAATATCAGGCGCTTTTCGCGTGCGTTTTTCTGGCTCCGTGTGTGGCATTGGCGCAGCAGGGTACGTTTTCCGGGCGAGCAGCCGAACTTCTCGGCGGCCACCGGACGCCAGTTCGCGTGAAGCCACCGGCCGTACTCACGGTCAAAAACATCGAGAAGTACCTCGGGGAACAGCAGCAACTGCTCAGGGCAGCACAGCGTGGCCGCCCCTCACGGCTCGCGAAATCGCCAGTGTCGTACGATGTGAAGCGGAAACGCTTCACCTACCGAACGATTCAAAATAAGAAGGCAGAAGTGAAACGCCTGGAATCCCTGCTTGGCACCTTACCGCAGATTCACCGTTACGCCCATCAGGCGGGGCAAATCGGCAGCCTAACGGGCCCCCGCACGCGATTCACAATAGAGGAGATTGACACTGAAAAGGCATTTATCATCCAATACACGCCGCATGGTGGCTGGAACTTCTGGCTTGTCGGCCCAATCGTGAAGACATTCCAGAAGGGCCCCCTATTGGCTATGCGTAATGGTCGACCCGCCGAGCGTCAAATTCCCGGTGCCTTTAGAATTACAGGACAACAGGCGGGGCCCGCCCGTTACAGCAAAGGATTGTTTGATGTCGTGGAGCCCTACAATCTAGCACCACACTACAAGAAACTGGGAATCGCAAGAAAAGAAAAAGACAAAAAGAAGACCGCGCCGAGAACACGCAGTAAGCCCAGAGAGAAGTAGGTCGGGGGAGAATCGCAACACAAGCCACCATACGCGCCCGCGTGGCCTGTGGAGCGACGTTGGCGTCACCGGAGGCAGAACTGCCCTCAGCCGCAGAGCGCCGCTACTGGGCCACTGAGGAGCCAGAATAGCACACTACAGGGCGGCCGGTTCCAGGGTGATGACCTGGTCGTCTCTTTCGACCGCCTCGACGGCCGTCTTAGCCGCTTGCCGCTTCTCGAAAAGAAACACCCAATCAATGGGGGTCTGCCGCAATTTCTCGTCAATCCATTCGTCTGCCGTATAGAGCGGCGCGCCGGTTTTGTCGTCAACCGGAATCGGATAGAGAGTGACAACAGCCTCGGCGACACGGGTTAAGTGCTCGTCTGGAATCTGAAAGCAAATCCGTTTCGGCATGACTGCACCTCGAATCAGGCGAGTGTATAAACTGGAAGGAAGTAGTCTTGATCGGTGATCTGGTCGCCGTCGTCCTGGACTTCAATCTTGACCCAGCCGGCAAGCGTGGCGGTGGTCACGTCGCCATTGTCGACGATGGAGCGGGAAAGGTCGGCAGCAGCGGCGGTGCCAATGACTTTGAGGAAGGGCTCGTCAACGTCTTTCTGCTCAAGGGTCTGAACCGGGATTGCAGCGGTAGTGCTCGCCTGGGAGGCGTGGAGCGGGGTCGTTGGCGCCACTCCCACGCCCAGGTAGCCGCCGGTGAAGGTGAAGTCCCCGGTATCCACGTTGAAAACAAAATCAGACCCGTCATGGGAGATCTGGCCATCGCCTCCGGATGTCGCTCCAAACTGGAGCTCTTTCGAGTTGGCGGGAATCCAGAGGTGGCCGTCTTTGTTGATTCTGAGTCGTTCCGTTCCCGCGGTGACAAACCGAATTGCCTTACTGTCGGCGGAAACGGTTGAAAAACCGAAGATGTCAATACAGGAACGGGAAGCAAGGTTTGTGCCTCCACCTGCCGACAGGCGAAGAAAGCCGGCGTCTGAAGCTTTTGAATCCGAGTAGCCACGTAGCTCCCCATCAAGTGACGCAACAGTAATCGCCGGAATCGAAGAGGTGGCGTCAAGCGTCGAGTTCTGGAGTGCGGCCACACCGTCGGCAAGGTGGAAATCCTCGTAGGGTGCGTTTGTATAGATCCCAAAGGTTCCGCCCGAGAAGTAGAAGCTCCCAGAGGTGAGGGTAAAGGCTCCATCTGAGCCATCCCACCCGATAGACAGTTGGTCCCCACCGCCAAAGTTCACCTCATCCGCGAGCGAAACTGTAACCGTGCCCCCGCCGTTGTCGGTGACCGTGAAATCGCCGGAGTCGAACTGAAGCACGCTGACCCGCTGCACTATCGGGCTGTCGTCCGTTTCTTTGACGGTCAGGGCGTCCGGGCCGGTAACGCCAACGATCACGACGTGGTTGGTGGCATCCTTCTGGAATGTGATCGGGTAGTTGTAGGTGAAGTTATAGGGGTTGGCGTCTTCGAGCTTGATCTTGCCGACCGGCTCGAAGAGGCCGGAATCGGTCCCCTCGATCATCACTGGTGCCTCTACGTCGACGATATACCAGAGGTTTTCCTGCCGGTCGTACGCAACAACCACCCGATCGCCAGATTCGATCTTCTCGTAGTACCAGTTGAATGCTTCAATGTCGCAACCAGAATCCTCGACACCCGAGAAGCTACCGCCAAGCACTTTCCACCAGAGATCGACGGTCACCCGATCGCCGGCCACGACGTCCGCTTTCGTCTTGCCAACTCCAAAGATCTTGAAACAGCCCTCGATATACTCCCATCGTTTGCGGACCTCGGACCACTTCGCAAACCCAAAAGATCCCTTGTGACCGACTGCGCCCTTACGGCCGATGCCCGGGTAGTAGGCTGAGACGTTCTCTGTCTCCCACTCGCCCGGGAGATAGATCCACACTGGCGGTGAGCCGGGTTCGTCGAGGAACTCAGCCTTGAATCGGACCGGCCAAGTTTCGTCCCCATTCTGGAGAAAGTCGTCGTCGACTACCTCGAATTGCCGAATCGGCGGCGCCTCATCGATCGCGTATAGCGGCCGTTCATCGCCCGACACGTCCAGCAGGCCGAGTAGTTTTCCCTTGTAGGGGTCCCATGCCGGCAGTAAATTGACCTTCTCCTCATCGAGCGTGCCGGTTACTACAGTAGCGGTGGTTGATTCAGCGGTTGCGCCTGAAGTGGCTCCGGTGATCGTGCGATCGCCCGGCGTGCCCTCGGCCTCGAAATCAGCAGATCCCTCCTCCAGGTGAATGTAGAGGTCCGTGCCGTCATCCTCGAAAAGCCAGCCACTCGCACCGGTCACCTCTTGCGTCACGTACTCGCCGGGCGTGAAGGTGCCGACCTTGCCAGAATAGGTGACCTTGACGAGGGCTTCCGGCCGGTGGCGAAGTGGCAGAATCCAGCAGTCTTCCTTGACCTCCAGAAGACCCTCGCGGAGATCACCGCCCTGCTTCGGGTCGAGGTGCACTACCTTGCCGTCGAACACACCCGATGCGTTGACCGTGGCATACCGCTTGCCGGTGTCGGGCTGGATCTGCACCAGCTCGGTACGGTGGCTGAGGTTACCGAACCGGATTAGGGCCCGGCGTACGCCCGTCCCCGATTCCTTCCAGAGAATGAGAGCAGCCCCGTCGGTGCCACTTTCGAGGGCGCCGCGGTCGCCATCCTTGATGTCGGCATGATCGTGGTTCTCGTCACTGACGTCTATCCTCGCAACGCAGACGCCAGCGACGCAGGCCGTGGCGATCTTGCCGGCCTTGGCGGGTTCCAGGAAGACAACGAACTTGCCTTCGTGGGTGCCGGCGGCCGGCGTCACGCCCTTAATGATCGGCCCAGCCTTGAAGGCATCAAGATTTGCAGACGGCAGCGGGAAGACGGTATCAACACCCAGCACGCTGAACCGGTCGAGGTCATAGGCAGTAGTGTTCTTGACCTGCAGGATCGTCGCCTGCCAGTTGTCTCGCAGTGGCGTGCGGCTGGTGCTGGACTGGAGGCGCTGGACGTACTCCGCCGCATCCACGAAAGAATTATGGGCAGCCGCGGAAGGTGCCCATGGCTGCCCTGGCTTGACTTTCTGAGCTGAAGGCATTGCGTGATCTCGCCTGTTGCTACGACACGACAAACGGCTCTACCAGGAGTGCGCGAATGTACGCAGCCTGCCCAGGCGTACCGGCCCCATCGGCAGAAAGTGCAATGGCAATCGCCGTTTTCCCACTGGTGGCAATCTTGGCCAATCCGGCGACCGTCCCGTTGCCGAGCGGATCGCCGACGCTGATATTCTCGCCGTCGTCAGTCGGGAAGTCGTAGCAGTACCCCCGGGTCAGCACACGGTGTCGGGCATCGTCTGCGGCATTGCCTAGAACGGTCACACCTAAGACACGTCCGTCGCCCAAGGTGGTTGAGGTGCCGAATCCATCCTCTTTCCGCACAACCAGCCGCTTATTGTCGACTTGGCTCCCGTCGCGATTGATGACCCAGAAGTATTCCTGGCGGTCCTCATACCACTGACTGACGTTGTCGCGAATGATATTAACTGAATGCCACGTCCCCGCCGCGTCGAGGCCGGCAATCGGGTCAGCGCACGCTGGGTCGAAAACGTTCCCAAGAATCACGTTGTCGTAGCTACTTCTGGTCCCGAAAGTGATACCTGCATTACCAGTCTGCTCGACCCAGATATTGCAGCCACTGATAACGTTTTCGAGTGCACCACTTAAGTAGACACCGCCGGCGGCATCAGTCGTTGCTCCGTCGGTGATCTGTGTGTTGACAATCGAATTGCGGTAACCCCCGATGATCTTCAGTGCGTATTCGTCACGAGTGTAAGCATCGGGGGCCGCAGTTGTGATGTCGCCCTCGGTGCCCAGCACACGCATGTTGATGAAGTTATCTTGCCCTTTCAAAAGAACCAGTGCCGGGCCGGCGTTCGCGTTCACTTTCGTGCCGGTGATCTTAGCGCCACCCGAGCCGGTAAGGAAGATGCCGCCGCCGTCGCAGTGCTCGAACCATCCGTCAAGAATGCGGCAGCCCCAGGGCTGGTTGATGTGCATGGCATCTCCCTTGCAGGAGATCACATTCACGCCGTGCAATTGGAGATCGTAGTGGTTCGCGTTGACAACCACTCCATTGCATCGCCAGTCGAAGTTGCCGCTGACTTTGTCGCCCTGGTTGGCCTTATTGCCGTCAATGGCGAGATTCCGCAGGCCGAACCCGGCACCAGTATAGGCGCCGTTGACACGCTCATAGTGGACGACGTCGCAATCCTGGCTGTCGGCCAACATAATGGTGGCATGGTTGACGCCGTCGCCCTCGAGGTAGACGAAATCATTCAAGTTGACGGCACAGGTCATCCGCCGAGCATTCACCCCAGTGTAGGTCTCATAAGTCCGCGTGTCGAGTGTGATCGTGTCGGGGTCGGCCGTCTTGGCAGTCACGGTCCCGATGTGGTCTTCGTGTTTATCCTCCAACGTGTCGCCGCCAGTGTCACCATCACGGATTCGGAAGAGTTGCCCGACCTCCACGTCGGCGATAGTGGCTTCTCCAGAAAAAGTGATCCCGGAAATCACACCGGTGGTTCCCGTGAAGGTGCAGTCACTGATCACGATATCTGTCTGCCCGGCCGCCTTGCTAACGTAGAGCGTGCCAATGATGCGCACCACGCCGCCCTGGTTGTTGGTGCGGCCCGGGCCGTTCGCCTTGGCTTCGTCGATCGCGGCCTGCAACTGCACTTGATCGCCCCCGGAAGCGCGTGTGCCGCTGCACAGGTATCGGCCGTTGCCGGGAACTCGCATCCACGCGGGAGCATCGCGACCGATCACAGTGTAGGTCGCGCTGGACCCTACGCGACTGTGCAGATCCTCAACGGCTTCGCGTAACACTTGCGGCCATGGGGTCGGTCCTGGTTCCCGTAGCCGAGCAAGAAAGTCGGAATAGTCTAATGAATCGGGAATCGGCATTTCGAGGTCTCCGGCAATTAAGCCCATGGATCGGGCAGCCCGAGGGCGGTAATATCAGCGTAATCGTAGACACGTTCAACGTGGGCAGCCAGCGGTCGGTCGGTCAGAGTGTTAGCCGCGCCATCTTCCTTCTTCTCGTATTCGATCCAAAGGTAATGATGACCTTCCTTATCGACGCCCGTGATATCGCCAATCGTCATTCCGGTCTTGGTTCTTGATGACGCAAAACGATAGGTAAGCCCGACCGGCTCCTCGCCCCGCTTCGCACCACTGGTACCCAGGAATAGGGTCTCGCCCTTGTCCCAGATTCGCCACGGAGCATCATTGATCTTCGCGGTAGTGGATTCGAGGGTCTGTATGAAGCCATGGCTAGCGACAGTCTCATAACTAGCGTAGTGGGTCTCCTCCCAGGTGAAGACCGGCACCTTGATATCGACGCCCTCGACGGTCCGGCCGCTGCCATCTTGCCGAACGCCGATCGCGCCCTTGTGGTCTGGGGGCGTACCGGCTGCGGCGTAGCTCTGCACGTGTGCTAGGGCGTTTGTAATGTGGAAATTCTCGACGCCGATGTTGAACGACCAGGAGATATCCCCGGGCTCGCCCTGTTCCATCGTGCCGTAAATGACGGTTCCCGCCCAGATGCCGCCCCCCTCTTCGACGACTCGCGCATTCTCACGAACGAGACCCATCGTAACAGTCGGCGATGCGGCTAACACGAGGCCGTAGGCGGTTGCCTTATCCTCAGTGCCACGCACTTGGTACTTTAGCAGCGCCTGAGGATTTCGCCCCTTAGTGACTTCCTGTCCGACAAGCTCGACGACGTAAGCCATTATGTAACACCCTCGACCCACTTCAGTTGATCGATCCGTTCCAGGTTGGCGTCAATCCGCTTCAGACTCCGGGCAGAGTCCTGACTGGCCTTCCTAATGTCGGTGAGTGCGTTGCCGCCGCCAAGTAGGCCGGCAGCTCGGGCGGAAAATGTGCCGCGCGGTGACGCACCGGCGGCTGCCGGGGCACCGAAGACCGCGTACCCGCCTTGCCTGGCCTTCGATGTGGCCACCTCCCGGGCTACTCTCTCGCGTGCCTGGGCGGCCTCTGTGCGAAGCTGGGAGAGCTTCGCCTCGGCTTCAGCTAGGCGGGCAGCCCCGGCCTTTAGTTCTGCGTCGTATCCCTGACGCCGCTTGACGTGGGCGGCTTCGCGTTCGCCCTCTAGAATGCCGGCGCGTTCCTTCCGGCTCGCCTCGATATCTGCTAGTCGCTCCGCCCGCCCCGTCTCGCGTGCGCGAGCTTCCCCGGCATATTGCTCCGCGAGGTTTTTCGCAACTTCCGCGCTATCGAGGCCCTCTGCCTTCGCGATAATCCAGCCGATCCCCTGCGCAACTTTTTCCTCCGCCCACTTCCACTTATCCACGATGACGCCGGCAACTTCCACCCATGCCGCTTCGATCTTCGCGACTCCGTTGACGAAAATCTCAGCGATGCCGTAAACCGCCTCAGTCCACGTCGCCATAAAGGCTTCCTTGAAGTCGATCCACTTCTCCTGGAGCCAGTTAATACCGCGTATCCACTCGGCGCGAAGTGACTCCCAGGCAATCTTGGCAGCCAGTGAAATGTCGCCGGCCGCCAGTGCGTCGGCGATTCCCTGGAAGACCGTGCGGGCCCAATCTCCAAGCTCACCGAAACGGTCGCCTAACCATTGTAGCGCTTTGCCGCCGGCACCGGATGCCTTTACGAGATAAGCCCCTAAGCTGATCACGGCAGCGGAAGCTAATCCGATTGGAGTAAGTAGGGCGCCTAAAACCGCACCCAGTGTGCTCAGGATCGCAACAGGCACACTCAGGGCGAAGGCAAGCAGTTTCGCCGCAACGCCGACAGTGAACAGTGCACCACCGAAAGCCAGTAGGCCAGCCGTTGCCGCCACGACGGCCACGACAAGTCCTTGATTCCGCTGAATCCATTCCGTCACGACACCAGCGAGAGCCGTTACTTTGGCGGCGACTGCGCGAATCACGGGCCCGAGTGTTTCACCGATGGCGATCTGCACACCCTCGACGGCGGACAGTAGCCGCCGAAAGGCTCCACCGAGCGTGTCGTCCATTATCGCGGCGGTCTTGCTTGCGGTCCCACTGGCGTTGTCGATTGCGTTGTTGAGTGCCTCGAAACGAGTAGCGGCCATCTTGAGGGCGCCGCCAATCGCACGCCTGCCGAAAAGCTTCTCGGCCCATGCCATGCGCTGCGCCGATCCCATGGTGCTCATTTGCCGGCCGATCTCGGTTAGGATATCGCCAGCAGGCCGCAAGTTACCGGCAGCGTCGACCGCCTCAATGTTCACCTCTCGCAGCATTTTCTGAACGTCCGTGTTCGAGAGTTGTAGGAAGAGGTTTCGGAGGGCCGTGCCGGCCATTGTGCCCTTGATGCCCATGTTAGCCATGGTGCCCAGCGCCTTACTGACACTCTCGATTGACTCGCCGGCCTCGGCGGCCATTGGCACCGCATACTTCAGCGACTCACCTAAGTTGGTCAAGGTTTGCGATGAATTATTGGCGGCCGCGACCAGAACGTCTGAAACCCTTTGCATTTCGGTGGCGTCAAGGTTGAATCCGCGTAGTGCAGCGGCAGCAATTTCGGCAGCCTCCGCAAGCTCGGTCCCTGTTGCCCTCGCTAGATTGAGAATGGCGGGCGTCGCTGCCTGAATTTCGCCCGGCTGAAAACCCGCGCGCCCAAGCTCGGTCATGCCTCCGGCAACTTGAGCGGCTGTGTAAGACGTTGTACGCCCGAGCTCTTTCGCCTGCTCCGTCAATCTCCGGAACTGATCTTCCGTCGCGCCAGTGACGGCACGCACTACCGCCATCTGGTCGGAGAAGTCCGCGAACGTTTTGGTGCTAAAAGCCACGGGCGTCAAAGCAGCCGCCGAAACGGCAGCAAGTCGTCGCCCTAGATTCTGGGCCGCGCTTCCTAATGCTCGGAGTTTTTGCTCAGCCGCCTTCAAGCCTCGCGTGAAGCGATTGTCTCGCAGGTACAGCTCGACATAGGCAGCGCCGGCTTTGATTTCTGCGGCTGAGGGCATGGCTTACTTCACCTTCCCGGGGAAAGTCTGGCGGAGCATCTCGCGGTCACTCGCGGTCGGTGGTGCGACTGCCTGCTCTTGCCGGCTATAGGCTTGTGCTCCGTGGGGATGAAAATCCGCCTCCGTAAATGGCTGGCGTCGCTGTTTGGGGTCGCGATTGGATTCGGCATGCAGGGCAGCCAGTAGGGCGGTGTGATACCACGCCTCCCGCTGGCGCCCCTCGGCCATCCACACCAGCTCCCGGAGTGTGAAAGGCCGGGGGTCGAGCCCTAACTGTCCGGCGAGTCGCCAGACAAGCTCCCAGGGATCTTCTGCAGCTCGCGGTCGATCATCGCGTCGAACTCTTCGCTTTTGAGCGTCTGCTCGGCGAGGTCGATCGCCCGCCGAATCACTTCCTGCTGCTTGCCGATCGCTGCGACGACATCCGTGCGCTGGAGCTGGAGGAAAAAAGCGTCGAGGCCCTCCAAGAGCGCCCCGTGTGCCGCGTGCAGGGCCTCGCCGGCCAGGCACTCGGCAAACTGCGTGTCGCTGATCTGGCGCTCGTCTGCATCCGGCTTACAAACGGCGTACAACAGGTCACACAGGAAGATCAGGTCGGTGCTGAGTCGGGTCAGTAGCGGCGGATTGCCTTCCAGCGGCTGGAGTAGGTCGGCCCGCAAGAGTTCCTTGACCCGCTTCGCCGTCCCGATGTTGATCGCAAGCGACCAGCCATTCCCCTTTGAGTCGGTAAACTGCGGCATTTCAACCTCACGGGACGCTGTCGTAGAGAACGCCAAGCTTCACGGTCGCCGAGTTCACGGAGTCCGCGTTGCTTAACAGGAGTTTGTCGACCGGGTTACCAGTCAGCGGATTTGTATAGCCGAGCTCGCTAAACCAGAACCACGGCTCGCTGGCGAGCAGAACGTCCTCGTGTAGACTGGCGCTGCCGGAGTCCTGGAAGTCGAAATGCCCCGCCCGAGTCGAGTGCAGCATGATGATTGCGACATCATCGCCGTCGAAATCTGTATCTACCTCGACGACCTCGTCGGCTGTAATGGCGGAATCCAGCGCCGGCAAAACGTCGCCGCTGGCGCCAGTAAACGGAACGGAGGTACCGGCAACAGTGCCGACGGTCGCCCCGTAGGCGCATTTCTGCACGCCCGAAGCCGTCCAGAAGATATCGATCGTGTCGCCGGTGCTGATGTCGTGGCCTGCCCCTAGTGTCAGCGTGCCCGCCGTGTCGCTGGTGCGTGTCGATAACGTACCTGCATTGGCTGCCGGCAGTACCGGGTCTTGCGAAATCTGCCCCTCGGCAGTACGCGATACCTGACCCTGGATCGTCACGCCGCCGACCGATCCCGTGATATTGATGGTGGAAGTTGCCATAGTGTTTCTGATCCTTTCTTAAACCCAAGTCGGATCGCGTGTCTCGTCGGTCGGTTCGGCCGTCACTTGATAGGTGATGAAGTCCTCGTTACCCTCGGCACGATTGAAGCCCGTGATGTAGTAATCGGCGTCCAGGCCGTCGCCGCTGCTGGCGTCTTTCGGGTAAAGGGCAATCCGCGTTGCGTTCATGTAGGCGTTTTTGACGGCCGTTAAAAAAGAGTCGGCTTCGATGTCCCAGGCCTTGAAGTCCAGGGTTGCTTCCTTGACGATCGGCTTACTGGCGACCCAGGCCTTGCCGCGGCGAACCGCCGCGGCTGTCCGGGCGCTGAGATTCAGATTCACGTCATCAACGTTATTCGCCTCAGTAGAAGCCGTACTTCCGGCCGTGCCGTAGTAGAACTTGCCGTCAAGGCCGATGCGATAGTCACCTGCGGCCATGATTGGTACCTCTCATTTGTTCCTTGTTGGTGGTGTCGGTAGTGGCTTGCGGCCGCCCGGTCAGTTGCCGTCGATCTCCGTCAGGAGCGCCTTGGCGTGCAGCTTGGCAGCCCGGGCGACGTCCTGCTCACTGATACTCTGGACCGCCGGATTTGGGTTGGCTCGCAATCCAGCCAGCAGACCGGTAAGGGCATAGCAGGCGGCGCGCTCGAGCCGGGCGTTACTGATCTCGTCGTCAAGCTCGACGACCGGGACAGAAACCGTCGGCGTAACGGTCGGCTCGGCGGCCGGTACGGGATCGGGAACCGGTGCGGGCTCTGTAGCGGGCGCCGGTCCGGGCTCCGGCGCCGGGGGCTCCGCCACTATTGGCGTCGGCGCCACGGGCTCTTCGGCGGGCTCTTCGACGACCGGTTTAACCGGTGGCCCGGCTGGAGGCTCAACGGCCGGAGCCTCTTCAACGACCGGATCGGCCGCGGGCTCAGCAACCGGCCCCTCGGCGGGCGCCGGATACGAAGCCGCCACAAGGTCGCGGATATCGGCGGCAAAATCGTCGCCGATGCCGTTGATCTGTTCCAGGGAGTCGAGGCCGTACGCCTCGAGCTCACTCCGCGTCGTCAAGCCGGCCTTCTCGAGTGCCGAAGCCGCCCGGCCAGTGATTCCCAGTTCCCCGATAGTTGGATTGTCTTGTGACATATTTTACGCCTTTAGGTTTTCGGCCACAGTTGGCCAAGATTTCGGTTAGCCTCATCGCGGGCAGGCCGCATGAAAGGCCTGGCCGGATACGTGGCAGCCATCCGTTGGCCGCCGTACTCGTGGAGGGCACCAATTGATGCAATAATATGCTCTGAAGGTCCGACAACAACTGATTTCCTGAGTGGATCAAACGCAAATAAAATAGCCGTTTTAAGCAGTCCACTATGCGTGTACGGTGGAGTTCCTGCCGGCGATGCCGGCTGCTCTTGCACCTCCTGCCGCCATCGCCGATATGCCCGCGTCCACGTCTGCGTACCGACTTTGTATTTACGCTTCGGCGGCCTCCGGGCAGCCCCTTTCCGCTTGACGGAAGACCGGGCTACCCTCCGAACACGACCACCCCAATTCCGCAAGAATTTCAATTGGCGTTTTTCAATCGCCCGCTGCACATTTGGGCAATCGAAAAACCACGCAAGCGACCCCTCGATTAGCACACCACCGCCTTGAATCCTGGGACGCGCCACCCCCATCGTACGAGCTGTGTGTAGCCGCTTTGAAACACCCATAAAAACCCTACCGCTTACATCGCCACCGTAGCCGCACTACACCCACGAACGTGCGGCCATCACGCAAAATTGCGTCGTCAATTAATGCGTCACCCGGCGAGGTGAACTCCCGGCTTTGACAAACGATCGGCGTGCTCCCGGCCGTCAAGCTCTTCACCCGGAAGTGATCCTTGATTTCCTCCATGAGTGCCACCAGGCCATCGACGGCAACGTTACTGTCCGGATTGACCTTCTGCAGCAGCACCACATCGGTAGCGTACTGCGTATCATCCCGCCGACGGTCCAGCACTTCAAAACTCGCTGGCCCGGGCAATACGACCACTTTAAGGGCCTTCAGCGCCGTCACTTGGTAATTCGCCCGCCACTTCCGCGTGGGCGTGAAGCCCGAGCTGAACGTGGTGCCGTCCAGTTCGGCGGTTACCGCATCGGCAATCTCTCCGGCCTGACAACTCATTGCACCTCAACCAGCTTGCTGTGCACGCGGATTGCCTGCCCTTGCGGATCACACCGCCGCCAACAGGCCTCCGTGCCGACCGGCATCGCCTCGTAGGTGCAGGTCTTACCGCCGGTCGTTTCTTCGATTCGATCGCCCTCGACGGGCTCCGTCTGCTGCCCGCCGAGGATCAGGTCAGCCGCCTCGAGAATCCAATCGACACGCTCGCCTTCAACCGTGGTGCCATCGCCGCCGTCCAACTCGACGCGCACGACCGACTTAACGGCCGTCAGGCCGCCGGCGACATACTCGCTATTGCGGCGGTAGGCGATCTCCATGCCGGCCGCCGATTGGGCGGTCGACACAGCCCGGGCAATTGCGGTAGCGATCGACACGACAACCTCAGTGCAGGATCTGTACCGTCATGGATTTATCGGAGGCGTCGCCCGTGCCGTCGTTCGTGGCCTGCACCCGGATATACTGCTGGCAATCCGAGGGGAGCTTGAAGCGAGCTGTGACCGCGGCCGCCCCCGCCCCGCCAGCTCCGGTCTGCACGATCACTTCCTTGGCGATCGTCGTCGGGCTGGCAAAGTTCGACACGGTATCTACCTGCACATCGTACTTCATGGTTTTCGTGTCGGGCAGATCTGCCGTCGCCAGGGCGGGGGCCTGGATCTCTAGCTCGACGTTTTCCATCCGGGCCCCGCGGCTGCCGTACAGCCCCAGGTCGAACCCGGACGATTGCACGGAGGCCGCGCCATTCGGCAGGGCTTGCGTGGTAACCTTGGTCGCGTCTTTGACGCGCTGGTTTGCTCGGTCCATGGTATTCTCCGAACCTTCAAGAGTTGAGAATTGATTGTGGTCGTAAAGATCACCCCGCTTAGAGTGCGAGGGTCTCGACGTTGGAAATCGAATCAGTCGTGTAGACCGGGATCGTACCCTCGGGACCGTCGACCGAATCGGGCCATGGAGCAGGGGCGCCGGTCGGGCTGGTGGCGGTCTTGCTGTTCTTCCACTGCCGACGCGAGCGACGGGTGCAGAAAATCGCGTTCGGCGGCTTGCCGGCTGGGAACTTCTCCAGTGCCTGGTCGAAGAGGGCGTCGGTCAGGCCCTTACCGCTGTCGGTGGTCAGCTTCTTGATCCGGCAGACCGAGAAGACTGAACCGACCTGCAGCCCGGGCCGCAGGTAGAGCTCCTGGCGGTAGCCGGTGTACGGGTTGCCGCTGCCGTCGACCAGTCGCACTTCAGTGGGATCGGTGACCTCAGCCCGGCCGCCTTCGCCCAGAATCCAGCGGACGTCCTGCAGCCCGAACCGCACCAACCAGACGCTCGACGCGACGTTGTCAGTTGTGCCACCCGCGTCAACGTACATGGTGCTGTTGTCGTAGGATTGCAGCAGACCGGGGAAGGCGTCGGTCTTACCGAATGTTGCGTCGGCGCCATAGAAGAACGCCACGCCCAGGGCCTGCATAGCGGCCTGCGTGATCGCCTGGGCTTCCTCGGCAAGGTAGGCCGCGGCCCCGTCTTCTGCCGCGTCGGCGGCCGCCTTATCGACCTCAAACTGGGGATTCATCAGGAAGGCTTCGATCAGCCGCTGTTCCACTTGACTGTGGCTGACCGCGGTCCCCTGGCTGACCTGACGGAAGCCGACGGTCGGCAGTCCGGTCCGCACTCGGGTTTTGTAGTTCAGGCCGCGGATCGTCCGGGCCGCGCCCAGGCGAACCTCAGGAACGGCCTTGGTGGTTTCGTCGATCAATCCGACGGCAGCGTCGGTGCCGTTGCGTCGGATCACATCCAAGAGAGTAGGCATTGCCATCTGTGTGTGCTCCTCTTCTTATGCACAAAGGGTGATTTGCTCCGGCCTCGCCGTTCAGTTGCGGCTCGGGTCCGGCATCTTCGACGCATTGAACGCAATCAGGGGCGCCAACCCGTCGCCGTGGTTGTCAACGACCGCCTGACTTGCCTTGCCGTCAGGCTTTTCTTCGGAGCCGGCCTGGAAATCCACCGGCTCCTCTTCGCCACGATCGACAGCCGCCAACTTGGCCTTGATCTGCTTGTTCTCGGCCTTTAGTGCCTCGGTGTTTCGCTCCTGGGCGTCCGCAAAAGAAAGCCCCTCGGCGTACCACTCGCCACCCTGAGGACCGAATACGTCGAGGAACCGCTTGCACTCGGCACGCAATCCTTGCTCCGTAACCTCATTGTGGCGGTCGAACTCCTCTTGGGTGAGAAATGCAGTCGGCACTTCGGGCTGCTCTAGTGCCTCGGCACTCTCGGGAACCTCCGAGGTAGGTGCCGCCAACTCGGCGGCGTCAGTAGTCTCGGTGTCCGGCGTCACAGCCTCATTGTCTGCCGGCTGGTCTTGCTCTTGCGACATAGCGTAATCTTCCCTTTCAAAGGTTACGGGGATTGTCTCCCCCTCTGAAAATGTCGTCTCGGTGTGCATGTCGGCGCCGTAGGGGCAGACTGCGGCACCACGCAGAGGCCACTGACGCACTACGACGCCGGGGCCCTCAAATTCGCGGCCATTGACCTCAGTAACTTCGCCGCGTTGAACTTCCTGAATCCGGATGCCATCGCCGCCGAAGTTGATCGAGGCCTCGTAGGGCACGCCGGCTTCCGCCTTGTGTTTCACCTCGCTTGCCCGATCGCCAGGCTGATACGGTACCAGCCGACCGGCGGCTTCGAGGTCGCCCGATTCCGTGGTAAAGGTGTCGAGAAACCCGATTACTTCCTCGTCACGGTGGCAATAGTCGAGCGGGATGGTGGGTTTATGCAAACGCATTCCGGCGAAATCATGGATAATCCGCCCCCAGTACCAGTGTTCGATCGGCTGCCCACTTCGTGCGGTAAGTCGCACGGCCGGATTTCCTTTGTCCTGACTGGCAAACTCGAGGGCCGACGCCCGGAATTGGCACGCCGCACGCGGGATTTTGCGCTGTTCATTGTTCATTGTCTTCCCTTGATTCGTCATCCTCGGATTGACTATCCCCTGACTCGTTCTCCGCAGGCACCGCCTGTTCCGATAGGCCGAGCCGCTCCTCTTCGGCGTCAAGCTCATCGGCGACTTCCCAGAAGTCCAACCCCTGGCGCTTTAATATCCGCTGCCGGCTGGTGATGCGAGCCTTCAGCGCCTCGACGTCCGCTTTCACCTCTTGGTGTGGCTGAATCCACGGGATGCCCTTCGCGATCCATTCCCACTGCAGCTCTTCGATCGTCCAGCCGGCCGGCAGCTCGAGCACGCCGTCGAGTACCCACAGTCCGATACGCCAGGCCGTTAAGGCGTCGAGTAACTCCCGGTTGTCTTGCTGTTTGTTCGCTGCAGATTGCTCATACAGGAGCAGGGCCTGCCGACTGCCGGAGTAGTTCGTGAAATTCTCAGCAAAGAAGCTGAACGGAATATCGAGTGCCTTTAGTGCCACGGCGATCATGGCGTCGCTGAAGGTCTTAAACTCCGAGCTCGGGTGCCGACTCTCTAGAAATTCCGCCCGGTCGCCGGGGTCCAAGTCGAGTACCGCCGGCCCCCTGCCGAATTGCACCTCGTATTCGCTCTTGTCTTCGTCGCCGGAACCGTCGGTAGCGCTGGTAACGTCACCCATGGACTCGGTGGCTTCGCGGTAGAATGCCAAGGCAAACAACTGCGTTACCTTCGCCTTCGCCAGCGCGTAATCAAAATTCTCGTAGGTGTCACGGAGCCGGTTCAGTGCCGCCGCCAGCGGGGAAACGCCGCGGACCTGATCGAAGCGGTCGTAGTAGCCGTGTAAGGTCAGGTGTCGGGCTGGAATCATCCGCTTAAAGACAAATCCGTCGCCCCAGGCGTTGCGATCGCAGAGGCAGTAGGCTCGCGCCGCCCCGGCCGGCGAAAGCTGGACGCCATGGATGAGCTTCTCGGTATCCAGGCCATCCGGCAGCTTCCCCAATGTCGGCGTGCGGATTCGATCGCCTTCGACCCCCTGCACTCGGCCGCTACTGAGCTTCAAGACCCCAACGTCGCCGTCGACCGTACGGCAGGCCTCCGCCAGTCGGATGAACCGCTGCCGATTGTGCCGCATGGCCACATCAAAGTTCTGCTTCCGCGACCACCACGTCATCAGGCTTTCCAGCCGACGATTGAAAGCGTCGCTAGACGTACGTGCCTGGAAGTTAAACGTCGACACGTAGTCGAGGTGCTTGCGGATCATCCAGGCGGCAATCTCATAATTCCGCCGCACGTCCCGGGTAGTGGCAACCAGTCGCTTGCGGTCGGCCTGCTTGAGCTGATTGTCCTCGCTCATCACATGGACGCGGGCCGACTTGCGCCGCTTTTGCGTATCGTCTACGGCGTCATAACCAAATATCGTCGGCAGACGGTTGACCCACGCCCTGGTTGTCGCCATTAGTCCCGGCATTCAAAAACCACTTAGATCGATCTGGGCCGCACGCGGCCGCAGCGTCGCATCTTGTTCCGCCTTCAGTGCCATAAGGCAACTACGCACCTTATCGAGATCATACTGCACTGTCACGCCGTCAACCGTGACACGGCTTGTGCCTTCGTTGAGGATTGCTTCCAGTTTCGCAATGTCATCTGCGATCGCCATCTCTACCTACTCGCACACGGCTGCTGCCGTCGGCTCCCGGTTCTCTAAAACCCTGACAGTGAATCGTCGGCCGCATACGTTACAAGTGCACATCCGCCACGCGACGTGGGTGTAAGGCTTGCCGTTGGGTGCCTGGCCGCCTTGCTCAATTTCCTCGTGGGCCTTCGTCGCGTAGGGCGAGCGGTAGGTCATGCCACACTCGACACAGCGCACAGGATCATGCCAAACCCAGTAGGCTGGCGGTTTCGTGCGCGGACGTCCGCGTTGACCCATGATGTCAGTCCTCACATTACAGTGGCCACCACGGCAGCCACTACGCCTGAAATGAGCGTCGCAACGGCTCCGGCAATCAACCAAAACCCCTTGCCACCGATCGCCCGAGCAGTCTCCAGGCGAGTGACCCGCCTATCGATAGACTCGCCCCCATTGCCCATCACAATCGGCCTGCAGATCCCGCAAGAAGTGGCCACGCTGGCGAGTGTCGTCGAGATATCGCCCAGCTTGCCGGCCACCTCTTCGTGTCGCCGTTCCATCTCTTCGTCAAGTGCGTTAATCCGTTGATGGAGGCGGGTAATGTCGTCGCTGCTCACTCGGGGTCTTCCTCCCTGACCGACTCCTCCCTGACCGACTGCGGCAAGTAGAGTCGAATTGAAAACAGCGGCAGATCACGTCTGCGGAATTCGACTTCCACGAAGCCTTGCTGACAGTATCCATCGAGAATCCGCCGGAAAACCTCAGTGATTCGGCCTGTATTGGCTGCGGCTCCCTGCACTTGCTGTTGCACTTGCCGGGTCACCTCTTCGACGCGATTAGCTGCCGTGTAGGTGGCTGCGGCCGCATCCCGGATGCCGACCCGCCGGCTAAGTAGTGATGCTTCGCAAGTGCCCGCAATTAGGCAGACTAATAGACAGACAGACGATCTAACAAACATGGTGCCTCCCTACTTCTTGGCCGGCTTCTTGACTTCCGCCCGGACCACCTTGCGAGCTTCTGCTCTGGCCTTCTTGGCAGTATCGGTGCCCACGGCGTCGGCAACCTTGTAGGCGATGTTGTCTAGAATCGCGTCATCCCAGTTGCCGGGGATTACGTCCGTCAACTTATCGACGGCGCCGGCGATCGTATGGGCATACCCGCGAGCCATGCGAACCCCGAAAAAGACCAGAATACCACCCAGAAGCCCGCCACCGATCCCGATCTTCGCTAACAGCGACTTTAGCCCGCCGAGCACTACGCCTCCAACGGACCCGCCGAGCCCCTTGGTGATCTTCTCTGCGATTCCGACTTGAGCATCCTCGACGCCTTTCTCGAGCGACTGGAGCTCTGCCTGTACGGCCCGTCCGATCGCGTCGAGTGTCCGATCTTGCTCCGAGAGGTGTCGATCGAGCTGCTGGAACTCACTGCTCCCCATCGACGGGCCCGCTAAACCGCCACTGGAACCGCCCGGCAGCGTCGGCCATACCCGATCAACTTTGTCCTCTAGCCGGTCCATCCTGCGCTCTTCGTATCGGCGATATGGCAGAAGCTGACTCGGATTAGGCTGCGGCGCCGGGCATCCCCGGGGGCCGCACTGACTCGGCTCTGTGGGGGCCAGCTTCGGTGAATCGTACGTCCAGGCTGGCGCCGGCGAATGAGCCCAGCCGCCGCCTGCCGTCTGCGTGAATCGCAAAGTCCGGTAGAGGTTTTCGAGACTGACCGCAAAGCCTCGGCTCTGTCCGCTGTTTTGGCGCCCCCAGATCAGGCCAACAATTCGTTCGCCCTTGGCGTCGCAGACTGCCGACCCACTACGGCCGTTGGCTGGCGGTGGCGTGAAACAGAGGTTGCCGTCGTCGTAGCCGAGAACGTGCCCCTTCCACCCCGTAGCCCACGCCCCCTTCGCACATCCGGCCGACGTGATTGTGTCACCGGGATTCAATTTCGTGCCCCGTGGCGCAATCGGGATAACCCGGGGCAGGTGGCCTCCGAATGATGTCTGTGGAACGGAGACAATCGCCACATCGACGCCGGCACCGCGGGCAATCACTGCACCGGACAGCCCCGCCGACTGGTGACCCTGTTTCCAAAAGATACACTTGACGGCATTGGCATTGCCGACGACGTGTCGATTGGTCAGGATGAAGGCCCGTCCCTGGCTGATCTCGAAAACGCAACCGGTACCCGTGCTACCGTCCGGGGCGTGAATTCGACACGTCGCGTCCAGCGTCTCCGAGACACCGGCGTGTGAGTAGTCGGGGGCTCCAATCAGAGCCGCGACGACCAGCAAAAGAGACAGTGGGCGCATGGTTCTTTCTTTCCCTTTGAGAACAGACAGCAAAACTGAGAAGAGAGACTAGAAGCTATCAACTGTAACATTCAGCGGCATTAACCAGTCACGCAGATTCTTAATTGCCCTTGCGTGTATTCTGTGAATGCGCCGAACGCTCAAACCTAAATGTCCGGCAATGTGTCGCGCAGAATATCCCAGGCAATACCGAAGCCGCAAAACTTCCTGCTGTCTAATCGTGAGTGCTCCGAATGCCGCCCGCATCTGCGGGTCCCGAAAACTGAATTCCTGACGGCGTATCGCTGGTACCGGTTCACCTCGATTGACGCGGGCTGCACCATGAATGTAGGCTCGCAATTGCTTGCGTACGCAGAGCTTGACGTACGGTTCTAGGCAACCGCGTTTCGGATCAAAGCCCGCCACTGCCGTAACCGCTGTAATCTGCGATAACGATTCCCGCTCGCTGGCATCGATGTTGTAGCATCCCCATTCTTCGATTAACCGCCAGAGAATCCGCTTGACTTTGGCAATCACTAGAATCGTGAGCTGCTCCTTGGCATCCAGGTCGCCCGCGTCAGTGCGTGCCTTTAGTAGCTTTTCTGTTTTCTCGGATGACCACGCAGACGGTAGCGGCGGTAGAATCGACTCAGCAACTTCCATTCTCGCTCCCTACTATATAAATCCCGATGGTAGTGGTTAGTTTTTTTGTGGGTCCTACTCCCACCCAGTCGTGTCGTAACCGAGGCGGCGCCATCGCTCCTCGATCTCCTGGTGGATCTCCGCTAAGTCTTTCTGTTTCCGGAGTGATTCCTCTGGTGGTGACATTAGGTAACCGGCCGCTTCTAGTTGCCGGAGCACCTTGCGCCCGCATTCCCGACAGAACCGATCAGAAGGCGAAACGGTCGAGTTTGTGCACTTTTCGCAGGTACGCATCAGAAACACTCCAGTCCCAGAGATGAATCACCCGTCAATCCAGATATTGCACGCGCCGCTTCCGTCGCCGCTTTGTCGCTGCCGGTTGCGTAGTATCCGCCAGCCGGCACCCCAGCATTGACGCCGTCACTGCACAGCCGACCAGGCAGTCGAGCCAGTGGTTGTCTGGGCGGCTCGCCCGCTGCTTCCACTCCTCGACCTTTCGCCCGCGGCCCTCGGTCTGCACGCGGTACTCAGAATCACAGATGTGCTCTGCGAAGAGCCGGTGCAAGGCCGGCTCACTCCCCCAAAGCGAAAGACACCCACGGGAGCCCATGGGCGCCGCTAGAAGTTGGTAGCAGAAGCTCTTCCAGTGGTTCGTGTCGATCACAACGTGCCTTGGCTCGCGTGTACCTCGGACGCTCGGCACGTACCAGTTGTCGCCGATCGTCTCTCCCGGCTTGCGGCGGTACTCGCTCATCGGCCGGTTGCCGGCGGTGATGCCCACGCCCTTAGAGGGCCAGACGAGATTCCCATAGAGCTGCTGCTTGGCGTACCGGTAGACGGTAGCCTTCTGCCAGCCGGAATCGATCCCAATTCGGGAAATACGGAGCATCGCCCCGTCGTCACGCCACCACTTCCGTTGAGCAAGTTCCCATACAATCCCCTTTAAACCGCCGTAGACCTCAGCCTCGACATCGCGACCCGGGAACGGCCGCGGGGCCCCGGCCATCGTAAAGTGCCGGCGGCGCTGATCGGGGACCGTGCCCCGGTCGATCACGTAGCCGGTAAAATTCGATTCCCAGGCAACTGCCAGCCAATAGAGTAGCTTTTGGTGGCAGTCGATGAACGCCGTAACGTGTTCACAGTCGGTAGGCACGGCCAGCCGCGGCTGGTGGTTGACCTTCGCCGCGACTTGGTCAGTCCGCAACACGAGCATATCGCCGTCGCCCTCGAGGGGCTCGTTCTGATACTCCGCGGCGAACATTTCCGGATCGGCAAGCTTCTTGTTCATCGCGCACTGCAGGGCTGAGATCTCGCTGGCCTCGTGTCGTTCGGGCCACGCCACGACGGCGCCCCGGTCCATGGCCTCGTGGTGCTGGCGGTAGAACTCTGTGTGCTCGCCGGCCTCGCGGCAGTGCTTGTCTTGCCAGATATCGCCGTACTGTCGCCAGAGTTCCATTGCATCGGCGTCCGGCCACTGGTAGACCATCCGGAACCGCTCACCACTCCACTGGGGAGACCGTTCCCGGTTCAGCAGCCGGTCGGCGAGGTCATCCGGGTAGATCACTGTGACGGTCGCCACCGCAGCCATAGTCGCTGTTGGCCCAGCCATCCCGAGAACGTCGCCGTTAAGGAGCTGCAGCCGCTTGCGGTTCTCCGTCGGGCTAGCTGCGGTCTCGCGATTCTGGGGATCGTCGATCAGGCAGAAGTCAGGCCGCAAGACCGTCTGGCCGTCGGCCAGCGTATGGGACCGGCCGCGAATCTCGCTCCCGGTCAGCCCGATCCCGGAGATCACGCTGCCACTGGCCTTGCTGCCCGGGATCGTCGGGAACACCACGTGGGAGGCGCCCCACTCCACGTAGGTCGGCTTCCCGCGGTACCGTTGCCCTCGGCACCGCCGCGGTTCGCCGTCAAGCGCTCGGATTGCGTGTAGCTCCCGTTTGAAATCGACGTACAGCCGCTGATTCGTGCGAAGTGTGATCTTCAGAGCCTTGACCAACTCCTCGGCGCGGGTGGCTGTCCCGGCGATCAGACAGACGTACCGCCGGCGCCCGGTCAGAACGCACCATAGGGCCGCGCCCCGGCACAACGAACTCTTCCCGCCGCCCCGCGGCATCGCCAGTGCCAGGAGCCCGCCGTGCGTGGCGGCCCGCTCCAACGCGACGATCGTCTGTAGGTGGTCATCACTCCACGGCAGAAAAAAGAGATCCGGGAAGTAGGTTTCAAGGAAGACCTGAAGACTCTTCTCGGCCGCCCGGCGCCGCTTGCGGTCGGTACACTCCGGCTTAGGCAGCGGGCCGATTTCCTGAACGGCAGCCGAGGCTTTTGCGGCCGACCGGGAAGCCGCCTCCCGGTGCCGCTGGCCGGCTGTCTTCGCCTGCTTTTTTGTCCGCCGTTTCAAAAGAGAACCTCTTGCTCTAGCCGCCGAGCAGCAATCTCGCAGTACCGCTCTTCGATCTCAATCTGGATACACTTTCGGCCAAGATCTTTGCACGCCCGGCCAGTGGTGCCGGAGCCGGCGAAGGGGTCGAGGATGCTCGCTGCATTTTGGTGCCGCTCCAAGCACCATCCCATCAACGCTATCGGTTTCTGCGTAGGGTGGCAACGTACACAACCTTCTGCCAGGTCCCACCGCCCATCACCTGGCACGTACGTTGCATAGACGCCGTGTCCGCCTTTTTCCCAAGCTAGTTCTGCATCCGACAAAAAAGCACCTAGTCTGTGTGCTCGTTTCTTCAGCCAAACCAATGTTGTCCCAATAGGCACCCGCTGTGCCCAATGATTAAAGCCCCACAAAATCACTCTTGGGAACAGCAAAAACGGCGTTGGGTCGAATACCTCATCATCACCTGTGACTGGCCGAGGCCCCTGGCCTTGCCCGTAACGACGTTCTTTGTTGACTCCGCCTGTAAAACGTCGAGAATCAGTGTTGTAATTCATCCCATACGGCGGATCAGTCAGCAGCAGATCCACGCTCCCCGGTTCCAGCAACGGGAGAATGTCTCGGCAGTCGGCATGGTAGAGCGTGATGCCGTCGTGGCATTCACACGGCTGGCAGTCGCAACGAAAACACAGCGGCAAGCTTCCGGGTGTAGTCATTTTCTGCGTTTCCCTTTCCCGCTCATCAAACAATCAAACTTACCGTGGTTCCCGCC
>Ga0180437_10003438_pt1 | contig 23568 bp, 24 predicted proteins | sample SS_ome_4_FD_132410 | JGI IMG/M metagenome (GOLD analysis project Ga0180437, IMG submission 132410) | Hypersaline lake sediment archaeal communities from the Salton Sea, California, USA - SS_3_D_1 metaG | ecosystem: Environmental > Aquatic > Non-marine Saline and Alkaline > Hypersaline >...
GAGGAGACCTCGCATGTCGCCTCGCCTTACTCCGGCGGGGAGGGGTCGCCCAGCGGCAGCAGCGACACGATCAAGACCACCCGCCTGATCGGCACGCTGCTGCCGCTGGGCGACCCCTCCCCGCCGGAGTAAGGCGAGGCGACATGCGAGGTCTCCTCCGGCGGAACGACGAATCCGTGGCGGCCTTGGCGGCGCCGTACTGCCGCGGCTTGTGGCGCGGTGACTGCAAGCCGCAACGCGCCGCGTGAGCCCGCCAGGATTCCTCCTCGCACACGTCCGCCTCGCCGGGCGAAAAATCGCTTGCATAACCCTCGGCGAACTCCTACAACGCCGCAATCCTGTGGCACAGGCCGGTACGCCTGTGCCACCAAACGTTCAAAGAGCCGTCGCGATGAAATTCCATCTGGTCGACAGGATTCGGTCGATCGAGCCGGGCAAGCGGATCGTCACGGAGAAGGCGCTGTCGCTGGCGGAGGAGTACCTGGCGGACCACTTCCCCGCCTTTCCGGTCCTCCCCGGCGTGTTGATGATCGAGGCGATGGTGCAGTCGGCGGCGTGGCTGGTCCGCGCCGAGCAGCAGTTCGCCAACAGCGTGATCGTTCTCCAGACGGCCCGCAACGTCAAGTACGCCTCCTTTGTCCGGCCGGGCGACATCCTGCGTTGCGAGTTGACGGCCGTGCAGATCGGCGAGTCGTCGGCGCGATTCAAGGGGGCCGGCTTCGTGGGCGACCGGCAGGCCGTCTCGGGCCGGCTGGACATGACGTGTTTCAACCTCGCCGGCCTCCAAGGCTGCCGGACGGAGACGGACGAGGCGATCGTTTCGCAGTTGAAGGAACGGTTCAGGCTGATCGGCGGCCCGGAGGCGTTGGCGGCGGCGCAGAGGGCGTGAGGCCTTTTGCCGGCGGGCGGGCCGGCCGGGGGCGGGTCACCGCGCTGAATCGTTTGACTTTTCACGTGGAAGTGCCTATACATAGGGGCCCTCCCGCGCGGTTTGCGGCATGGAAGGTGAAGGGTTCAGACGGCAGAGAAGGAGAAGCGAGACAATGCCGATGACTGAAACGGAAGTCTTCGAGAAAGTGAAAGATACGCTGGTCGACGCGCTGGGCGTGGACGACGAGGAAGTCACGCCCGAGGCGACGCTGACCGGCGATCTCGGGGCCGAGAGCATCGACTTTCTGGATATTGTCTTTCGCCTGGAGAAGGCCTTCGACATCAAGATCCCCCGCGGCGAGCTGTTTCCCGACGGGATCTTCAACAACCCCGAGTACGTTCAGGACGGCAAGCTCACGCCGGCCGGCCTCGAGCAGCTCAAGACCAGCATGCCCCACGCCGACTTCAGCGAATTCGAGCAGGACCCGGACATCAACAAGATGGCCGAGCTGTTCAAGGTCCAAACGATCATCAACTACGTGGTCGGCAAGATCAACGGCTGACGCCGCTGAGCGGCTGCCCGCCGCGTCGGGCAGCGGCCGGCCGGCACCGGGATGTCCATCCGCCATGCGTTGGATCTGGATCGATCGATTCATCGAGTTCACCCCCGGCCGCCGGGCCGTGGCGATCAAGAACGTCTCCCTGGCCGAGGAGCACCTCCACGACCATTGGGAGGCCTTTCCCATCATGCCGGTGAGCCTGATGATCGAGGGGATGGCCCAGACGGCGGGGATCCTCGTCGGGCAGGCCCGCGACTTCCAGGAGAAGGTCATCCTCGCGAAGGTCTCCAAGGCCGAGATGACCGACATCGTCACGCCGGGCGACCAGATGACCTACGAGGCCCGGATCGAGACGATCGCCCCGGAGGCGGCCGTCACGCGGGGCACGGTGCGCAGGAACGGCGAGCCGATCGGCCAGATCGATCTGATGTTCTCGCACATCGACCAGAACCTCGCGGGTCAGGAGTTTCCGGAAGAGAACTTCGTGTTCACCGGCCAGTTCGAGCGCCTCGTGGCGCCGCTGCTGGAGCGTGGCGATGACTGAGCGTCGCGTCGCGATCACCGGCCTGGGGGTCGTCTCGCCCGCGGGGATCGGCGTCGAGGCCCTTTGGGAGGGCCTGCTGGCGGGCAAGGGCTTCATCCGCCCGATCGAGCTGTTCGACGCGTCCGGATTCCCTTGCGGCTTCGGCGGGCAGGTCGGCGAGTTCTCCGCCCGCCGCTTCGTGCCCAAGACCTACCGCAAGGCCGTGAAGGTGATGGCCCGCGACATCGAGATCGCCGTCGGCGCCGCCGACCTGGCCTTCCGCGACAGCGGGATCGTCACGAAGGGGATCGACGCGGACGGCCCCACCATCGAGTCGGGCCGGCTTGGCTGCAACATCGGCGCGGGGCTGATCTGCACGGATCTGGACGAGTTGGGCGTGGCGCTGACGACGGCGGTGGACGAGGAGGGCAGCTTCTCGCTGAAGGCCTGGGGCGAAAGCGGCATGAACAACCTCACGCCGCTCTGGCTGCTGAAGTACCTGCCGAACATGCTCTCCTGCCACGTGACGATCATCCACGCGGCGATGGGGGCGAGCAACACGATCACCTGCGGCGACGCGTCGGCCCACCTGGCGGTGGGGGAGGCGACCCGCCTGGTCGCCCGGGGCGGCGCCGACGCCGCCGTCGCCGGCGGGGCCGAGAGCAAGCTCAACCCCATGGGGCTGATGCGCCAGACCCTCCTCAAACGCGCCGCCACCGGCTGGGACGGCGAGCCGGACCGGGCGTGTCGGCCCTTCGACGAGGGCCACTGCGGCACGGCCGTCGGCGAGGGCGGCGGGCTGCTGATCCTCGAGGATCTCGATCGCGCCGTCGCCCGCGGGGCGAGGATCTACGCCGAGGTGGCCGGCTTCGGGGCCGCGTGCGACCCGGCCGGCATCGACGTCGAACGGGCCAACGCCGGCTCGCTCGACCTGGCCGTCAGAAGGGCCATGGATGACGCCGGCATCGCGCCCGATCAGGTGGGCCTGATCGTCGCGCACGGCACGGGCGTGCCGGCCGAGGACCTCTGCGAGGCCGAGGCCTGGCAGGCGGCGATGGGGCAACGCGTCCGGTCCATTCCCGCCACCGCGGTTACCGGGGCGATCGGGTCGCTGTTCGCCGGCGCCGGCGGGGTCGAACTGGCCGTCGCCGCGAAGGCCCTGGCCGAGCAGACGGTCCCGCCGACGGCCAACCACGCCGCGCCGGCCCGCGACTGCGACCTGGGATTCCTCTGCGAGCCGAGACAGGCGAGGCTGGAGTACGTCGTCTCGGCCGCCTTCTCCGTCGGGGGCCAGAGCGGCGCGTGTGTCCTGAGGCGGCATGAGCCATGACTGACCGACGCGTAGTCATCACCGGAATGGGGACGGTCAACCCGCTGGCCCACGACGTGGAGGGCACGTGGCAGGCCCTGCTGGCCGGACGCAGCGGCGTGCGGGCGACCGAGCTGTTCGACGCGTCAACGTTCCCCTCGACGTTCTCGGCCCAGGTGAGCGGCTACGACCTGGCCGACCAGGTTCCCGACGCCGAGCGGCATTGCCACGCCGGGCGCCACTGCCGATTCGCGCTGGGGGCGGGCGTCCAGGCCTGGCGCCAGGCGGAGCTGGACGCCTGCGAGCAACTGGACCGCTCCCGGCTGGGGATCTACCTCGGCAGCGGCGAGGGCAGCCTCGACTTCGACAACTTCACCGGCACGATCGTCGACGCGTGGGCCGGCGGGGCCGTCGACGCGGTCAAGTGGGCCGAGCTGGCGTTCGAGCGGATGCATCTCTACCGCGAGGTCGAGCAGGAATCGAACATGGTCGTGGCGCACATGGCGGCCGAGTTCGACGTCCGGGGCCCGGCGTTCAACGTGCTGACGGCCTGTGCGGCCAGCACGCAGGCGATCGGGGAGGCGACGCTCCAGATCCGCCGGTCCGACGCCGACGTGATGCTCACCGGCGGGGCCCACAGCATGATCCACCCGTACGGCGTGACGGGCTTCATCCGGCTGACGGCGTTGTCGACCCGCAACGACGAGATCCCGACGTCCAGCCGCCCGTTCGACCTGACGCGGGACGGGTTCGTCCTCGGCGAGGGCGCCAGCGTCCTGGTCATCGAGAGCCGCGACCACGCCCTCGCCCGCGGCGCGAAGATTCTCGGCGAGATCATCGGGTACGGCTCGAGCGCCGACGCGTTCCGCATCACCGACCAGGACCCCGAGGGCGAAGGGGCGGCCGCCAGCATGCGGTGCGCGCTGGCCGACGCCGGCCTCGCCCCGGGCGACATCGATTACATCTCCGCCCACGGCACGGGGACGAAGCAGAACGACCAGGTCGAGACCCGCGCGATGAGGAGCGTCTTCGGCGAGCAGGCGGACCACGTGCCCGTCTCCAGCGTCAAGAGCATGCTCGGGCACCTGATCGCCGCCGCCGGGGCCACCGAGCTGATCACCTGCGTGCTGGCCATTCGCGACCAGATCCTGCCCCCCACGATGAATTGCAGCCACAGCGACCCGGACTGCGACCTGGACTACGTCCCGAACAAGGCCAGGCCGGCCGCCGTCAGGACGGTCATGAGCAACAGCTTCGGCTTCGGCGGGCAGAACAACACGCTGATCGTCATCGGGCCCGAGGGCGATCGCCCCGCCGATGCGACCCGTTGACGCCGAACCGCGTGATCCGGGCCGGGTTCAGCCCGGCGGGTCGGCGAGGGCGTGATCCAGGAGGTGGCGGCAGTTCAGGACCTTCTCGGCCAGGTCGACGGGCAGGTAGTAATAGTGGTTTGACGCCTCGTAGCCGATGCGCGAATCGCGGCCGGCGAGCGTGGCCAGGCGGCGGGCGAGTTCGATCTCCTCCCGTGCGAGCTTTCGCATCTGCTCCAGCAGCGCCTTGCGTTTCACATCCGGCAGATCGGCCGCGCCGGCGCGAAGGGCGTTGCGGGCGAGAACGAACCGGGTCTGGTTGGCGACGCTCTGGAAGTGCAGGCGGGCGGCGCGGGCGAACCGAAGCTCCGCGGCGGCGGGGGGGCGAGCGTCGGGCGGGGCCTTCGCGACGGCCTCGGCCAGCTCGGCCAGGCCCTCCTGCCATCCGGCAGCCACCTTCTCGAGCTGCGATGCAAACACGTCGGCGGGATAGGGCCCCCGCCAGCCGTCCACGTCGTCGTAGGGAAAGCCGACCATCGTCGATTGGTAGCCGGTCGGCTCGGCGAAGAGCAGATTCGACGGCCCGAACTGCTGCGGCCCGCGATAGAGCACGGAGATGTGGAACGGAAACTCCTCGAACGCCTTGCTGAAGGCGGTCCAGGCCTTTCGTGCGTGGGGCGCGCCGGCCGGGCCGAACCGCCGCCGCGCAACGGCCTCCAGCGCCGCCTGCCGCGACGGGAGCTTCCTCCGGTTGAACTGATTCGCGATCTCGAGGCTGGCGGACGGATACCCGCCCAGCGTCCAGCTCAGCATCATGCCGTCCACGCCGGCGGTGGCGAGGCGCTCGGCGTGCTCGGCCACCAGGTCCATCACGGGCAGGTACGGAACGGCCGACAGCTCCCACGTGTTGTTCAACTGGACCTTGGCCACCGTCTTCAGCCCGGCCCGGCGCGCGAGCTGCCAGTGTCGCGTCGCCCGGGGCCCGGGCCCGACGGCGGAGATCGAGTACTCGCCCACGGCAGTCTTCACCCCCCCGCGCACGATGGGCTTGGACCATTCGCTGACGGACATGAGCATGCAGCTTTTGGGAAGGGCGGCGATCACGTCGGCGGACCACGCGTCGGGCCAGCCCCAGTCCCACGCGATCACCCGGGCGCCCGGGCTGCCCCGACGCACGCCGTCGGCGATGCAGCGGTTTACCTCGGCGATGACCGCCGCCGGCGAGCGCTTGCCGCAACGCGGGCAGCCGCTGTGGCGATGGTGTGACGCGCAGTTCGTCAGGTTCTCCGAGGCCGTGATCGTGAACACGCCCGCAAGCTCCGGCACGCTGCGGAACACGTGCGCCAGCGAATTGGAGATCCAGCCTCGCACCTCGGGCGCCGACGTGCACATCGCCCAATGATCCCCCTCGCGGACGCCGCGGAGGCCGGCCCGGCCGGGACGACGGAAGAACGACGCCGGCATCGCGCGCGGCTCGTTTATGTAGAGGTAGACGCCGATCCCATGTCGCCCGGCCCGGCGGGCAAGCTTCCGGAGGTTCGCCAGGCGCGTCTCGCTGCCTTTGCCGAACTCGCCGAACGCCTTGCTCGGCGCGAGCGTTCGAAGGACCACGTGCAGCCAGACGCCGTCGGCACCGACTTCCGCGAGGCGGGCCAGCAAGCCGTCGGGATAGGGGTCCAGCTGGGGGTTCATCAGCGGGTCGCCGTAGAGCGCGAAGTAGGAGTAGATGAACCGCGGGGAGAAGCGGCCGCCGGGCGGCGGCGCGTCTGGATCGCCTTCTCGCCGCGCGGGCGAGTGGCCGGGCTGGCCGGCGGCGCGTGTCGGCCGGCTCAACCGATCGATGAACACGAACCGCGGCTCCTCGCCCCGGATGCCCCGGGGGAACGTCTCGGCGACGATGCGCCTGATCTCGGCGGCGCGCTTCCGGGCGGCGGGCCCGGGCTCGGCGTAGGACAGCGGCGGGCACTTCGGCTTGAGGCGCCCCAGCTTGTGAAACAGGAAATCATCTTCACGCAGGCTGTAGGCCAACTGCTCCGGCGACATCTCCAGCAGGGCCAGCAGTTGGCCGTATGGCAGCAGATGCCAGTTCCGCCGGACGACGGTGATATAGCCTCGTCTCCCCCACGCCGGCGAGATCGGCTTCTGCGGCCCCAGCCCCATGGACTCAGCGACGGCCCGGACGTTCTCGACGTTCGTGCCCAGCACCTTCGCCAACCGACTCTCAGCCACGACGGGCCAGTTCCGCCAGATCAGCGCGTGCATCCGGTCCGGGAAGTGATCGAAGCTCAGCGCCGGCGGCGCGCCGCCGACCGGCAGCTCCGCCCGGGCGGAGACAGAGATCGCCAGAAGCAGTCCCCCTACAGTGCAGGCCAGGATCACATTCGACATGGCTGAGCATCTCCCGTTTGACTGAAGGTCAAGCTTGCCCGTGCACCTCATATCCGTCCCTGCTTTCGCTGTGAACTGGCGCAGACCACCTCGACGATCCTACCTTGCCCGAAGGCTCTGGCAAGGCCGTTCCCTGCCCTCGCACGGGCGGTCAACAGGAATCCATTCGAGTTTGCCCCCCATCTGTGCCGAGTTATACTCTGTGCAGAACGGACAGCCGGTGCGCGCGGGTGTCGGTCGGGCCCTGCGGGTCGGGCGGCGTAGCGCGGCTTGGAGCAACGCATGCCTCAGATAGCTTGCCCCCATTGTGGGACCACGCTGGAGGCGCCCGAGGACGTGATCGGGCGCGAAGTGGTCTGCGGGCGATGCAGGAAGTCGTTCGTCGCGGCCGTCAGCCAACCCGACGAGCCCGCCGCCGCCGGGGAGTTTGGCGAGCCCATCGGTCCCCAACCGTCAACGCCAGAGCCGGCCGACGTGCAGGCCGCCCCCGCCGCGGAGCCGGCCGAGCCCGCCGAGCCGGACAAGCCTGCCGAACCGGCCCGGCCCGCAGGGCCGCCGATCGGGCAGCCGGGCCTCGGCGCGCCGACGGCGGGTCCGAAGCCGCCTCCGCCAAACAGGCCCGCGCCGTTCGGGGCCATCGGCCAGGGCCCCGCGCCTGTCCGTCGTCCCGGCCCCCCGCCGCTCAGCATGCCGGGCGCGGCCCCGCTGCCCCCGTCCCCGCCGACGGTGCCCATGCCCGCCAACAGGACCTCCGGCTACGCGGTGGCCTCCCTGGTCTTGGGCATTGCGTCGATCGTCACCTGCTTCTGTTACGGCGTCCCGTCCCTGATCTGCGGCATCCTGGCGCTGGTGTTCAACAACTCCGCCCAGCGCGACATCGCCGCCGGGCGTGTCTCGCCCGGCTCGGCGGGCATGGCGACGGCCGGTCGGATCTGCGGCCTGATCGGGCTGGTCCTCAGCGTGGGGTTCTGGCTGGTCGTGATCGTGGGCATCGGCGTCAGCGGGTTCTAGCCGCCGGGCGAGGCCGGCGGAATCGCCGGGCGGGGGCTTGATTTTCCGTCCTCCGGGCCGCAACATGTCTCCCGATTCGTGACCCATGGCAGAAGGGAACTCCGCGCCCGTCGGCCGCCGCCGGCGCTGCCGAGGGCGCTCGAGCGGAATCGGCCCGTGACAGTGTGCGTTCAGACAACCGCGGCGATATCCCCGGCGGCATCGTGGATTGCCCAGAACTGGGCCGCGATCGCCATCGCGCTGACCTGCCTTTCGCTGCTCGTGTTCCTGGTGCTCTGGCTGACGAAGTACGTCAAGATCTGCCTGAACATCTTCTGCGACACGACCCCGCCGCTCGGGCTGGGCCCCGTGGACTTCCAGCGGCTGCACGGCGAGGAGGTCCGGTTCCGCAGCTTCGACGGCACGAGCCTCCGCGGGATGCACCTGAAGACGCCCAACCGCGCCGCCTACCGCGGCTCGATCGTCTTCTGCCACGAGTACGGCTCGGACATGTATAGCTGCGCCCGCTACGCCCGCCCGCTCGTCGAGGCCGGTTTCGACGTGTTCACCTTCGACTTCCGAGGCCACGGCGAGAGCAGCAACTGGGGCAAGTACCGGCCGCTCCAATGGCCCTCCGATAAGGAGATGGAGGACGTGCTGGGCGCCTGTGCCCACGTGGAGGCGGCGCTGACGGCCGAGGGAAGCAGCGCCCGGGTCGGCGTGTTCGGCATCTCCCGCGGGGCGGGCGCGGCCTTGCTGGCCGCCAGCACCGATCGGTTCGTCAAGGCGATTGTCTGCGACGGCGCGTTCAGCAGCGATGCGACGATCATCGCCTTCATGAAGCGCTGGGCCCACATCTTCGCCCGCATCAAGCTGGTCTACGAGAACCACACCGAGTCGTTCTGGCGGCTGCTGGTCTGGCTGCTGCTGCGATTCGCCCAGCCCAAGATGGGCTGCAAGTTCCTCTCGGTCCGCAAGGCCCTCAAGGAGATGCAGCCGCGCCCGATCTTCTTCATCCACGGGCAACGAGACAGCTACATCCGCGTCGAGCAGACGCAACTGCTGTACGAGGAGGCGCCCTCGCCGAAGTACCAGTGGATCGTCGAGGGCGCCAAGCACAATCAGTCCGTCGTCGTCCAGCCGAAGGCCTACGCGGCCCGCACGATCGCCTTCTTCCGCCGCTACCTGGCCGAGGAGGACGTCGACGAATCCGAGATCACGTCGTCCAGCGAGGTCGAAGTGGCCTGAGCCGGCTGAGCCGGCCCGGTCGGCGGCGGCCCGGGTGTTCGGAATTCCGGATGAGCATATCGAGGACACTTCTTCGGCCGGTGGCGTTCGTCGCCGGTGAGCGCGCCTCTCGTCAAGTCCGCGCGTTCCTTGCCGCCCACGATCGGACCGCGGAGGTGCAGGAGAGGGTTCTGGCCGACCTGCTCCGCCGCCACGCCGAGACCGACTTCGGGCGCGACCACGGGTTCGCGGCGATTGGCAGCTACGAGGACTTCGTCCGAGCCGTCCCCGTCGGCACGTACGACACGCTCCGCCCCTACCTCCACCGCGTCCTGCACGGGCGGACCGTCGCGCTGCTGCCCGGCGACGAGGACGTGCTGATGTTCTCGCGGACCAGCGGCACGACCGGCGAGCCGAAGCACATCCCCGTCACCGGGAGATTCCTCGCCGAGATGCGCCGCGGCTGGAACATCTTCGGCGCGAAAGTCCTGACCGACCACCCCGACGGCTGGCTCAGGCCCATCCTCACCATCACCTCCTCGATGCACGAGACCACCAGCCCCAGCGGGCTGCCCTGCGGGGCCATCAGCGGCCTGCTGGCTGCCAGCCAGATGCGGATCGTCCGGAAGATGTACGCCGTGCCGCGCCAGGCGGCGGAGATCTCCGACGCGGCCGCCAGGTACTACACCATCCTCCGCTGCGCCGTCGGCCGAAACGTCGGCGTGATCACCACCGCCAACCCGTCCAGCACGATCAAGGTTATCGAGACCGGTCAGGCCCACGCCGAGCGGCTGATCCGCGACGTGGCCGACGGGACGCTGAGGCCGCCGGGCGAGGTGGCGCCCGAGCTGCTGCGGGGCATCCGCTTTCGCCCGCGGGCCGAGCTGGCGCGGCGGATGGCGGAGGGGCTGCGGCGCGACGGGAGGCTGCTGCCGCGGCACTTCTGGGACGTCGAGATCCTCTGCAACTGGACCGGCGGGACGCTGAAGCTCTACCTGCCGCGCCTCCGCGAGCTGTTCGGCGACTTGCCCGTCCGCGACATCGGCCTGGTCGCCAGCGAGGGCCGATTCTCCGTGCCGCTGGCCGACCGGACGCCCGAAGGCGTCGCCGAGATCACGGCGAACTTCCTCGAGTTCATCCCGGCCGATCAGTACGGCCAGGGCAACCCGCCGACGCTGCGCGCCCACGAGCTGGAGATCGGGCAGGAGTATTTCCTGGTGCTGAGCAACTGGACGGGGCTGTGGCGGTACAGCCTCGACGATCGCGTGCGGGTGACCGGGCGGCTGGGAGACAGCCCCGTCTTCGAGTTCCTCTGCCGCGGGCTGCACACCGCGAGCATCACCGGCGAGAAGATCACCGAGCACCAGGTCGTCGAGGCGATGCGCCGGGCGGCGTCGCGGCTGTCGGTGGCCGTCGACCGGTTCACCCTCCAGGGCTGCTTCGATCACACGCCGTACTACGAGCTGCGCCTGGAGCGTGCCGACTGGGGCCCGGCGGCCCTTGCCGAGGCGATGGACGGCGCGTTGGCCGAGCTGAACGTCGAGTACAGCGGCAAGCGCGCCAGCGGCCGGCTCGGGCCGATCCGACCCGCCGTCGTCGACGAGGGCACGTTCGAGCGGCTCGAGCGCGACCGGATCGCCCGCCGCGTCGGGCGGGGGGAGCAGTACAAGCACCAGTATCTGCTGACCGACGTGGTGGGGGGGTGAGCCGGCGCCTTCCCGCTCAGTTGGCCTCGCCGGCGGCGATCGCCCCCGCCTTGCGCAGGACCGTTCGCTCGGCGTCCTCGAGCTGGTCGATCAGGCGGCCTTCGCGGCGGCGGAGGTCGAAGCTCCGTCTCGGTCGGCCGTCAGGCTGGTCGAACGTGTGGCCGTTGTGCAGGCACCAGCCGGCGGCGCCGCCGGCGACGGCCCCGGCCAGGTCGGTCAGGAAGTCCTCGACCTCAGGCTGCCACGGGGCGAACCCGCGCCGCATCGGCTCCTGGTAGTGGACGGGCACGGGCCTGCCCAGCCGCTCGGCGCGGTGGCGGAGGTTGGCGCACTTCTGCCGTGTCTGCCCGGGTGAGGAGGCGTTGCGGGGCCGGTGGGGGGCCAGGAAGTCCACCTTGGCCCGGGTCAGGTAACTCAAGACGTGGTCGGGCTCGATGTCGCCGGCGTGGCTGGCCGTCACCAGCCGGTCGGGATCGGCCTGCTTGATCCGGTCGCGGAGTTGGCGGACGAGGGCGATCGGCACGTGGCGGGCGTCGTCGACGTTCCGCTCGTTGCCCGCGTCGATGTAAACGTTGCGGAACGGACGGAGCTGCTCGGCGAGGCTGCCGGCCGCCCCGAGGTGCGCCTCGTCGCTCGGCGGCAGGCCCGCGCTCGCCACGCCGTTGCCGCGTGAGAGCGTCACGTCCACCACCATTCCGAGCCGGTCGGCCTGCTCGCAGAGCCACAGCAGCCTCTCGAAGTACGGCTCGCGGGGATCGCCGTCGGCGTCGAAAGCGGAGACGTTGTGGTCGAAGGCCCCCCAGGTGGCCCAGACGCGGATCCAGTTGAACCCGGCCCGCCTCAGGTCGGCCAGGTCGCTGCGGATGAACTCCTCCGGCGCGCCGAGGCCCGCATAGTAGCTCGCGCCCAGCAGAAACGTGGGCCGGCCGTCCAGCTCGAACCGCCTGCCGCCGGACCCGATGCTCAATCGCGTGCCCAAGTCGCTGTCCCTGCGATCGCCCCGCCTACCCGCCGGAGCCGTCTCCAGCTTGCCGTCTCGCGCATGCCCTATCGATCGACGAGCCGATCACCGCTCCCGTCAGCCCCGCCGCCAGCCCGCACAGCGCGTAGGCCGTCAGAAGCGCCCACGTCCCGGACAGGCCCAGCAGCACGTGGTAGTTCCACTGCGGCAGCAGCAGCCGCTTGATGCCGCAGACCACGTTCGCCCCCGCCCCCGCCGCTGCGAGCAGCGGGACCAACGCCCACGGCGAGAGCCCGACGCGCCGGGCGAAGCCGACGCAGACGTCCAGCACCGCCCCGGCCACCGCCACCAGCGGAACGAAGAGGATGCCCCCGGCCAGATGACCGCCCAGCGCGATCGACGTCAGCGCCGCCGCGGACGCCCCTGCCGTCGCGCCGGCCGGATGGCGGCACAGCAGGCGAGCGACGACGATCGGCGTCATCCACAGCAGGGCCTTGTGGCCGGGAAGGCCGAGGTGAAGGCGGACGTGGGCGATCAGGATGCCGGCCAGCACGCCGACCGCCGCGTTGGCCGCCAGGGTCCGCAGTTGGGCTGCTTCGGCCAGCCTACTCCAGCGGCCGGCTCCGCTTTCGGTCCACAGGTACCCAGGCATCTTGCTGTTCACTCCACTTGACAGGCAGCACGGCCCGGCCGCCCAGCAGGCGCGGCCGGACCCATCCGAAGGTTTCGTACGCGTCATCCGGCCCGGGCCAGTGCGTGCCCGTGTGCTCCAGCCGGATCCCCACCCGCTCGAAGCCTTCCGCGCCAAGCCGGCCGACCAACTCCCGCAGGCCGGGAAGCTCTATGAACCTACCATCGTCGCCCCCCGCACGCAAGCCGACAGACGCCAATGCCCCGATCACGCCCAGCCCCGTGCCGCCCAGCGGGCGCAGCGCCACGCCCGCCGCCCGCGCCACGTCGAGCGCCTCGGCCATCTCGACGACCTCCTCCGCCGCGCGCCGGCCGAATGCCAACACCTCGTCGGGCAACATGCCGGCCTCGGCGATGCAGACGCCCGGATCGGACCCGTCGGCGGCCCGTTCGGCGACGAAGTCGAACGCCACCTTTGTCGAATCTGCGCCGTCACCGCCCTCGACGGCCACGCAGGCCCCGCTGTTGTGCGACGTGTAGGGGATCCGCGGGTCCAGCGGCAACTGGTGTCGCGTGACGCTGATCGGGCGCAGCCCTCGCCGCGCCAGATCGGCCAGCAACTGCCTCGCCAGGTGACCCGTGCCCCGGCTGGTGGCGTTGTCCGTGTCGTCCAGCCCGATCAGGATCGTCGCCATCGCCGCCTCGCGTCACTTGAAGGCCTTGCGGGGGCCGGTGGTGACCGTCCGCACCTCGCCGCCGAGCGTCAGGTAGTTGACGCACTTCTTGTACCATCGGTGCGACGTCGGCTCGCCGCTGAACCACGCGTCGCTCATCACCCACGTGTCGCTGTCGTGCCGCTCGTCCAGAATCCGCGGCCAGGGCACGTCCCACCGCAGGAACGTGCTGACGCCGCGATTCCGGGTCGCCTTGCGGCAGCAGTAGTAGAAGTACCCGATCTGGTTGGCGTCGAAGTTCTCGCGGCTGAACGCCAGCTTCGGGTCGGTCTGGGCGGGGCAGTAGAAGCTCTCGGCCTGGCCGACGTACTGCGGGTGCAAGGCCTCGATCAGGTCGCCGTGGGGGTTGTCTAGCTGCTCGGCCACCGGCAGCGAGGAGTTGTAGGCGCCGACATAGGCCGCCAGGCCCGTCCCCACTGCCCGCAGATTGGCTCGGCACAGGGCCAGTCGCGTCTGCTCGCCGGCGCGGCCGAGATAGGGGATCGCCAGCGATGCCAGCAGGGCGATGATCGCCACGACGACCAGCAACTCGACCAGCGTGAACGCCCGCCGGGAAGGCGGGAGGCAGTGTCGGGTGGTGGGCGACGTAAGGCTCATGGGAGCTTCCGCTGTGTCAACCGGTCGATCTACCTCCGCCTCCGCCGCGCCAGGATCAGCCCGCCCGCACAGCCCAGCAGCGCCAGCGAACCGGGCTCCGGGAGCACCTCGAAGGTCGAGACGTCCCCGCCGGGTCGCCGCTCGTCCTTGATGCCGCGGTTGGTGTGGCGGATGTAGCCGCGGCCCTCGAGCTGGGCATAGGCGCTGAAGACGGCCTTGCCGGGCAGATTCTCGAAGGCATAGTCGACGTCAATCGAGGGGTCCGTGTCTCTGTTCAGCGCCAGGCCCGATATCGCCACGATGGCGACCATCCCGCGGTCGAAGCAGTAGCTGATCGGCTCGCCGGTGGGGCTGGTCACAGGTGGATAGTACCCGGTAGGCCGGCCCGTCTGGTAGCCGACCGGGTCGTAGTAACCGAAGTCGACTGACCTGTCGAGCTCGACGGGCGACTGCCCGGCGGGCGTGATCGTCAGGCCGAAGTCGACCGGCAGCGAGGCCGCGTCGATCGCCACCACTAGCAGCATGTCGGAGAAGGTCCAGTCGCCCCCGTTGCGGAGGGCAAACGTGCCCGACGGCGTGGTCGAGGCCAGCCGGTCGGTGCTCGCGCCGTCGTACTCGAACCGCACCGAGTTCATGCCTCGGGCGCTGTCGTCGTTCCTCGCCCGGTCGAAGCCGATCAAGTAGTCCCCGCCGTTGGCCGTGTGTACCGTCAGCTTCGGCTCGTTCGGGTCGTGCGGGTCGATCAAGATCCACGACTCGTTGACCAGTGGGTCCCAGGGAACAAACCCCGCCTTCGCCGATTCGGCCAGGCCGCCCAGCGCGACGAGTGCCAGCGCGGCACGCAGAGACTGCTGAACCATGGAATGCTCCTCCTGTCCGGTTGATTGCTCGCAGCCCGTCCGCCGCGTGAGCGGCGCGGCCGGCGGGCCCGAGCCGAGCGTTATGCACAGATAAACATAACGCCTGGGCCGGAAAGGTCAAGCGAAATCCGTCCGATCCTTGACGCGAACGCGGCGGGGAAGTAGGCTCCGGGGCCGATTCGGCGGGTGACGGTCCGTCGGCGCCGTGGGCTGCCCCCATGCAGGCGAACCCGGACATCTCGATCATCGGCCCCGGCAAGGTCGGCACGGCGATCGGCGTGCGGGCGGCCAGGGCCGGTTGGCGCGTGGTGGCGGTGGGGGGGGGACGTCCCGGCCGGGCCCAAGCGGCGGCCGAGGCGATCGGCCGAGGCGCCCGGGCGTGTTCCCCGCCCGAGGCGGCCAGGGCGGGGGGGCTGGTCCTCCTGACCGTCCCCGACGGCGCGATCGCCGGCGTGTGCGATGAGTTGGCCGCCGCGGAGGCCTTCGGCGGCGAAGCCGTCGTCGCCCACTGCTGCGGCGCGATCGGCAGCGAAGTGTTGCAGTCCGCCCGCGAACGCTGTGGCTGCTCGATCGGCTCGATGCATCCGCTCCAGACGTTTCCGACCGCCGAGGCCGCGATGGATCGGCTGGCCGGGACGTGGTGCTTCTGCGAGGGCGACGACCGGGCCGCGGGCGTGCTGGGGCGGCTGGCCGAGGCCGTCGGCGCGCGGCCGGCGCGGATACGCGCCGAGGACAAGCCGCTGTATCACGCGGCGGCGGTGACGGCGTGCAACTACGTCGTGACGCTGCTGGACGCGGCGGCCGCGATGGCCGAGTCGGCCGGGATCAGCCGGGCGGACTGGCTCGCGGCGGCCGAGCCGATCGTCCGGGCGACCGTCGACAACGTGTCCCGCGCCGGGCCGGAACAGGCCCTCACCGGGCCGGTCGCCCGGGGCGACGCTGAGACGGTTGGCCGACACGTCGAGGCGCTCGGCGGCGCTGGGGCGGGCCTCCGCGAGCTGTACGCGACTGTCGGGCAGGGCACGGTTCAACTGGCTCTCAGGAAAGGCACGATCGACCCGCGGCAGGCCGGCGTGCTCAGCGAGATACTCAACGGGCTCTTCAGAAGGGAGTGAAGATGGCAGCGAAGATCATCGATGGCAAGACGGTGGCGGAGCGGATCAAACAGCAGGTCAGTGAGGAGGCGGCCGCGCTGCGCGACGCGGGCAAGGCGGTTCGGCTGGTGGCCGTGCAGGTCGGGGAGAACCCGGCCAGCAAGATCTACACGAACATGCAGGCCAAGAGCTGCGAGTCGGTGGGGATCGAGTACGAGCTGTTGAACCTGCCGGCCGAGATGACCGAAGCGGACCTGCTGGGGCGGGTCGATCAGCTCAACGGCGACCCGACCGTCTCTGGCCTGATCCTCCAGATGCCCGTTCCGGCGCAGATCGATGCGCGGAAGGTGCAGACGAAGATCCACCCGGCCAAAGACGTCGAGGGCATGGGGCCGGAAAACATGGGCAGGCTGTTCTACGGGGAGGGGATCGTCGCCCCGTGCACGCCGATGGCGGCCGTCGAGTTGCTCCGCAGCGAGTGCCCGGATATCGCGGGGAAGGAGGCGGTGGTCGTCGGCCACAGCGAGATCGTCGGCAAGCCCATTGCCATGATGCTCTTGCAGAGCCTCGACAAGTCGGCGACGGTGACGGTCTGCCACGTGGCGACGAGGGACCTCGCGGCCCACACGCGGCGAGCGGAGATCCTCTTCGTGGCCACCGGGGTCTCGCAGGCGAGATGGCTGGGCTACAACCGCCGCAAGAAGGCGGGCGAGGACGTTTCGCTGCCCGACCTGTCTCCGCTGATCAAGGCCGACATGCTCGCCGAGGGCGCCATCGTCATCGACGTGGCGATCAACCGGATTCCGAAGGGCTTCGACGACGAGGGCAACCCGCTGAAGAACGAGAAGGGCCGAAACGCCATGAAGACCGTCGGCGACGTGGACTTCGAGGCGGCCAAGGAGAAGGTTGCCGCCATCACGCCCGTTCCCGGCGGCGTCGGCCCGGTCACCGTGGCGATGCTGCTGAGCAACACCCTCGCGTGCGCGAAGGCGGGCGGCTAGAGTCCGCCGATCGCCCTGCCGCCACCGGGGCGACGGCCGACCGTGCCGATGCGGCTGCCCGGAGCCGAAAAATGTGGCGGGCGCGTGAAATTTTCTTTGACAGTAAAAATGGACTTCGTATACTTGACGATCCGATTTCTTGAGCAGGGTGGCGGTGCATCCACGCCGAGGCTGCGGCGGGTGAGACTGTCGAACCTCTAAGTGCTGCTGTAGCTCAGTGGTAGAGCGCGTCCTTGGTAAGGACGAGGTCAAGGGTTCGACCCCCTTCAGCAGCTTGCCTGCCCGCGAGCCGGCGGTGGCAGAGGCGGGCCGTTGGCAGGCGCCAATCGGCAGAAAGGTGCCCGGAGCCTACCGGCCGGATCGGCCGGGCGATTCGGCTCCGGATACAGTCAACAAGAAGCAAGGCAGCGGCAGTAGGCAAGAACCAGCCACAAGGAGCGTGACGAATGGCCAAGGAAGTGTTTCAAAGGACGAAGCCTCACGTCAACGTCGGGACGATTGGCCACGTTGACCACGGCAAGACGACGTTGACCGCGGCGATGACGATGGTCCTGGAGAAGCAGGGCTTGGCCAAGTACAAGAGCTACGACGACATCGCCAAGGCGTCGGAGTCGCAGGGACGCCGCGATGCGACGAAGATCCTGACCATCGCGACCGCCCACGTGGAATACGAGTCGGCCAACCGTCACTACGCCCACGTGGACTGCCCCGGGCACGCCGACTACGTCAAGAACATGATCACCGGCGCCGCGCAGATGGACGGGGCGATCCTGGTCGTCTCGGCCGCCGACGGCCCGATGCCGCAGACCCGCGAGCACGTGCTGCTGGCCCGCCAGGTCAACGTGCCGGCCCTGGTGGTCTTCCTCAACAAGGTCGACCTCGTCGACGACGAAGAGCTGCTGGAGCTGGTGGAGCTGGAGATCCGCGAGCTGCTGAGCAAGTACGAGTTCCCCGGAGACGACATCCCGGTGATCAAGGGCTCGGCCATGACCGCCCTCCAGAACCCCGAGGACGAAGTGGCCAACAAGCCGATCATGGAGCTGGTCGACGCGCTGGACAACTCCATCCCCGAGCCGGTCCGCGAGGTCGACAGGGACTTCCTGATGCCGATCGAGGACGTCTTCTCGATCAAGGGCCGCGGGACGGTCGGCACCGGCCGGATCGAGCGCGGCATGGTGCACACGGGCGACCAGGTCGAGATCGTCGGCCTGCGCGAGACGCAGACGACGACGGTCACGGGCGTGGAGATGTTCAACAAGACGCTGGACGAAGGGCAGGCGGGCGACAACGTTGGCTGCCTTCTGCGGGGCGTCGACAAGAACGATCTGGAGCGCGGGCAGGTGCTGGCCAAGCCCGGCAGCATCACGCCGCACCGGAAGTTCGAGGGCGAGGTGTACGTGCTGACGCGTGAAGAGGGCGGGAGGCACAACCCGTTCTTCACCGGCTACCGCCCGCAGTTCTACTTCCGCACCACGGACGTGACGGGCACGATCAAGCTGCTCGGCGGAGCCGAGATGTGCATGCCCGGCGACAACGTGACGATGGAGGTCGAACTGCTCAACACGCACATCGCTATGGACGAAGGCCTCCGTTTCGCCATCCGTGAAGGCGGGCGGACCATCGGCGCCGGCGTTGTGACCAAGATCCTGGAGTAAGGCCGGATGGCCAAGTCAAAAGCGCGAGAGTACGTCTTCCTCCAGTGCAGCGACTGCGGCTCGCTGAACTACCGCACGCAGGTCAGGACGCTCGGCGGCGTCCCGAAGCTGACGCTGAAGAAGTACTGTCCGAAGACCCGGACACACACGCAGCACAAGCTCAAACGGAAATAGCCGCTTGGCTGAGCATGCGGCGCAGGACAGACAGGATGGCCCGGCGGGCGCCCGATCGCAGGCGCCCGGGGAGCCGATACACGGCAGTAGCTCAATTGGCAGAGCAGCGGTCTCCAAAACCGCAGGTTGGGGGTTCAAGTCCTCCCTGCCGTGGTAAGTGAATGAATCACGGCCGGTTGCGGCAAACAGCGACCGGCCGAAACCGTAGATAGGAAAACCAAGGTGTCCATCTTCCACATTTACAAGAGAGGCCAGGGCCGATACGCCCGGATCGTCACGTTCGTGGCGGTCATGGTGATCGCCGTGGCCGGTGCGGCGGCGCTGAGCGGCAAGCTCCAGGGAACGGTCAAGCCGGTCCTCCAGTTCGGCATCCCGGCGATGGTGGTGCTGCTGCTGGGGCTGGTGATGCTCTGGCTGGTCAACCGCCCGAAATCGGCCGATTTCCTGATTGCCACCGAAGGCGAGATGAAGAAGGTCTCCTGGTCGAGCAAGAAGGAGATCGTCGGGTCGACGAAAGTGGTTATTGTTGCTGTGTTTATAACGGCAGCTATCCTCTACGCGGTCGACTTCCTCTTTGCGTTGTTCTTCCAGAAGATCGGCGTGATGGGCGGCTGAGGCCGCATTCGATGGAAACGGAACTCATGGCCAAGCAATGGTACGTCCTGCGGGTCGCCTCCAACAAGGAGGAGGTCGTCCGTGAAGCGCTGGAGCGGAAGGTCAAGATCGAAGGCCTCGAGGAGAAGATCGGCCGCATCCTCGTGCCGACCGAGCGGCGCCCCTCGCCGCGCGGAAGGGCGGGCGAGAAGAAATACGTCGAGCGCAAGATGTACCCCGGGTACGTCTTCGTGGAGATGGAGCTCGAGGAGGACGGGCGGATCGGCGAGGACGCCTGGTTCCTGATCCGGGAGACCACCGGCGTGGGGGATTTCATCGGCGCTTCGGGCAAGCCGACGCCGATGCGGCCGTCCGACGTGGACAAGATGCTGATGCAGGTGGAGAAGGCCCAGGAAGGCGCCCCGGTGTCGGTGGACTTCGAGAAGGGCGACATGGTCAAGATCAAGGAGGGGGCCTTCGAGAACTTCGAGGGGGCCGTCGAAGAGGTCCTGCCGGACAAGGGGCTGATTCGTGTCGAGGTGACGATCTTCGGCCGGCCGACGCCGGTCGAGCTGGAATACTGGCAGGTGGAGAAGGCCTGAATGGCGCCGACGAAGCTGCGCGTCCGGGCGTCGTCGGGTGGTTCGGGTCGGCTGCCGGGGGGGCGGTCAACCCGCAGACGGGACTCACGAGAGGTTAACAGCGACAGATGGCCAAGGAAATCGTAGCGAAAATCAAACTACAGGCCGCGGGAGGCCAGGCCACACCGGCCCCGCCGATCGGCCCGGCGCTGGGCCAGCACAACGTCAACATCGGGCAGTTCGTCTCCCAGTTCAATGAACGGACGAAGGAGTACAACGGCACGCCGATCCCCGTGGAGATCTATATCTATGCGGACAGGACGTTTACGTTTATCACGAAGAGCCCGCCGGCCGCGGCGCTGCTCAAGGACGCCGCCCAGATCGCCAAGGGCTCCGGCGTGCCCAACAAGGAGCACGTCGGCACGGTGACGGCCGAGCAGGTCCGCAAGATCGCCGAGACGAAATTCGCAGACCTCAATGCCCACGACATCGACGCCGCCTGCCGCATCGTGGAAGGCACGGCGAGGAGCATGGGCATCACGGTCGAAGGTTGAGACAGGCCGGCCGCCGCGAAGACGGCGGCTGGATGGAGGCGCCGACGGCGCCGGGCCTGACCACGGGCCGGTCCACGTGGGAGTCCTTCCGGACGCAGAGGAAAGGTGATGGCAAAGAAACACGGCACGCGGTACCGCCAGTGGCTGGAGAAGGTGCCGAAGGGCAAGGCCGAACTGGCCGAGGCGGTCAAGATCGTCAAGGACTTCACGGGCACGAAGTTCGACCCGACCATCGAGTTGACGCTGCACCTCGGCATCGATCCGCGCCAGGCCGACCAGGCCCTTCGCGGCTCGATCTCGCTGCCGCACGGCATCGGCAAGGCGCGGCGGGTGATCGCCTTCTGTGAGGGTGAGGACGTGGAGAAGGCCACCGCCGCCGGCGCCGTGGAGGCCGGCAGCGACGAGCTGATCAAGAAGATCCAGGACGGGTGGATGGACTTCGACGTGGCGGTGGCCACCCCGGCGATGATGCGAAGCGTCTCCCGGCTGGGCCGGATCCTCGGCCCGCAGGGCAAGATGCCTTCGCCGAAGGCGGGCACGGTCGTCGAGGACGTGGCCACCGCGGTGAACGAATACGCCGCGGGGAAGGTGGAGTACCGTAACGACGACGGGGGCAACCTCCACATTCCGGTCGGCAAGGCCAGCTTCGAGGAGCAGAACCTGATCGAGAACATCCAGGCGATGTTCGATCACGTCAAGCGGATCCGCCCGCCGGCCGCCAAGGGTGCGTACGTCAAGAAGGTCTGCATATCGGCCACGATGTCGCCTGCCGTTCAGGTCGACCTCTCGTGACCGCGAAGGTGCACCATGAGTAAACCGGTAAAAGAGCTGGTCCGCAACGAGCTGATCAAGCGGTTCGACGGGGTCACCCAGTTGGCGGTGGTCGGCTTCTCGGGGGTGGACGCGACCACGACCAATCAGATCCGCGGTCGCCTGCGCGAGAAAGACATCCGGATGACGGTGGTCCGCAACTCGCTGGCCCGTCAGGCGTTCAAGGCCGTCGGCCTCGAGCCGGCCGGCGGGCTGCTGGACGGCCCGTGCGCGGTGGCCTACGGGTCCGACAGCGTCGTCACGGTCGTTCGCGAGTTGCTGGACATCCACGAGGAGACGCCGAACCTGGAGGTGAAGGCGGCTTTCATGGAGGGGGAGCTCTTCGAGGAAGACCAGATCGACGCGCTGAGCAAGTACCCCACCCGGGACGAGGCGGTTGCCCAGGTGGTCCAATGCGTGCTGTCGGCCGGTGCGAGCCTGGCCGGATGCCTCATCGGCCCGGCCGGCCAACTGGCGGGCATCCTCGAGACGATCGAACAGAAAGGCGACGCCGACGGATCGCAAGCCGCCTGACGAGTCTGGCATATCGGTGTGCACGCCGCGCCGGCTGCCGATTGGGTCCGTCTTCGGGCTTAAAGGGAGCCGCTGGGGCTTCGCCTATCAGGCCGGGCGCCCGTGCATGAGTCCTATAATGTAAGGTATGGAAGAATGTCTGAAGAAGCTGCCGCAGAAGAGGTCGCCAAGGAGTTCTCCGACGAGATCAAGGGTCTCGGCGATCAGATCGCCAAGTTGACGCTGAAAGACGCCGTGGACCTCAAGGATTACATGAAGGCCGAGTATGGCATCGAGCCGGCCGCGGGCGGCGCGGTGATGATGGCGGGTCCGGCCGATGCGGGTGCCGCGGCCGAGGAAGAGGAGCAGACCCAGTTCGACGTGATCCTCAAGGACTTCGGGGACAAGAAGATCCAGGTCATCAAGGCCGTCCGCGCCCTGACCAGCCTGGGCCTGAAAGAGGCCAAGGACCTGGTGGAAGGCGTTCCGAAGGCGGTCAAGGAAGGCGTCGCCAAGGAAGAGGCCGAAGAGGCCCAGAAGGCCCTGGAAGAGGCCGGCGCGACCGTCGAGATCAAGTAGAGACGCAGAGGCCGCCCGTGCCGTGGGCCGTCCGCCGCGAGCGTGGCAGGCCGCGGGGCGGCGAGAGAAGAACGATGCGACACAGAGACACAGAGGGGCAGAGAAGAGGCAGGAACATGCCCAGGCCCCTTCTCTGCGCCTGCGTCTCTGTGCCGAATTCCTGTAGCCGACGCGCTGCGCCACGGCCGACGGCACTGTGGCACAATGTTCGAACCGCACGCTGAGAGGACATCCAGATGCTGCGAACCGACAAGGTCCGGAATTTCTCGAAGGTGGGCGACGCCGCCCCCATACCGAACCTGATCGACATCCAGTTGGCCAGCTACCAGCGGTTCCTTCAGGAGGATACCGATCCGGGCAGCCGCTTGCCGGAGGGGCTCGAGGGCCTGCTGAGGGAGATCTTCCCGATCGTCAGCTACGACGGGCAGACGACGCTGGACTACCTGGAGTACGAGTTGGGCGAGCCGCGCTACGCCCCGCAGGAATGCCGCGACCTGCGGCTGACCTACGGCATGCCGTTCCGCATCCGCTGCCGCCTTGGCCGAAAGGACAGCAAGGACGTCCTCGAGGAGAGCATCTACGTCGGCGAGGTGCCGATCATGATCGGCGGCGGGGAGTTCATCATCAACGGGGCCGAGCGGGTGATCGTCTCGCAGCTTCACCGCAGCCCCGGCGTGGACTTCACCGTCGAGATGCAGGAGTCCGACCGCCCGCTGCACGGGGCCCGCGTGATCCCCGAGCGGGGCAGTTGGATCGAGATGTCGGTGACGAAGAAGGACGCGCTGACGATCCGCATCGACCAGTCGAGCAAGATCCCCGCCACGATGTTCCTCCGCTCGATGGACGAGAAGTACAACACCGACGCCGACATCATCCGGGAGTTCTACAAGACCAAGACGCTGGCGGTGGACAAGCTCCGCGTGCAGATGTACGTCGTCGAGCCGTTCGTGGACCCCGACACCGGCGAGGAGGTTCTCCCCGCCGGCGGGCAGATCGGCGAGGCCCTGACGAAGATCGTCTCCTCCCCGGTCAAGAAGCTCGAGGTCATCGAGCGGGTCACCGACCCGCTGATCCTCAACACGCTGATGGAGGATCCGTCCGAAAGCCACGAGAACGCCCTGCTGCGGATCTACATGCGGCTGAGGCCGGGCAACCCGCCCCAGTTGGACAAGGCCAAGACGCTCTTCAAGGAGAAGTTCTACGACGACAACCGGTACCGGCTGGGCAAGGTCGGGCGGTTCCGCATCAACCGGAAGTTCCACCAGCAGATCGACGAAGGCGAGATGTGCCTCCGCCCCGAGGACTTCGTCAACACGCTGAGGTACATCCTCAACCTGCGTAGCGGCGA
>Ga0180437_10003439_pt1 | contig 23566 bp, 16 predicted proteins | sample SS_ome_4_FD_132410 | JGI IMG/M metagenome (GOLD analysis project Ga0180437, IMG submission 132410) | Hypersaline lake sediment archaeal communities from the Salton Sea, California, USA - SS_3_D_1 metaG | ecosystem: Environmental > Aquatic > Non-marine Saline and Alkaline > Hypersaline >...
AATCTCCGCTGGGGTACCTTCTGCTATCTTTGCTCCATAGTCCATCACTGTCACCCGATCAGAAATGCCCATCACTACCCGCATATCGTGCTCTATCAGCAGGATGGTCAGGTTCATCTGCTCCCTGAGGTTGGAGGTGAACTCCATCATCTCGGCTGTCTCTTGGGGGTTCATACCCGCCGTGGGCTCATCCAAGAGGAGCAGTTTGGGTTCTGTAGCCAAGGCGCGAGCTATCTCCAACCGTCTCTGGTCCCCATAGGGTAGGTTCCTGGCCAAGATATCTCCCTTTCCTGCTAACCCTACAAAGTTCAAGAGCCTGTGACCTTCGTCCAAGGCTTTGCTTTCCTCGGCTCTGGCCCCGTGGCTGCCGAGGACGATTCCTGGGAGGTTCACTTTAAGGAGACCGTGCCTTCCCACCATGATGTTCTCCAGAGCGGTCATGTTGGGGAAAAGACGAATGTTCTGGAAGGTGCGAGCGATGCCGGCCATAGTGATGCGGTCGGTGGGCAGGCCCGAGATGGTCTTGCCATCAAAGGCGATGGTGCCTTCGGCAGCGTAAAAGCCGGTGACCACGTTGAAGAAGGTTGTCTTGCCTGCTCCGTTGGGACCGATAATGCTCTCGATAGCTCCTTCGTGTATCTCTATGTCAAAGTCATCTACTGCGGTCAGGCCACCGAACGTCTTGGTGACTCTTTTAGCTTCCAAGAGTATGGGTTGTTGGTTGTTCGCAGGTATGGCCTTGGGCTTGGCGGGATTTAGTGGAGGGCTCAGGCTTGGGGACAAGTTGCTAAGGGCTCGGTCAGAGACCTTCGGCCAACGGGAGGCAGCGTCCTCTGCTTCTGCCCCTTCCATTTCCGGCTCGTGCAACTCCACCCTGCGACGTGCGGCTGGCCACAGACCCTCAGGCCTCACGATCATCATGACTACCAATAGAGCACCGTAGGCCAGGAGCCGATATTCCTGTACTTCTCGCAACAGTTCAGGCAGGCCCATGAGGAACATCGAACCAACGATCACCCCTGGAATGCTGCCCATCCCCCCCAGGATGGTGATGCACAAGACGTTGATAGAGACAAAGAGGGTGAAATCCAGGGGGAAGATGGCCGTCTGACGGGAAGCAAATATCGCCCCGCCTAGCCCAGCGAAAGCAGCCCCGGTAGCAAAGGCTAGGAGCTTGTAGCGGATAGTGTTGATGCCCATAGCCCTGGCCACATCTTCATCTTCCCTGATGGCCATCCAGGCTCGCCCGATGGAGGAGTCGCGCAGACGTTGGGTGGCAAACGTGGCCAAAAAGCAACCGATGATGATGAGATATAGAAATAGTAAAGGCGAATCGATTTTAAAGCCCAATATGCTGGGCGCTTGGATCTTGAGCACACCTTGGGGCCCATTGGTCAAGTCCACCAGAGTGAGGGAGAGGAGGCGGATGATCTCGCCGAAACCTAGGGTAACAATAGCCAGATAGTCACCCCGCATGCGCAGGACGGGGATGCCCAGGAGTATGCCCGAAAAAGCAGCAAGCCCGATAGCGATAGGAACCACCAACCAGAAGCCCATATAGATGTCAAAGTGCGGTGAGTTCAGCATACCCAGGGCATAGGCGCCGATGGCAAAGAAGGCCACGTACCCTATATCCAGCAACCCGGCAAAACCAACCACTATGTTCAGCCCTAGGCCCATCAGCACATAGATGCCTACGGAGCCCAAGACCTGATTCCAATAGGTGCCCAGGAAAGGCGGCACAAGCAGCAGAGCCCCCAGCCCCAGGCCTGGCAGCAACCAGCGCCGGATCCCACGGCGCTCCAACTTCTGGAAAATGGGCCTTTGTGCAAAGGAATCACGGGTGAGCATACGGAATTTAGCTCCGATGCCTCGCTGCTGCAAAAGGGTAACGCCTTGATAGAGCGCCGCGCCCAGAATCCCGCATACCAGACAAGAGCCCAGGAGTAGAAGAGAACCTGTGATTATGTCCTGACCGAAGGAAAGCACGGATATCGCCTCTTCAGTCACGTTAAACAGGACGCGGCGGACATCGGCGCCGCGCTGGATGAGAGTGCCCATCAGCCAGGTGAAGGCGGCCAGGAACAGACCGTCAATGGCACCCGTGCCTGCTCCAGCGACGATAGCCTGTCTCCATAAAGAGGAGGCCAGGTTCCGTGCTCCCCATGCTCCGCCAGCCAAGGCCAGAAGCCAGAGAAGCCATACCCCCCCTGTCACAGTGCCTAGCCCTATTAGTACGAAGAACAGCGATACCACAAGGGTGATCAACCCAGCCTGGATACCCGTTTTAAGACTCATTAAGCGACCTTCCCATAGAGTGTAGGACAAACTGCCGATCCTTCAGCTTTCTGCTCAGGGTAATCTTGTTCTATTGCCTGCCCAGCACCTCTCCCAGTATCCCCTGAGGGCGGAGGATGAGCAATAATACCAGGAGACTGAAAGCGATGGCGTCTTTGAGTTGGAAATCAAGCCCTAGAATAGCTGGCCCCATAGACTCGGCTATGCCTAAGAAGAAGCCTCCTAGCATAGCACCGGGGACATTGCCGATGCCTCCCAGGACAGCCGCGGTGAAGGCCTTGAGGCCAGGCATAAAGCCCACTGTGTGCTTTATCTGGCCGTTGTGAAAGCCCCACATCACCCCACCTCCTCCGGCCAGGAAACCTGCCAGGCCGAAGGTGAAGGCAATGATCCAATCCACGTGGATGCCCATAAGAGAAGCTGTCTCTTTGTCCTCGGCTACTGCCCGCATCGCTTTGCCCACTTTGGTGCGTTTTATCAGCAGCAGGAGCCCTACCATTAGAAGGGTGGAGAGACCCAGGGTAAGGATGCCTGTATAGGTGATCAGAATCCCATCTCCGATGACTCCCTGGCCTAATACCCAGCCCTGACTCCGTGGCAAAATCGAAGGATTCTGATAGTTCCTGATCTTGGAACCGAAAATCCGTAGAGCAGCGTTCTGCAAGAGTATGGAAGCACCGATGGCACTGATCAGTGGCACCAGGCGAGGCGCGTTGCGCAGCGGGCGATAGGCCAGCCGTTCCAACACCACTCCCGCGATCAAGGAGGTGACCATGCCTACTATAAAGACCAGGATAATGGTCGCTATGGGGTGATTATTCGTAAAGCCCGCGGCGTTCAGAAAATCCAGGGTGAAAAAGCCAAGAAATCCCCCCAGCATCATCACCTCGCCGTGGGCAAAGTTAATCATGAAGAGGATACCATAGACCAGGGTGTAACCGAGGGCAATCAGGGCATAGATGGCCCCCAGCACGATCCCCGCCACCAGTAGCGTGATCCAGGCCTCCAGGTCATAAGTTTGTTCCACAAATAGGACGGTCCAGGCCCGCCACAACAGGAACAGTCCGGCTATGATGGCAAAGGCCCATAAACCGAACTGCCTGACACGGATAGCGGGCATACTAAAGGGACGGGCTGTCTTCTCCATAGGGTGTACCCTCATTAGAGGTTAGGTGGTTAGGGGCTCGGTCAGAGACCTTCGCCCAACAGGGCTATAATCAGGAGGCGATGAGGCAAGCGTCTGTCACTGTTGCACCACTATTGCGGTACAGGTCGTGCTTGCCTCATCGCCTATCTTTTACCATTGTTGCGGTACAGGCTGAATCCTGTCAACCCTTCCCGGCGGCGGTCAGGAGACCTTGCCGAACACTAGGCTAGTGCTCAGTGGCAACCCATTTTCCGTCTTTGACCACGTTAAACTGAGGTTGCGCCGCAGCGCAGTCTCCACATTCATTGCAGGTGATGATGCCGGTCAAGAGCTCCAGATCTTTTGTTTGGCGTATGGCGTCAGCCAGGGCCTTACGGCCTACGTACAGGTTGCCATCGGCACCCTTTATCGCGACCTTTTCAAGGGCGTGGAGGATAACGGCTGCTGAATCATAGCCGTTAGGGGCGAAGGGCCCCAGTTCACCAACTTCTACACCGTATTTCTCCTTAAAGTGTACCTTGAACGCCTCCAGCTTCTCGGTTTCTTCGGTAGCGATTGAAGTAGCGTAGTTGCCTTCCGCGGCCTCGCCAGCAGCCTCGATGAAAGCGTCTGACATGGTACCATCGTCGCTGAAAATAATGGTGTCTTCCAGGCCCACCTCTTTCTTCTGCTGGGCAAGGTAGGCTGCCTCAGTGAAGAAGCCACCGAAGTAGATCAGCTCTGGCTCGCCAGCGGCGATCTTGGTGAGCACCGCCCGAAAATCCGTGTCGCCTGGGGTAATTCCCTCGTAGCCGGTGACCGTGCCTCCCATATCTGGCCAGTGCTCATGGACGTAATCGGCCAGGGCCTTGCCATAGGTGGTCGTATCGTGCATGACCGCAATCTTCCTGACGCCCATTACGTCGTAGATGTATTTGACTGCCTCTTCGCCTTGCTTGTTGTCGTTGAAGGCTATCCGGTTGAAGATCGGGCCACAATCGTCAGTGAGCTGGGCCGCCGTCGCAGAGGGCGAAACCATGGGGATGCCTGCTTTCATGTATATGTCCTTACACGGGACACTCGGCATCGTTCACATATGGCCGACAACGGCTAGGATGGTCGGGTCCGCGGCGAACTTGTTGCCTACGGCCGTGCCACCCTCGCCGGTGCACATGTCGTCTTCATAGACGATTTCCACGGGGAAGCCTTTGACGTCGGGAATGTCTTCCAAGATCATATCTACCCCGTATTTGATGTCTTCGCCCAGGACAGCCAGGTCTCCCGAGAGGGCCATGGCTGCGCCGATTCGTACCTTCTCGCCTGACTTGATGGTTACTACCCCCCACTCGTCCTCCACCTCTGGGGCTTTTGGACCGCAGGCTGATAGCAACATCGCCACAGCGACCAGGGCTGCCAGCACAACAGCCCATTTGCTTGTCTTGAACATCTTTTCCTCCTTAATTGCTACTTGTATCATTTTTGCGTACAATATCTCTTACCGGAATTGATACCTTGTCTGATCACCCCCTTTCTTGGCCCTATCCAAGAAGTATCGGTGCTCCCGCTGGACGATCGTCCAGCGGCGGACTTTCACTGTTGCATCACCTATGCCCCAATAGTGCCACTATGGGGGTACAGGTGAGCGATTTGAGAGATTATAGCACAAAATAGGCTGCTTTGTCAAGTATTTTGTGAAATTCCCTTGATTTTTTTCGCTATTTGTGTTAATATATTGTAGGGATATGATCAGAGACTGTCGGACAGTAGAGCGGCTTGCCATAGCCGCTGGGAGGTACCATGCACGAGATCTCACCGCCTGATATTGGGCCCAAGTTGAGAGCGCTGCGTAAGCGAAGGGGGCTTTCGCTCCGGGCGCTGGCCGAGTTGTGTGGACTGTCGCCGAACACCATCAGCTTGGTGGAACGGGGAAAGACATCCCCTAGCGTAGCCACTTTACATCGGCTGGCCACAGCCCTTGGCGTGAGCATGACCTTCTTCTTTGAAGAGGGAAAACGACGGGATGTGGTCTTTGTCCAAGCCGACCGGCGCGCCCGAACCAGAAGCGACAGTGTGATCATGGAAAACCTGGGCTCGGGCCTGCGCGCCCAGGTCATGGAACCGCTGCTGGTGAGCCTGCAACCGGGGGCTGGCAGTGGTGACGAGCCCATCGTCCATCTGGGACACGAGTTCATCTTCTGCCTTGAAGGAAGGATCGAATACGAGATCAGGGGCGAAAGGTATCTGCTGGATGTGGGCGATAGCCTGATCTTTGAGGCTCACTTGCCTCACCGTTGGCGGAACGTTAGCGATAAGCCCTCAGCTATTCTCCTTATCCTGCAAACGCAGGAAGGACGGGAAGAGTCAGTGGAACAGCACTTGCAAACCTGACCCCTAGGCCCGTTCCTCCAGGTGAAGCTATCTCGATTTCTTCCAATGGATCAGGAATAGAATTCCCGCTGCCAGCGGAGGGAAGCCCAAGGTCAGGCACATGAGGATCAGGGTCGAGGTGTTGAAGCTTCCCTGGAGAAAAGCACGTAAGATGAAGCCGAGAGCCACGACGCCTTCTAACACCAATAGCGTCCCCCCGATGCCTGTCCAGCGCCAGGCAACAAGGGTGCTCAGGGTGAATATGCCTCCCGGTACTAGGACGTGCATCAACCAGTTGACTGGCCCGGCTTTCTCAACGTATGCTGAGCCGATCCCAAACCAGAGCCAGAATACGATGGCAATGATCATTAGAATCCGTGCCGTCGAGCGTTGCCATGGACTCCGAACCTTCGTCATATTTGTCTCCCTTCTGACCATCGCCAGTAGGCCAGAAACAGGACCCCAGCCACCAAGAAGGGACCGCCCATGAATAGCATGTTCCAAACCTTGTCGTGCTCAGCGATGACGTACGAGAACGCGCTCAGCGCGATGGCCCCGACTACTAGCAGCGTCCCACCGACCTCTTCCCGGGTCCAGGCGATGAGAACGCCCAGGACCGTGATGATCAGCAGCCCCGCCAGGATCGTCCCCTCCAGTGGCCACGGAGAAGCGGCGATCTCTTCCGCCCAACCTCCCATTGCCCCAACCAGGTGCAGACAGAGGGTATAACGTGGAGGCCCACCGCTTTCAAGGGTGGGCTGGCAGACGCTGAGGGCGATTTTCGAGAACCACGCACCCGCCACACTACTGATAACAAGCAGAGCCATTGCCCCTGCCAGCAAGCTTGTGCCGCGGGCGATTCGGTGCATCCATTTCGGAACATTGTCTTTGGTAGCTTGGCCAGTTGTCATGTCTAATCCCCCTGTCTAATTTCACCCAAAAACCTTTGGCGATTCGTTACTACTCAGTCACCGTCATTCCGAGCGACCGGAAGGAACGGAGCGACTGAAGGGAGTCGAGGAATCTCCGCTTGCAATAGCAAGAGTGGCCTCGGCATGGAGATTCCTCGACTTGCTACGCTCGCTCGGAATGACACATCACGAGGAGCCTGAGTAGTAACGGCGCTTCTATTGAACCACAAAGGGGCTGCCATTGCAAGGGCGAAAGCTGCCAAAAACTGCCAATCGAAGCGCTAGGCCTGGCTCCTTCGCTGGGTTTCCCTCTCCATCTCCTCCAGGGCTCTGGTCACCCCTCGAACGGCCCGGCGGCGGGCGCGGTTGAAAGTGCCCTCGCTGATATAGAGGGCGCCCATCACGTCGCGGTTCAGCTTCCCCAGCACATAGCAATCGTGCAGTATGACATATTGGTACCACTCCGGGGTGGGGGGCGAGGGCTGTGAGCCAGGCGGCTTTAATTTTTCGATGGCCGTTGTCAGCACCTCTTGTAGGGTCTTGCCTCGGTCGAGATGCGTGACGAAGGCGTCTTCTTGGATATCGAGGTGTGACTCGACGATCCGAAGCTGAGCCAATGTGTGCTCACCCAGATAGGGGTAATCGTGTAAATGTCTCAAGGCATCCTCGACCAAGGAGATGGTTTCCCTTTCACTCTGTCCTTCAAGGACCGGTGGCCCGGTCTCCGCCGCCAATGCCTTCCGCATCCTGCTTTGCAGTTCCTGCTCCCGCTGTCTGAACTCTTTCAGCAAGGTGTCGATCTGCTGTACGCTCCGCTCCTGCAGATGGACGGTGTGCACCACGCCGGCGACCGTATCGGCCAAGTCTTCCAACAAGGCAAAGTCATCTTCAGTGTACCTGACCCCAGTGGTCCTCTGGCCCAGGACGATGGCCCCTATCTGCTCGCTGCCAGCCTGCAAGGGAATGATCAGTGCCGTGGAAGTATCGGCGAGCCCCAAGGATTCCATTGGGAATGACAGAACGGTGATTTCATCTGTGGCAAGCGCGTCTAAAGCGATAGGTTGGCCGGGGTCCACCTTCCAATTGGCGATGACAACACAGCTCTTTCCCTTCCGTAGGGCGATAAAGCCCTTGCTTGCCTTCAAGGTTCGGCATAGATTCTGAAGGATGACCTGCAATCGGTCTTGGATGTCCTGATCCGGAGTGGTCGTGTGGGCAAAATCCCGCAGGTTGGCTCTCATCTCACGGTATTGCTGGCGATAGAAGAGCCGGTCCAAATAGGTGCGAGCCCAATCGTAGAGGGAGTGGGAGAAGATAGCCAACATAATGATGAAAATGAAAGCGATAAAGGGGACACCAAAGACCAGATCGGAGATAAAGGCAGCCAGCAGATAAGCGCCAATGACCAGGCCGATGGCTAGAGAAGTGTAGATGAAATCAAGCCCAATGACCCGACCCTCGATCAGGGCGTTGTAGCGGGCCATCCCGTAACCGAGAAGAGCTACCCCCACACCCAGGCTGAGGTTGCTGATCAATGTGGGTGTGTCCAGCCCGAGCCAGGTGGAGAGGGTGGTGACTATCCCGCTAAAGATCGCCAGGGAGGTGGCCCACAAGAGGGTAGCAAATTGACGTTGGATGGGCGGGCTCTTGGCCTGCCTCCAACCCAGGCGAAGGTTGTAGAGGGAAAGGGCAGGGACGGTGACTAGATAGAGGCCAAGGAAGGGGTAAAGGGGGCCCGGACGCTGAGCGCTGTTGTAGATGGGTGGGTTCATTGTCATTCCAGTGAAAACCCAAGGGGTGTAGGCCTCCATTGCCACAAAGTTCAAGGCAAGCAGGTAAAGGAAGATGACCAGAAGATGCTGTTTCTTGGCTGGCTTGCCTGACAGGAGGGAAACGCTGAGGTGGAACCAGAGGGGCGCCGCAATGACCACGCCCCATCCCCACCACCAGGGCAGGGTGCCTTCTCCTGAGGGGCCTTGGATGTAGGTCAGGCTGTTCAAGAAATAGCCGCAGAGGGACCAGAGCGTGGCGCTGGCCAGCCAGGACACTCTGCTGCGCGAGCTGCGAGTGACGATGTAGAAACCCAGCCACAGCGAAACGGTCAGGCATACGAAATTGATAGCCGATGTTGAAGCGAACAGAAGTCCATCCAGCATGCTTACGCCTCCTCGGTGCTTATGCCCGGCCGTGCCGCTCTCACCGGTGCACATGTCGTCCCCACAGACCATATTAAATTCTTGATGGGAGTATACCACGGAGCAGGCTGTTTTTGCAAGTGTTTTGTGAGTTTTTGAGTTAATTGACAGCGAGAACGCCCTGTGGTAAAATGGGTTTGACTGAGAATGAAAATCTTTTTCAATTACCGCTGTTGCACGACTGGTGCGGTACAGGTGGTACAGGAAGGACAGAACCGATGGGTGCCAGTCTGGAGGAGCAGTGTCCTGAGCTTCGCCCTGAGCAAAGTCGAAGGGTTGTCGAAGGGATGGCCCGGGCGCTAAAGCAGGCAGGCTACCGGTTGACCCAGCCCCGTCTGGCCGTCTTAAAGGTATTGCAAAAGAACAATGGATATCTGAGCCCCGCTGAAATCTACGAGCTTGGTTGTGCCTTGTACCCATCCCTTGGTCTGGTCACCGTCTACCGTACGCTGGAGATGTTGGATGAGCTGGGCCTGGTTCGTCGTGTCCATGGTCGGGGGGACTGTCACGGCTACGCCCGTGCCGACAGCGCTAGTGGGCACTACCTGCTGTGCCACCAGTGTGGTCAGATCGCAGAGTTCCCCTGCGAGGGGATGGAAGGGATTATTGAGGCTGTGCAACGGCAGAGTGGTTTCACCGTTGAGGAGCACCTGCTGGAACTGGTGGGCCTTTGCCCGATCTGTCAGGCCGATAGGGAATGAAGTGGGGAGGACTGATGGAAACTCGACTCGAAATCCTGCTGACTGTGCTATCAATCCTCGTGCTGCTGACTTTTTCTCTGGGTGGTTGCGACGGCACGCCTGCGCCCGACACGGATAAAGTCAAAGTGGCGGTCAGTATCGCTCCTCTGGCTGACCTGGCCCAGCAGGTGGGGGGAGAGCACGTGACAGTCACCACCCTGGTGCCACCGGCAGCCAGTCCTCACACCTACGAGCCGACCCCGGCTCAGGTCAAAGAAGTCGCTGAGGCTAACATCCTGGCCCTTGTCGGGCTGGGCTTCGAATTCTGGGCTGAAGATGTTATGGAGAGCGCCGCCAATCCTGATCTGATCGTAGTTTACACCTCGGAAGGCATCGAGGTCATCCATGATGAGCACGAACAGGAAGGGCACGAAGTGGGCAACCCCCACATCTGGCTCAATCCCCAGAATGCCATGGTGCAGGTGAGGCATCTCCGTGACGCCCTGGTCGAGGCCGACCTGACTCACCAGGCTAGCTATGAAGCCAATGCCGAGGTTTACCTGGCTCGTTTGGAGGCCCTGGATAAGGAAATCGCCGCCCAGGTCGCCACCTGGTCGCACCGGGAGTTCATTGCCTTCCATCCGTCCTGGGTCTACTTCGCCCAGCGCTACGAGCTGGTAGAGGCTGCAGTCGTCGAACGAGCGCCGGGCAAAGAGCCCTCGCCAGCCGAATTGGCGGAGATTATTGAAGCGGCACGGCGCATCGGAGCCCGGGCCATCTTCGCTGAGCCCCAGTTTTCGCCCAAGGCGGCCGGGACCATCGCTGCCGAGAGCGGAGCCCAGGTGCTTTTCCTCAACCCGCTGGGTGGGGCCGAGGGGCCGACCAGCTACCTGGAGATGATGCGCTACAACGTTGCGCAGATGGAGAAGGGGTTGAAGTGAATCTAAAGGCCAGAATTGTTCCCGGAGGAGGGTCAATGACTGAAGAAGGATTTGTGACAGAGGATGTTTCCTCTCCTGTTATCGAGCTGGAACACGTCTACGTCGCTTATCACGAGCGGTTGATTCTGGAAGACGTTTCCCTGCAGGTGGAGAGGGGGCAGTTCGTGGGTGTCCTCGGGCCCAATGGCTCTGGCAAGACTACGTTGCTGAGGGCCATCCTGGGGCTGGTGCGGCCCACCCGTGGCCAGGTGCGGGTCTTCGGAGTGCCGCCTTGGGAATTGGACGGAGGACGCAGCCGCATCGGCTACGTGCCGCAGATCGCGGATATTGACTCTCGCTTCCCCATCCATGTGGCCGATGTGGTGATGATGGGCCGCTACGGGCGCATCGGCTTGTTGCGCCGCCCGGGCCTGGCCGACCGGGAGGCAGTGCGCTGGGCCCTGGCTCAGGTAGGGATGGAGGCCCTGGCCGATCGGCAGATTGGGGAACTGTCGGGCGGGCAGCGCCAGCGCGTATTCGTGGCCCGCGCCCTGGCTGCCAAACCCGAATTGCTTCTCCTGGACGAGCCAACCACTGGCTTCGACGTAGCCATGACCGAGGGGTTGTACCAGTTGCTGCACCAACTGCACCGCTCATTGGACCTGACCCTACTCCTGGTCTCCCACGACGTAGGGGTGGTCTCTCAGTTTGTGAGCCAAGTGGCCTGCCTGAGCGGAAGGCTGATGGTTCATGGTCGCCCAGACGAACTGGAAGGGGAGGGGCTGTTGGAGTGTATGTATGGCCCGGAGACGATGTTCTTCGGCCATGGCCATGTACCCCATATCATCGTGGATAAGGAGCACAGACACTGAGCAGATGTATATGGCCTGTATGCAATAGCGGCACTATTGCGGCACAGGTGGTACAATAGTGGTGAGGGAGGAGATAGACTGTGTTCGACATCCTGAGCTATACCTTCATGCAGCGGGCCCTGGCCTCGTCGGTGCTCATCGGGGTGGTGTGTGCCGTCATTGGTGTCTACGTCGTCCTCAGAGGACTGTCTTTCATCGGAGCCGGTATCGCCCATGCCTCCTTCGGCGGAGTGGCTCTGGGCTTTCTGTTAGGGTTCAACCCTGTCATCACGGCCATTGTCTTCTGCCTGGCCACGGCCTGGGGCATTGGCTTTGTTACCCGTCGGGGTGAGGTCAAGGAGGACACAGCCATCGGTGTTTTCTTCGCCTCGACCATGGCTTTGGGCATTCTTTTCATTGGCCTGATGCAGGGCTATAACGTGGACCTCTTCGGCTACCTGTTCGGCAGCGTGCTGGCAGTGACGGCTGCCGACTTGTGGATCAGCGGCGCTTTGGCCCTGACCGTCCTATTGGTGGTGGGCCTCTTCTACAAGGAGCTACTGTTCATCACTTTCGACCCGGAGATGGCCCAAGCGGCCGGCCTGCCCGCGGCTCAGCTTTACTTTCTGCTCCTCAGCCTCATCGCCTTGACCATCGTTCTGTCCATCAAAGTGGTGGGCATTATCCTGGTTTCGGCTCTCATCGTCACTCCGGCTGCAGCCGCCTATCAGTTGACCGACGACTTCCGGCGCATGATGGTGCTTTCTGTCTTTCTAGGGACAGGCTCAGCACTGCTGGGCCTTTTCCTCTCGTATTGGCTGAACATCGCCTCGGGGGCGACCATTGTTCTGACGGCTACCGTCATTTTCTTTCTGACTGCGCTTCTCTCGCCCCGTCGTCGGCGTTGGCGATTGGAAGAGGCCGAATTATTTGAGGAGGGTTGAGGATGGCTCGTATTGTTGCTGTGTGCCGCAGTGAGCAGCGAACGGAGCCCAAGGTAGACATTGGCCGGGGGGAACTGCGTCAGGACCACGGTCTGGTGGGCGACTCCCACGCTGGTCTGAGTCAGCGCCAGGTTAGCCTGCTGGCTCTGGAGAGCATCGACCAGGCCAATCAGGAACATGGGGTCGATGCCGGGCCCGGCAGCTTTGCCGAGAACCTGACCACCCAGAACCTGGACTTGCTGAGCCTGAAGGTAGGCCACCGCCTACGGGTGGGAGAAGCTCTGCTGGAGGTGGTACAGATAGGTAAGCCGCCTGAGGTGTCCCACACCTACCATTTCCATGGTGTCTCCTTGTTGCCCACCGAGGGTGTCTTCTGCCGGGTGGTGGAAGGCGGGTGGGTGTGCCGGGGCGATGAGATCGCCCACTTGAGTGGCGCCGCAGGCGTTGACGAGCGTCTATAGCCCCGGCCAATGATCTGTTCCTTCAGGTCAATCCAAGCAAACCAATATCGCTCCAGGGCGCTCTATCCGTTGACTTTGGCCTCCTTACCACTGCCGGATGTTGTGCGCGTGCCCCAGTTCATGCCGGTAGAACACTTCCAGCACCTCCGCTATCGTGCCTTCGCCTCCCCATGAGAAGGGCACTATTTGCTTCCACTGCTCGGCTGACAGCTTGCTGGCTGCTTCTATCATCTCCTGGCGGACGGTAGCCAATTCGTCCAGGTAGTGCTTCCTTGAATTGGCTATCAGCGATCAGCAATCAGCCTCAGCGGTTAAGCTGAAACTGAAAGCTGACTGCTGACTGCTGTTGGCTCCCCTTCGATGTCAGAAGTTACAGACTGGCAAGCGTGATGGCAAAGTTTGTCTGCAACGTTTTACCGTCCCCTCTCTGGCAGATTGGGACAGGTCGGCTGATAGGGGACATCACTGCCCATGTAATACTGCCACTCCTCGAGCGTCATATTGCGCCCCGTGCGAATACAGGCAAACTCGATCAAGTCGTCAATCCTGGCAAAATAGATGCGTGCGCTCCCATCGCCGCTGGCGGTGACGATGCGCGTGCCATCCGAGCTCCACGCTGCGCGATTGACTCCCCAGGTGTCCTCGCTGCTGAGGGTGAAGAGCTCCTCGCCGGTTTGGGCATCCCACATTTTGGCGCTCCCATCTTCGCTGGCGGTCAGGATGCACGTGTCATTCGAGTTCCAGGCCGCATGATAGACCCAACTGGTATGTCCGCTGAGGGTGAAGAGTTCTTGGCCCGTTTGGGCATCCCATACTTTGGCTGTCTCGTCGTAACTTGCGGTGACGATGAGTGTGCCATCCGAGTTCCATGCAACCTGATTGACTGTGTCAGTGTGCCCGCTGAGAGTGAAGAGCTCTTCGCCCTTTTGGGCATCCCACACTTTGGCTGTTTTGTCGGCGCTGGCGGTGACGATGCGCGTGTCGTCCGGGTTCCAGGCCGCGTGCTCGACCCAACCGGTATGTCCGCTGAGGGTGAGGAGTTCCGTACCTGTGTCTGCGTCCCACACTTTGGCCGTGTGATCCCGGCTGGTGGTGACGATGCGCGTGCCGTCTGCGCTCCAGGCTGCGTGCGTGACCTGATCGGCGTGCCCGAGAGTGAAGAGCTCCTTGCCGGTTTGGGCGTCCCACACTTTGGCGTTCCCATCTCTACTGGCGGTGACGATGCGTGTGCCATCCGGGTTCCAGGCCGCGCGCAGGACATCATCGGTATGCCCGCTGAGGGTGAGAAGCTCCTGACCGGTTTGGGCGTCCCACACCTTGGCTGTGTCATCATCGCTGGCGGTGACGATGCGCATGTCATCCGGGCTCCAAGTTGCCTGATTGACTGCCCAATTATGCCCACTGGAGGTGAAGAGTTCCTGACCCGTTTGGGCATCCCACACTTTGGCGTTCCTATTGTAGTTGGCAGTGACGATGCGCGTGTCATCGGAGCTCCACGCTGCGTGCAGGACCGGTCCAGCGTGCCCTCTGAGGGTGAAGGGGCCCACGCCTGTAGGTATATCCCACACCTTGGCGGTCCAGTCTTTACTAGCGGTGACGATGCGTGTGCCGCCTGGGTTCCAGGCCGTGTGCCAAACAATGTTGGTGTGCCCGCTGAGGGTGAGGAGCTCTTCGCCCGTTTGGGCATCCCATACTTTGACTGTCTCATCTTCGCTGACGGTGACAATGCGCATGCCATCCGGGCTCCACACAGCGTGAGTGACTGCCGAAGCATGCCCTCTCAGGGTGAGAAGCTCCTGGCCGGTTTGGGCATCCCACACTTTGGCGCTCCCATCGTAGCTGGCAGTGACGATGCGCGTGTCATCCGGGCTCCACGCAGCGTGTGTAACCGCAGCGATATGTCCACTGAGGGTGAAGAGTTCCTGGGTCGTTTGCGCATCCCACACTTTGGCGTTCCTGTCCCTGCCAACAGTAACGATGCGCGTGCCATCCGAGCTCCACGCCGCGTGATTGACCCAATCATGGCCACTGAGAGGGAAGAGTTCTTCACCTGTTTGGGCGTCCCACACTTTGGCGCTCCCATCGGAGCTGGTGGCCAGGATGTGCCTGGCAGCTGGGCTCCATGCTATGTGATGGATTGATTCACCGTGGTTGTCGAGAGTGTGGAGCTCGGCGCCGGTTTGGGCATCCCACACTTTCGCACTGAAACCCTCGCCAGCGGTGACGATGCGCGTGCCGTCTGAGCTCCAGGCCACGTGATAGACCCCTTTCATAAAATATACTTCGAGGGTGAAGAGTTCCTGGCCTGTTGCCGCATCCCACATGATGGCACGTCCATCAGTGTCGCCAGTGACGATACGCGTGTCATCCGGGCTCCAGGCCCCCTGCCAGATCCAACTGTCCTGCCCGCTGAGGGTGAAAAGCTCGATGCCCGTTTGGGCATCCCACACTTTGGCCGTCTTGTCCTTACTGGAGGTGACGATACGCGTGCCATCCGAGCTCCAGGCCGCGTGATAGACCCAATCCTTGTGCCGCAAAGTAGCCTGCCAGCGTGAGCGCTCTATGGCGTGATACAATGCGCTACATGCTTGCGCGGTCATCTTGCCGGGCGTGTGTTGATGCATCTGATACACTGCTTCCAGGCCCAGCAAAACTGCCAATTCATGGTCTATGGCGTCTTCAGCATAAGCTGCCAGGGCACGTGATTGGGCAATGCGGCTCTGGTGCTCGGCTTCCAATCGCTGCGCTTCCGCCCATGTGGCCTCCGCCACCGCAATGCTTGCGGCGCTCATTGCGCGGGTCGCCTCAGCCTGAGCAGTACTCTTGGCGCTGATTGCGCGGGTTACCTCAGCCTGGGCGGTGGCCTGGGCTGCTTCGGCCTCTAACCGCTGGTCCTCAGCTATGCTCTGGGCCGTAGCAGCCACACTGACTTCGTAGATTGCTTTGGTCCTCTGACTCCAGGCCAGTAGGGCTAACAGAAGGGCTACCAGCAGGCATCCCACCAGGCCTATCGTCAGTACCACCGTGATGCTTCTCTTCATTTCGACACCTCCTTAGCATTTGCGGCTAGCCTCTCTACCGCAGGCTTGCCCTGGCTGTTGTAGCTGAGGAAGACATCTAGGTACTGGCCATCTCATTGCCTCCTAACATCAGAGCATTGAGAATTCAAGGGAATATCTTGTCTGGATTCAGAATGCGATGGGGGTCAAAGACCGCCCTGATCTTCTCCATGACTTCGATCTGGGCCTGGTTCAAGGCCAGGGGGAGATACTGGCGGCGGGTGGCACCGATCCCATGTTCGCCGGTTATCATCCCGCCCAAGGACAGGGTCAGCTTGTATATCTCCTCGGTCAGGGGGGGGATGATTTCTTTCCATCTCTCATCGGTCAGGTCATCCTTCAGCACGTTGACGTGGACGTTGCCATCGCCGGCATGGCCGAATGAGACGATGCGCACGGCGTAGGGCTCCGCGATCTCCCGGATGCCCTTCAGAAGGGTGGGGATCTCGGCGCGGGGAACCACCACGTCTTCCATGTGATTGATAGGGCTCTCCTTCTTGAGGGCGTCAATGATGGCCCGCCGCGCTTCCCACAGCCGCTCTTGGTCCCGTGGCCCCAAGGCGACCAAAACGTCCAGAGCGCCGTTCTCCAGACAGATGTCGGCCACCTGGTCATAGTCTACGTCTATCGCTTCCCGGTGGTTGCCGTCCAGTTGGATCAGGAGGTGGGCCACGGCCTCGTGGAAGGGGAGGTCCTTGCCCAGGTAGCGCTCGCAGGCCAGGACGCTGTCGCGCTCCATGAACTCGATGGTAGTGGGGACGATGCGTTGGGCGATGATGTCAGAGACCGTGTTGGCCGCCGCCTGAAAGTCGTTGAACGGCACCAGCAGGTCAACCCGTAACTTGGGTAGGGGCACCAGCCGCAGCGTGATCTTGGTCACCACAGCCAGGGTGCCCTCCGAGCCGATCAAGAGTTGGATCAGGTTGTAACCAGTGACGTTTTTGACCAGCTTGCCGCCGCAGGTGATGACCTCACCTGAAGGCAGGACCGCCTCCAGGCCGCAGACGTAATCCTTAGTCACTCCATATTTGACTGCCCGGGGGCCGCCTGCACCCTCGGCGATGTTGCCCCCGATGCTGCAGGAATCCAGGCTGGCCGGGTCGGGGGGATAGAAGAGGCCCTCCGCTTCCACTGCCTGGTGGAGATCACCGGTGATCACGCCGGGCTCGACAGTGACCATCAGGTTCTCCTTGTCAATCTCCAGGATGCGGTTCATCTTCTCCAGGGAGAGGGCGATCCCACCGCAGACGGGCACCGCGCCCCCGCTCAGACCCATCCCCGCCCCGCGGGGGGTGACCGGAATCCGCTCCCGCTGGGCCAACTGGAATATCTGCGAGACCTGCTCGGTCGAGGTGGCCCTGACCACCACCTCAGGGTCAGCCCTGAGCCCTACTACCTCGTCGTGGGAGTAGGGCTCCATGTCATGGGCATCCGTCAGCACGTTGTCCGCACCCACGATCTGGCGTAGCCTCTCCACAATCTCGGAGTTAACTCTGTTGTACATCCTATCCGTCCTATAAGTATCTAGAAGTTTCCTCAATCGGCAAGACGTGTCACTCTGAATGACCAATGGGAACGAAGAAGCCATCCACTACATTATACACCTTGTCGCTCTGAATGAAAAGTGTGTAAGAACGGAAATCGTTTAGCATCCCCTTTATGGTACCTTTGGCAAGTTCTCCTTGTTGCTGGTGTGTGATTATTGAGGAATAAAGCACGCCTACGTGCCGTATCGCGTGAGCTCGTTCGCACGTAGGCGTCTTCATTCCTCGACGATAGACTAACAGAATGATCTTGTTCGGATGCTGCCACGCTCATCAACTCGGTCGTCCCTATCCGGCGGCCATAGATAAAAGGACGGCGTCAATTTTCCACAGGTGCTTGCACCGTCGGGGCGGCACGTGGCCGCCTCTTGCAGGTGCCGGACACCGGTTTCCCAGCAGGATTAGCGCGGCTCCCACTTCGCCGCGTCAAAGGCCATCAGGCGCGACGCGTATGGTTCGTAAGTGACGTCGGCTAGCGACACGTAGTCGTCACGGGTGCCACGGAACCAGTAAGTGCCAAGCGAGATCCAGCGGTTGCCATTGGCTGATTGATCCACACGGCGCAGGGTGGAGCCGTCGCGGTGGGACACCCAGTAGCGTGCGCTCGAGGTCGTACTGTAGCGCTCAGGGATGTAGACAAAGACCTCGTAGCGTCCCGGCGAGAGATCGGGATACCAGCGCGCCCAGTTGTAGTTGTATCGTACCCGATCGTTGTTTCGGGTCCAGGTCAGGCGACCGCCGTGGCCCTCGGCCGCCGTGTGCCAACCGGTCGCCGAGCCGCCTTTGACAAAGCCCTGGTCGGCGTCATCCACGACAACAGCATCGGGCGGTGGAGGAGGTTCATGGTCCGTGCGGTCCCACGTCAGCCACGCCGCTGCCAAACCGCCGTGCTCGTAGTATTCCATCTTGATCGGCGCGTCGCCCGACAGGTAGATCGTGCCATTGTGCGGGCTGAGCGATTGATCGCGCCATTGGTCAATCAGCAGGTGACCGTTCACCCACAGGCGCACACCGTCGTCGGTCGTCGTTATGAAACGGTACGAACCAGGCTCAAAGTGAAAGGTGCGCGTCCAGCGGACAGAGAAATTGTCGGCGGGTATTCCCGCCGCTGGCGAACCATAGCTCCAGTTGAAGCCGAGATTCGCGTCGTCACGCACCATGACGGGCGAACCGCTGAGCCAACGGTTGTTGAAGTACTCGCCACGCCAGCCGTGGGGCGTATCAGGGGCGGGTGCCCACGAGACTTTGGCTACGGCATAGCCCATATTCTCGTAGTATTCCACTGCGACCAGGTGGTGCCCTGCTGTCAGGCTGACGTCAGCGGTGAAAGTCTGAGCCGGATGATCATACCACTGGTCAATGATGAGGCGGTGGTCAACGTAGACGCGGATACCGTCGTCGCTGGTGGCGGTGAAGCGGTAGGTGCCTGCCGACACGTCAATGTAGCGCGTCCAGCGCGCCGAGAAGCGGTCGGCGTTGACGTTGGCGTGCGGCGACCCGCTACCCCAATTCCAGTCGAGGTGAGCCTCGGCGCCCTGCACCACCGGGGCACCGGACAGCGTCATGTTGTTCCAGTACGAAACTTGCCAGAATGGGTCGCTGTGCTGCGCTACGGGCCCCTGTGCATAGGCGATGTCCTGAGCCTTGTCCTGAGCCCCATCGAAGGGCTGTCGAAGGGCCGTGCTCGCCACCAACAACACAAAGACGAAACAGATTGGTAAACGAAGCTTTTGAAACATGGGATACCTCCTAGAACAGAATAGTAGACCTTTGGTCTCTACCCAATAGTACCACACTGCTGTTACAGGGATATAACAGCGGTGTCACAGTCTTGAAATAAGGTGTTACAGTTCTGAAACATCACATCGAGATTTTCTTCTTGGGGCCGATCCTATGGGGCGAATTCTTACCTGGGGTTTCTCAGTTGCCGCTAACCTCAATGCTCAGACTGGACCCACCCTCGACTGAAATGGTATGAGTACCTGAAGGGACATCATCAGGTACAGTCAGGTCGGTCTCGCAATAATTGACGTAGCAGAGTATCGAACTCACCGGTGTATCATCAAAATAGAGCTGGAAAGTCCTCGCCGACTCATCCCATCTTGTGCCACACTCATTGTTCCAGTACAGATACCCGCCCATAGCGTTGATTTCGACCTTGTCTCCAGGCGTTACCTGAGCAGGTTGGATGTCTATCAGTTCAGGCCATACGATTTCTGCATCCTCTGTTGGGAATGCTCTTGAGGATGTGCAATCCAGCCCTTCCGGTGTCAGTGTGGGCGGTATTGGTGTAGCTGTCAGAACAAGCGGCGTTGCTGTAGGTGGCACAGGCGGAGATGCTGGCATTAACTGTGGCCCTAATACTGTACCAAGAGCGTTTAACACGTCTGAATTGTCACCCGAAATCACGATCAACCGACCTTTCTTGTAGAGGTGAGGAGTTTCTATCCAATCGCTATGCACCTCGACGGTCACTCCACCTTCCTCGCGCGTGATCGTCATACTGTACTTATCGCCTGAGACACCGACCGATGCAGTTTCGGCAGCACCAGTGTCTGTAAACTCGTAGACAAAGATCGGGGCGCCGTCAACCAGTACCTGCCTGCCCTTTATCACGAATCCATGGTCTACCAACTGTTCGGTGAGCTCGACGGTCAAGCCAGCAGCGCGCAAGTCCTCTATCAGATTCGTCAAGTCATAGCCTGCAACTCTCACGGTAAAGACCAGGGCCCGCCCGTCGTGCGTTTCCAACCAAAGCCGGTTGCCGTGTCCACGGCAGTGGGTCACGTCCTTCAGAACGTCCAGGTAGCGTTGCTCCTGCTCCATGACGCCTGTCGGGTCAAGGCAGGCCATCTCTGTGACGGCGATCGTCTCGAGGGTGAGGGAAGAGCCATCGAAGGTATAGGCGGCGCCGTAGGTGTTACAGCCTGCCGAACCTTTCACCGTGCCGTCCTCAAACGTGGCTGTGATCTCAGTCTCCGCCAACAGATCTGTGGGCATCAGCAGGGGCGTAGCACTTTCCTCGACCCTCTTCTCCTCGATAAAGGCAATCAAAATCCAGGCGGTCTCAAGACCAGCATTGGCGTCTTCCGGTAGCGGTTCGAAGACCAGCACCTCACCTCGCGCGGTCAAGATCTCAAGCTGTCCCTTCGGCTGGCTCAGGGCGGGCTCCTTGTTGAGGCGGTAGTCGGTCGCCCAGCCAAGGATGGTCGTGTATTCCCCCTCCTGTTCCATCAGCGCTTCTGACCCGGTGCAGATATCCCCCATCATGGCGAACGAGGGGAACTTGATGTCCTCGCCACTAGCCTCGTAGGTGGCAACGTAGTCTCTGCACCCTGCATGACCGCTGACCTGGTACTCATTGTGAAAGGCCAGGGAGATGGTTGATCCTTCGATGAGGTTGCGGCCGTTCATCAGGGCGAGCTGCCACGCAGTGCCCACGAGGTCGTCGGGGTTCATCACGAATTCCCTCTTCCGAGCGAAAACGAGGGTCGTCTCGCCAGCAGCATTCCTGATCTCCAGGCGGTCGTCGGTCACCTGGTAGGCGGCGGCATCGCGGAGAGCTTGCACGTAGGCTGCCTCCTGCTGCATGATGCCCTCTGGCGTGTGACAGTCCTGCAAGGTAATCGCGATCTGGGCGATCGTCAGGATGCCTCCGTCCGCTGCCGTGTACCTGCCGCTATCGCGTCCGCCGCCGTAGGCATTGCAGCCTGCGAACCCCTCGAGAAACCTATCAGTAAAGTTCAAGGTGATGTTCGTGCCTTCGAGGAGACTGCTGCCATTCAGCGAGGTGAGCACCCACTCGGTATCCTCGAGGACGGGGTCTATCGAGGGGGGCTTCTGCCTGGCGAATGTAAGGATCGTCTCGCCCGAGGCATCTTTGATCTCCAAGTGGTCGTCCGTCACCCGGTAAGCGGCGGCGTTCGTCAGGGCCTCAAAGTAGGTCATCTCCTGCTGTATGATGCTTTCCGGCACGTCACAGTTAAAGTCCGTCCTATCGATGCGCCGTGCGGAGATGCTAAAGTCATTGCCGGTGATGGTATAGCGGGCACCGTAGGAGTTGCAGCCAGCATTCCCCTGGAGGTAGTCCTCGGCGGGAAAGGTGAGTGTAATGGTGACACCTTCGACGGGGCTGCGTCCGTGTAACGAGATGAGCATCCACTCAGCATCGTCGAGGTTGGCGGTGCTGGCCTTTGGCTCAGTATCACTGTGTACACCTGGCGGTTCGACTATTTTGCTGGAACCACTGCACGCCGCGAATACAACCGCCAGCACCAGCGTGATGAGTGGGCGGATACAATTCATCCTCACAATCGTTTGTTTGCCGTGTAGCATGTCTCCTCCTCCAGCCGTGAGTCAGGCGGAATCCGTCACACTGACACACTATAAGACGCTAGATGCTTGTATAAGGTCCCCGAAGGCATCATCCGGCGAGGGCGTTTGCTCCATCACAAGCTGTATACCATGCTGTCTGCAGTACGTCCTGATTTCATCAATCATTTCATGCGGTGGCAGGCCCGTATTCGGCACCCTCTGTGCTGACCAGAATACCTGCTCGCCACTTGGCAGTTGATCCAATTGGCCTTCCAAAGCTTCAAGTCCCCGAACGCGTACCTCTGGTGACGCGATTTCATCGTAGGTCTTGATGCGATTGGTCCCGATGACCAGGGCAAAGTACCACTCTCCCTGCACTTGCCAACTGTACAGTTCATACCCTTTCATGGACTGATTAGGAACCGTTTCAGAAGGTCGAAAATGGATCGCTCCCTGGGAAGTGCCAAGCCAAATGGAGCCGTCGGGCGCGAAGGCCATGGCGTTGATCGTACCGGGGTCATGTTCCAAGCGGACGGTTTGCCAAGCACTCTCATCGAAATAAGCAATACCTTTGCCTGTGATGGCCCACAAAGCGCCGTCGGGCGCTACGGTCAAGGCGTTGATGCTGTCAAGGGAAAGGCCCCCAGCGGTGGGGTAGAACGTCCAAGATCGGTCATTTGTCCAGGATCCAGAGCCTGTCCCGAGCATAGCCAAGGGATCAACACAGGCCAGCCCGCGTTCTGGGGCAACACCCCACACCAGGCCGTCAGAGGTCACAGCGCCAACCATGAATGCGCCCGGGAACGAATCAGCGATCTTGTAGATCGTCCAGCCCTCGCCGCCTGCCCTGAGCCCAGTCGAAGGGTCAAACCGGGCGACATACCCTGAGCCTTGTCGTCCCTCCCAGCCATTCATCCAGATTGCACCGTCTGGAGCAACCTCTAGGGAGTTGATCAATTTATCGTAGACTGTCCATGACTGGCCGTCAAAGCGGCCCAGGCTGAAGCCGTTCGCGACCCAGGTAGCATCATCTGGCGTGAAGGCGATGTCAAGGACGTTGCCAACAGGCAGATCCTCCCCACATCGAGCCACGGTTTCCCAGGCAGTGCCGTCATAGCGTCGGACTTCACATCCCACACCGGCCCACAGTGAGCCGTCAGGAGCAACAGCCACTGCCCCCACTTCAGCATCATCCAGCAAGTACTGCCAGCCTTGGCCGTCAAACCGACTCAGACCGCCGCCAGGGGTCGAGACAGAGTGATCGCCAAATGCAAACCAGGCCGCACCATCGGGTGTGACGGCGACGGATGTCACCCTGTCGGAAGTCGGGCCATCTTTCAACAAGCGCCACTCACCTTCCTGGCAGATCCCCAGCCCCAGGTTCGTGCTTGCGGCGACTACTTGTTGTGCAACAGTGCCGCTTCCCCATGGGCCCAGCGCAACAGCCCCGATGGACAGCAGCCCATGCTCGCTGGTGACGTCGGTCCACGTGTCGCCATCGCGGTAGGCCAGATTGCCTCCAGGATAATGCGTGCCGCCAACCGTTACAACCCAGGGCGTGCCATCGGCTGCAAGGGCGATGTCGGCGACTATACCGCCAGTAATTCCGTCAACTGCGTGCCAGTTCTTGCCATCGAAACGATACACGCCCTGCCAGAGAAAATAGGTCCACACGGCGCCCTCCGGTCCTATAGCAACGACCTGGGCCTGCGAACCCGGAAGGCCGTGTTCCTCTGTGTAAGTTATCCAGGCGTCCTGAGAAGGCGTGTAGCGACCGACGCCTCCGGCAGTTGCCGCCCACACCTCCCCACTGGCAGCTACCGCCAAGTCCCGTGTTGGAACAGGGGAAGGATAGTTTTTCCATGACCTTCCGTCGAAGCGGCTGACACCTATTTC
>Ga0180437_10003440_pt1 | contig 23564 bp, 18 predicted proteins | sample SS_ome_4_FD_132410 | JGI IMG/M metagenome (GOLD analysis project Ga0180437, IMG submission 132410) | Hypersaline lake sediment archaeal communities from the Salton Sea, California, USA - SS_3_D_1 metaG | ecosystem: Environmental > Aquatic > Non-marine Saline and Alkaline > Hypersaline >...
CAGGTTGCCTTGCGATAGTCCTCTACCTGGACGACGGCGTCCGAGGGGTCTACCACGCGGAAGTAGGCGACCGCGTTGACTTTCAGCGTCACGTTGTCCTTGGTGATGGCCTCCTGGGTAGGGATGTCCAGAGTCACAACCCTTAGGTCAACCTTCACCATGCGGTCCACAATGGGGATGATGAAGAATAATCCCGGCCCCTTAGCCCCCACCAAACGGCCGAGCCGGAATATCACGCCCCGCTCATACTCCTGCACGATCTTGATGGCTGAGCTCAGCAGCGCTACCAGGATACCACCGACCACGAGGGCGCTGAAGCCCAGACCGGTCAAGAGATCCAGCAATTGTCCCATAGCTCTTTCCCCCTTCTTGTATTCATTCTGCAAACAATTGTCTACTTTGGAGCCGATTCTCCAACGGCTCTTCTCACCCGCAAGCTGTAGCCGTCAACTCCCGTGATCTCCACTTGTTCACCTTCATCCACACTTCCTCCGGTGGTCACAGCCTGCCACAACTCGCCCTTGAGGAATACCATACCTGTGGGGTCCAGATCCGAGCGGGCCACCGCCAATTGGCCAACCAGCGCCTCCAGTCCAGTCGTTGGCTGGCGCTGGTGTACTCCGAATACCTTGGCGATCACGAAGGCGAAGAAGACGCCGATGGTCAGTCCTGCCGTCGCAACCAGAGTCAAGGAGACCCGCGCGAAGGGTGAGCTGAAGAGGATCATCGAGCCCAAGATGAAAGACAGCACGCCGAGGGTGGTAAGGATTCCGTGCGTGGGAGCTTTCACATCGGCAATAAGCAGTATGAACGCCAAAGCAATGAAAACCATGCCGGTCCAGTTGACGGACAGTACGCCCAACGCGAAGAGGGCTAGTACGAGGCAGATGGCACCCAGGACCCCCGCAAGGTACCCTCCAGGTTGCGACAACTCAAGGATGATAGCATTCAGGCCAATGGTCATGAGCAGGAAGGCGATGTTGGGGTCGGTGATGGTGTGGAGGAGGCCCTCAATCGTGTTCATGGGTAGATGATTGATGCTTGCCCCCAGTGTCTCAAGAGTGACGGTTTGATCTCTGACCGTTACTTCCTGGCCATCCAGATCCTCCACCAGGGTGGGCAGGTCCTTGGCTATGAGGTCCACCACTCCCAGTTCCAGCGCCTCCTCTTCCGTGATAGATGAACTGTCGCGCACCGCCTGCTCTGCCCAGGTGACGGCCTCCTCGCCCCGAGGCTGAGCCAGGCCCTTGATGAGGGCCACTGAATCGTTCACCGCTTTGGCCTCTACCGACTCGGACATGTCTTGCCCGGACATGTCCACTGGATGTGCGGCTCCTATGCGGGTGCTGGGAGCCATGGCCGCCATGTGCGCGGCAAGGGTGAGGAAGGTCCCAGCGGAGGCGGCTTTCGCTCCCTGTGGGTGGACGTAGACCACGATGGGCACGGTGGCCGCCTTCATGCTCTGGACGATACTCTCCGTCACCTGGACTGAGCCACCAGGCGTGTCCAGCTGTATGATCAGACAGGACGCACCATCGGCTTGTGCAGTCTCTATGCCGCGTTCTACATAGCTGGCCACAACGGGGGTGATGGCACCCTCGACGGTGAGAACGTCCACCTGGGAGGTATCCTGCGCGTGCGCCGCTGGTGCAAGAGTGAGCGCCAGCACGAAAACGAGGCCGAGGTAGCAGGCCCAGGCTTTCATCTCATGGCTGTCCATGGCACTACCTCAAAGAGCGGTCGCGTGGAGGGAAAGGACTATCGGAGGCCGCTGCCTCTATGGGTATTATACTTGAGCCGGGCGACAAGTTCAAGACGAGAGTGACAACCGACGTATGATATCCCGCGCACCGATTGGTGGCGAGGACACGGTTATGGCCAGGAAGGTGTGGGACTAGTCAGAGGGTCTATGTTGAGGAAGAATGATGCTGAACTTGGTGCCTAGTCCCACTACGCTCTCTGCCTTGATCTGCCCACCGTGGGCGTGGATGATCTCACGGACAATGGCCAGACCTAGCCCGGCGCCCTTGCGAGTCTTACCTCGCGACTTGTCGCCGCGGTAGAAGCGCTCGAAGATACGCGAGAGATCTTCAGGAGGGATGCCTTCGCCTGTGTCAGAGACTGCGATCTCAGCGAAGAACGGTGGCGGTTCTCCCCGACTTCCTGCTTCCTCGGGGAGAGATCGGGCGGCCAGGGTGATGCGCCCCCCAGACGGAGTGTGGCTGAGGGAGTTGTCGAGCAAGTTGTGCAGCACCTGGGCCAAGCGGTCTCGATCACCGATGACTTCCACGTCACCTTCTGGTTGAACTTCCAGTTGCACGTGGGCCTGCTGCGCGCGCAGAGCCATCTTCTCGGCGCAGTCCCGTAGGAGAGGGGATAGTTCCACGGGCTCTCTGGCCATCACTACTTGACCGGCCTCAATGCGAGCTAGGTCGAGCAAACCATCCACCAGGCGCGCCATACGATCAGCCTCCTCGTGGATGACTTGAGCTGCCCGGTGGCGCGATTCCTCCTCGGCGGCTGTGCCGTCCAGGATGGCCTGTGAGAATCCCTGGATAGAGGTTAGAGGTGTCTTGAGGTCGTGGGAAACGTTGGCCACGAAGTCACGTTGTGCTTCTCTCGACGCTTTGACTTCGAGGGCCATCGCGTTGAAACTGGTGGCCAAGCGGCGGATCTCGTCAGGAGACGTGATTTCCAGTTGCTGCTCGTAGTCACCTCCCGCGATCTCCTCGATGGCCGCGGTGACGCGCTGCAGCGGGCGGGCGATGGAGCGGGCGATGAGGTAGGCGACGCCGATCGATACGAGAAGGGCCGCCACGCCTGTGAGGGCGAAGCCCAGCGACAGATCTGCGATGAGGGTGGTGAACGCTTGTCGGGGCTGGGCCACTAAGACCACGTACCATGCTCGGGGGTCGCGACTGGGTTGCTCACGCAGAGGCCGCAGATTCGTGGGCAAGGCGACGTAGTAGAACAGGCCATCGCGGCTCACAAAGCGGCCCTGCGCATAGAGCCTGTCAGCCTGTGGGCCCTCTTGCGGGATGGACAGGCTGATCTCCCGTCCCGTCCAGCGGTCTTGTGAGTCTGCCAATACTCCACCGTCTCTGCTGACGATTAGGATTCGTGAGCCGTCAGCGATGGTTTGTCTTCGCAGGGTAGTGATTATCTCTTCTGGTGACTTGCCCTGGCCGCGGAGGCTGAACACGCGCAGTGCGGTGGGCAGCCCTTTCTCGGCCAATCTGAGATACGTGAGGCGACTCACTTGTGGCAGCAGAAGGAGGGTGAGGACGATACCGGTGACGGACAGGCAGGCGACAACGATGATGATGTAGGACCAGGTCAACCTGGAACGTAGTGTAGAGAGCATCAGATTCTAGACCACCAGTTTGTATCCCACACCGCGCACCGTCTCTATCTCCAGTTCGCTGCCAGCCAACTTCTTGCGCAGGTGGGAGACGTGGACGTCCACGGTCCGAGTCTCACCGTAGTAGTCGTATCCCCAGGCCAGCTCTAGCAGCTGCTCGCGGGTGAGGACCTGGCCCCGGTGCTGAGCCAGGGTGTGGAGCAGGTCAAACTCCTGGGTGCGTAGCTGGAGCGGCTGGGTGCCCAGGATGGCCTCACGACTGCCTGGGTCTATGGTCAACTCGCCGATTCGGAGCACAGTACCAGGCTGTCCGCTGCGCTCGTAGCGTCGTAGGATGGCCTTCACTCGCGCCACCAGCTCCCGAGGATTGAAGGGCTTGGTGAGGTAATCATCAGCCCCCAACTCCAATCCCACAATCTTGTCCACGTCATCGCTACGCGCGGTAAGCATAATGATGGGCACGTCAGAGCCATCTCTGGTTCGGCGGCACACCTCCCAGCCGTCGATCTCCGGTAGCATCAGGTCGAGCACCACCAGGGCGGGCTTCAAGTCACGGATCTTGGCCAGCGCCTCGTGGCCGTCGAGCGCTTGTTCTACCGTGAAGCCGTCCTGCTCCAGGTACATCCTGGCCAGGTCGATGATATGCTGCTCGTCGTCGACTACCAGAATTGTCTGTTTTGCCATCTTTGATTCACCTCAGACACCAGATCTGGAGGTTCTGCCTTTCGGCCACCTCTGCGTGACATCGTGACCCACGATTGCGCAGTCGTGCCGCGATTATACCCTGCCCCTGATGAGAGGACAATGGATGGTGGCAGTTGTGGTGGCTCAAGGAGACCTGCAGACTATGATGGGCGAGCAGCGTGGGGGCGTCGCCTGCTCCCATACCGCGTCAAACCGATCCATCAAGCGAACCCCCATGAGGTGTGGGCTGCATCTGTTGCGGCGGCCGCAGGTGGGGTGGTATGATGTTGTTCGACGCTGGAGTTCGCCTTGTAAGAGGAGGCATGATGCGGGTAGCAAGGGTAGTCGTGTGGTGTGCGTTCATGTGCGTCGTCGTCATGTCCTGCAGCACTTCCAGCCCTCTGGGGGCTACGCTGGCCTATTCAGTGAGTGGGTGCGCGGAGGAGTCCGACCTGACTCGGGCAACCGACCTTGGAGAGGTACGGATTGTGAGCCGGGGAGGCGCAATTCATGTCGAGCAGAGGCTTAATTATGTGTGCTGCGCGGACATTGTGGTGACGCTGGAGCAGGACGAGTACACAATCAGGGTCGTGGAGAAAAACGAAGGAGAGGTTTGCAGGTGTATCTGTGAATACGATATCGAGGCCGAGATCTCTGGCCTGGATCCAGGGGTGTACGAGGTGGAGGTTTGGGGCGTGGAATACCAGGATGTATATACTCCAGAGTTGTTGGGGCACGCGACGATAAGACTGTGAAGGGGGTGTAGCGGTGACTCTTGCCGAGACCGCAGATGTAACCATTACCATTGTGGTGGACAACTACTCCTATTCTCTAATGGAGTCGAGCCCTGGAGTAGAGAGATATGGTGTGCTCGCGAAGCCGTTGCTTGCGGAACACGGCCTTGCTGTGCACATTCGCCTGGGTGAAGCGGGACGGGAAATCCTGCTGGACGCTGGAAAAACAAAGGTGTCACTGGTCCATAACCTCTCTCGCCTGGGAATAGACCCCGGTGCAGTCGATCAGGTAGTGATCAGCCACGGCCACTCAGATCATACAGGAGCCTTGCTGGAATTCCTGGAGTTGGTGGGCAGGCCGATTCCTGTCGTAGTTCACCCCGATGCGTTTCTGGAGCGTTGGTTCGAGCGGCCCGACGGCACCCGGCAAGGTCCGTGGCAGCAGGACCGCGAGGCATGGGAGGCCGCCGGCGCCGATGTGGTGACCCTTGACGGGCCCTACGAATTGGCACCCGGCTGTCTGGCCACAGGGCCTGTTCCTCGACGGACGGCCTTTGAGAAGGTGATGTCTTCCGCACTGTGTCGCAAGGGTGAGGAGTTGGTGAATGACCCCATACACGATGACCAGTCAATAGTGATCAATGTAAGGGGAAAGGGACTGGTGGTCGTGGCCGGCTGTGCGCATTCGGGGATTGTCAATACTGTGCTGTACGCGCAGGAGATCAGCAATGTGGAACGAGTGTGGGCCGTGTTGGGTGGGTTCCATCTGGGCGGGGCTGAGCCAGAAGCCCTGGAGAGCACGATTGAGATGCTGAGAAGCTTTGGTCCGCAGTTGATCATGCCCTGCCACTGCACAGGGTTCGACGCGACGCGGCGCTTCGCAGAGGAGATGGCTGATCAGTTTGTGCTTGCCGCAGTGGGCACAACCTTAAAGATCTGATTTGGATAGCAGAAGGGCTTGACACGCTGTAGGTCTTGCTGTATACTGGCGGGAAAGTGAGAGTGGTTATTCGGCGATGAATACTACGAGCAAGTGCATCCTTATTCTGTCCAGGCTGCTCCTGGCCGCGATTGTCGGGGAGGAGCAGTAAGCCGCTGGGCAGGTAGGTTCATCGCAAGATGAAATTGCCAACTAGAGCCGCCCAGCGAGGCGGCTCTAGTGCTATATGCAGACGACGAGGAGTCGCGGGTAAACCGCAGAAACAACCCAAAGTGACCGCAGGCATGCAGCTTAGAGAGCAGATCGCCATGTTCGAGCGCCAGACCTTTGCCAGCAGCCGCCAGCTGCTAGGTCTAGTTATTATCATTATTGTTATCCTGCTAGGCAGGACAGGCTGAGGGTTGGGGCGGCACGGATGAGTCTAGGCTAACAGCAACACGAGGATAGAAGAGCAAGAGCCGCCCAATCGGGCGGCTTTTTCGTTATGTGTGCGCAGATATGGGAAGAGAACGTATCAAGGAGGAGCAATGAGACTGACGGGAGCACAGGTCGTATGGGAGATGCTGGCGCGGGAGGGAGTGGATGTGGTGTTCGGTCTCCCCGGAGGTGCAATGTTGGACACTTACCATTGCCTGCGGGAGTACGATATCCATCACGTTCTCGTCCGCCACGAGCAGGGCGCTGCCCACGCCGCTGATGGATACGCGCGGGCTTCTGGGCGGGTCGGGGTAGCCATCGCAACCTCCGGGCCGGGAGCCACCAACCTGGTGACTGGTATCGCCACGGCGATGCTGGATTCTTCCCCGATCGTCTGTATCACCGGCCAGGTGGGGACATCGCTGATCGGAACCGATGCATTCCAGGAAGCAGACATGACTGGTATCACCCTCCCCATCACCAAGCACAACTACTTGGTGACCGATGTGGATGAGCTGGCTAGCATAATGCACGAGGCCTTTTACGTGGCCCGCAGTGGGCGACCAGGGCCCGTTCTGATAGACCTGCCCAAAGATGTGCAGCAGGCAAAGACGAGCTGTGTGGAACCTCTGGCGGAAATGCGGCTGCCGGGGTATCAGCCAGCAGAGGACGTGGACGTCGAGCTATTGCAGCGGGCTGCGGATCTGCTGAACAGTGCAGAGCGCCCGGTTATTCTGGCCGGGCATGGCATCCTTATGTCGGGCACCGCACAAGTGCTGAAGCAATTGGCGGAGAAGACGGGGGCCGTGGTTGCTTGGACCTTGTTGGGTAAGGGGGCGTTTCCCAACTCTCACCCACTATCCGTAGGATTGATGGGTATGCACGGAGAGGCGTTCGCCAATCAGGCCATCCAAGAGGCCGATCTACTTCTGGCCTTGGGGATGAGGTTCGATGACCGGGCTACTGGGACCCTGGAGAGCTATGCTCCGAAAGCACGAAAGATCCATATTGATGCGGATGCTGCTGAGCTGAACAAGATAGTGACCACAGACGTGGCTATCCTGGGGGATTTGAGCAACGTACTGGACAAGCTTCTTGATACAGTCGAGCCCAACGGTCACTCGCAATGGTTGAGTCTGGTTGATTCGTGGCGCAAACAAAGCAGGACCAGAGACATCCTGAGCAAGCCACACAACGGTCGTCTCGTGGGTCCTTTCGTGATCGATTCGTTGCGCAAGGAGACTCAAGGAGATGCCATCGTGGTCGCAGACGTGGGTCAGCACCAGATGTGGGCTGCTCTCTACTACGGGCAGGATCGACCAGATCCATTGATCACCTCGGGGGGACTGGGCACGATGGGCTTCGCACTCCCGGCAGCCATCGGAGTCCAGATGGCACTGCCGGACAGGGAGGTGTGGGCAGTTGCCGGCGATGGTGGCTTTCAGATGACAATCCAGGAACTGGCCACGTTGGTTCAGGAAGATCTGCCAGTGAAAATCGCTCTGATGAACAACAGCTACCTAGGCATGGTCCGACAGTGGCAAGAGATGTTCTACGAGAAGCGGTACGAAGCGACCTATCTTGCTAACCCGGACTTCATCCGTCTGGTAGAAGCCTATGGTATCTCAGCGAGGCGCGTTGCCGATCCCAAGGATGCTGCGGCTGCCATAGCTGAGGCCCGAAGGCATGGGGGGCCTGCCTTCATCGAGTTTGAGGTCGCCGGAGAAGGGGAGGATGGCAACGTGTACCCGATTGTTCCCCCAGGCGCTGCGCTGCATGAGATGGTGACTCGGCCAGAGCCTTGCGTCGAACTGGCAGGAACGCGGGAGGGAAACAGATGAGCCGCACCTTGATCGTACTGGTAGAGGACAAGCCCGGGGTTCTGGCTCGAGTGGCTGGGCTTCTTCGAAGGCGAGCGTTCAATATCGAGAGCCTCACGGTGGGGAGGACGCAGGAGGCAGGTATCTCGCGGATGACTATCGTGGTGGATAGTGATCGAACGGAGGCACAAAAGGTCGCCCAGAATCTGCTCAAGTTGGTCAACGTGATCGAAGTTGAAGATGTCACGGAGAGCCCCCTTGTGGCGCGGAACCTGGCCCTCGTCAAGGTGCAGATCAATGGTGGCTCGCGAGCGGAAGTGATGCAAATAGTGGGCATATTCCGGGCGCGGGTCGTCGACGTGGGCCTGGATACGCTGATGATCGAAGCGACTGGAACGGAAGAGAAAGTGGAAGGGCTGTTGCAACTGCTACAGGCCTTCGGCATCGTGGAGATGGTGCGGGGGGGACGGGTAGCAATGGTGCGCGGAGCCGAGCCACAGTGAAGAACGCGGAGGAATTCGATGGCGAGTATTGACTTTGGCGGCACGGTGGAAGAAGTGGTGACTCGAGATGAGTTTCCGGTGGAGAAAGCCCGTGAGGTTCTCAAGGATGAGGTTGTGGCTGTCCTGGGCTACGGTGTACAGGGACCAGCGCAGGCCCTCGATATGAGGGACAACGGCGTCAACGTCATCGTGGGTGGTTCGCCGGAACGAGAGCGGTCCTGGGAAAAAGCCTTGAGCGACGGATGGCAGCCGGGCAAGACGCTGTATTCCTTCGAGGAGGCCGCAGAACGGGGCACCATTGTCCAGCTCCTCGTTTCCGATGCAGCCCAGGTGGCGCTGTGGCCCAAAATCAAATCTCAGCTGAAGGAGGGAGACGCCCTCTACTTCTCGCACGGCTTCTCGGTCGTGTACGCAGACCAGACAGGCGTAGAGCCTCCCGATTATGTGGACGTGGTGATGGTGGCCCCCAAGGGTTCTGGAACCACTGTCAGGGCCAATTTCCTGGCCGGTACTGGCATTAACAGCAGCTACGCCGTGCACCAGGACTTCACCGGCCAGGCCGTGGAACGAGCTCTGGCCCTGGGCATAGCCATCGGATCGGGATATCTCTTCCCCACCACGTTCGAGAAGGAGGTGCATAGCGACCTCACTGGGGAGAGGGGTGTGTTGATGGGCGCGCTGGCTGGGATCATGGAGGCGCAGTACGACGTACTCCGGCGGAACGGTCACAGCCCCAGCGAGGCCTTCAATGAGACGGTGGAGGAGCTGACCCAGAGCCTGATCAGATTGGTTGGTGAGAACGGAATGGATTGGATGTATGCCAACACCAGCGCCACTGCTCAGCGAGGCGCCCTCGACTGGAGACACAAGTTTGCGGATGCTGTATCTCCGGTCTTCGAGGAGTTGTATGAGAACGTCGTCTCAGGCGAGGAGACGCGGATCGTCCTGGAAGCGAATAGTTCTGCCGACTACAGAGAGCGACTGGAAGAAGAGTTGCGTCAGATGCGGGAGTCGGAGATGTGGCAGGCGGGCGCCAGAGTTCGCGCTCTGCGGCCGTAGATGGGCACGATAGGGGATACCGAGGAAGAAACCATCCATGATGGACGAAAGTGACATTCGTACAAGGGATACCGTGGTGGTCTTCGACACGACTCTGCGCGACGGGGAGCAGTCGCCCGGAGCCGCTCTGGGCATCGATGAGAAGGTCGAGGTCGCCCGTGTTTTGGAACAGATGGGCGTGGACGTCATCGAAGCGGGGTTCCCCATCTCCTCGCCCGGCGACTTCAGGGCTGTACAGCGTATTTCGCAAGAGGTACGCACGTGCACGATCTGCGGCCTAACGCGAGCCAACCGAGAGGATATTGCTTCAGCAGCTGAGGCCCTGGAGAAAGCCGCTCGACCTCGTATACATACGGGCCTTGGTGTGTCCGACGTGCACATCCAGCGCAAGCTGCGCACCACGAGGGAGGAGGCTCTGCAATGGGGGGTGGATGCGGTCAGATATGCCAAGAGCTTCGTTGAGGACGTGCAGTACTATACTGAGGATGCGGGCCGCGCCGATCCGGCCTACCTCTACCAGGTGTTGGAGGCGGTGATCAACGCTGGAGCAACAGTGGTCAATATCCCGGATACCACTGGCTACACCACCCCTGAGGAGTTCGGCTCTGTGATAAGGGGTATCATGGAGAATGTGCCCAACGTCGATCGGGCTGTTGTCTCCGTGCACTGCCACAATGACCTGGGTATGGCTACGGCCAACACCCTGGCCGGTGTTCTGAACGGGGCGCGGCAGGTCGAGGTCACCGTGAACGGCATTGGCGAGAGAGCGGGGAATTCCTCTCTGGAAGAAGTGGTAATGGCGCTGAGGACTCGTCGTGACTTCTTCAGCCTGGACACACAGATCGATGCACACCGCCTATATCCGATCAGTCGGCTGGTCAGCGAGTTGATGGGCATCACCGTACAGCCCAACAAGGCCATCGTGGGCGCTAACGCTTTCGCACACTCGTCGGGCATACACCAGGATGGTGTTCTGAAGGAGCGCACCACCTACGAGATCATCAACCCTCGCGACGTCGGCGCACCGGAGTCGGCCATTGTGCTATCGGCGCGATCGGGACGGCACGGACTTCGACACCGGTTAGAGGAGCTGGGCTACTCGCTGGACGAAGAACAGTTCGAGAAGGTGTACCAGCGCTTTCTGGAGGTGGCCGACAAGAAGAAAGCCGTGGACACACGAGACCTGGAGGCTGTCGTTGCCGATGAGGCGCGGGTGTTCTTCGAAGAGACGTACCGCCTGGAACACGTGCAGGTAAGCTGCGGAAATCGCAGCATACCGACGGCCACCGTCAGTATCCGCGGTCCGGACGGACAGGTCGTGTGCGATGCCGATCACGGCACTGGACCGGTTGACGCCGTCTACCGTGCCATAAACCGGGTCGTAGGTGAGCGGAATGAGCTTACCGAGTTTTCCGTGCAGGCCGCCACTGAGGGTATCGATGCTGTGGGCCGGGTGACCATCCGCATACAGGCCGAAGAACCGGTCAATGGAACGGAAAACACCGTCTACAGCGGTCATGGGGCGGATACGGACATCGTGGTGGCTTGCGCCAAAGCGTACCTTTTTGCGCTCAACAGGCTGATCGCAGCTCGTCGAGAGACGGAGAAGTGGAAGCGCGCCGCCCATCCTGCGTCATAGGAATGTGTGGAGAAGAAGATGGAAAGGAGATCGCAACCAATGAAACCCAAGGAAGACAGGCAAAGCGCCGCCGAGGAACGGGCCCGCGTGAGGTCGGAGCGGGTGCTGGCTAACAGTGGAGCAACGAAGGAGAACTTCGGTGAGCCCCGGGGATGGGCACTCAAATGGGATGGCACTGGTCTCCCGGAAGACGCGGAGGTCACGAGCGGGGGGGCTCTATCGGAAGCTCGGGATAGCCGTTGAACACAGAGCTGAATCTCAAGTCGCATACGCTCGCAGAGAAGATCATCGCGGCTCATCTGCGGAACGGCGAGGGTGACGCCCCATCGATAGCTGGACGTGAGGTTTGTCCTGGCGATCTCGTGGAAGTCGCGGTGGACGTCGTGCTGGCCAACGATATCACAGCTCCCATTGCCATCCGTGAGTTCGCTAAGCTGGGCGTGGACCGCGTTTTCGATCCCAGCCGCGTGGTGCTGGTGGCCGATCACTTCGTCCCCAACAAAGACATCAAGTCCGCTGAGCAGTGCCGAGTGATGCGGGACTTTGCGCGCGCCCAGGGCCTGACCCATCACTATGACGCAGGTCGGATGGGGATCGAGCACGTGCTCCTGCCCGAAGAGGGACTCGTGGCCTCGGGAGATGTGGTGGTGGGCGCGGATTCACACACCTGCACCTATGGGGCAGTCGGGGCTTTTGCCACCGGGATGGGTTCCACCGATATAGCTGTAGCCATGGCCACGGGACGGACGTGGATGAGGGTCCCAGAGACGATTCGAGTCATCTATCAGGGCGAACTGCAGCCTTGGGTGGGTGGGAAGGACCTGATCCTGTACACCATCGGGCGACTCGGCGTCAGCGGCGCACTCTACAAGGCCATCGAATTCGGCGGACCTGTGGTGGGGGCGCTGTCCATGGCTGGTCGGTTCACCATGGCCAACATGGCTATCGAGGCCGGAGGCAAGGCTGGTCTCTTCGCCGTGGACGATGTCACCCGGGCGTATCTTGATGAGCGGGCGGCGCGACCCTACGTGTCGTACGAGGCCGACACCGAGGCTACCTATTCCCAGATGATAGAGATCGATGTATCCGAGATCGAACCTCAAGTGGCCTTTCCCTTCGCGCCGGAGAACGCCCGGCCGGTGAGCGAGGCGGGTGGCGTTCGGATTGACCAGGCGGTGATAGGCTCTTGCACCAATGGCCGTCTGGAGGATCTACGGTTCGCCGCCCAGGTGCTCAGGGGAAGTCGCGTACATCCCGAGGTGCGCTGCATTGTGATCCCAGGCAGCCAGCGGGTCTATCTCGATGCGCTGCGAGAAGGACTTCTCGAGGTCTTCGTGGAAGCGGGGGCGGTGGTGAGCACACCTACCTGTGGTCCGTGCCTGGGGGGGCACATGGGTATACTGGCGGCCGGGGAGCGGGCGGTGAGCACCACCAATCGCAATTTCCGGGGGCGGATGGGACATCTGGAGAGCGAGGTCTACCTCTGTGGGCCCGCTGTGGCAGCAGCATCTGCAGTGAAAGGCCGCATCGTAGGGCCGGCGGAGGTGTTACAGTAGGAAAATGTCAGGAACAGTGTGGAAGTACGGTGACAATGTCGATACTGACGTGATCATTCCGGCTCGCTACCTGAACGTTTCCACACCTGAGGAACTGGCGCGCCATTGCATGGAGGATGTTTCGCCTGGATTCGCGGGCGACGTGCGGCCGGGCGACGTCATCGTCGCCGGAGAGAACTTCGGCTGCGGCTCGTCGAGAGAGCACGCGCCATTGGCCATGAAGGGTGCGGGGGTGTCGTGCGTCATTGCCAGGAGCTTCGCACGGATCTTCTACCGGAATGCCATCAACACGGGATTGCCCATCCTCGAGTGTCCCGAGGCGGTCAAAGAGACAGAGCGGGGTGACCAGTTGCAGGTGGATCTCGAAGCCGGCGCCATCACCAACGTCCGCACGGGGCGAACCTATCGCACGTCTCCCTTTCCCCCCTTCATTCTGGGCATCATTGAAGCTGGGGGACTCGTGCCCTACACGGTGCAACGTCTGAAGAAAGGCGTGAAACTGAAGCCGTAACGTAAGGCTGGAGCGCAGCGAACTTAGAGTGAAGACAGTGGATAGCAGAGAACGATCTCAGATATCTCTCTATGACACCACGTGTCGCGATGGCACACAGGGCGAAGGTCTCTCCCTGTCTGTAGACGACAAGCTCAAGATCACACGTCTGCTGGATGAGTTTGGCGTCGACTACATTGAGGGCGGATGGCCCGGCTCCAATCCCAAGGATGTAGAGTACTTCAAGAGCGCGCGGGAGCTGCATCTGGACCACGCACGTGTTGCAGCTTTCGGAAGCACGTGCCACGCGGGCAGCAGCCCCAAGGACGATGCCAATATCAAGGCGCTCCTTTTGGCCGAAACACCAGTCGTCACCGTGGTGGGAAAGAGTTCTGCGCTTCACGTTCGTGACGTGCTGAGGGCCACACTCGAAGAGAACCTGCGAATAATCCACGGGAGCTTGTCCTACCTCAAGGCCCGCGGCCGCGAGGTGATCTACGATGCGGAGCACTTCTTCGACGGGTATAAAGCAGACCCTGACTACACAGCGAGCACCATTCGCGCCGCAGTCGATGCTGGTGCGGATTCAGTGACGCTGTGTGACACCAATGGGGGCTCAATGCCCTGGGAGGTGGAATCCATCACCCGGGAGGTTCGATCCCTGTTCCCGCAGATTACTCTGGGAATCCACGCCCACGACGACGGGGGGCTGGCCCTGGCCAACACGCTGGCAGCGGTCCAAGCGGGGGCCACTCAGGTGCAGGGTACCGTCAACGGATATGGCGAGAGGTGCGGCAACGCCAATCTCTGTACGCTGATCCCGAACCTGGAACTCAAGATGGGAGCAGCGGTGCTCCCTCCGGGGAGGATTTCGATACTGACCCGCCTCGCTCGTACAGTGGCCGCCATCGCCAACCAGTCGCTTGGCCACCATGTACCCTACGTGGGGAAGAGCGCTTTCACCCACAAGGCGGGGATGCACGTAGCGGCCATGCGGCGCAACCCTGAGAGCTATCAGCACCTAGACCCCGGGCTGGTCGGCAACCGGTCGCGGGTCGTTGTCTCGGAACTGTCGGGACGCGGAAACCTGCAAACTAAGGTGGAGGAGATCGGCATCGATGGTCTCGACGGGGGTGAGCTTCCCGAGGTCGTACAGAGAGTGAAAGAGCTGGAACATCAGGGCTTCAGCTTTGAGGGAGCAGAGGCCTCAGTGGAGATGATGTTGCGGCGGGCCAAGATGGACTACAGGCCTCCCTTCGAGATGCTGGACTTCATGGTGGTAGCAGAACATCGGAAGGGACAAGGTGTCTTTGCCCAAGCGACGATCAAGCTCCGAGTGGACGGTGAAATATCCCACTCTGCGGCTGATGGCAATGGGCCGGTGAATGCACTGGACAGGGCTCTGCGCAAGGCACTGCTACCCGCCTACCCATACCTGACGGGTTTCGATATGGCCGATTACAAAGTGCATATCCTGAACGGAGAACACGGAACAGGGGCAACGACTCGGGTGCTGGTGGAGATGCAGAATGAGACGCACCGCTGGACCACCGTCGGGGCGTCATCCAATATCATCGAGGCTAGCTGGATAGCGTTGGCGGATGCAGTGGAGTACGGCCTGACTGCGAGCGGCGGTTTGGAGAAAGAGGAGAATTCATGGAAGTGAGGATCGTGACTCTGCCTGGAGATGGCATCGGTGCAGAGGTAGTGGCCGAGGGTGTGAAGATCCTCCAGACGGTGGCGAAGAAGTACGGCCATCGATTCGTCTTTGAGGAAGGGTTGATTGGTGGCTGCGCCATCGATGCGACGGGTGTGGCACTGCCTGGGGAGACCCTGAGCGCCTGCGAGGGGGCGAGTGGAGTGCTGCTGGGGGCAGTAGGTGGGCCTCGCTGGTCGGACCCAGCGGCAGAGGTGAGGCCGGAGCAGGGCCTGCTGGAACTGCGCAGGAGCTTGGGGCTGTACGCCAACCTGAGGCCGGTACGCTTGTACGAGCCATTGCTGGATGCATCTCCCTTGCGCCCTGAGCGCCTGATGGGTGTGGACTTCGTCGTGGTGCGAGAGCTGACTGGGGGGATCTACTTCGGGCCGCGTCAGGAGGCGAGGAACAATGGCGGGACGGCTTTCGATACAATGACCTACTCAATGGAGGAGGTGCGTCGTATCGCCCACGTGGCCTTCCGGTTGGCTGGGGAGCGTCGAGGGAAGGTCACTTCGGTGGACAAGGCCAATGTGCTTGCTGTCTCGCGGCTGTGGCGCTCTGTGGTCGGCGAGGTGGCCGAAGAATACCCTGACATCACTCTGGAGAACATGCTGGTTGACGCCGCTGCCATGCACCTGCTGCGGAAGCCGGGTGACTTCGACGTGATGGTGACGGCCAACATGTTCGGAGACATTCTCACCGATGAAGCCTCCATGCTAACGGGGTCGATGGGCATGCTGCCCTCCGCCTGGCTGGGAGAGGGTCACGGCGGAGTATACGAGCCGATCCACGGAAGTGCGCCTGATATCGCGGGCCAGGGAGTCGCTAACCCGATGGCTGCAATCCTATGCACCGCGATGCTTCTCCGGTATGCACTGGGCCTGGAGGACGAGGCGCTGGCCATCGAAAGGGCGGTGGATGGCGTGCTGGCCGACGGCTATCGCACTCTCGACATCTACGTTGAGGGCACCAACCTCGTAGGTGCTGAGGAGATTGGCAACCTGGTCGCCGAAAGGGTCGAGTAGAGGGGAGGTGGTAGGGCTCCCCTTAAGGGTTCGCAGACAAGTGGTGCAAGACAGATGTCCGAAAGGGAGAGTATATAGATGCGCAGCGACGCAGTAAGACGAGGTGTAGAGCGGGCTCCGCACAGGAGCCTTTTGTATGCCACCGGCTTGACGCCGGAGGAACTCGGTCGTCCGTTGATTGGGGTGGTAAACTCTCACAATGACCTGGTGCCCGGACATGTCCATCTCGACAAGGTCGGGCAGGCAGTCAAGGCGGGTGTGCGTTTGGCCGGTGGAACCCCGCTAGAGTTCCACGTGATCGCCGTGTGTGATGGTGTGGCTATGGGCCACGCAGGAATGCGCCACTCCTTGCCCAGCCGCGAACTGATCGCCGATTCTGTGGAGGTGATGGCCTCTGCGCACGCGTTGGATGGCCTTGTGTTCATCCCCAACTGTGACAAGATCGTTCCGGGGATGTTGATGGCTGCTGCCCGGATGGACGTTCCTGCCATCTTTGCTAGTGGAGGACCGATGCTGGCGGGACGCTTTCAGGGAAACGATGTGGATGTGAGCACGGTCTTCGAGGCGGTTGGCGAGCACCAGTTGGGCCGGCTGAGCGACGAGCAATTGGCCGAGCTTGAGCTGGCTGCTTGCCCTGGCTGTGGTTCCTGCGCCGGGCTATTCACCGCCAACAGCATGAACTGCCTCACCGAGGCTCTTGGCATGGCGCTGCCCGGCAACGGTACCATCCCTGCAGTCGCAGGGGCACGCCTTCGCCTGGCCAAGAGGGCGGGGATGCAGCTCATGCATCTGGTCAGGGAGCAGATTCGCCCTTGCCAGATTTTGACCGAACGGGCGTTTGAGAACGCCGTCGCAGTGGACATGGCGTTAGGAGGGTCGACGAATACTGTTCTGCATTTGCCGGCCATCGCTCATGAAGCGGGGCTGCAGCTCTCGTTGTCATCCTTCGATGCGATCAGCAGCCGCACGCCATACCTTGTGAAGTTGAGGCCGTCCGGCCCGCACCACATGGAAGATCTGGACGAGGCCGGCGGGGTGCCAGCTGTGATGTCGGAGCTGTTGGAGCACAACCTGCTGCACGGCGACCTGATGACGGTGACGGGCAAGACGGTGGCTGAGAATCTGAGTGGAAAGGTCAAGCGGACCGAGGTCATTCGTTCGGTGGCTGATGCGCACCGTCCCGATGGGGGCATAGCCATTTTGCGGGGTAACCTGGCCCACGACGGCGCTGTGGTCAAGGCCGCCGCCGTGGGGCCTGAAATGATGTGCCACCGTGGGCCAGCCAGGGTATTCAATGGGGAGGAGCTGGCGCTGGGAGCGATTCTTGGCGGAGAGATCAAGGAGGGCGACGTCATCGTCATCCGGTACGAGGGGCCGAGAGGGGGCCCGGGGATGCGAGAGATGTTGATGCCCACGGCCGCTCTGACTGGTATGGGGTTGGATGACAAGGTGGCGCTCTTGACAGATGGTCGGTTCTCCGGTGCTACGCGGGGTTCAGCCATCGGGCACGTCTCGCCGGAGGCGGCCCGGGGCGGGGTCATCGCTCTAGTGCAGGAGGGTGATGGGATCGAGCTGGATATCCCCAATAGGCGATTGACGCTCTTGGTTCCCCAAGAAGAACTTGCACGACGTCGGGAGGAGTGGACAGCGCGCGAGGCAAAGTCGGCGGCAGGGTACTTGGCGCGGTACGCGGCGCTGGTCACCTCGGCCAGTGAGGGAGCCGTGCTCGCCTGGAAACCAACGTAGGTGTGACAAGGTTGGGGACCGTGGATCCGCGCCTCCCCGTTGGGTAGAGAAGCTACTTGACTCGCACCACGGGGCTGATCCGGCGAGGGTGTTCCCTGTGGAAAGCCGTGTTACGCCTCGTGATCGAGGTCGGATCAACCGCTCTTCACGTCATGATGCCGCGAGGCAGTCTGGTCGCTCTTCGGACCGCCCCTCTCGAGATCCGCTGCGGGAATGGCCAGGGGAGAGTGATTGCCACGGCTGTCCCCCCGTTCACCCCCACCCTAGCCCTCCCGCGCAAAGGAGGAAGGCAGAGAAGATCACCGCCGCCGCGCTGAGAGCACGAATCCGGCCTCCCCATGGACTCGAACCCCGTCCGTAGCAGCGTTGTTCACCTCCAACCCCCCTAACCACTATCTTGGACTTGTCCATTGAGGGTGTCACAAGACGTTTCTGATAGCGGGGATCAGCTCTTCGGTCATGCCTTTCTTGATCACGTAGGCGCTGGCCCCGCTGGCGAGTGCGGCATCTTTGTACTCTTTGAGGTCATACACGCTCAGCACGATGACTTTTAGGTTTGGCAGCTCCTCCTTTAGCAGCCGCGTGGCGGTGACACCGTTCATTCCGGGCATCCGTACATCCATGAGAACCAGGTCAGGTTTGAGGGCTCCAGCACTGAGCAGAGCTTCCTGACCGCTGGCAACCTCGCCCACCATCTCGATGTCTGGCACGGTAGCGAGGTACTGTGCCAGGCGCCATCGGAATCGATCATCATCATCCACGATCAGCACTCTTATCTCTTTCACTGAGACCTACCATGGTGATCGGGTGGGTCGCAAGCGCACCTGTCAATCCTCTCTATGATACAGAACGCTCACGGACTCGTCAATCGGGGAATCCCTGATTTGTCAGCAAGAATGGCCCGATTTTTGGCTGCTTCTGGGGCTACGTCCCCAGAGGACCGATCCGCCTGTTATGGTGACGCGCGGCTCTCTGCCGCCCGCGAGGTTGGTGAGGCGATGCGGTCACCGACCCTTGTATGTTGCCCTCTGAGCGGATGTCAGAGACGGTTCCCGCTACCCGGGTCTTGAGGGTCGTTAACCTTGAGAGACAGGATGTGCGTGGGATGGGGATTTGGCTGCTGGATCAGTGCGATCTTGGAGCTTTGGGGGGTGCTCCAGAGTGCGGAGGTGTCAAGGCTCTTCTCTGGAGGGGTGCTGACTAGCGGTCCAGGGTGATCACGCCCTTGCGTATCGCGTATCGTGTCAGCTCAGCGGTGTTGCGCATTTCGAGTTTTTCCATCAGGTGGGCCCTGTGGGTCTCTGCTGTCTTGACGCTTATGTGCAGCTGCTCGGCGATCTCCCGCGTTGGATGGCCTTCAGCTATCAGTTGCAGCACCTCTCTCTCTCGAGGGGTGAGTTTTTCGTAGCTATCCCACTCGGTGCTTGCTGCCCCGTTCTTGACAATCTCATCGACGACCTTCCTGGATATGGACGGACTGAGGAAGGCTTCACCGCGACTTACCGCTCCGATGGCCGAGATCAACTCCTTGGGTGCTGCTTGTTTGACGACGTAGCCCGACGCACCGGCGCGGAGGATTTGAAACACATACTCATCGCTGGTGTGGACGGTTAGAATCAGTACTTGGACATCGGGATAGTGTTTCTTGATTTGGCGGGTCGACTCCAGGCCGTTGAGGCCAGGCATGCCGATGTCCATCACCACTACGTCGGGGAGTAGCCGCCTGACCTGGTTGATGGCTTCTCTTCCATTTGCGGCCTCGCCGATCACGCGGATGCCGTTCTCAGAGTCCAGCAAAGAGCGGAGCCCTTTGCGCACAATAGTGTGATCTTCGGCGAGGAGTACTCTTATCTCGTCCATGATTAGCGTCTCCAGAGCTGGTCGTACTCATCGGCATGAAGTCAGAACCCGTCACCGGCACGGGGGACGAGCCGCATGCAGGTCGAGTAGCTATAGTGCCCACTTGTGAATGCTGAGCGAGGGACGCTATTCTAGCGCTCGTGAGCCAGAGGCATCTCGATGATCAGTCTGGTGCCCTCCTTTGGCTGAGAATCAATGCGCAGGGTCCCCTCCTGCGAAGCCACTCGTTCTCGAATCCCAAGCAACCCTGCTCCTCGATGGACGTCGAGCACGGGCGCCCGCTCTGTGTCGAATCCCACTCCGTCGTCCTCGATCTCCAGCAACACCGCACTACTTGCGCGTTCGAGCCGTATGTGGACCGTATCGGCGTGGGCGTGACGGGCGGCGTTGGTCAGGGCCTCTTGGACGATGCGGTAGAGCGCGGTTTCCATATCGGGTGCCAACCGCTCTTCGAGGTTGATGATCTCTACCATTGCTCTGATGCCTGCGCGCTTCTGGTAGCTCTCCACATACCAGCGCAGGGTCGGGAGGAGACCCAAGTCATCGAGCATGGAGGGTCGTAGTTCCAAGGAGAGGTCTCGCATCTGGTCCAGTGTTTCGTCTATGAGTGAGCTAGTCTCGGCCAGTCTCTCCAGAATTGCCGGATCTGGGGTCGGTGGGAGCGAACGCTCGATCGCGGCGAGATTGATGCTCATCGCGGTGAGGGCCTGGCCTAGTTGATCGTGCAGTTCCTGAGAGATCCTCTTGCGTTCCTCTTCTTGGGCGCTGATGAGCTGGGCTGACAATCTCTGGAGGCCATCTTGGTGCTCGGTCAAGGCGCCGAGTAGACGGGCGTTCTCGATGGCGATGGCGGCGTGGTTTGCGAACAGTGAGGCGAGGCGGACATCCTCTTGGTCGAACTCTCTCTCCGAGCCCAGGGTGTCTATGTACAGAACCCCCAGGAGGTTGTCGCCTCGTCTGATGGGTACGTTTAGCGAATTGAATGTTACCCCATGGTCGACACGAGGGAGTCTGCCGTCCCAGGCGAGATAGTCGGTCACCATCAACGGTTCGGGGGACTGGGCAGCCCTCCCGCAGGCCCCCTGGCCCAGCATCAGTCTTATACCCACCAGCTCCTTGTCCGGACCCGTCGCAGTGATCAACTGTAGGTCGTCAGAGTCTTCGTCGTACAGGAACAATCCACCCTTGTCCCCTCGAAGAAGCCCCATTGCTCGCCTCACGATGGCCTCGAGAAGGTCTGCAAGCTCGAGCCTGCCTGCCAAATCTAGCGAGACCCTGAAGAGAGCTTCGAGTTCCTTCGCCCTGCGGGTAGTTTCCTTATGCAGTCGTGCATTCTTGATGGCCGCCGCGGCCTGGTTGCCAAGGAGAGTGAGAAGGCGAATCTCGTGCTCATTCCATGCTCTCGCTCTATTCTTTTCGTAGACGCTGATCACTCCAATCATCTCATCCCCCCACTTCAAGGGGGCAGAAACGAGGGCTCTGACGGCGTCGCCGCGGAACCTTGTGATTCTCCCTTCCCAATCGGCATAGTCGTCGATGGCGCTGGCTTGTTCTGTACGCACGACCTTGCCCACAAGACCCTCGCCCAGGGCCAGTCTAGTGCCGACACGACTCTCTTCCACGCCGTAGTCTGCGACGAGCTCGAGTTCGTCATCGTCGGGGCGGCAGATCCACAGGCCTCCCGCGTCCGTGCGCAGCAGGCTGACGGCGCGCTGTAGGATAGACTGCATCAGCCGGGGCAGTTCCAGTTGTCCCACGATCTCGAGTGAAGTCTCGTGCAGAGCTGTCATCTCTATGAGCCTGCGCTCGCGCTCCAAGGTACGCTGCCGGATCTCCTCCTCCACTAGCTTTCGCTCGGCGATGTCCCGCACGATCACCAAGTCGGCCCGTCGACCCAGATAGGTGATCGTGCCCGCGTTCAACTCGACAGGCACTCTGTGGCCCTCGCTGTGAATCAGCCCCGCTTCATAGGTGACAGATTGCTCCTCGCCGGCGAGGCGGCGGCGGTAGTGCTCTTCCACAGTGGGATGGTCGTCTGGCCAGATCAGGCTATGGAAAGTGGTGTTGAGTAGCTGCTCCTGGCCGTAGCCGGAGATGGCGGTGAGGGCGGGATTGACATACCTCAGCAGGGAGTCTTGGATGATGGCAATCCCGTCGCTGGCCCTCTCGACCAGATTCCGGTACTTCTCCTCGCTCTGCTGCAGATCCTTCAGTGCCTGCTTGTGCTCGGTCACGTCACGCCCCAGGGCGATCGAGCCGACTGGCTTCTCCTCCTCGTCCAACAGATTCCTTGCGTGCCAGGAAACGACGCGACTCTGGCCGTCCTTTCGACGGATGACTGTCTCAAGATCCTCCGCTACGTCCCCCCGCTTGGTGACGGCCGCGACCTTCTCCATGATTGTGAAACGATAATCCTCATCGGGATAGAGCCATTCCCAGATCCGGTCGTGCCCGACAACCTCTTCTCTGGAGTAGCCACTCATGCTCTCCGCCGCTTTGTTCCAGATCACGATGTTCGCGTTCTCGTCGATGACATCCAGCCACACGTTGGCGTTGTCGATGATACTCTCCTGGAATCGGCTGAGCTTGGCTACTTCTTCTTGTGCCTTCTTCAACTCTGTGATGTCGGTGAATACCGCAAAGGTGCCGGCCAACTCGTCATTCTCGAACCGCGGGCTGCCGCTGACGAGGGTCGCGAACCGCGTCCCGTTCTTGTGCACGTGCTCTACTTCATAGTACCCGCTGTCTCCTCTTAGTCGTCTCTTGTAGGCTTCTCTCACGATGTGATGTTGGTCGGGGGGCACTATCTCCGTCCAGTGCCTGCCTATCAACTCCTTTTCCTCATACCCCCATATGGCAACCATCGCGGGGTTGACGAAGGTTACCCGCCCACTCGCGTCCAACACGGCTATACCCTCGGCCATGTTCTGGACGATGCTCTCGTTGAAGTCTTTCAGCCGGTGGAGTTCCTCCTCGGCGAGCTTCCGCTCGGTAATGTCCTCCAGCAGCGCGCAGATGCCGGTGACCCTGTGATTCTGTCTGACCACCGAACTACGGGCCAGAAGGGTGAACTCACGTCCGCCTGGGTTGGTGAGAGTCAACTCCACGGCGCTATGCAATGGACCATGCAGGAGTTCCTCGAACTGACTCATAAAGGATGGGTCCTTCAGCCCGAGACGGGTCAGTACATCTCCAGCGTTTCTACCCACAACCTGCTCTCGCGAAAGCCCTACGATCTCGAGCGCTCGGGCGTTGGCCTCCAGAATGTTGGCTCGGGCATCCAACAGGGCTATGCCCTCGCTGGCGTTCTCGACGACCAGACTGTGTTTCTCCTCCGATTCCCTCAGTGCTCGCGCGGCTTCGACTTTCTCAAGTGCCCTGCGAATGGTAAGCAACAACTGTTCGATGTCCAGCGGCTTCAGAAGGTAGCTGTAGGCGCCCAGATTCACCGCCTCCATGGCAGATCGATGTGAAGCTTGGCTGGTGAGCACAATACATTCGGTGTCAGGCGATCGCTCCTTGATTCCCCTCAGGACTTGGAGCCCAGAGATATCGCGCAGAGCAAGATCCAGAACGGCCACGCCAGGGGCGTCCACCTCGACCGTTATCAGCGCGTCCGTTTCCTTAACAGCCACGGTGGCTGCCAGACCCTCCGCTGACAGGATATCAGAGAGCGTTCGAGTGAATTCGGGGTCGTCGTCCACTATGAGAACGGGTACGCTATCGATCATGATCCGCTCCGTTCCAGGGGTAGGCACAGCGCGGACTTGGCTCGGGGTGAGCTGGGCGTGCCGATTGGCTGCGAAGTCGAGGGTCGAATCATGATGACCTGGCTCGTGAAACTTCAGTCCTCTTCATTGGCGATCGGCAGAATCAGAGTGAATGTGCTGCCTTTCCCTTCCTCGCTTTCTACCTCGATTCTTCCCCCGTTGGCCTCCACTAACGTCTTGGTAACTGAAAGACCTAGGCCGATGCCCCGGGGCTTTGTACTGAAGAGAGGCTCGAACAGCTCTCCCATATCTTGCTTGGCG
>Ga0180437_10003441_pt1 | contig 23562 bp, 16 predicted proteins | sample SS_ome_4_FD_132410 | JGI IMG/M metagenome (GOLD analysis project Ga0180437, IMG submission 132410) | Hypersaline lake sediment archaeal communities from the Salton Sea, California, USA - SS_3_D_1 metaG | ecosystem: Environmental > Aquatic > Non-marine Saline and Alkaline > Hypersaline >...
TGAAGTGAACTCTTTGCCAAGAAACTTTGTTTCTTATCGTTATGATCCGTGTAAGCAGGTTTCTGGGGCAGAGCTTCAGACGATGGTGGAAGGGTTTGTTGATGAAGTTATACAAAAGAAAGAACCATATAAAAATTTTACTGTTTTACAAAAAAGAGATTTCAATCAAGAAGATGGATTAGGTCTTTTAATTTTGAAATGTAAAAAGCATCCTTTTGTAATTAAATTTTTTAGAGAGTCTCGGGAGGGACTTTTTGGCTGTAGTTCAAGGGGTTTTGTTGCTAATATACTTTCTCATATGAATGGAGGAGTGAGCAACCATATGATTGGTTTTTCTCGAATTAAAAATTTAGAATTTATAAAAAATAAAATTGTTCAAGATTCTGAATTGAAAGAACGGTTGTCTACCCCAAGAAAGTGGTTTTTGCTTCCTAAGCAAAATCGTTGGCTAGAAATTTCTAACGATGATGGTCAATCAGTAAAGCAAATACTAAAGATTCCTGACACATATTGTATTGTTTCGGATTTTGTTGAGGGGGAAAGAGCTTCTTTTTTTAATTCAAATCACAGAGATATTTGTATGGCGATTTCTAACGAATTTAAAAATAGAATTGACGCAAATCCAAAGAATTTTTTATTTGAGTCTAGGACGGGGAAAGTTGCGATTATTGATACAGAAAATTTTCTCGTGATGACTGGTACACAAAAAGGAACGTTTCCCAGCTATTTGTCATGGGTAGCTTCTCTAACGACAAAGGCCATTACTTCGGTATTGGGTTTTAACAATAAATGTAAGATTTAAAATTGTTTATTAAAAGGAATTTTATGAAAAGTATAAAAAATGCGTTGAAATTAGTTTTGTTAGGTTGCTTTCTGGTGCAGGCAGCAGGTGTTCGTTGTGACTGGTCCTCAGACTTGATTGAATATAGAAAAAAGAGAGCTTTGAAGGGTTTTTTTGTTGGGCAATGGGGTAGGATGCGTGGATATAAGTTGCCCATGCCAAGTAGTTTAAAAATTGCAAAAGAGCAGGAGAAGTATCTTGGTGATTTTTTGAATGGTAATGATCCGGATTTGTCTGGGCTTTGTCATTTTGATCGGTTGGAGTTTTATAAGTGGAAGATCGAGAGGCTTACGAATTCGAAAAAAAAGAGTACTTCTCAAGAAAAGAGATGTATTCAAAAAAAACTAGACAAGCTTATTGGGCCAGTGGAAAATCTTAAAAGAATGAACATAGAGTTAGAGGATTTTCTCAACAAGAATTGTGAAATTAGTGGTAAGCTTAAAGTTCTTGTGGATGAGCTGAAAGGTGAAAAATCTTTTTCTTGTGAGCGCTCAAAACAACTTTTTTGTGAACTGAAAGAAAAAGAAGAGTTATTAAAAAAATATTCAGAAGAGTATAGAAAACTGGAGAGAGAGGCTCGTCGGCTATGTGAAGATCTTGGGCCAGTTCCTATGCCTTACAGAGTTAAGTATCCCGAGAAGTATTGGGAGCCTTTTGGCGTAGAAATCCGAAGGATTAAAGAAAATTGGGAGTTTAGTCAGTTGAGCGAAGAAGGAAAGAAAAAGGTTTACCGGAAGAAAAAGGAACGCAAAGAAGCAAGAGAGCGGCGTATAGAGGAGCGTAAAAAAAAGTTTAAAGAGAATCCAGGAGCTTTTTTGGTGGCAGGTATTTTTTTAGGAGCTGTGTTTGCTGCTTTTGATGATTTTAGTAGGACTTATGGGTTAAAGTGAAGTTGTTGATGATTTACTTTTTAAAGTAGTAAAAGAAGCTTTTTTTTCTTTAGTAGTGCTTTCTGGTGATTTGGGGAGTGCTAGCGCTGGAGGTTCTTTAAAATAAACTTTGTCCCGCAGGTTGAAGTATTATCTCATCCCGCGGGATTTTTTATGCAAAATTTTTAACTTTTAATCTCGTCCATGTTCAGTTCGCCGTTGGTTGCAAAGATTGAGTTTAAAAATTCAACTGCTTTGGTTCGGTTTTTAACAAGTTCTGGTGTTTTTTTGTTTGCAAAGTCAAATAAATTTAAAAGTGTAAGCGCTCCCAAAAATTGATTATCTTTTGCCAAAGATTCTCGTGCCCGATCAGCCCAGTTTTTGGGTTTTTTCTTTTCGTCTTTTTTCTTTTTATCGTCTTTTTTTTCGTTTTTATCTTCAGAGCCTATTGGTTTAATGTGGTTGCTCAGTGCGTTTTCTCTGCCGTAAAACTTTTTAAACCATTCTACTTGTTCTGGCGGATCAAAAAGCTTGTCTATTTTGAAGTCTGGCTCGATGCCTGTTTCTTGTGGCGTTGTGCCATTGGGAAGATGGTACAGGCCGATAGTTAACTTCGCTGCACAGTTATGGCCAATGGCGATAATTTCTTGAACAGAACCTTTTCCAAAGGTAGGAGAACCAACTAAAAAGACCATTAGCTGTTTTTGTTTTTTATTTTTTGCTTTTTTTGCTTCAGCTTCAGAATGCATTTTCAGAGCGCCAGCCAAGATTTCTGCAGCAGATGCCGTGAAGTTATTGGTCAAAATGAAGATTGGCAGTCCGTTGTTTGCAATTGGTTCCTGTGTAGTAATAGACTTTTCTGTTATTTCGTTATTTTTGTTTCGTGTTGTTGCAACCAAGCTACCTTTTGGTAAAAAAAGTCCAGCAATATTGACTGCGGATCTAAGGAGTCCTCCTGAATTATTTCGCAAGTCTAAAATCAAACCTTTGTATCGATTTTTTGTTGATTTTCGTAGAAGATTTTTGATTTGTTGCATTGCGTTGCTTGTGAAGCTTGTTAAAGACAAATAGTAAGCATCAAAATCTTTTAAATAAAATGAAAGTGATGTTTGTTCTTTTACAACGCCACGAGTTATATCAAATGGAATTGGTTCTGGTTTGTTTTCTCGTAAAACTTTAATGTGTACAGTGGTGTCTTTTTCTCCGCGTAGTTTTGATGTTGCTTCTTCTGTTGTCATGCCTTCTAAGGGTTCTCCATCAATTTCTATTATTTTGTCATAGGGCAGTAGGCCAATTTTTTCTGATGGTCCGTCTGGAATGACATCGATGATCATTAAGAATCTATCTTTGGGTTTTCTAGTGGCATCAATTACAACGCCGATTCCGAAAAACTCTCCGCTTGTTGTTTCTAAAATTCTTCGATATGTATCAGGGTCCAAAAAGCTTGAATGAGGGTCAAGTGTTGTCAAAAAAGCATTAATCGATTTGATCATCGCTTTTTCTGGGTTGTCTATGCGGTAATGTTTGTTTTTTGCCAATTCGAGTACGTTGCCGAGTGTTTTTGTCCATTCAAATACGACATCATCGTATGGACGAGGTTTAAGTTTTTCTTTGTCTTTATCTTTTGTGTTGAGGGGGGTGAAACTAAAAATGATACAAAGTAGTAGTATTTTTTTTGCGTTCATCATCTTCCTTTTTTAAAAGAGCAATAGTTTTTTAACTCTTTTGAGCGTAAAGAGAATGAGCTGGTAAGTGAAGAAGATTTCAGTATTTTCCGGTTCTTGCTTTTCTTGCACTGCCTATGGGAGAATTTTTTTGAAGTTCTTTGTAGTGGAGTAAGTAGGAGTAAAAATGAAAACATTTAAACGAACAATGTTGCGTGTTTTTTTTGCAGTAGAAATCTGTGTGTTTGTCGGTGTTTACTTATTTGGCCCTGGAGGTTTGCAGGCAATGATTGCACTAGAAAGAGAAAACAGACAGTTGGATGCGGAAATTATGCATCTTAAAGATGAGGTTGCCGATTGGGAGCAAAAAATTGTTCTTTGGCAGTCTGATGATTTTTATAAAGAAAAGGTGGCACGGGAGCAATTGCAGATGGCTAGAGCGGGGGACGAGATTTTTTATATAGATGGGTAGAAGGTTGTTTATTTGGCAATAATTCGCTAATTGGTATACTAATTTTAGTGTTATTTTCAGCTAATCAGGTATTTATTCCAAAAAAATTATACAAGGATTGTGAGTCTATCATGTCTAATGAAACCCGTTCGATGAGCTCAGGGCAGGAAAGTTTGTCTAGTGAGCATGAAAACCGTATTTCAAAAGTGCAGCAGTTGCGTGATTCCGGCATAGAGCCTTGGCCCTATCGAAAAAATGTAAATTCAACCTGTGCTCAGGTGCATGAAGAATTTCAAGAGGGTTCTGAGAAGAATTACATGGTTGCCGGAAGGGTGATGACAAGTAGACTTCATGGTAAAACAGGTTTTGCAACAATTCAAGATAGAACAGGTAAACTTCAGGTTTACGTACGTAAAGACAAAGTTGGAGAAGAAAAATTTGAGTTATTTGAAAGCAAAGTAGATCTTGGTGATATCGTTTGGTTTTCTGGTCCCGCGTTTAAAACAAAAACAGGCGAAGTAACCATTAAAGTGCAAGACTTGATTTTGCTTAGCAAGTGTTTACATCCATTGCCAGAAAAGTTTCATGGTCTTTCTGACATCGAAACAAAATATCGCCAACGGTATCTTGATTTAATTAGTGATCCAGAGTCACGTGAAAAATTCAAAGCACGTTCAAAGACGGTCAGCACGATTCGTTCTTTTTTAGAAGATCAAGATTATATAGAAGTTGAAACACCAATGCTTCACCCAATTCCTGGTGGTGCAGCAGCTCGTCCGTTTATAACGCATCATAATACATTAGACTCTGATTTTTATTTGCGTATTGCTCCAGAGCTATATTTAAAACGTTTAGTTGTTGGTGGATTTGGGCGCGTGTATGAGTTAAACAGAAATTTTAGAAATGAAGGTGTTTCTACCAAACACAACCCTGAATTTACGATGCTTGAGTTTTATACCGCGCATGAGGATTATCATTTTGCGGCAGACATAACTGAAGCACTTATAAAAAAATCAGTTGAGGTTGCTTGTGAGCAGCCCGTTGTATTGTTTGGTGAGCATAAAATTGATTTTTCAAAACCATTCAAACGAATTTCTATGCGTGACGCTGTTCTTGAGTATGGTAACTACAAAGAAGAAGATTTATCAGAAAAAAATATCGACAAAGCACTTGCTCAGCACAACATAGAGCTAGACAAAGACGCAACCTGGGGACATAAACTGCTTGTTTTGTTTGAAGAACTCGTTGAGCCAAAATTAATTCAGCCAACATTTATTATGGATTTTCCTGTTTCTGTTTCTCCGCTGGCAAAGCGTGATCCAGAAAATCCAGAGATTGCATCTCGCTGGGAATTGTTTGTTGCTGGCATGGAGTTGGCTAACGCGTTTAATGAATTGAATGATCCGTTTGACCAAGCTCAGCGATTTAAAGAGCAAGCAAAGGCGCATGAAAGTGGCGACCAAGAAGCGCATCACTATGACGCTGATTATATTTTGGCACTTGAGCATGCCTTGCCGCCAACTGTTGGTGTCGGCATTGGCATTGATCGTTTAGTTATGCTTCTGACAAACACAACTTCAATCAAAGATGTAATTTTGTTTCCTACATTAAAGAAGAAAGCTTTGGAATAATTCCGAAGGGCAGCCTATCTGCCCTTTTTTATTTTTATGGTAACACAATCTTATCCTTAAGATTTAAATCTTTCTAAATTTGAACCACTTCCATTTTTTTTGAGAAGAAGGCTTTTTTTGCTTTCTTCTCAAAAAATATTCTAATTGAGTCGAGAGGCATTTTTAATAGTGTTGATTTTTTCTTATGAAATAAGTCACAATAAGCATAGGAGAGCCTGTCTTGTGATTTGGAGGGGCAAAGAGGGATATTTTATTTCTATAAAGGGGAGAAGCATGAAAAAGTTATTATTCAAAGTTTGGATTGTTTCATTATTTTTTGCCAGCTTTTTGGCTCAAGCGGGCCCCAAATCATATATTTACGTTATCAATAAAACAGGAAAAGATTTGGTGCGAGGAGAGGTTGAGCGAATAGAAGGGCAAAAATATGCTCCAAAGGTAAGAAGAAAATTGGGTGCTCCTAAGGAGTTAAAAGGATATACCTGCAAAGGTTTGTACTGCAAAGCAGATGTAAGAAAAGTTTTCTGGGAAAAAGAGCCTGTTAAATTCAGCACGGATGAGGTATTGATTAAAAACGGCGCAACTGTAAAAATTGCTCAAATAGACAGAAGTGAAGTGCACCTTGGCCTCAAGACGTTTAAAAAAACTTCTAAAGATAGAATTCCAAATCTTGATTCTAAGAGATTCAAAACAGTACTCGGACCGTATTCGGTTTTTCCTTTCGACCAAGTATTAACAACATTGAAAACTACTGATGACACAGGAAAGATTGACTTGGTAATTAGCTCTGAGCGTATAGGTTTGTCGGCAAGGGACTATGCAAAAAGTATTGCGCTTGGTTCCGTTGGAGCTCTTGGAGGCAGCTTGGTGCCTGTAGGAGCGGGCTTAGGAATTGTAGGAGGCGCTGCAAATCTTGGTAGCGTGTTAAAAAATAAAGCTCAGAGTTCACTTTTCAGTCTCACAAATAATGTACGAATTTTAGAAAGTAAGATAAGAAATTTTAGTGGTAGTAGTTTCTTAGCGATATCTAAATTAAAGAGTCAGCTAGAGGCAGCTAAAAGCAATTTAAAGATAGCTCAAAACCTGATTGCAAGAGGAGCTAGTGGTACGGCGAAGCTTGCTGCTCGTTGGATTGCAATACCCATTATGATTATTGGTACAGTGATTGCCGTTGGAATAGCAACTATTAGCACAATAGCTTCGTTGACGGTAAAGGCTCAAAAAAGTGGTTTGACAGTGCTTCCATTTATTGATGGTGGGTACAGAATTACTCAGTACTTACAGGAACGAAAAGGATCTCGTTTCCCAGATATGTATATAACCATTTGGCCAAAATAATTCTGCAGGAGAAGTTTTCTCCTTCTAATATAGACTTTTAAAACCTTTTTCGGCTTTGCTAATCCAGTACTGTAAAAAAATATCAAAGTTACAGCAATAAATAGTTTTTTCTTCATGCACTCCTCAAGGAGAAAAAAGAATGGCTTTTCATAAGATGTTAGAACAAGCCATTAAAGAAGAAAGACGAATCAAAATAAAATTTGAGATTCGATAACACGGTCAGAGAAATAGCAAGTCCTCTTCAAGATTAAAACTCTTGAAGGGGACTTTTCATTTTTTGTAGAGTTTGCAGCGAGTGTTTTTATTGTTTAACCGATTTTTTTAAAGGGGTTGTGCATGAGAGTTAAATACCGCAGGCTTTCTCTTTTTTTTGGGCTTATGACTTTACATTATGCAACAGGTGTACCTATTTATTCTGCTCAAGACATAGAGCTTTTTTCTAATCAAGCATTACAAGAAAATGAAGTTTCAATGAGCGATAAGGAAGCTATCCGACGAGGCTTGCTCTCTGAAATAATGGATGCTGTAGAAGGTGTCGCAGATATTACGCAAGAAGTTTTAAGCTTGATTTTGACGCCGATCAGAGAGCTTATCAAATTAGATCAAGAAGCGATTACAGAAAATCCATACAGAAATGAAGATGCAGAGGTTCGGGTTGGATGTCCTATTTGTGATCAAGAGCTGGAATTTAGAGAAAGACGATTTCCAGTTGTAAAAAGAGCGCAAGAAAAGCTGACTCAAATGGAATTGAATGATGAAGATGTTTTGGAGATAACATTTTCTGGCAGTGGTGGTGGTGTGCGTGCAAGAACCTATTCTCTTGGAGCATGTGTTGGTGCAGATAAAATTGGGCTACTCGATTGTATCACTTGCATGTCCGGTCTTTCTGGTTCAACCTGGTTTTTAGGCCCATGGATTTCTAGCGGCAAGCCAATTCAAGAGTTTCGTGATCGTGGTATTCGAGATACCTGTGATGGTATTGATATTGATCACGTAGAAGATTTTGTGCCAATGTTTGATGCTCTTTGGGTAAAGTTTGCGTATGGACAGACAATTAATGCGATTGATTTATTTGGTGGATGGCTTGCAAATAATTGGTTGCGTGGTTATGCAGATTCTCAACACATGGTGTACCTTTCTGATCAAGCAGATGTTATTGCTGATGGAACATTTCCTCTTCCGGTTTACACCGCAGTACTTGCAAATCGAAATATGCCAAATCATTGGTTTGAATTTACACCATTTGAAGTTGGCTCCCGTTGGCTTAGCGCCTACATACCAACCTGGTCTTTTGGTCGCAAATTTAAAAGAGGAGATTCAAGATCCTCTGCGCCAGAGCAAAGTCTTGGTTTTATGATGGGAATTTTTGGTTCAGCAATTGCTGCAAGTTTAGAAGAAGCCTATGGCAGAGTAACTGATAACTTGAAGTTTCCAAAGTTTCTCGAAGGGGTTCCGGGAGCAGAAAAAATATTTAATGCATTAAAAGAAATGTTTCAAACTTTGGTCAATGAGACCGATCTTGGTGAAGTTCGTTTTGCATGGGCACAGGCGTCAAACTATGTGCGTAAAATGAGGGAATGCAATTTCAATCAGAAGAAAAATCTCAAGTTTGCAGATGCTGGTGTTGATTCAAATAACCCGATTTTTGCAACATATCGAAATGGTCGGTATGGCGATGCTCCAGATATTATTTTTGTGCTTGACTCAAGTGCAACCCCGGGAGAACGTCCTCTTTCTTTGGCTGTAGAGCATGCGCAGCGGTACAATTATAAATTTCCAAAAATTGATATAGATGAATCTGAAATAAGTCAAAACGCATGTACGGTGTTTGGCGATATCGATGATGTTGAAACACCACTTGTTGTATATATGCCTCGAGTTGTAGATGAAGATTTACTTTGGGTGTATGAAGATGATCCAGAACTTGGACATTTTGTTGAGCAGCTAAAAGATTTTGATATGGAGGAAGCTGTTCACGGTGGCTTTGCGGGCACATTTAAGTTTGAGTATACATGGCATCAGGCAGATCTCATCGCAAACTTGGCAGAATTTAATATGCGTTCGCTCAGAGGACATGTTAGAGAACTTATGCAAAAAAGAATTAAAGCAAAAAGAAGAGCAAAGCAAAATGAGGCATAGTAGTTTTTTGTTGTGATGAAAAAAGGGATGAGTAGTGAAAAAGCGATATATAATTTTGCCAGCTTTATTGATTGCAGGAGTTGTTTTTTTAAAACCTGTATCAGGTAAAACGAAATGGTATGAAAAGTCTTTAGAAGATATTACAAGAGCAATAGAAATAGTTGAAAATGATGCAAAACGATTTGCACAAAGAACTGCAACTTTTCTTGCTAGTCCGTTTAAAAAAAGGATAAAAAGAAGGCAGTTTGCAATTCATGGAAATCCATACAAAGAGACAATAGCTGTTGTGCGTCGTGGTGGACCAATTTCTGAAGGCGAGCAGAAATTTATTGATCGTCGTAGAAAAACTGCTTCAGTAGCCATGAACAAGTTTGTTGGTTTTAAGGCTGGTGTGGATGTCGGTCTTTCTTTAAGTGGGGGGGGAAATAGATCTGCGACTTATACGATCGGTGCATTGTTGGCGATGCAGAAGATAGGATTGTTATCTACGGTAACGTGGATGACAACGTTGTCTGGTTCTGGGTGGACTGTATGGCCATGGCTTGTTGCAGGCTCAACCTTACAAGAACATAAAGAGCGTTTACTTGCTTCTGTTACTCATGGCCCTTCTCTTCGCTCAATAAAACATGTAAAAGGTGTCGTTGATATTATTTTACGTGATCTTGCATATGGTCGATTGGTAAACCTTGCTACCATTTACGCAGCAGGGCTAGGCTCTATTTTTTTTGATGGTTTGGGCGATTACAATGATCCGCAAAAGGTTTGGATGGACAAAATACAAGAGAACCTAAACACTGGAAGGTTTCCGTTTCCGATCATGACAACACTTTCTGTTCCAGATGGTAGGTGGTTTACCGTGACTCCGGAAGAGTTTGGAAGTGCATCATTGTCTGCGTTTATTCCTGAGTGGGCAGGCCAAAGGAGATTTTTTGGTGGAGCATCAATTGGTGATATTCCGTATGCAGATAGAGTTCCCGTTTCTCGTTGGATGGGGGATAGTGCGCTAGCTCCCGGTGCAAGCTTCGGTGATTTATTTGTAAATATTTTTGCAACAATGAAAGAAGGGCCTGCAAAAAAAGTATTACGACTTCTTTTGCATGAATCTCCAATGGAGCGTTTGCGTGCGATCTACTCTGAACGCTTTAATCCTTTTCGAGGTATACCAGATTTGCCTATGTACAACAAGGTAGAAAAGAAGACTTGGACTGATGCCAAAACAATTAAGCTTACTGATGCGGGAGTTTTTAGTGGCAATCCAATTATTCCTCTTTTAGAACGTGCAGCTATCAGTCCAATTCCTATGGTTATTCTCGTGGTAGATGCTTCTTCTGTTATTGGTTACGATGAGCTTGAAAAGTTGAAAAGATATTCTGATGGAGAGAATCCTGATGGTATAAAACTTCCATTTCCAGATTTGCCAGCTGATCGCGAACAACTTTCTACTCAGCCGTGTACAGCATTTTCAAATGAAAAGGTACTGATGTTGTACTTGCCGATGGTTAAAAATGAACAGTTGATTGAGGCAAACAAAAACAATCCAGCACTTAAAGATATTGTTAGCCAGTTAAATTGGAGTTTAAAGGAGCGTATGGCTGATTCCTTTAATACTTTTAATCTCAAATTTAATCGCAAAAAAGCCGAACAGCTGATTAATTTAGCCCAATTTAACATTCTGGTCAGTGCAGAGATAATTCGTACCGCTATTAGTGAATTTGTCCTCAAATACCTTGATAAAGTCAATCCCGCCTATGCTGATAAGGTCCGTACGCAGCTTGGCCTGCCTAAATAAGGGTAAAAGCTGCTTCAGTAGGGAGTTTAGAAGCTTTTTTATAGGCAAAAGCGCCTCCAGGAGCCATAATAGGGTCTCCTGGAGGCGTAATTTCTATTTGTAACTATACCGGTTGCGCAATATTCTGTTTCTGCTAAAATGAAAGTAGATGGGAGGTTTTTTAGGGATGGGGGTCCATTTCTTGCCAGAGCACCGAAGGAGGAGTTCTGGAGTAAAAAAACCAAGAATATGATTGTTTTCAAATGGAGGTTTTATTATGAAACGTTTTAATAAATCATTAGCTGTTATTTTAGCTTTTTCTTTGTGTGCGTCTCAGGGTATTGCAGGCTTTAAGCCAGGAGAGTTACCTGCAAAAACAAGATGGCTTGCAGGTTTTGGAGTTAACGCAAAACGCCTATTTATTAAGTGCGAAAAAACTATGCTTAATTTTGCAGAGCTTACTGCTCAACAAGCAAAAAAGCGTAAACTTGGTAAAAAAGGTTTTGTTGGTGCCGCAATATTTGGTGTTAGTACCGCTGCTTTAGTTGGTATTTGCGCGTACAAAAAAACTCGTGGCTACAAAATTAACAGAGACATTGAAGATGCAAAACCTAACTCAAATGATTTTTCTGGCCAAGTTGAAGATCAACCAGAAACTTCTCAAGCAGCAACTTCATGTTTTTCTTTCTTGAAAAACAAAACGTTCTGGGCCGTTGCCGGTGTAACAGCAGCTGTTACTGCAGGAGTTTATGGCTATAAGGCTTGGAATAAAAAGAAGAGTGGTAATGAAAAAACACTCAATGCCAGAAAAAAATACTTTTCAGGTATAGGTTTTGAGCTTGTTTCTGAAAAGAGTGATTCAAATGGCGAACAGATGTTTTGTAAATATCAAGAGGTCTTGTAAATATTAATGGAAAATTGGTGAATAGTGAATATTCATTAGATGAATCTGTTTATTCTTATTTTTAAAATTGTTGATGAAATAAGAAGTAGCATGAGCGATAGGAAAATATAGAGTTGATTTTTAAAAAAAAGCCGGTGGATTATTTCCATCGGCTTTTTTTATGCTCGTTTCGCATATTATTGTTTTTCAGCTAAACTTTTAAAATAAACAAATAAAAATTACACAAAACAAAAAAAGAGTTAGCACGTGTATACAATTCAAGGTAAAAAATATCTCTGGAAATTGCCGGAAGAAAATCAGCAGCTTGCTTTGCAGTTTGCGGCATCTTATAATCTTTCCTTTCCCATCGTTCAGACTCTTGTTTCCCGTGGTTTTCAGTCAAAGCATCAGCTTGATCAATTTTTGTTCAGTTCGTTTGAAAAAGATGTGGCGCATCCTGAAAAGATGAAAGATGCGCAAAAAGCTGTAGCACGAATTGTGCAGGCAATTGAAAACAAAGAAAAGATTTTAATTTTTGGTGACTACGATGTTGATGGCATAACCTCAACCGCGTTGATGATGACTTGTTTGTTGCCGCTTGGTGCGCAGGTAAATTTTTTTCTTCCTCATCGGGTTCGTGATGGCTATGGAATATCAAAAAAAATTGTCAAACGTGCAGCAGAAAATAATTATAAAGTAATTATCACAGTTGATAACGGTATCACTGCATTTGATGCGGCGCAAAAAGCGAAAGAGCTTGGTGTCGATCTAATCATTACAGATCATCATCGTCCGCACGAAAAAGTTCCAGAAGCATTTGCTATTGTTGATCCAAATCAAGATGGTTGTCTGTATCCATATAAAGAGCTTGCGGGCGTTGGCGTTGCTTTCAAACTTATGTCTTTTTTGTACGAAGAAAAAAAACTAACAATGTCAGAAAAAGCGTACGAGTTGTTGCTGTTGGGTACTGTTGCCGATGTTGTACCTCTTACAGGAGAAAATAGGTTTTGGGTACGTTATGGTTTGCAGCAGATAAACAAATTAGAAAGTTATTCTTTTGGTGTACTGAAAAAAAATGGAAAAGTAACAAAGCCAATCGTTTCTTCGACCGATATCGGTTTTTCTATCGCGCCACAAATTAACGCACTTGGGCGCTTGGAAGATCCACGGCAGGGTGTACATTTTCTACTCGGTTCAGATAAATCTGAAGTAGATGAAGTTGGTAGAATTTTATTTGAATTAAATCAGGCTCGGCGTGCTGTTGAGAGATCAATTTTTGCCGAAATTGAAGAAGAAATAAAAGAAAAGCGGATTGATGTCCAAAAAGAAAATATTGTTATTGCGGCAAGTCGATCTTGGCCGCCCGGTGTCATCGGGTTGGTTGCGTCAAGAATTGTTTCTGCGTATGGTAAGCCGACACTCTTATTTCATTTAACTGATGATGGTATGGCAAAGGGTTCTTGTCGTTCAATACCAGAATTTAACATGTTTGATGCACTGAGTACTTGTTCTGAGTTGCTCAAATCTTTTGGAGGTCACTCCTTTGCTGCTGGACTTTCTTTAAAACAGGATGATTTACCTGAGTTAAAAGAACGGTTAGAAACTTTAATTGTACAGCAACTTACCCCGTTTGATTTAAAACAAAAAATTGAGTTGGATTCGAAACTTACCATGACAGATGTAAACAGAAAATTTATGGCAGACATGCAGTTTTTGGAACCATTTGGTAATCAAAATAGGCGTCCAATGTTTTATTTGACTGACGTTGTGCAGGTGCAAAAACCGACGCTTATGAAAGACTTGCACGTAAAATGTTCTGTGTTTGCAGATGGGGTGATTAAACCTCTTATTTTTTTCAATAGACCAGAATTGTTTGAAACGTTTTTAGAAATTGGGGAGCAACCGTTTCATGTTGCGGTAGAAGTTTCTGAAAATCATTGGGCTGGAAAAGTGAGTGTGCAGTTGATTGGTGTAGATGTTTCTTTTGGGAAAGTGCAAAAACTATGATCATTACAATTGACGGTCCAACGGCTAGTGGGAAATCTTCAGTGGCGCGTGCGTTGGCAAAAAAGTTGAATATGTATTATCTGGCAACGGGAATGTTGTATCGTGCTGCTGCGTATGTGTTAATCAAACAAGCTGGTTACACAAAAAAAGATTTGGAAAATCCAAAAACAGAAGATCTTGCAACTTATTTTAATCCACAACGATTTCAGTATTTTTATTGTTCTGACCGCGGCGAGCAGATTTTTTTTGATGATAAAGAAATAACTTCATTTTTAAAAGGCAGCGAAATCGATGAAGCATCATCGATTTTGAGTGTAAATCCTTTAGTGCGCAGCGCACTTCTTACCATGCAACAAGCATTTGGCAAAAAGTTTGATTTGGTTGCAGAAGGGCGGGATGTTGGTTCCGTTGTGTTTCCTGATGCCGACTATAGATTTTTTTTGACAGCATCTGTTGAGGTTCGCGCCAAGCGGTGGGAGGCAGATCAACGCAAAAAAGGAAATAATTTTTCTTTGGATCAAGCGATTGAAAAAATTACGGAGCGAGATCAAAGAGACAGAAACAGAAAAATAGCGCCGCTGGTACAACCAATCGGCGCTATTGTTATTGACAACTCAGAGTTAGATTTTCAGCAAACCTTACAGCGTTTTGCCGAAGTCATAGTAGTTTCTTCTGTAAGAAGCCATTGATGAGCCAGGACGATGATCGTCGGCTTTTTTCTTCATTTTCTTTTTGCTTTTTTTCTTGGTTGATTTCTTTTTAGTAGATTTCTTTTTTTTGGCAGGTTTCTTTTTTTTAGTTTTTTTTACTTTTTTCTTTTTTGCTGGTTTTTTTTTCTTGGTTTCTTTTTTCTTTTTTGTTTTGCGTTTTTTCTTTGCTTTTACTTTTTCTTTTTCCACCTTTTTTTTCTTTTTGAGGCGTTTTTTCTTTTTTACTTCTCGCTTTTTCTTTACTTCTTTTTTGTGTTTCTTTTTTACTTTTTCTTTTTTGACTTTTTTGCTGTGTGCTTTTTTCTTGCGCGCTTTCTTTTTTTTAGCTGTTTTTTTCTTTTTGGCTGTTTTCTTTTTTTTTGCAATTTTTTTCTTGCCGTCACGCATTTTCTTTTTGGTTACTTTTTCTTTGCTAGATTTTTTCTTGCCTGCAATGCATTCGTTATGTTTTTTCTTGAAGAAGTTTGCTTTATCAGTATTTCCTTTTTTGGTGAAGAATTCGATTTTGTTTTTGTAGCGGTCGTTACATTTTTTTATGCCGTAGTCAGTTTTTTTCTTGACTTTGCTTGTTGCATCGACGCTGGTCATAACGCTATTTTTTTTGCCGTACTTTGCTCTGTAGTAAGCCGCAGTTTTTACGACCTTTTTCTTTTTAGTAGCTTTCTTTTTTGTTTGTTTTTTAGCTTTGTTTTTTTTAGTTTTGACTTTTTTGGGAGTTTTTTGTTTTGTTACCTTGGTGGTTTTCTTGGTTGGTTTTTTGGGTTGCTCTTTTTTACACGCGGGCATCAGCAGAAGGGACCCGACACATAACAGCCCGACCAGAAGTTTTCTCATACAATCTCCTTTTTTGTTAAAAGATATACTTCACTACTCTTATCACACGATAGTCATGTTTGTCTCTTTTTTTCAAGATTTTTTTTGATTTTTTCGTGTGAAGGGTCTGGTATGAAGATTTCTTTGGTGTCAAAAAAGGTTTTTATTGGAAGAGTTTCTTACCGTTTTTTGCGTTTTTTTGCGGGAGAGGTTTTTTTCTTTGTTGTTGCACGACGGATTGTTTTTTTCTTGAATGCATTTTTTCCATATGCAGCTTCCAAGACTTCATCCATGGTGCTGACAAAAAGAACCTTCAGATCTCCTAAATCTGTATCTTTGACAATTTCCTGCATGTCATCTTCGTTTTCTTTTGGGACTATGACAGTTTTGATGCCATGTTGTTTTGAAGCAAGGAGCTTTTCTTTCAGGCCGCCAATTCCCAACACTCGACCCTGCAGTGTGATTTCCCCAGTCATTGCGCAGTTGATTGCAAGCGGCTTATTTGTGAGGGCAGAAATCAGTGCGCTACACATGGTTATACCGGCAGATGGGCCATCCTTTGGCGTTGCGCCTTCTGGTAAGTGTACGTGCAAATCTTTGTTTGTATGGAATGAGCTGCGCAGACCAAGTTCTTTTGCTCGAGATCGAATATAACTCAGTGCTGCTTGTGCGGACTCTTGCATTACGTCGCCAAGCTGTCCTGTTAGTGCTAAGCCACCTTTGCCGGGAAGTGCCGTTGTTTCAATTTCCAATACGTCACCGCCAACTTCGGTCCATGCAAGTCCGGTTGCAATGCCAATTTTTTGAGAGCCTTGGTTTAAGCTAGTTTTTTTGAAGGTTGGATTTCCGAGCCATTCACGAATTAGTTTTTCAGAAACTGTTACAGTTTTAAGTGTTGGACTTTTGAGCAAGCGTTGAATTGTTTTGCGCATTAACTTAGTAATGACACGTTCAAGTTGACGAACACCAGATTCACGGGTGTAGTTGTTTACCAAAAAATCAAGTTGAGTGCGTGCGATTTTAAATGACTTATTTGAAAGGTTGTATTCTTTGAGGTTTTTCGGAATTAAAAATTTGCGTGCGATTTCTATTTTTTCATCGCAGGTGTACCCATCAAGGTTTACGAGCTCCATACGATCAAATAATGGATATGGGATACCGTCTATGGTGTTTGCTGTTGCGATGAACATAACTTTAGATAGGTCATATTCAACATCTAAAAAGTGATCAACAAATGTGTTGTTTTGTTCTGGGTCCAAAACCTCAAGTAGTGCAGAGGCCGGATCGCCATGAATATCTTGTGAAATTTTATCGATTTCATCGAGTAAAATGACAGGGTTTTGCACACCTGCTTTTTTCATGCTTTGTATAATTTTGCCGGGCAATGCTCCGATGTATGTTCGTCTATGGCCACGGATTTCTGCTTCATCTTTTACGCCACCCAAAGAGATGCGGACAAATTTACGCCCCATGCTTTCTGCTATAGATTGGCCAAGTGATGTTTTTCCAACGCCAGGAGGTCCAACTAAACAGATTATTGGAGAACGCTGCATGTCTTTTGAATATTTTTTTGCAGCAACAAATTCGATGATTCGTTCTTTTGGTTTTTTCAAACCAAAGTGATCTCGATTTAATATTTTTTCTGCTTGTATCAAGCTAATAGTATCTTTTGTTGTTGTTTTCCAAGGGATCGAGGTAATCCAGTCGACGTAATGTCTGCTGACAACAGCTTCTGCAGAAAGGGGTGGCATTTGTTCAAGGCGTTTTAACTCTTTTTCTGTCTTTGCTTCTGCTTCTTTGCTTAGAGCAAGTGTTTTCATTTTTTTTCTGATCTGATCCAACTCGGATGCATGATCTTCACGGCCCAATTCTTTCTGGATCGCTTTCATTTGTTCGTTTAGATAATATTCACGTTGATTTTTTTCAACCTGAGTTTGAATGCGTCCACGAATTTTTTGTTCGGTTTGAAGAATTTCTATTTCTCGCTTTAGATGCTTGCAGAGTTTTAACATTCGATCGATTAAATCAACTGTTTCTAAAATATTTTGTCGTTCGTTGAACGAAAGGTTTACATGCACTGCGATAGTGTCTGTAATGTGATCTATGTCTCTGCAGTCTTTTGCGGTTGAGGTCAGGTCTATTGGAGCTTTTTCGTTGAGTTTTGCATACGCGTTATAGAGTGTTCGCAGCTGACGCCAGGTTGCCTCGATTTCTACCTTATCGTCAAGGCCTTCTGTTTCAAGTGTCTCGCAGTGAATACCTATAAAGCCCTTTGTTTGTTCAACAGAAACGATGCGAGCTCGCTGTAAACCTTCGGCTAAAATTTTAAGAGCACCGTTGGGCATGCGCATAATCTGCAAAATGGTAGATTTGGTTCCGTATTGAAAGACGTCTTTCGACGTTGGACGCTCAGTTTTTTGATTTTTTTGAGACGTGATAAAAATTTGCTTGTTGTGCTTGAGGGCATATTCCACAGCTTTGATGGAGCCGGGTCTGCCGACGATGATCGGAATTATGCTTTTGGGCAAAATAACGACGTTTTTGAGTGGAAGCAGCGCGAGCATTTCTTCCTGATAATCCGTCTTGGTCGCCAAATCGATCACTTTTTCCATTTTTGCCTATCTTTTTTTTTAAATTTGATTTTTTATAGTAGATGAGTGAATTGATAAGTAGTCTGTTTTCCCCAATTCCCCACTATTTTAGTGTATTTTTTATACGTTTTTTTGCAAGTAAAAACTGTTTTTTGGCTTCTTGTGTAGGCATTGTTTCAAAGCCCTCTCCAGGAGGCGATTTCCGAGCTTCTTTTGGAAGAATTTGGGCCAAACTCTTGCTTTTTGAGTGCCAACTTTTCTGAAATGGTATATGCTATTTTTCTTGTTGTTTTTTATGGAGTCCTGTCTGGGGGGCTGCATCGATTGATTTTCCAGCTGCAATCCCGGTCTTGCTATGAGCATCATTTTTGTTTTTGATGCGTCTGGCTGCAGTTGTGCTGCTGAAAGGAGAGGGGTATGGTTTGAAGCTGTTTCCTGTGAAAAAAGATCCAGAAAAGCTTTTTTTACGGTTTTTATTTTTACAGGAGATGAATCTTTTGTTACGATGTCTTCAAGGGTGGGCAACCTTGTTGATCTACTTTCAGATGGAGACATTCTATTGGTTTACTGTTCTATAGTGTTACATTTTCCGAAAGGCTTCTTACATGTTTGAGACACTTACGTCTGTCTTTAAATCCATTTCGTCATTTTTGACGACACCTTTATTCACTATTCCTTTATACGTTATGAGCCTTACCATTCCGGTTTGGGTTCTTTTTGCTTTAGGGGTTTTTGGGTATTTGTTTTTCACTGAGTCGGGTCGAAAAATTGCAAAACGCATTTGGGGTGATTTCCAAAGTGGAGAAGAAATTGCGAAGTTTGTAAAGCTTGCGATTGTTTTCTTTTTGGTTATTGCAATTTACTGGGGAATGCGTCCGCTTAAAGATGGTATCTTTACAACGCTTGTTGGTGTTGATTGGCAACCGGTTGCGAAAATTTTGTCTCCGTTTATTATTACGCCGCTTGTTATTTTGTATAGCAAGTTGGTTGACATGTTTCCCCGCAATAAAGTCTTTTACGTTTTGCTAAGCATTTATGGTTTCATTGCTCTTACTTTCTTTATAATATTTAAATACGTTTCTCCTTTAAATGCTGTTGCTGAGCCATCCGCGTATAACTTCTTGGGTTGGGCGTGGTATGTGTACATCGAAAGTTTTGGATCTTTGGTTGTTGCACTTTTCTGGGCATTCACCACAGATATTACGCAGCCAGAATCTGCAAAGCGCGGTTTTCCTTTGATTTACTTGTTTGGGCAAGCTGGAAACATGATTGGACCGTTCGTTCTTCGTGCAGAACGTCTTGGGTTTGAAACAAGTGCTCCGATTATAGCAATCCTTGCGGGCTTGATGTTCTTAACTGCTATTATGATGTGGTTTTTTGTTACGACAACGCCAAAAAGTCAAGTTCAATCATACGAAGCTAAAGGTGAAAAATCTAAGAAGGATGAAAAAAGTCACGAAGAACCAGGATTTCTGGATGGTCTTAAGCTCTTGCTCAAGCATGGGTATTTGCTTGGAATCACAGCAATCATTATGTTTTATGAAATTATCGTGACGATTTTGGATTTCTTTTTCAAATCTTCTGCAGCAGATTTTTTCAGAGCAAAAGTTGCTTCTGGTGAAATTCCACAATCAATGTTTGAAAGATCATTGTCTGGTTTTTTGGGTGACTATGCGGTGTATACTGGTGTTGTTGCAACGCTTTGCGTGTTGTTTGGGATTAACAATATTCATCGTAAGCTTGGAACTGCAGCATCTTTGCTTTTGCTTCCGACGTTGATTGCTGTTGCTGTCTTTACCTTGCGCATTAGCCCAACACTTATGGTTGCGTTCTGGATTATGGTATTCTCAAAAGCTGTCAACTATGCGCTGAATCAACCAACAATCAAACAGCTTTACATTCCAACAACAAAAGACACCAAGTACAAAGCACAAGCGTGGATCGAGATGTTCGGTTCTCGTGGTTCTAAAGCAATCGGTTCTGGAATCAACTTGTTCAGAGGGTTTCTCAAGGGCTCCATGGGGCAAGCGGCTGGTATTGCATTCTTTATATCGCTCAGTACGGGTTTCTCATTGAGCTTGGTTGCAGTTTGGTTTTTTGTTGCAGCATATGTTGCGCGTACTTACAACAAAGCAATCAAAGAAGATACGGTGGTTTGCTAATAACATGAACAAGCATTTATTGGTTTCACAATCATCGTTGATTTTGAAATGAAAGAGGGCTCTTCCAGCTTGCACGTCAAGTTGGCAAGAGCCTTTTTAAAAATCTAGAAATAAAAAAGAAGAAGAAAAACGAAGCATGCGGGATGGAACGAGAGGGAAAATCTTTTTATTGAGGGGCCTGTATGAGCGTAAGCTTGGGCGAAGCAAAAAATCGAGAAAATAAAAGTTCTGAACGTCTAAAGTTATTTTTACTCTCTTCGTTATATTTTCTGATTATTGCTGGTTACACCGTTTTACGGGACATAAAAAACACAATTTTTATGGCGACCGTTGGGAAAGATTATATTCCGGTTGCAAAAATTGGAGCTCTTCTGTTTTTGATTCCTGCAATTTTGTTTTATTCAAAGCTTGTCGATAGAGTTCGGCGTCATCAACTTTTGATGATCTATTCAGTGTTTTTCTCGTTGTTTGCGATTATTGTTGGTGCTTTTTTTATTGCACACCCAACAATTGGTCTTCCTAATACCCAACAAAGTCCATATCGATTGTTTGGCTGGTTGTTTTACTTTGTAGTTGAAGGGTTTACACCATTTGTAGTGAGTGTTTTCTGGTCTTTTGTAAACTCTGTTTCTAATCCAAAAGAGGCGCGTAGCAACTATGGTCTTTTAGTTGGAGGGTCAAAGGCTGGAGGTATTCTCAGTGCCGGTTTTTCCTGGGCTCTATTTGGTTCGACATTGTTGCCTTTTGTAGGGGGCCTTTCCGGTATTGTTAAGCATCAGGTTGTTCTTTTTATTTCTGCAGGTTTTTTAATTCTTATTCCGTTTGTTGTTCGATGTTTAATGAAAAATGTTGCAGGTTACCATATGCATGGGTACGAAGCTGTTTACAAGGTTGAAAAAAAAAGAAGCAAGGAAGGTAAGGCAAAAACTGGGATTTGGGCTGGCCTGAAAATGCTTTTCAAGTATCCGTATGTGCTTGGTATTTTTGGAATGATCTATTTTTATGAGATTTTAGCAACGGTCCTGAGTTATTTGCGCTTGCTTGTGGCAGAGGCGGGAACCAGTTCTCCTGCAGAGGTTTCTTCATTTTTGTTTAAATGGGTTTTTATTATGCAGGCTGTCGGCTTAGTGATCTCTGTGTTTGGTACGACCGCAATTATGAAGCGATTCAGCCAACGGTTTAGTTTGCTTTTAATTCCAGTTTTTATGGCGATTGGCTCGTTTCTGTTTTTCATTGGCGGCGACTACAAGAGTATTACTATGATTGGTTATGTGCTGACCAAAACAATGCACTATGCCTTTAGTTATCCGGTTAGAGAGCAGTTATATATTCCAACGCTCAAAGAGATTAAATTTAAATCAAAATCTTGGATAGATGCTTTTGGCCAAAAATTTTCCAAGCTCAATGGAGGGGTGGTTAATATGATTGCTGCCAAGCTTGGGCCGCTAGGATTTCCATTCTTGTCTGGTTTTTTTGTGGTTTGTATTGGCTTGTGGATGGGCGTAGCCTTCCTGCTTGGCATTAGATATGAGCGTGCTATTACTAAGAATGAGGTTATTGGTCTGAATGGCAATGGGGATGATGGCGAGTGAGAAGGTAGAAAAAGTTGTTGGCTAGAGGTATTTTTTGATTGCCCTGACTGCTGTTTTTGCTATACTTTTAAGTAATCTCACAATTTGATAGATATCGTATAAATGCTCGCCTCTTTAATGAGGGTGGCGTTGTTTCCAGAAAGCATGGAGAGGATCCGTCTTCGCCTTCGGCTTCTTCGGACAAGGCCCAAGAGGTGATGGTTGTAACCCTGAAAGGTACAAAAAAATGGTAGATTTTCGCGAATTAGTACGACTTGGCGCACACTTTGGTCATATCAAGCGCCGTCTTCATCCAAAAATGAATCGATATATTTGGGGCGTTAAAAATGACGTTCACTTGATCGATGTTTCTAAGACCGCTCCTTTGATTGAGCGTGCGGCAAAGTTTCTTGAATCAGTTGCGGCAGATGGAAAAACAATTTTGTGGGTTGGTACCAAAAAGCCCGCTCAGCTTGCTATTTTTGAGGCGTCACAAAAACTAAAGATGCCATATGTTAACCATCGCTGGATTGGTGGGACGTTAAGTAATTTTAGCCAAGTGAAAAAGTCTGTTACAAAGTTACTTCATTATCAAGATATTTTAGAAAAGTCTGAAAAATTTCCGCTTTACACAAAAAAAGAGATGAATTCGATTTCCAAAATGGTTGATCGTCTGAAAAAAAACATCGGTGGCATTAAAGATTTGACCTGGCCTATCGGTGCGGTTGTTTTGGTTGATGTGATCAAGGAAGGTTCGGCAATGCGTGAAGCGCATACTGTCGGGATTCCTGTTATTGCGTTAGTTGATACCAACAGTGATCCTTCATTGGTTGATCATGTTATTCCAGTTAATGATGATTCCGCACGGGTAGTTACTTTTGTTATCGATTATTTGTCAGAAGCTTCTCTTAGAGGGCAAAAGAATGCAAAAGAGGTAGCGAAAAAAGCAAAGGAAAAAGCTGCGGCTGAAATTCAAGAAAAAAAGTTAAAAGCTAAAGGTGCTGCTGAAAAGAAAACAGCCGAGAAAAAAGAAGTAAAAAAAGTTATTGGAAAAAAAGAAACAAAAAAAGCTGTTGAAAAAAAACCTGTTGCTCAAAAGGGTGTAGCAGCAAAGGCTCCTGTAAAAAAGGCAGTTGAGAAAAAAGAAGTTTCCGATAAAAAGGAAGTAAAAAAAGCAGAAGTCAAGAAAGAAGAAGAGCCTGTAGCAGAAGAAAAAGGTGGCGTGAAATCTGAGCAAAAAAAGGCTGCTGAGTAATTTGAAATCATAGGGGATTTGGGGATACTGTTTGGGAGAGGTGTCCGAGTGGTTGAAGGAGCACGATTGGAAATCGTGTATGTCCCGAAAGGGGCATCGAGGGTTCGAATCCCTCTCTCTCCGCCAGGCTTCGCTCTACGAGCTACGCCCGGCACGGCCAGTTTCTTCGAAGGAGCAAGTTGGCAAAAATAAAAGATTGCTTCATCTTGGGAAGCCTGTCCGGCGAAGCTAAAAGCGAAGACGGACTAGCCTCAAGAGTAGATGGTCATTTCTAATCTCTAAAAAATGAAGCTTGAAAATTTGGGGGGTGAGTAAGGAACAGTCACTTACTTTGTCAGGTCCGAAAGGAAGCAGCAAGAGTGGTTATGTTTTTGTACTCACCTCCCGCTTTATAATTTTATTAAAACGATTGAGTTTTATTATGAACGGCACACATCTTAACTTAGCCAGGAAATGGCGCTCTAAAAATTTTGATCAAATTATTGGTCAAGATTTATCTGTACGAATGTTGAAAAACAGTTTGTACTTGGAGCGATATTTTCCGGTTTATCTTTTTTCAGGCCAGCGAGGTTGTGGAAAAACAACGACTGCAAGGGTTTTTGCTGCTGCCATAAATTGTGAAAAGCTTGCTTTGTTCAGGAAGACTCCCAAAAAGAATCCGGTTCCCTGTTTGCAGTGTTCTTCTTGTCAGGCAATGCTCGCTGGAAAACATCCGGATTTTATAGAGATTGATGCAGCGTCTCATACTGGTGTTGATAATGTTCGGCAGATTGTAAGTGCTTCTCAATTGTTACCGTTAATGGGTAAAAAGAAAATTTATTTAATTGATGAAGCGCACATGCTCAGTAAAGCTGCGTTTAATGCGTTTTTAA
>Ga0180437_10003442_pt1 | contig 23558 bp, 16 predicted proteins | sample SS_ome_4_FD_132410 | JGI IMG/M metagenome (GOLD analysis project Ga0180437, IMG submission 132410) | Hypersaline lake sediment archaeal communities from the Salton Sea, California, USA - SS_3_D_1 metaG | ecosystem: Environmental > Aquatic > Non-marine Saline and Alkaline > Hypersaline >...
CACCTTCCCGCGCTCGATGAGCTCATCGGAAACTTCCCGGGCCAGATTGCTCGGTATAGCGCCACTTAAGCCCATTCTTATCTCGTTAATCCCGACTATCTCGCCCGCAAGATTCACCAGCGGACCGCCCGAGTTCCCCGGAAAAATCGCCGCGTCGTGACCTATCCACAACACTATTGAGCCGACGCTCTCCCCCTCTATCCGGAAATCGGAGGGATACCCCCTGCTCGACGTTATCAGTTCCGTGTTGCTCACTATACCCAACGTCACCGATTGCGACAGGGCCAGCGGGCTGCCCATTGCCAGCACCCTGTCGCCCACCTTGAGTTGCGACGAGTCGCCGAACCTGGCGAACGGAAACTGTCTGCCTCCGCCGTTGTGCAGCTTCAGGACACAGGTGTCCGTCAGCGCGTCCGTACCGATGCGTTCGGCTTCGATCTCCTCCTTGTTGGACAACGTGCACACAACGTGTTTGGCTTTGCCCGCTACATGGTGGTTGGTGATCACGTGACCTTCCTCGCTTATGATCACGCCGCTGCCGCTCGCCTCGTACTTGATCTCGCGTCCGCCGTAATGGCGCACGTCCACAACGTGAATGCGCACCAACGCTGGCTTCACCTCCGCTACGGCGGCCTCGATGGCGCTGCGAATCTCCGGCGAAAGCCTTCTCCCCGCGACAAGCCCCCCACGGCGCGATATTGCGCACGAGCTCGTTATCAGCATCGCCGCAACGGTGACAACAATCGGTCCGATCTGAGATCTCAATCGTATCCACAACATAGTCCAGACTCCCCTTGTTCGCACAACACCGGGCTGCCGCTCACCCGCCCACCTCGAACCCCACCTGGTAACAGTCCACACTGCATGATACGCCATCTCCGGGTCGTGCCGCAACTTTTTTCTTGTCAGGTTTCGGATTGTGTGATATATTTTTCAGCGTCTTGGGAGCGGTGTCAGGTTGGAGACCTGCAATTGTGGGGGAAAGAAACGTTTGCGAAAGGAGAAGTCATGATAAAGCAAAACCGAAAGTCGCGCTTGATTGCAGCGGTCATGCTGGTAGCGGTACTGGGCCTGGCACAGGGATGTACCCTGGCGAAAATCAGCGGACGGGGTGCCATCCCGATCATGTTCAACAACCCGCCAACCAGAGTCCAGTTGGTGAGAAGTGTCGAAGTGAAGAAGATGAGAGCGTTTGACTGGACCGCATCGTTTGACGTGTCCGAGGTGCTCGGGGACGTTATTGCGATGACGGACGCTGACGCGATAATCAATGTAGCGATTACAGTCAAGTCAATGCCGCTCGATTGGATTGTGAACTTGCTCACGCTCGGACTCGCACAATCGAGAACGATGTACATCAGAGGCGACGTCGTCAGGGTGCGCGACGAGGGAGGCGTCGTTTCTTTACCGCCGGCCGGCACTGAACCGGTGGCGAGTGCCGACAGTGTCGACGAGATGTTCGCCGCAAAAACACTTAAGACTTTGTGACTTGCGGAACCGACGCTTTCGTCGGCTCAGCCGATGCTTGACAACCGCCCGTCATACGCGGTGCGAATCAAGGGGCGACCATTACCGCGGCCGCCCCTCATCCATTCCGTACACCGAACAGCGTGCCGTTCCATCCACGAAGACCGGTCAAGAGTGGCTGTATGCCCCCGATTTGGCCATCTCTCCAACGAGTAGAACGTTAGAACGACGTAACATACCGCTTGACGAGGCATTAATCTGGTGATATTGTATGAGATGGGTGAGATGTCGGGATTCTTCTGACAATATCAAGGCACAGGTCAAGGTTCTTCCGAAGGAGGTGATGCTCAATTCCCAGGCGATGCAGAAGATGACGTGTCATCTGAAATCGGGGGGGCTACTGCATTTCCGAGAGAGGGGGTATAGACAGTGAGAAAAGGAAAAGGGTTTACGCTGATAGAGCTGCTGGTGGTCATAGCGATCATCGGCATACTCGCGGCGATACTGCTGCCGGCGCTTGCGCGTGCGCGCGAAGCGGCACGACGAGCATCCTGCGCCAACAATTTGAAACAGATGGGACTTGTATTCAAGATGTACGCGAACGAGTGGGACGGTGCGCTCCCAACGCTAAGAGCAGTTGGTTCACGAGATGGGGAACCACCATGCCTAGGATGGACGGATGGCAGCTTCTTCTTCAATGGACCGTCCATCTATCCCGAATACCTCAATGACCCGAAGGTGATTTGCTGCCCGTCGGACGAGGATGGTATCGCGGAGTTACAAGGAGGCAGATGGAGCATCGACGGCGATCCGGATAATCCGATAGATCCCTGTCGGTTCGACGGCGTGTCGTACAAGTACATCGGCTGGGCGGTCACTAAGGACCACGTCAATATCGCCGGAACTGATGAAAACCTGGATCCTTCCGTCCCCGGCGTAAACATCGACATAGGCTTCGTTACGAAGCTTCTCCAGGACACCATCGCGCCCGCGATGGTAGGAGTCACGGAGCCGTTAGATGACAACCTCGACTACACAAACGACAACGGGCAGGATGTGACGGTGTACCGACTGCGCGAAGGTATCGAGCGGTTCTTTATCACCGACATCAACAATCCGGCTGCCAGTGCCCTCGCACAAAGCGAACTGCCTATTATGTTTGACGAGATCACCACAAACACCAAGAACTTCAACCATATCCCGGGCGGGTGCAACGTGCTATACATGGACGGCCACGTGGAGTTCTTGAAGTATCCGGACACCTTCCCGGTGAGCGTTTCATGGGCCACGATCTACGGGTGGTTGTGAGTTTCGGAAAACGCGTATGCTGCAGAAAAGCCACGGGCTTACTGCCCGTGGCTTTTTTGTGTACCGGGCACGCCCGGCAGTGTGGCGATGTAAGCCCGCCTACCCGACTGAGGAACAACCCAAGAAAGGGATCCCTGTGGAGCCGTTGAAGAAGCTCCGGCGACAACTGAACGTCAGTCTGAGCGAAGCGAGCAATCTGGACGTTCCAGCCGGCTCATGCCATAGAGGGATGTATGGCAGCGCTTTTCACAAAGAGGACGCCACGTTGACGATTCTCGTTGTGTTCCTCGATCGCATCCGCGTATAATCAAGTGCAGCGAAGGTTGAGCAGAAAGTTGCGGTCGGGGATCGCGTCAACGAATCCACAAGGAAGACGACATGGCCCGCCAGAAGAGAGTCCTGCTTACCGCCGGCTACGGCCCCAACGAACTGGCCTGGGGCGAGGACATGTACGACCTGCTCAACTGTCGGCTGGCCCGGGGCCATAACCTCTTTCGTATGGACTCCCACTGCCACTACTTTGGTCTCTACCTGATCGCCGAGAACATCAATCATCCGGCAACGGTTCTCGAGAACCTCCACTGGGAAGAATTCGACGCCGAGCTGGACAACCAGTACGACGTGATCGGCATTCAGCTCAAGAGTGTGTACACGGACAAGGTGGCGCGGATGGTGGCCCGGATTCGCGACAAGTGTCCGAAGACGGAGATCGTGATCGGAGGGTACGGTGTGAGCACTCTGGAAAAGCCCGTGCCGGGCGATACGAAAGGGAGCGCCAAGTTCATCCGGGAGAACTCTCACCATTTGTGCCGGGAAGAGGGCGTCGGGTTCATGCGTCGTCTGCTCGACGATCAACCTGTGGACCGCGAGATCACACAGTATCACCTGCCGACGACCGGTTTCTCGGTAGCGGGTCTGAGTTTCGTTCATATGCGAGTACCTACTATCCTGGTCGCGCTCGGTTGTCCCAACGCATGCGATTTCTGTAACACCTCCGCCTTTTTCCGTCACAAGAAGATCTACGTTGCCGAACCGGAGCAGGTTTACCGTTATATGAAGAACTATCAGAAGCGTCTTTCGGCCAATGACATCCGGATCATACTGTTTGACGAAGATCTGTTCATGAAAGCGGAATACGTCCGCGAGCTTGGCCGATTGCTCAGGAGCGACAAGCAGACATGGGGCATTCGATGGATTACCTTCGGAAGCATGAGGTCGCTGTCTCAGTTCACGCCCGAGGAACTGCGCGAGTGCGGTCTAGGCATGGTCTGGATCGGTGTCGAATCGTTCCTGGCCGAGGCCGGCACTACCGTGGATCATTACGCCAAGCGCAAGGGCAAAGAGCTGAAGCAGATGTTCGACGAGCTACACCGTCACGGTATCGAGACGACCGGCTCGCTCGTGCTGGGTTTTGATTTCCACGACCGCCAGAATCTGAAGAAGGACATCGACATGTTCGTTGAAATGAAACCGACATTCTACCAGATTTCGCCGCTAACGCCATGTCCGGGCACCAGGCTATACGACCGGATGATGGAGGAAGGAAGGATTCGAGACACGTACGCGTGGAGCGATTTCCACCTCTGGAAGGATGACGTGTTCAAGTTGAAGAACTTCGAGTACGGTGAGATCAAGGAATACTTCGATTACGCACACGAACAGCTTGCTACCGTTAACGGCCCGCCGCCGCTCCAGATGATGGAAGGCGCTCTCGACGGTTATGCGACTTTCAAGGATTCATCCAGCGAATTTCTCCGCTACCAGGCGGATCAGGACCGCGCGATGGCTGTCAGATTCCTGCCCTTTGTCCGCGCGTGCCAACGTTATGGCACGTCTGAGACGGTGAAAGAGCGCGCAGCCCAACTCGAGAAGCGATGCCGCTCCGAGTTCGGCAGAGCGCCTCTGCCCGTCAACCTGGTATCGTGTCTGGTCTCGAATCGGATCAGACGCATGCAGAACCGTCCGCGACCGCCGCTGGTTTCGGATCCACCGCCGCGCTGGACGTATTATCGACGCGACAACGGTTCCCTAAAAATCCTCGTTCGCAAAGGTCGCAAAACCAAGAGTCCCGTACCCTACCGCGACCATCGGTTCGTAAGACTTAACATGATGAGCGCGAAAGCCTGAACTCTCTGGAATCGAGAAGCATGGAGAGCGAGCCATAGGCTGAGTTCCCAAACGGATCCACGAGCCGCTCTCAGCGCGCACGGAGTCTGCTTCCCGTCGTCACTGCGAGCGACCGACGCGGCCGACGAACCCTAGCAGGATGGGGTCTGGGAGGGCCCCGCTTCTGCGGAGCCGTTTACAACCACGCTCTTATCATTGAACCGCGGCTCGGCAGGAGCCTCGCCCTCCCCACTGCCGAGAAAGTTGATGGAAATCCGATCAGAGATGGTGTAAGATGTTTGGCGTATTCCGAGAAGGGTTTGTGGGGACAAATCGTGTTGCTCCTAGCGCAGTGTAAAGTCGGCGGTCTTTCTTGGCCGCCGCGCAGCAACGCGACTTACGGTAAAGGGGGGAGTCATGAGCAAGTCCATATGTTTTCTGATGACACTGTCTGCGTGCATGTTCTTAACAGGTTCCGCCTTTGGGTCAGAGGCTCTCAAGGCGAAGTACTTGCGCTGCGAGTATCGTCTGAATCCGTCCGGGATTGATGTGACCAACCCGCGACTAAGCTGGATCCTCGAATCGAGCGGTCGCGGACAGAATCAGAGCGCGTATCAGGTATTGGTTGCCACAAGCAAGAAAGCGCTTGCGGCCGACAAAGGCGACCTGTGGAACAGCGGCATGGTCGGCTCCGACCGGTCCGCGCACATTGTCTACCGGGGACGTCCTCTGGTGTCACGGATGACATGCTGGTGGAAAGTACGCGCGTGGAACCAGGACAACCTAGCCGTATCATGGAGCGAACCCGCCTGTTGGACCATGGGACTGCTTGAGAAGTCCGATTGGCAGGCCGACTGGATCGGATACGACGAACCCCGGCCAGAAAAGCTGTCCCAGCCCGAACCGATACTTCTTGACGGAAAATCGTGGGTCTCGCTGGAAGAAGCACCGGGCGATATTACGCTCTATGTCCGTGGGACCGTCAAAGTACCGTCCAACAAGGCGATTGTCCGTGCCCGTTTTCTGGGCTCTTCGGCGAAACAGTTCACCCTGTATGTGAACGGTGTCAAGGCCGGCGCCAGCGACGGTCGTCAGGGCGCACGGTCTCGTCCTTCGCTCATAGATCTGACAAAGTCTCTTGTGCCGGGTTCCAACACGCTCGCCATAGCCGCCCCGAGCGATGGCAAACTATCCGGCGTTATAGGCAAACTGCGTATCGACTACAAGGATGGCTCCTCACAGGTCGACGATATCGACACTTCGTGGAAAGTCACCGTTGCGGACCAGCAGGGTGACGCCTGGAAATCGCGCGATTTCGACGATTCCGCCTGGGCCAAGGCTATCGAGAAGGCGAAGGCCGGTGGCAGGCCATATGGTAGCTTCCGAATACCCGACGGCATGGTCGATATCCCTCCATGTCCGTACCTGCGCAAGTCGTTTGCGCTGGACAAGACCGTCGAAAAAGCCACCGTTTACGGAAGCGCTCTCGGCCTCTACGAACTCCACATTAACGGGAAAAAAGTGGGCGACGACGTCTTTACTCCCGGTTGGACCGACTACAAGAAGCGCGTCTATTACCAGACGTACGACGTGACGGATCTGCTGCAACGTGGTGACAACACCTTAGGTGTGGTGCTGGGGCACGGATGGTACAGCGGCCATCTTGGATGGAATCTCGGCGATCGAGGCCAGTACGGAAAAAATCCGCGTGCGCTCGTCCAACTGGAAGTGCGGTTCACCGACGGTACCGCGACCACCGTGGTCACAGACGGCTCCTGGAAGGCCGCACACGGGCCTATCGTCGGCGCCGACTTTTACATGGGCGAGGTATTCGACGCGAGGAAGATGCTGCCCGGTTGGGATCGGCCCGGTTACGACGACAGCGCGTGGAAACCGGTTGTGGTTCAAGATGAAGTTGAAGCTAGGGTCGAAGCATATCCCGGCGCTCTTGTGCGCAAGATCATGGAACTCAAACCGAAATCAATTTCCGAACCGGAGCCGGGCGCTTACGTTTACGATCTCGGCCAGAACATGGTCGGTTGGGCACGCATTAAAGTGAAAGGCGAGGCCGGCAGAAAGATCACGCTGCGGTTCGCGGAAATGCTCAATCCGGACGGCACGTTGTATGTCGAGAACCTGCGCGGTGCGCGTTGTATCGACGAGTACTGGTTGAAAGGCGGCGCCGAGGAGACATGGGAAACGCGGTTCACGTTCCACGGGTTCCGGTACGTGGAACTGACCGGCTATCCGGGCAAACCGCCTCTCGACGCCGTGACGGGCGTGGTGGTGCATTCCGACATGACGCCGACAGGACGGTTCGAGACCTCCCACAAGCTCATTAACCAGCTTCAAAGCAACATCCAGTGGGGTCAACGTGGCAACTTCCTGGAAGCTCCAACAGATTGCCCGCAACGCGACGAACGGCTCGGCTGGATGGGCGACGCCCAGGTCTTCTGCAGCACGGCGTGTTTCAATATGGATACCGCCGCGTTCTTTACCAAATGGGTACAGGACATTAGAGATGCTCAACTGCCGAACGGGGCGTTCTCCGACGTCACGCCGCGTGTCGTGGTGATTACCCCCGGGTCGCCTGCCTGGGCCGACGCCGGCGTCATAGTCCCGTGGACCATCTACCAGTGTTATGGCGACACGCGTATCATCGAAGAATCATACGAGGCCATGCAGGCGTGGATAAAGTACATGGGAGAGGACAATCCCGACTTCATCCGCAACAAGCATCTGAATAACAACTATGGCGACTGGCTCTACAAAGGGAAGGAAACGCCAAAACCGCTTATCGCGACGGCGTTCTACGCATATTCGACCCGGTTGCTCTCCAAGATGGCGGCGATTATCGGCAAACCGGACGATGCCGACAAGTACGAACAACTGTTCCAGAAGATCAAGAGCGCGTTTGTAAATAAGTTCGTCGAAGAGGACGGGAAGATCATGTCGGACACGCAGACCGCGTACGTCCTGGCGCTCCACTTTGATCTCTTGCCGTCCAACATGCGCGAAAAGGCCGCGCGTAACCTCGTTAAGGCGATCGAAGAGAGCGATTGGCACATTACCACCGGGTTTGTGGGCGGTCCCTATATTACGGAAACGCTTACCAACGCGGGCTACCTCGACGTCGCTTACCGGCTGTTGTTGAACGAAACCTATCCGTCATGGCTGTATCCGGTTACACAGGGTGCCACGACCATCTGGGAACGATGGGACGGTTGGCGTCACGACGGCGGTTTCCAGGATCCGGGGATGAATTCGTTCAACCACTACGCTTACGGCGCTGTGGGCGCATGGATGTATGAGGATGTCGCAGGTATCGGTGCCGGCCTGCCGGGATACAAGCATATCATCATCCGGCCACGGCCCGCCCGCGGGTTGACCTATGCCAAGGCTGAATACGATTCCATACACGGCAAGATCGTCAGCGATTGGCGCGTTGAGAACGGTACATTCACCTTGAATGTCGTGGTGCCGGTCAACACGACCGCCGCCGTGTACGTCCCGTATGAGGACGCCGGGCGAGTAACCGAAAGCGGTGTGCCCGCTCGACAGGCCCAGGGTGTCAAATTAAGAGGTATCGAGGAAGGAAACGCGGTCTTCGATATCGGCTCAGGGCAGTACAAGTTCGCCTGTCCCGTATCCATCTAAGCCTTTGGTAAGTGGATAATTATTCGGCTGTTGAAAGACTAGCCGGACATGGTTAGATGTCATTCTGAGCGAAGCGAAGAATCTGCCTTTTTCAACGCCTTGTGGACAGTACAACCACCGTTGCCAGATGACAGTTCGGAGCACTTTTCCAACGAGCCCACGCGTACCTATTTATCTGGTCCCCTCTTTTTGGGCACTAGGTCTCTAACTCAAAGTAAACAATGAAAAGCAAGGTAAATAGCAGAATAATAATAGCGACTGCCAGGTAAAGGACGCGGGCAACCGCCACGTCAAGCCTGTCGGTGCGCCCTGCGGCCTCTTTTCTTCGCCACCAAACAACACTATTCACTATCGCAATCACTGCCAGTGCTATGCCTAACACACCTCCCACCCTATGAGACGGGATCACGATCTCCACCTCCCTGTCGAGGTCACCGTTTTTTCAGAGAGAGCCACACCGTGTCACCTGAGACCAAATCTGCCTCGCGGTCCTCGTGGGACGAACGGGGGTAAGCACGATCTCCCGTCTGCCGCCGCAGGCCATTATAAGCTCGCGCTTGCTGGTCGTCGCGAGTTCGCGGGCCAGCGCCAAGATCGACACAAACTCAGAATCAAGACTCACGAGGAGCCCCTGGGCAGGTTCCTGTTTCCTTTCTTGGTGATACGAGTCCACGTGTGTAACAAGAGTTCCGACAGAATCAAAGACTGCCAGTCATCATCCGAACAGCTCCGAGCAAGCAGTATACGAAAAGCAATATCCCAATTCCCAAGTAAAGGACTTGATACAGTTTCTCGCTGTATTCAACGCCCGTCAGCCTATAGTAAAAGTCTGCCGTGTACCGCGCTAGACTTCTGCTGAACACGGCCAACACCAAACCTATTACCATAACGAGAAGTACGCCTAGCGCGTCACTCATGTCGATCTAGTGTCCCCATGTGGTTGTCCAGAAAATCGGAAATAGCTCACAGGCACGGATCTGTCCCTTGTCACCACGACTTCCAACTTTCGCCAGGTCCACCTACTGACAAATCCCGAATTCATAATACCATCCAGCTCGCGGCACTCATTACCCCACCGGATATCATACACCCGACCAGGTCGAATTATTCACCTTAGATTCGGTAAACTTGGGTACACACTGCAGATTTCCGGGTTTTCGGTCCTTTCGGAAAAGCAGATCCTTCTTCTGCTGGCGCGGACTCAGGTCGGAGACTCCCCGTGGCGAGATGACAGTAAAGGCCATTTCTTCAACAGCCCCGCGGAGGGGCTTCTTAAGAAACGTGTGCAAACAATTGGAGCCCCTTCTTAGCGAAGCAACGTCCACCATTGTCGTCATTGCGAGCTCGGCATCCGCCGCGGCGAATTATTAGTCTAAGAAAAAGGGTACAGACACGTCTCCGCTCGTACCTCGCTACGCTTGTGTCAGTCCCCATTTTCTTAGGAAAGTAAGTGAAGCAATCCCGGTTTGTTGGCTGTGCCACGCAACCAGATTGCCGCGTCGTCCCCGCCGAAAGCGCGGGGACTCCTCGCAATGACGACGGGGGCGGACTAACGCGTCGCTTCGGCTCTGGCAATGACGACGGGAACGACCATCTGAGACGCTCTGGCGGTCATGCTCCGACATCCTGAGGGTTGACAACCGCCGCCGCTGCGTGTACATTAACGTACAGTGGCTGTAGGATGCTCGGGTCACCTTCCATACGGGAAATCTCGGTAGGGACAGTGTCATGACGAGAGACGTGTACATTACAGAAGATTTTCTGCTCGAGACCGAGCGGGCGCGGCAGCTGTATCACGAATACGCTAAGCAAATGCCGATCATCGACTACCACTGCCACCTGCCGCCGGAGCAGGTCGCTGTTGACCGCAAGTTTGCGAACCTGACGGAGATCTGGCTGTACGGCGACCATTACAAGTGGCGCGCTATGCGCGCGAACGGCATACCGGAACGGTACTGCACGGGGGACGCGTCGGACTGGGAGAAGTTCGAGAAATGGGCCGAAACCGTGCCGTACCTGCTCCGCAACCAGCTTTATCCCTGGACACATCTAGAACTGAAACGTCCGTTCGGCATTTCCGACCGGCTGCTCGGTCCGGACACTGCAAAGGGCATCTGGGACGAGTGCAACGAGAAGCTGCAGCAGCCGGAGTTCTCCGCGCGCGGTATTATGAAGCAGATGAACGTCGTTCTAGTGTGCACCACGGACGACCCGGTAGACTCGCTCGAACATCACAGAGCCGTCGCCGAGGACACTTCGTTCGACATACAGATGCTGCCGGCGTGGCGGCCGGACAAGGGTATGGCCGTTGAACGCACCGACGCGTTCAACGCGTGGGTTGACAAGCTCGGTGAGGCCGCCGACATTGACATACGAGATTTCAACGCGTATATGGACGCGCTCCGGAAACGGCACGCGTTCTTTCACGAAGCGGGCTGTCGGCTGTCGGACCACGGGGTCGAGACAGTTTACGCCGAGAATTACACGGAGAAGGAAATAGAGGCCATCTTCAAGAAGATCCGCGCGGGAAAAGCGCTCGACCAGGACGAGATCCTGAAGTTCAAGTCGGCTATGCTGGTCGAGTTCGGTATAATGGACCGCGAGAAAAGATGGACGCAGCAGTACCATCTTGGCCCCATCCGCAACACCAGGTCCCGCATGTTTGAACAGATGGGGCCGGACGTCGGGTGCGACAGCATCGGCGATTTCGAGATCGCTCGACCGCTTGCGAAGCTGCTCGACCGGCTGGATTCCACCGATCAGCTCACAAAGACTATCCTGTACAACATTAACCCGCGCGATAACGAACTGCTGGCAACCATGTGCGGCAACTTCCAGGACGGTTCCGTGCCCGGCAAGATGCAGTTCGGCACCGCCTGGTGGTTTCTCGATCAGATCGACGGTATGCAGAAACAAATCGAGGCGCTATCACAGACCGGGCTGCTGAGCCGGTTCGTCGGAATGGTGACCGACAGCCGATCGTTTTTGAGCTACCCGCGCCACGATTACTTCCGGCGGATTCTCTGCAACATGCTCGGCAACGACATGGCGAAGGGGCTCATCCCGTACGACCTGGAACTCGCAGGCCGTCTTGTGCGAGACGTTTCGTACTACAACGCGGCGAATTATTTTGGATTCGACCTGTAAGGGAGCGGTCAGATGCAAGGTATCGAACAGTTCAGCCTCACGGAGAAGGTTGCGGTTGTCATGGGCGGCGGCGGAGTGCTCGGTGGAGCCATAGCGGATGGTTTTGGCGCGGCCGGAGCGCAGGTCGCGGTCACAGACGTCGCACAAGACCGAATCGACGCGTGCGTCGACCGAATCAGGAAGGCGGGCGGGTCCGCGAAAGGTTACACGGTGGACGTTTTCGACAGGTCGTCTATCATCGCCTGCTGCGACAAGATCCATGCTGATTTAGGTCGTGTGGACATCCTGGTGAACTGTGTCGGAGGAAACATGGCGGGCGCGACGACGTCTGCGGAACAGCCTTTTTGGGATCTGCCTGCTGAGGCTATCGAGAAGGTGATGAACCTGAACTTTTTGGCGGGCACGGTCATGCCATCGCAGGTCTTCGGCGCTCGGATGAAGGATAATCCCGAGGGCGCTTCCATAATCAACATTTCTTCGATGAACGCACTGCGACCGTTGACCCGGATTCCCGGGTACAGCGCCGCCAAGGCAGCCGTCAGCAACTTCACACAGTGGCTCGCCGTTCACCTGGCTCAGGAGTACAGTCCGAAGCTGCGCGTCAACGCGATCGCACCGGGCTTTTTCCTGACAACGCAGAACCGGTTCCTCTTGATCGACGAGAAAACCGGCGAACCGACGCCTCGTGGCGAAACCATAATCGCCCACACGCCTATGGGGCGGTATGGCAATCCTGAAGATCTCATTGGCGTCGCGCTATGGCTCGCGTCGGACGCCTCCAGATTCGTGACCGGTATCGTTGTTCCCATAGACGGCGGGTTCTCCGCGTTCTCCGGTGTCTAAGGCAAAGCGGCAATTGTGTAGTCTCTAACTAAAAGGAGCATGTTGTAATGGCAGACGCACTCGACAAGTTGAAAAATCACAAGCCGACTAAGGAGTTCTTCATCGCCATCGATTCGGACGGTTGCGCTTTCGATACGATGGAGATCAAGCACAAAGAATGCTTCATCCCCACCCATTGCAAGATGTGGGGGTTGCAGCCGGTGGCAAAATACGCGCGCATGGCCGGGGAGTTCGTCAATCTATATTCCAAATGGCGCGGCGTCAACCGGTTCCCCGCCATGATCAAGGTGTTCGACATGCTGGACGAGTGGGACAAAGCACGTGAGCGCGGGTTCAAATCGCCGGATGTGCCGAATCTGCGCCGATGGGTCGAGATCGAGTCCAAGCTGGGCAACCCGGCGCTAGAAGCTTATTGCCGCGAACATAGCGAGGCCGACGAACCGGACATGCACCGTGCGCTACGCTGGAGCAAAGCGATTAACGCCGCCATTGCCGACCTTGTCGAGGGCGTACCGCCGTTTCCCTATGTCAGGGAGTCGCTCGAGAAGGCCAAGAAGGTGGCGGATATACTTGTGTGCTCGGCGACGCCCCACGAGGCGCTGGTACGTGAGTGGGAGGAGCACGACATCGCCAAGTACCCCTTCTGTATCGCCGGTCAGGAGCAAGGTAAGAAGGCGGAGCATATCGAGATGGCGGCATCCGGCAAGTACGACCAGTCGAAGATGTTGATGGTCGGCGATGCGCCGGGTGATATGAAAGCCGCAAAGGCTAACGGCGCGTTTTTCTATCCGATAAACCCGGGAGATGAGGACAAGTCCTGGAAACGGTTTCACGATGAAGCGATGGACGTCTTTTTGGCGGGCGAGTACGCCGGCGATTATGAGGCAAGCCTGATCGAAGAGTTCGACGCGTATCTGCCCGAAACACCCCCATGGAAGAAGTAGTCTCAATATGCTCCTTCAAGAAGTAAAAGAGCGCGGACATCTAACCGACACCGAGCTGGCTGATTTCGTCGCGGAAGCCTTCAGAGGCGAGGACGTCGACGGCAAGCGGGTGCTCTGCATCATACCCGACCACACGCGCAGCATGCCTATGGCGGCGATGTTCCGCGCGTTGTGCGATACCTTGCGCAGACGTGTCGCGCAACTGGACTACCTCGTGGCACTGGGTACCCATCCGCCGCTGTCCGACGATGCACTCAACAGACTCGTCGGCATCACCGGCGAGGAGCGCGCAGGCAAATTCGCCGACATAGGTATTTTCAATCACGAGTGGCGGAATCCGGATGCGCTCACCCATGTGGGGACGCTCACCGAAAATGACGTTGCCGAGATTTCCGGCGGACTGATGCGCCGGAAGGCCGACGTGCTCGTAAACAAGCGCGTTCTCGATTACGATCTTCTATGTATTGTCGGACCGGTGTTTCCCCATGAGGTGGTCGGATTCAGCGGCGGCAACAAATACTTCTTCCCCGGGTTAGCCGGCGCGGAAATACTCAACCTATTCCATTGGCTGGGGGCGCTTATCACCAACCCGGTCATCAACGGAACGAAAAACACGCCGGTCCGTGAAGTCGTAGACCGCGCTGCAAGACTTATAAAGAGGGAAAAACGCTGTTTCTGCCTGAACGTTATGGGGAAGCAGTGCAAGGCTGTCTTCTACGGAGGTCCCGAAGAGGCCTGGTCCGCCGCTGCGGACCTTTCGGCGACGACGCATATTGTCTACAAGGACCGCCCGTACCAGAGCGTGTTGGCGATGGCGCCGGCCATGTACGATGAAATATGGGTGGCTGGCAAGTGCATGTACAAGCTCGAGCCGATCGTTGCCGATGGCGGCGAACTCATCATATACGCGCCGCATATAAGCGAAGTCAGCGTCACGCACGGCGAGCTGATAAGGCGCATCGGCTACCATACGCGCGACTACTTCCTGGCGCAGATGGACAAGTTTCGGGACATTCCGGGAGGGATACTCGCACACTCAACACATGTGCGCGGTATCGGCACGTACGAACACGGCGTGGAGAAAGCTCGCATCCGGGTGACTCTCGCCACGAAGATCCCCGAGGATCAATGCCGTGCCATCAATCTCGGCTACCGCGACCCGGCCTCCATCGATCCCGGGGACTGGAAGGACAGAGAGGACGAAGGCTTGCTGCTGGTTCCTCAAGCCGGCGAGGTGTTGTACAGATTGAAGGAAGGGGGGCCGAAACCCAGGCCGTTCAAGGAGGTTGCGGGGCCGGGCCGGGACCAGTCGCAGTGACGAGCAAGTCCTGCCCAGAAGGCTCATTGACAGGTGTCCGGGTTTAGAGTATTCTGCAAGCAGCGGGTCTTCAAGTGAAAGGAGCTATCTTCGTTATGCCAAGGAACATAGTTGTCGCCCAGTCTGGCGGGCCGAGTCCGGTGATCAACAGCTCGCTGCGCGGTGTGATCGACACGTGCAAGATGTTTCCGGGGACCTTCGGAACGATTTACGCCGGATGGCACGGGATAGAGGGCGTGCTCAAGGAAGAGTTGCTGGATCTGTCCGCGCAAAGCGAAGAGGAGGTAGCGCTGCTGCGTTACACGCCGGCGGCAGGCGCTATCGGCACGTGCAGATACAAGCTGAAGAAGCAACAGGACGAAGACTTCCAGCGCGTAATCGACGTGTTAAGGGCGCACGACGTCGGCTATTTCTTCTATAACGGCGGCAACGACTCTATGGACACGGCGAATAAGGTCAGCATTCTGGCCAATGAACAGGGGCTGGACCTGGTGGCCGTGGGGATACCGAAAACTATAGATAACGACGTCGGCGATTCCGAGTTCAAGCTTATAGACCACACTCCCGGGTACGCCAGCGTGGCCCGGTACTGGACGGCCATAGTGCAGAACGCCAACGAGGAAAACGCCGGCGCGTGTCCCAGCGACCCGGTGCTCGTCATGCAGGCGATGGGCCGCAAGATAGGATTTATACCGGCTGCAGCGCGTTTGGCGGACCTCAAACGTGAAATGCCGCTACAGATTTACATGGCGGAGTCCGGTGTCACCGCAGAACAGATGTGCGACAACGTGAACGACCAGCTCAAGAAGGACGGACGGTGCATCGTCGTCGTCAGCGAAGGGTTCGATATGGGTGAACTGGGCGAGCAAAAGGACAGCTTCGGGCACACCATGTACAGCTCGTCCAAAGTGACGGTTGCGCAGAGAGTCGTGAATTTTCTCAACGACGAAGGGCTGCCGGTGCCGGGGAAAGCGCGCGGACAGGTATCGGGTACCGACCAGCGCGGCGCTTCCGCGTACGCCTCCGTTGTCGACCTCGACGAGGCTTACAGGGTGGGACAGAAGGCCGTCTTGATTGCCGAGGAAGGTGAAAACGGTTGGATGGCGACCATCCTTCGTGAGCCCGGGCCGATATACAACGTGCGGTACGACAAGGTGCCGCTGGTGGAAGTTGCCAACTCGGAGCGCGCGTTTCCGCAAGACTGGATCGCGCCGAGCAGGATCGACGTGACCGACGACTTTGTTGATTACGCCAGACCGCTGATCGGTGAGGATTGGCCCAGCGTTCCCATAGTTGACGGTCGCCAGCGGTTTGCCCAATTCAAACCCATATTCGCGGAAAAGAAACTGCCGGCTTACACGCTGCAGGCGTTGCGAACATAGCAGACACGAGTAACAGAACGCAGGAGGATCAGACCATGCCGAAAATGGATATCGGACTGATTGGTTTAGCGGTGATGGGCGAGAATCTTGTCCTGAACATGGAGAGCAAGGGTTTCGGTGTGGCGGTGTTCAACCGCACCCTGGAGAAGGTGGACAAGTTCGTCGAAGGCCGGGCCAAGGGCAAGAACATTGTGGGCTGCCACAGCATTGAGGAGCTGGCGGCCAACCTGAAGAAACCGCGCAAGGTCATGCTGATGGTTAAAGCGGGCCGGCCGGTCGACGACTTCATTGAGCTGCTCATCCCTCACCTCGATAAAGGGGACATAATCATCGATGGCGGCAACAGCCATTTCCCGGACACCACGCGGCGAACCGAGTACGCAGAGAGCAAGGGGCTACTGTACATCGGCACCGGCGTGTCCGGCGGTGAGGAGGGCGCGTTGCTGGGCCCGTCAATGATGCCCGGCGGGTCGCCCGACGCGTGGCCGCACGTCAAGGAGATCTTCCAGTCAATCTGCGCGAAGACCGACGACGGCGAACCCTGCTGCGACTGGGTGGGCGAAAACGGTGCAGGCCATTTCGTCAAAATGGTGCACAACGGTATCGAGTACGGCGATATGCAGATGATATGCGAGACGTACCAGCTGATGAAGTACGGGTTGGGCATGGACAACGAGGAGATGCACCGGGTATTTGCTGAATGGAACGAGGGAGAACTCGATTCGTACCTTGTTGAGATCACGCGCGACATTCTCGCCTATAAGGACGAAGAGGACAACTACGTCATCGATCTAATCCTCGATACCGCCGGGCAGAAGGGCACGGGCAAATGGACGGCCATTACGGCGCTCGACCAGGGACAGCCGCTCACGTCGATCGGCGAGGCGGTATTCGCGCGGTGTCTCTCCGCGTTGAAGGAGGAACGCGTTCAAGCATCCAAAGTCATTAAGGGGAAGGTGAAACCTTTCGATGGAGACAAGAAGGCGTTTGTGGACGATCTGCGGCAGGCATTGTACGCGTCCAAAATAGTCAGCTACGCGCAAGGGTACCAACTCATGAGGTCTGCCGCCGCGGAGTACGGCTGGAACCTGAACTACGGCGGGATCGCGCTGATGTGGCGCGGTGGATGCATTATCCGGTCGGCGTTCCTTGGCAAGATCAAGGAGGCGTTCGACAAGGACCCAGCGTTGGTCAACCTGCTGCTCGATCCGTTCTTCGCGAAAGCGCTGCAGAAAGCGCAGCCGGCCTGGCGACGTGTCGTTACCACGGCCGTCAACCTGGGTATACCCGTTCCGGCGATGAGCTCGGCCCTTGCATACTTCGACGGGTACCGCAGCGATCGGCTGCCGGCCAACCTGCTACAGGCTCAGCGCGACTACTTCGGCGCGCATACATACGAACGTGTCGACAAACCGCGCGGCGAGTTTTTCCACACGAACTGGACCGGTCGAGGCGGCACGACTTCGGCGTCCACTTACGTCGCCTGAGTCGGGCGGCCAATGTCGCGTCGTCAACGTCACCCGGGCACCAACAGTGTCATTTCTTCTTCTTTCCGGCGTATGTGATATCGCCCGGTGTAGGTTTGACGCCCTCCTCGACCCATGCGACAAGTTCCTTGAATGCGCGCTCGTATTCTTCGGGAACAAAGGTCACATGTCCGGGCCGGTCTATGACTTTCAACACGAACAGATGACCGTTACCCTTTTTCTCGAGCAGCTCCTTGTACCGATGCGTCTGCTCAACCGGCACGAGAGTGTCCCCGGTACCGTGCATTGCGAGTATTGGATGTTTTATTTCGCCGGTCGGCTCATAATGTTTCAGAAGATACTCCACAGCTCCCCTGTCAGACTCGTACCGCGGCACACCCTCGTTCAGAGCGTGGTCATCCGACGAGCCGGAGTAATACCTGCACATGTTCGAGAACGGGTTGCCTCCACATCTTTCGTACAGCTCCTTCAACGCCTCGGTCGCAAACCACATCATCGAGGTAAGCTCATAGTGCCTGACGCCGGTCACGTTTGTGAACTCGGCCATCTTCTCCTTGTCCTCGGCCAGCTTCTTCACAAGAGGAACCACGTTGTCCTTGAACGTGAAGCCCTCGGGGAACTCCGTCGCGGTTCCCGGTATGCCCGGACAGTAGTAGTCGAACACGACCCGCAGGTCGAATATGGTGCGTTTCCAGAAATCCAGCGGCGACGCCACCGCGCCGCCCATCGGCAGCCCGCCGTCGTACACGTCAGGATAGGTCTCCATCAGAGTGATGGTGATCGTGCCTCCCATCGACGCGCCCGTAATGTAAGTGCGTTCCGGATCGCCGTACTTGCTCACGAAATACTGTCGCAGCTTCTCTGTGCAGGCGACACCCGCGCCGACCGCCCAACCGGTCTCGTTGTAACCTGAGTAAGCCATGGCGTACCCGTTCTCAACTGCGTAATCCTGAAGCGGCACACCTCTCCTTCCGAGCTGCGTGGTGCCCGAATATCCGTGAGCGAACAGAACTAGCCGACCGTTCCACTCCTCCGGCATCAGTATGCGGAACGGCGCACCGTCCATCTCCCCCTCTTCGGTCCTGACGTCCGCATACCCGCAGACCGTTATGAAAAGAAGCAGCGCCGCGCAGCTTATGACAGTTCTCGTGTTGATCTTCATCTTCTCATCTCCTGTTTTCCCCAACAGCCCCCATCACGAAAGAACCGGCTGGCATTCTAACACACGCCACGGTGACAGTCCACGCGCATCGTCAACAACAGCACCGCACCGACCTGCCGTACCGGGAAGCGCGTTGAACCTTTGCCGGACATTGGGATATAATCGTCCACGAACCAGGGCGCGTCGGGTAGCGACAAACCACTGGTTAGAATTCCCGGCGATCCGCGTCGAGAGTTAGCCACCCGATCACGGCTTGATATAGGAGACAACCGATGAAGATCAAGACTGTCGTTTGTATTGTGGCGCATGCCGACGACCTCGAGTTCATGGCCGCGGGTACGGTCATTCGGTTCGTCGAGAATGGGCATCAAGTCTACGAGGTCATCGCCACAGATAACAGCAAGGGCTCTTACGAACTTCCTGCGGCGAAACTCGCCAGGGTGAGCGAGGAGGAAGCGAAAAACGCCGCGCAGGTTATGGGGCTGGACGACGTGTTCTTCCTCCGTTACAAGGACGGCGAGCTGAGCGACGTGCCTCTGAACGAGCTGCGTGAGAAGTTCATGCGTATCATGCGGCAGGTCGAGGCCGACGTGCTGATGACGTGGGACCCATTCACGCCGTATGAAACCCACCAGGACCACCGTATGGTTGCTATGGCCGCAACGGAAGCCGCCGATTTCGCCTCGCTGCCTCTCTACCATCCGGAGCATATGGACCAAGGACTCGAGCCCACCTACGTCGCAGAACGATACTTTTTCGCGAAACATCCGGTTGACGTCAACAAGGTGGTGGACATATCGGACCAGATCGATCGCAAGATCTACGCGCTCTGTATGCACGACTGCCAGATGAAGCTCACCTTCGACAGCGTTAAGCAGGAGATGGAAGCGTTGGGAACCAGCATTCCCATCATATCAGGGCTCAGCCGCGACGATTACCGCGGGTTGATCGACTTTGCAATCAGGCAAAGATGCGCCCAGGTCGGTGAAAGAATAGGCGCCGATTACGCCGAGGAGTTCCGATACCAGGCGTTCGACATGATCCGGAATTTCGCCGGGGACGAGGTCAAACGTTTCGCCGATTTCTGACAGGCGCGACGCAGTCCCCGGGATTGCCGCGCGCAAACCACGACGAATGAGGTCTTGGCCGGATCTTCCGGCAGATTCTCGACATCGCGGAACCTTTGGTCGGAGTTGCGTTTGGTGAGGTGAATTTGATATTGTGAATATGAGCGCAGTCCAATTGGGCGCGTGAGCTCGCAGGTATTGCCACTGCAAGTATGAGTACGTGTCGCTCTGTGGGGGTCCGAAGCCAAAGATAGCTAAACGCAGGCAAGCCGCTCGTGACGTCTGGCGTCGGACAAGAGATAGTGTAGTGTTACCAACGATACATGCGATGAAACGTGGACGCAGTTTCTCCTACGTGAAGATCGGCATCGCCATCTTCATGCTGGCGTTCTATTGCACGGGGTCAGTGCACGAACTGCTCGATTTGTGCCCGCACGCTGCGGACAGCAAATCCGATCGAGGAGCACACGACCCGGACTGCGCGTTTTGTGTCCTGTTGCGGAGCCCCGCTGTCCCCGCCTGCACAGTTGTGTTGCTAGTTCCTGCCCAAACGGCAGCGACGACCACTGTCGATTTGGCCGATCACGCCGTTGCGCATCAGAGGCGTGTCCCCCGACCACGCTCACCTCCATCCTCTTACGTTCCAACCTAAGTTCACATCCAATAACCCGTTCCGCTCTCGAGTCTGTTCCGGTGGGCGTGTCTTCCGGAACGGTTAACGCTCTTTGCATCTATTTGAGCGAGGGAGGTTTTGGACAATGAAACGTAAGGGGTTCACATTGATCGAGTTGTTGGTTGTCATTGCCATCATCGGCATTTTGGCAGCCATATTGTTACCGGCTCTGGCACGCGCAAGGGAAGCCGCGCGCCGCGCGAGCTGTGCAAACAACCTCAAGCAGATGGGCGTAGTGTTCAAGATGTACGCCAACGAATGGAACGGCAGGTTCCCGCAGAAGTTGTACAACTCAGCACCGGGCGGACCTGCTCTCGCCTGGCACGGTCCGGCCGTCTACCCGGAGTACCTGACGGACTGGAAGGTCACGCTATGTCCGTCAGATGCGTCGTACAATCCGGTAAGAATCGACCAGGATCTCCAGGACATTCTCCTTGGACAGCTGCAAGCACACGCCCACTACGCAAACGGTGATCTGAATCACGACGGGGTCTACGACGGCACCGACCAAGCGATTTACCTTTCGCTTTGCCGATCTTACGTGTACCTCGCGTGGGCCGTTATGAACAACCAGGAATTGGCGGCCATAATAGAAGCCGTCGAGTCGTGCCGCGGAAGCGGAGGCAGCCCCTCGATACCGTTGGAATCGGCGGATTCCGACCTTTCTGTTGCAGGAAGCACCATCACGTATAACGGCATACCTGTTACGGCGACCGGCACAGGCGGTGGAGATACGTTATACCGGCTTCGCGAGGGAATCGAGCGGTTTTTCATCACGGATATAAACAATCCGGCAGCGAGCGCGGTAGCTCAGAGCGAGCTCCCGGTTATGCTCGACTTCTTCGCTTCGTCGGCCACCGGCGCGGCCGCAAAGGCCGGAGGAGCTGGTCAGGGTGTTGGGAAGTTCAACCACATACCAGGCGGTTCAAACGTGCTGTACATGGACGGTCATGTTGAATTTGTAAGGTACCCTGTCGAGTTCCCACTCACCCGCTGGTTTGCCGGTTACCTGGCGAGCATAAAGTCGGGCAGCGAGTAGAGAGACAGCAGCGGAACTGGTACGACGTGAGGCTGCCGGGGGAACGTGACTATGTGCGATGCCCGGGTCGAGAAACACCGCGGCCCGGGCATCAGTTATGCCCAATGAGAATGTCTGGAAAGAAAGCGACTGTGAAACCGTAACGAGGGGACGGTTGACTCAGACGGCAAGGCGCTATTGCTGTGCCGTCAGGACATCGACGAGTTCGCGCGGCCGCATGCCGGCTTGTGCCGCAAGTGACCTCATGCTATCATTTCCGCCGGCTCTGATCCCTCGCTTTTCGAGAACAGCCACAGCCTGCGCCAATTCTATCCCGGTTTCATCGCATACCTGTCTCAACGTCTTCTGCCCATAGCCGCCGCCCGGCAGGAGACCACGCCGTGGCGCCGACAGGTGGACTTCGGGGAGTGCCTCAAATACTTGACTCGGGCTCATCCTGTGTTTTCGGGCGAGGTCTCCCACGGTCACCGAAAGGTCGGAAATCTCAAACCCCTTTGCCGTCAACTGCTCTGCGAGTTCGCCGGGTGGTATGCCAACGTTTTCGGCAAATTCGGCCAGCGTGGACTCCTCAGCATGAGCATAAGGGGCCGCAGCCGACCTGCGTTCCCAGTAGTACTTAATCTGCTCGCCCCAGTGGAGCACCGCGCCGAAAGGCGGCCACATTCTCAGCGCCCCAATAAAGAACACCAGCGTGATAAGGACGGCCAGACCGAGCTCCGCTCTATTCTTCATTCCTTTGGCGATGGCGTCCTTGAAATAGCGGAGCAACGGCCGCCAGTTGAAATAGATGTGCACCGCGCTGGCAACTACAAACAAGATGGCCAACATCGTGTGCACGCCTGCCCATTCCTCTTTCTCCAACCCGAACATGGTCCATCCGGTCCAGTGTGCTACGCGTCCCTTCGGCGTGAAGTACAGCACAATCCCCGAGACGGCCAAGCAAAGAAAGCTCACCGTCACCGTTAATGAGGTCAACACTCTAATATTGAAACGTTTGTTCTTCTGATTCATCTTCAGCCCTCCAGTTGGATCGGGCGTTTCCCAGCGGCGAGTTGCGCATCGTGTTTTCCGTTCACCCTGCAACAGCAGACGTCTCTTGTCAGGGCCTCGACGCGGAGACCCGGAAAACGCGTTCCGCAGCGATCGTAAACACATCGCCGATTTCTGACACCCGACTTACCCTTCCACTGCGCCGCCGATCATCCGGATGATCCATGACCGAACGGCACACGACGAGGCGGCCAGCACCAACATTACCCCTAGAAACAGAGCCACCGCCGGACCGACAGAGAAATCTAGATAGTAGGCAAACAACAACCCTATGAGCGATGCGGCCACGCCGCTTACCCAGGCTATAACCAATCGTGTTCCCCATCGCGTTGAGAACAGAGCCGATATGGTGGCGGGGATGATCAGGAAGGCGAACACCACGACGACGCCGGCAATCCGAACGGCCAACGTGATCACCACACCGAGCAGCGAATAGAAGATGAAGTCCCACAGAACCACCTTCAACCCTTCACTACAGGCACGCTCATAGTCCTCGGATATCCTCGCGAGAGGCCTTCGTATAAGGTAGAAACACAGGCCCACCCCGAAGAACGTAACGGCGCACCACACGATATCCTCCCATCTCGCCCAAAGGATGCTGCCGGCCAGAATCTGTTGCACGTGCAAGTGACCGCCGGGTGCCACACCCACTATGAAAAGCGTCGCGGCCGTGGCAATCGCGTAAGTCACCCCGATGATGGCTTCCAGCGGAATCTGGTCAACCCTTCTGCGCACGAGCGAATAAAAAGCAGCGGCCACCAGCGTGCAACCGAACGCAAACGCGTAAGCCAGCAGAGAATCTCCATGTGCGCCAAAGACGATGTGCGCAGTTATGGCGCCCACCGCTGCAATCTGGGCTAGTGCGATGTCGATGAATATGACCTCTCTCTGAAGCACGTGAATACCCA
>Ga0180437_10003443_pt1 | contig 23558 bp, 20 predicted proteins | sample SS_ome_4_FD_132410 | JGI IMG/M metagenome (GOLD analysis project Ga0180437, IMG submission 132410) | Hypersaline lake sediment archaeal communities from the Salton Sea, California, USA - SS_3_D_1 metaG | ecosystem: Environmental > Aquatic > Non-marine Saline and Alkaline > Hypersaline >...
GAGAAATTAAGCCTCAATCTGCTCTCGCCCGAAGGCCGTATCGTGCTAAATATTTTTTCAAATGGAGACAGCTCTTCTTTGGGAGTTCAGATTGTACGGGCGGGAGAACTGGTTTATGGAAGTGGGGAGGTCTCACCAGTATGGGGCTGGATATCTCCCACTTATGGCTCCAAAATCCCGGGATTATCGCTGCGCCTGAAACAGACCGGAGAGCTTCCTGTAAATTTCACCAGCCTTTGGATCCTGCCTGGGCAGGAAGACTGAATGCACATCCTGCTTATCCACCAGGCCTTTGTGGCTCTTGACGAGCCGGGCGGCACCCGCCATTACGAATTAGCCTGTTATCTGGCTGAACGCGGCCATCAGGTTACCGTCATCGCCAGTCGGGTCAGTTATCTCACCGGCCGCACGGAAAACATAGATTCAAAAATTGAGCAGTTTAAAAACGGCGGCGGGATCGAGATCCTGCGAGCATACTCCTATTCCGCCCTGCACCGCAGTTTTCTCCACCGGTTGTTCAGTTTTTTCAGTTTTATGTTTTCTTCATTTTTTCTGGGGCTTAAGCTGAAAAAACTCGATCTGGTTTGGGGCACATCGCCGCCCATATTTCAGGGTATAACCGCCCTGTCCCTGGCGCGTTTAAAACGGGTGCCCTTCCTGTTCGAGGTGCGCGACCTGTGGCCTGCATTTGCGGTCCAGGTTGGAGTGCTGCGCCAGCCCATCCTGATACGGGCCTCGCAGTGGCTGGAAAGAACCCTGTACCGCAGCGCAGATCAGTTGGTCGTTAATTCCCCGGGTTTCCTGTCCCATGTAAGGGAGCACAGTGGCAGGAATGTTGAACTAGTGCCTAATGGCACCGACATCGAAATGTTTAATCCGGAAGTTGATGGAGCTGGATTCCGGGCTGCCCATAATCTGCAGGAAAAGTTTGTGGTTCTTTATGCTGGAGCACACGGCATGTCGAATGATCTGGGCATCCTGCTTGAATCAGCAAAACTTCTTTCACAACGTATTGATATCCATTTTGTCCTGCTGGGGGATGGCAAAGAGAAACCAAATCTGGTTGCGCTGTCGCGTGAACTAGATCTGAAAAATACGCTCTTCCTGCCCCCGTCTCCAAAATCCCAGATGGCGCAGACTCTGGCTGGCGCAAATGCTTGTGTGGCAATATTGAAACCCGTGCCGCTGTATTCCACGGTCTACCCGAACAAGGTTTTTGACTACATGGCAGCCGGGAAACCAGTGATAATTGCTATTGATGGGGTTATCAGATCTGCTGTTGAAGATGCTGGCGCTGGGATCTACGTCCAACCAGGAGATCCGCTTGCGCTGGCGCAGGCGGTTGAATCTCTGGCGGATAACCCGCAGCAAGCCCGATACAAGGGCAACAATGGACGTGAATATGTGGTTAAACACTTCAACAGGGCTGACCTGGCTGATAAGTTGAACCAGGTAATCACCCGGATGGTTCCGGAGTAAACTAAATTCTTTTTTTATCTTAAATACAGGCAACCAGGCCTGAGCGGGCGGAGAATTATGCCTGTACTCCGACTTCCGATATCAGCCAGTTTGGAATCACATCCATATCCAACCCGTCCCGAAATCCATTTATCATTCTGAAATATCCCGATCCCGCGACCATGGCAGCGTTATCGGTGCACAAATAGATCGGTGGGATCTGGACAGGGCAGGAAGCCTGCAGTTGAATTGCCCTGCGGAGCGCCTGGTTGGCGGACACTCCCCCGGCAACCAGGATTTCCCTGGCCTTAAATTCTTCAGCGGCTTTTAGGGTCTTGCCCACCACTACATCAACAACTGCAGCCTGAAAACTGGCAGCAAGATCGGGCACAGGAAATAAACGGCCCTCTTCCTCCATAGACCGCACCTCCCGTAAAACTGCGGTCTTTAAACCGCTGAATGAAAAATTCCACGTACCGTCTAACCACGCCCGGGGAAATGTGAACGCCTCCGGATTACCTCCCTGGGCTTCTTCCTGTATCGCTGGGCCTCCGGGATATCCCAGGCCAAGCAACCGGGCGACTTTATCAAAAGCCTCACCGGCTGCATCATCCAGAGTCCCTCCCAGTCGTTCGTAGCGAAGGTGGTCCTGCATCAGCACCAGTTCGGTATGTCCGCCGGACACAATCAACGCCACCAGAGGAAATTTGGGATCCTTTTCTCTTACGAATTTCTTCCCATGACTCTCCCCTGTCTGTGACCTCTCCAGCCAGGCGGAATAAATATGGGCTTCCAGATGGTTTATCCCAACCAGTGGGAGCCCCGCGCCTACCGCCAATCCCTTTGCCATGTTCATCCCTACCACCAGCGAACCCGGCAGTCCCGGCCCGCGCGTGACCGCGATCCCGTCCACCTCTCCGAGGTTCAGGTGGGCTTCCTCAAGCGCTGAATCCACAATTGAAGAAATTGTCAGGATATGCTGGCGAGAAGCCACCTCCGGGAATACACCTCCAAATTGAGCATGCAGTTCAACCTGAGAAGAGACTACGTTCGATAGGATTACTCTTCCATTCTCAACAACCGCGGCTGCGGTTTCATCACAGGAAGTCTCAATTCCTAGAATCCTGGCGATCTGCTTGGGTTCAGGAAACAGGCGCTGCTGTAGGTCCATTATATTAACCCCTCTTTCTATTCACCAGAAGAGTACCCCTTAATCGGAAGCACAAAATCCATCGGGAAATCAACCAGCACCTCAAACTCGCCATCCGGGCGAACCCAGACGGTGTTCTCCAACCGCACCCCCACCCCTCGCTCCGGGTAATATAACCCGGGCTCGATCGTCACAACCGCGCCTGGTTCCAGTTTATGCTGGTTACTGCTGGTTGCGCTGAACGTCGGGTATTCATGAACGTGCAGTCCCAATCCATGCCCCAGACTGTGGACATAGCCATCCTTTGTGCCGGGTTTGCTCAGGATTGTGGAATGATCCTGCTGTTCAAACAGGTCGCATGCCCGCTCCTGGTACCGTTTGCAGAGCTCTCCCATCCGCAGTTCGCTGGTCACCGTCTGGTAGACGGATAACACATTCTCATACAGCCGCTGGGCTTCCTCAGGGGCGTACCCCAGGCACCAGGTGCGGGTGAAATCGAAATAATATCCTCCCCCTGCTTCACACGGGAAAATATCAAACACAATTGTTTCGCCCAATCGGAGTACTTCGTCCGGATCACCGCTGCTGTGCGGCACGCCTGCATCTCTGCCCTGGGCGAAAATAACCCCTTCGGGCAATTCAGCACCGCGTTCTGCAATCCACAGGCCTATTCGATTTTTAACATCGCCGATGGTCAGCGGTTCGCCGTCTCCTCTTTGAAGAGCTCCATCCTGAACCTCCCGGCTAGTCAAAAAATCGGCTGTTTTCCGGACAACTTCAACCGTTATCCTTCCCATTCGCCGGATACGTTCAATCTCATCGTTATCCTTGGTGGACATCGCCTCGAGTAAAATCTCGCCGGCAGCTTTCCCGTCGAATGTGATCTCCGGAAATTTACCCTTCAATTCTGAAAACACCGCGTAGGCGGCGCCCGCATCGCTCATTCCAGCGAGCCCCACACGCCCTGCGTTGATTCCGGCCTGCTTGAAGATCCGCCTGTATTTCTCCACATCAGTCATAACCGGATCGCCGCCTCCGATTCGCCGAATCTCATCCAGTCCGATGTCAGTAAGATCAACCGTCTCCAACCCTGTTTTGGCTGCTTCATCACGTTCCATAGGGTAATGAAACAACAGAGGGGCCTGGCCGGGCTTAATTATCAGGTCTGCGTCGTTGAAAAATGCTCCGCCGGTCAGGTAAACCATTGCCGGGTTGTGTTTTCCTGATCCGGTTACCAGCAGCGCCTCGACTCCGCGTTTCTCCATCAATCTCTCAATATCATTTTTCATTTCAATCTTTAAAATTCCTTCCTGATCCGGTCAATTAAAGCTTCATCCTGTTCGGGCAGGACAGTCCTGGGATCGAATACGACCATGTCATTTTCAAGCCGTGCAATGACCGCCGGTTCCCTCCCACGGAGTTTTTCCAGAAACCTGTTGGGACTGGACGATTTTAATGCCAGCAGCCAGGTTGGTAGGGTTTCTCCTGGCAGGCTCCCGCCCCCGACTGTGGAGTTACCCTCAATAACAAAGCTTTCTGCGATAACCCCTGCCCATCCCTGCGCCCTTTCTCTCAGGCTTTCAAGAGGCGCTGCAATCATACGCCAAACCGGAATCTCCTGCTCAGCCTCCTCCTTTAAGTAATGCAGCAAGGTCGCTGAAAGCCCAGCCAGGCAGAGTTTATCCGCCCGTACCGCCCTGGCAAGCGGGTGCTTTTTTAATCTTTTTACCAGGTCTGATCTGCCCACAATGATGCCTGCCTGCGGCCCTCCTACCAGTTTATCACCCGAAAAACAAACCAGGTCTGCGCCCTGGGAAAGCGATTCAATCACCATCGGTTCATGTCCCAGGCCGTACCGCTCAGTTTCCAGCAGCGCGCCTGAACCCAGGTCGTCGACCAGGGTGACGCCGCTCTCATGAGCCAGTTCGCCAATTTCATTCAACCCGGGTTCAGATGTGAATCCGACAATCCTGAAATTAGAGCGGTGGACACGCAGAAGCAAGGCTGGATTCGATTCTTCAACAGCGTTTATATAATCGGACATGTGGACCCGGTTGGTTGTGCCAACTTCAACCAGCCGTGCCCCGGACTGTTTCATCACGTCCGGCACCCTGAACCCGCCTCCGATCTCCACCAGTTGGGTCCTGGCGATAATGGCTGCCCGCCGCTTTGCCAGACAGGTCAGGATTAAAAGCAGGGCAGAGGCGTTGTTATTGACCACAAGCCCGGCCTGAGCACCTGTAAGCCTGGTCAGCAGCGATTCAGCGTGGACAAGACGGGACCCGCGCTTGCCCCTGCTGAGATCATATTCCAGCGTGGAATAACCCGCCGCAATACTTTTCATAGCTTCGATCGCAGACTTGCTCAAGGGCGCCCGTCCCAGATTAGTGTGCAGGATTACTCCAGTGGCATTTATTAACCCAACCAGAGACGCCCTGGTCCATTCTCCAAGGGTTGTCTCACAGCGCTTGAGCAGTTCACCACTACCGGGAATGACTTTAGCAGGGTCATGGTTGGAGCGGATATCTTCCAGTGTGAACCGGATCGCTTCGATCGTCAATGACCGCCCGTATTGATTTATTAATTCGGCCGCACCTGGCTGGTTTGCAAGCTGGTCAACAGAAGGCAGGGATCTTAATTCGCTCATGGCTTCCATTGACTGCGCTCCCTTAAACGAAGCAGCCATTCAATAACCACAAAACCAACCGCCAGTATCAGGGAGATAAATGGATTCAGCACTCTGCCAATTTGCAGCCAGACCAGAGTCGGGAAATAAATCCCAACCCAGAGTGCCTGCCGGACAATAATCCCTGGTGTTGCCGGCGGGATTGTACTGAAGCGCCTGTTGAGAAACGCCATAACCGGCAGGGCAACCCCTGTCATCGCCATAACGCCTGCAAAAAAGAACAGCCAGCGGGTGCCACCGCTGGGTGTCGTGTAATGGTACAGCAGGTACACCCCCCCCCAGCCCATTAAAATCAGGAATACTGCGGTAGGGATGAAAAAGCTGACCGGGGGAGAATTTTTGGTTTTAACCATCAGGATAGTCGTTTTTCAGGCTTTCAGTACTTCCAGGATATTGCTTCCACCTTTTCAATAAGGATTGTTTACAAACTTAAAGGATAACTATCTGGGATAGCCGCCAAGTATACTGGAATTATACTTTAATCTCTCCCTGAATAACCACTCCTGTACCCGCTGTCAACATAAATCATCCAAGCAATCCGGTCATCGATATTAAAAAAACCTGGCGCACATGTCAAGCTTAACCTGTGCGCCAGGTTATTATTATCCCTTACAAACTTATCGTATTCCCTGCCGGGGAACCTTTTCAGGCATCGTGGAATTCACCCTCAATAACCTCTTCATCCTCCGAAGAAGGACTGCCCGAGCCAGCGGCGGGACCGTGCCCGTTTCCGCCCGGCATAGATTCGCCCGGTGAGCCGCCTGCAGCCTGCTGCTGAGCATATAACTGCTGGCTGATCGCATGAAATGCATTCTGGACATCGTCGCCCAACTGTTTGATTTGCCCGGCATCCTCACCCTGGATCGCCTCACGCAGCGAGGCGATCTTCGCCTGGATGTCCTGGCGCTCATTTTCAGGGATTTTGTCGCCCAATTCACCAAGTGTTTTTTCAGTCTGGTAAGCCAGGCTGTCGGCCATGTTGCGGGCTTCAATTAACTCGCGCCGTTTTCTGTCTTCGGCTTCATTCTCGCGGGCTTGTTTGATCATCCCGTCTATTTCACCCTGATTGAGATTGGTTGAAGCAGTAATTGTGACATTTTGTTCTTTTCCGGTAGCTTTATCTTTAGCGGTCACATTCAGGATGCCATTTGCGTCGATATCAAAAGTAACCTCAACCTGGGGTATACCACGTGGGGCTGGCGGGATTCCTTCCAGCCGGAAACGACCCAGGGTCATATTATCTCCCGCCATCGGGCGTTCACCCTGAAGCACATGGATATCAACCGCTGTCTGGTTATCTTCCGCGGTGGAAAAGACCTCGGCCTTCTTAATCGGAATGGTCGAATTGCGCTCAATCAAGGTGGTCATTACTGATCCGAGCGTCTCCAGCCCGAGCGAGAGTGGAGTGACATCCAGGAGTAACACATCCTTTACATCACCGCCTAATACGCCCGCCTGGATCGCTGCGCCTACCGCTACAACCTCGTCCGGGTTGACCCCTTTGTGGGGTTCCTTATCCGTAAAGGATCGTACAAGATCCTGCACCATCGGCATGCGGGTTGCTCCGCCAACCATGATAATTTCATCAATCTGGTTTGGGCTCAGCCCGGCGTCTTTTAGAGCGGCGTTGAAGGGTCCCTTTATTCGTTCCAGGAGATCCCCGGTCAGCTGTTCAAACTTCGCTCTTGACAGTTTAATCTGCAAATGTTTTGGGCCGGAGGCATCCGCTGTGATGTAAGGCAGGTTTATCTCAGTCTCCATCACACTTGAAAGCTCAATTTTCGCTTTTTCAGCGCTCTCCCGTAGTCGTTGAAGCGCCTGGCGGTCCTTGCGCAGGTCGATCCCATTTTCCTTCTTAAACTCATCCGCGACCCAGTTTACAACAGCCTGGTCCCAATCATCGCCGCCCAGGTGTGTATCACCGTTAGTCGATTTCACTTCAATAATCCCATCGCCGACCTCCAGGATACTGACGTCAAAAGTGCCGCCTCCCAGGTCGAAGACCAGGATAGTCTCATTTTCCTTTTTATCAAGACCGTACGCCAGGGCGGCTGCGGTAGGTTCGTTAATAATACGCAGCACTTCCAGGCCGGCGATTTTTCCAGCGTCTTTGGTCGCCTGCCTTTGGCTGTCGTTAAAATATGCCGGTACAGTGATTACGGCTTTTGTCACTGTTTCTCCCAGAAATGCTTCAGCATCCTTTTTGAGTTTTCCCAGAACCATAGCCGAGATTTCCTGGGGGCTGTATTCCTTCCCGTTTACAGGTAACTTAACCCGGGCGTCGCCCACCGGACCTTCAATCACCTGGTAAGAAACCATCCCGCGCTCTTTTTCCACTTCATCGAAGCGCCTTCCCATGAAGCGTTTTATTGAATAGACAGTATTTTCGGGATTGACAACCGCCTGTCGTTTTGCGGTCTCCCCGACCAGCCTTTCACCGTTTTTATTAAAAGCAACCACCGATGGCAGCAAGCGCGACCCCTCCGCAGTTGTTATAACAGACGGGTCGCCGCCTTCCATTACCGCGACAACGCTGTTGGTCGTCCCAAGATCAATACCAATAATTTTAGACATGCTTTTCTCCTTACAATTCAAGTTAACAAATTAATTATTACAACAGTCATCAGAGATGACTAAAATTTCCACTTCGTGATACGTTATTAATTAAAACTTGCCAGCACATACCACAGGTACACAAAGATAGAATATACTGGCAGTGCATGAAGGGCATTAACAGAACATAGGAGAAATATCAACATTTACGCTGATTGATTGCTGGCTCTGGCTGGCGGACCACAATACGCCATAGCTCCAAACAAGATTCACGATTCGGAATCGTACAGCTTCTAATATCCGCCATGAACCTCTTAGATTTTTTTAAGATGCGGGTTTTCCACCAGGTGTCTGTGTCTTTCTTATACCAGTCTATCCCATGTATTTTGGGGTTGTAAACTTCCCACCCCCTGTTATTGGGGGATATTTTTATAATTGAATCAGGCACGGAAATTACAATATTCCTTGTTTTTTTTAAGATTTCCGATTCTTAAATTATTGTTTTTTTTTAGAAAAAAACGGGCTTATCGTATTGCCTATCTCACCATTTCGGTTAGAATTGTAAGCCAACAGTCCATGGCTGATTATTGATTAATATGTCGGACTGGATCAGGAAAGCTGTTCTTATCTTAATTAGGTAACTGACCTAGCTCAATTTAATAGCGAAAGAAAGATTTTCCGCTGCGGTTGGTGTGGAACGCGAGGGGTATAGTTCGTCCTATTCTGGGAACAGCGCTGAGGAGAATTGATGAAAGCAATGCAGGCCTGGCAGGCCGCCAAGGGTCAACTGCAGATTGAGATGCCGAAAGCCGCGTTTGATACCTGGGTTCGCCGCGCCCAACTTGTCTCCTATGAGGACGGCAGTTTTATGATAGGCGTCCAGAACGCCTACGCACGCGACTGGCTGGAAAGCCGCCTTTCGAGTACAGTCAAACGAATGCTGACCGGGATCATGAACCGGACTGTGGAAATCCGGTTTGTCGTCTGGCAGGATGAAAACGAATCCTGCCAGGTTTTAGACGACTTCTCCCCAGACCGGGACTCCCGAGATAGCTCCCAGGCTGCTCACAACCCGAGCCTCAATTCCCGCTATTCTTTCAACAATTTTATCGTCGGCCCCAGCAACCGACTGGCTCACGCGGCTTCCCTTGCAGTTGCGGAAAGACCATCCCGGGCATACAATCCATTGTTTCTGTACGGCGGAGTCGGTTTGGGCAAAACCCACCTGCTGCATGCAATCGGAAATATGTGCTCCAGTCAGGAACTCAATATCCTGTATATCTCTTCCGAAGAATTCACAAACGACCTGGTGGATGCGATCCGAATGCATAGAACCCACGAATTCCGCGAAAAATACCGCCATATCGATGTGCTGCTGATCGATGACATCCAATTCATCGCCGGAAAAGAATCCACCCAGGAGGAATTTTTTCATACCTTCAACAAACTGCACGGGCAGAATAAACAGATTGTCATCTCATCCGACCGCCCACCCAAAGCCCTGGTCACCCTGCAGGAACGATTGTGTTCTCGCTTCGAATGGGGTCTGGCAGCCGACATCCAGCATCCGGACTTTGAAACGCGACTGGCAGTTTTGCGTTCCAAAGCGGAACGGTCAGATTTACAGATTTCTGACCATGTTCTCAAGCGTATTGCCAGCCTGGTACAGTCCAATATTCGTGAATTAGAGGGGGCTCTCACCCGGGTATCCGCTTTTGCAGCCTTGAACGGGCTGCAGCTTTCTCCCGAAATTGTCGAAACTGCTCTGGCTGATTTTTTTAAGAACAAAAGTGAAGTCAAGCCAGAGGGGATTTTACAGGCTGTCGCAGATGGTTTTAGTATTACCGTCGAAGAACTGTCCGGCAAGGACCGGTCGCGGCGAGTCGCTCTGCCCCGCCAGATAGCGATGTATCTGCTGCGCCAGGAAACGGGAATTTCTCTGCCCCAGATTGGGGAAATCTTGGGTGGCAGGGACCATACCACTATCCTGTATGGATGTGAGAAAATCGCAGACCTTCTGGAGCGCGACGACCGCTTGCGTAGTCAGATAGTCCGCATCAAGGAAAGCCTTTACAATCGCGACCCTATAAAAATCCCGCTAAATGGATAACTTTTTGACCAGGGAAAGACAGGTGAAAATTTAGGGCTTAACTTCTGGAAGGACATATCAATTTGACGTGCGGGCGTTTATAAAGCACATGGAAACCCAGCCAGGTTTATGTTCGGTTGAGGTAAATCTACCGCCTTTGCCCTTAGCGCCAGCCAGATTTTTAACGCTGAAGAGCATACCTCTGGCAAATAAATAAACCGTTCGTGGCTTTTTGTTCAGCTAACCGGCTCTATTTCCCAGCCCGATTTTTAGTTTGATTTCAAACCAGTCGCCGGCCTCTCTTCCTCCAAGCCTGCATTCCAGCCGGATAGGACCAGAATGACATATGACTGGGAAATTGTTTAAATACAAACCCGGCTCAAATTTTTTTGATTTTCGAGCCGGGTGATTTTATTTTATGGTCTGATCCCGAATTAGAACAGCGGGCTCAAATAATTAAAATAAACAGACAATCCTAACAATATGGCAAAGAATGTCACTGCCAGGACCCCAATTCGTTTAAGGTCTTTGATAGTGTCAGAGTAATCCGGGTTAAACTCATACTCATATTTTCTTGTTTTTGCCCCCCCGGATACAACCACTTCTGCGGGTTGGCTGGTAGAACGGTTCCGGCGTGATTGCCTCTTTTTGGTTTTTCTACTCATGCTAAGTTCCTTATTTCTGATCAGTCAGCGATCCTGGCTGATTCCAGCAGGTTGGATTATACCTCAAATCAACTTCCCTTTGGGAGAATTTATTCAGCGCTGTTTTTTATAACGCCTTAAATTTCCCTGGGGCGGTAGATGCCGGCCAGATCGCCGCCTGTTTCGAGTGACAGTTCTCTCCAACTTGTGATCGGCAGTGTGACCACCGCCAGCGCGGTCGTTGGCATCCGTTCAAATTCATCCGTCAAAGTTTCCAGCAATTCCTCCAGTCCGGGATTGTGACCAACTACCATCACCCGTTCGTAAGTATCCGGCAGGACATTCAGGGTTTCAATATATGCATCAGGCCAGGCAGCATACAGGTCTCTCTCAAACACAATCTCAGGATCATATCCCGCTGCACCAACCAGCAGTTCCGTCGTCATCCTGGCCCTTTTGGCGGAAGAGCTGATGATTAAATCTGGATACAATTCTTCTTTCACCATCAATTCTCCCATGCGGGGCGCGTCCCTCTTACCGCGCTTGTTCAGCGGCCGGTCGTGGTCAGAGAGTTCTGATTCCTTCCAGCTCGATTTAGCGTGTCTGAGTAGAAATAAGGTTTTCATATCTACCTCGCGATGTTTTCATTCTGTTTTTAACCCATTATTCTTCCTCGCTGTATCCGGGCAATTCCTCCAGTCTCTTCCCGGCAGAAACCAGCTGGTATGGCATCCATGCAATCCCAAACAAATCCAGCAATACATCTTTTTTATACGGTGTAACCGGGATCTCTTCCACATCCTCGATTATTTCCAGCCACTTTTCTTTGATGGCCTCAAGCGCCTCATCCCGCTCTTCCTTCAACTCTTCGATATCCGCTTTGAAATCCTCAATCGTATCGTGCGATTCCTTAACATCCGCCTTGGCTTTGGCAGTCATGCGCCTTTTGGACAGCGAAGTAGACAGGCGCTTTTTTCGACCTCCAAACAGGCTGATCACAGTTTCTGCATAATTACCGTATTCATCTATTTTTCGGTGGGAGAGCTCCGCCTCATCCTTTTCCAATTCCTGCTGTTCGCGCTTTATCCGGTCCATCAGGCGCTTTATCTTTATATCAAAGGACTCAGCCGTCTTCTTCACTTCTGCGTCAAACGACTGCTCGGCTGCATCCTCGCACATTTTTCTGAATTTCTCTTCGGGCACATCCGGACCGGCATACACCTTTAACTTTTCGTTTGCCCTTACAGTCACCTCGCTGGAATGGTAAGCCCAATCCAAAAAATCAGACTTCATTGTTGCAAGAATTTTTGGATCCGATAACGGCGCATGCAGGTTTTCGAACCTGGCATCCGGGGCTGGTTTACGGTCCATCCGGCTTTCTTTAAAACCACTGGTGAGAAAATCATCCCAGCGCACATTCCCACGCCGGTCAGGATCAGGGACCAGGACCGCGTGTGTAACCTCGCTGTCCAGGTTGTATTTCCGGTTGCGGTAGCGGATAAAAACTTGCGCCAGCAGGGCCGGCCTGTAAATAATCCCTTTATTCTGTACTCCTTCTGGGACCTCTTTCCCAATAGTTTTGAAAGCCTGGGAAAGGGTCAGGTTATTGGGCAGGAAAAATTCATCAACGCTGACCGGAACAGCAGGCCGGGTCAGCGAGCCGGCTTGTTCTTCCTCGGGTCGTTCCCGCGGAGTGCGCCGAGTTTCCTCCAGCGCTTTTTCTCCCGGTTCGCCCAAACCCGTTTCACGTGCCGCCCCCACAACCGCGCCTACCATTTCATTCAGCGCCGGAATCTGGGCCCTGGTTAACGGCCCGGTAAGATAATTCATCGCCCAGCGGGTGTGGAACACCTGCGGCTGCTTCTCGTGGACATTCTTCACAAGAAATATGCGTTTCCCTAACGCCGAAATCAATTTATCCAGCTCCTTGCGGTTCAGATTTCCCCCAACAACACCCTCCAGGCCGTCCAGCAGGCGCTGTTTATCCTGGTCAGTCTGCAGTTTTCCGATAAACCATGTGCCGGCATTTGAGAGCGCTTTGTAATCTATATCGACCGGGTTCTGGGTGACCAGCATCTGGCCGACTCCAAAAGCACGCGCCTGCTTTAACATCCGCAGCATCGGCTCTTTTGAGGCAGGATTTCCGACCGGAGGCAGATACCCGAAGATTTCATCAAAATACACAATTGCACGAAGGGATGTTGTTCCGCTCTGCGAACGCATCCAGGCTTCAACCGCTGAGTACAGCAGGGTCACAAAAAACATCCGTTCAGCGTCGTTCAGGTGGGCGATATAAAAAACGCTGTGGCGGGGTTTCCCGTCTCGACCGTAAAGCAGGCTGGATACCTCCAGCGGCTGGCCTTCGATCCAGGTTTGGAATGCAGGTGATGCCAGGATATTATTTAGCAGCATCGCCAGCTCAAAACGGTCTTTTTGAGGGAAAAATGTATTGACATCAAACACGCCAAGTTTTGAAAAGGGCGGATTCTGGGTTTGCATGATCAGTTCTCCCAGGTCGAGGTCTTTTCGCTGGCTCCAGGCCTGCTCGAAAATATTCGATAGCAAGATGTGTTCGCGCGAGCGAACCGGGTCAATATTATCCAGACCGACCAGTCCAAGTATTGCTATTACTGTGCTTGAGATCTGTTCCCGCAGCAATTCGCGGTTATCCTCCCAGTCGATATCCGGAGCTTTAAGCGAAGCCAGAATGCTGACCGGTAGGCCGCTGTCGGACCCTGGTGTGTATATTGCGAAGTGGGTTGCATTGGAAAGCGCTTCGATTCGTTCAGTCCCAATACCCCATTCCGCCAGTCCTTTTCTCCACAAAGCGGCAGCATCCTGGGATGCTTCCTCGATAGTCTTGCCCTCCCGGCGGGCGTCATCTGGATTAACCCAGGGTTGAAAATCCTGCGGGTCCAGGTTGGGAAAATGGAGCAGGCTGTTAGTGATATCCCCTTTCGGGTCGATCATGAGAGCTGGAATTCCCTGCAGTGCGGCTTCCTCAAGCAAATCGATACACAGACCCGTTTTTCCAGAGCCGGTCATGCCGACTACAACCCCGTGGGTTGTCAGGTCCTCCGGATCGTAAAGCAGCGTTTCTTCGCTAATTTTCTGGTTTTTTAGATCATAAATCTTTCCCAGGTAGAACTTACCTTCTGTATCCATCCATAAACTCCGTTAATAAAAAGGTTACCTTATATAAGGGCGCTTCACTATTTTCCGCCGGGCAGAATTTTTCGCCAAGCATTTAACATTTTATACCAAAAAATGCCGGTATAAAAAAAACTCCCCTCACTGGTACCGGTTCGAATTTTCGAAAACTCGCTCAAATTCCTCTTTAAAAAGTTCAGCGATTTCTTCGCTGTGGAAGATGATCACATTTTCGTCATTTACTGTTTCAGCATTCACGCTGAAATTATACGATCCGGAGATAACAATGCTCTCATCGATGATGATTATTTTATGATGCATTTTATCTTTATTTCCATCCAGGCGCACATCCAGGCCGGCTGACAGCAGATTGTAAAATTCCGTTCCGGCATTCGCGCTTGATTGACCTGCGTCAAAAACGCCCCTTACATTCACCCCGCGCCGGGTGCTGGCGACCATTTCATCCGCCAGTTCATCAAGCGTAAAGGAGTAAGCCAGGAAAAGGATGCTCTCCTGTGCATTCCGGACAAGCTGGTTTATCCGGCGGGCTGGTTCATCCTCAGGAGAAAAATAGGTCTCAATAATCACCCCATCCATGTTTAGCGACTGGTTGGGAGTATTCGCCGGGGAACCCGGGCCAAATCGGTCTTCCAGGAACATTTCTTCGAACTCCGCCGTGTAATTCTCCGCTAAAGGGGCGGATTTGATGCGCGCCATGTTGTTATTATGGTAGTAAGCGCCTTTTACACTCAGGTTCATCGAACCTGTCCAGACCTCCTGGCGGTCAATAACCACAAACTTGTTGTGCATTCGTCCTTCTCGGCGGTCTCCCAGGACCGGGATGCCAGCCTCCATTAAATCAATAATCTCATCAACATCCAGGTTATCGCTTTCGGTAACAATCCGTACCGGAACACCCCGCCGGTGAGCCTCTATTAATGCATCCCGGATGCTCCATAAATTGAGAAAATGCACCGCCGCATCCACGCTGACACGTGCATTCCGGATGCTCTCTGCCAGGTCTTCGTCCGGCCCGCCGCGGTAATCCGAACCAGTTGTGCTGGCGGGATCGCTGAAATACACCGAAAACCAGTCCGGGGATCCCGGGATGACTTCCAGCAGCTCCGGGTTTGGAAGCCCGTCCCTGCCAAATAAAATATCACAGGCGGCAGTGGTTACCAGAACCGCTACCAGAATACCTGTGATATATTTTTTCACTTTAATGCTGAATTAGATAGATAAAATCTACTGCACTTCAAACTCCAGGGTCCGGTCTAACTCATCGTTGAGATAGAGGTCAATTTTATAGCTGCCAAGCGGCCAGAGACTCGAGTTGCTAAGTTGAAACGTCAGGTTATTGTCGCCGCCGGTCAGTTCAGTCTCATCCAGGAACACATTCGGTTCCTCACCCTCCACCTCCACAGCAGTCCAGGATGCTTTTACTGTTGTGTCATCTGGCGCATTTGCCAGGTCAACCTTACAGTAGAAAATGGCGTCCTGGGTGAAGACATCTGTCCTTACCTGCCCGGCTTCATCACTTGCCATCCAGGCATCCTTGATGTTGGCAGTGCTCGCGCTGAACTCACAGGCAAGCGCGGCGGCAGCCAGAACAGCAAAGGCTACCAATACCAGCAATTTGTTTTTATTCATCATTGCCTCCTGGCCAAAATTTTAGATAATTATAATCTTATTTGGTTTTTACAATCCAAAATTTTTATCAAATTTTCAGGTCTTTTTACCCGCCAGGTATCTTTGGCCTTTACCCTGAATGCTCTTAAACCCGTCTCAATTCACACGCCAGATCCTATGTCAGCAAATAGATTAACTCCGTTCCCTGTCCGACACCATCATTCCGGCCGCCTTCCTGCCGATCTCAACCGCGAAGTTTGTGCCTCTATCCCAGGGGTACACCTGGCTCATACTTGCAAAATACAATCCCGGGAGCGGGGTTTTAATTTCTGGAATATTGCCTGAATGGTTCAACAGCGGAACCGGCTGGGCATAGTTCGTCCTGAAAAGCCAGCTGTCTCTGACCCAGTCCGGCTGGAAACCCGGGTTAAATTTTGACAGGCTGGGCATAAACCGCGCCAGAATTTCGTCCTCTCCAAGCGAGAAATATTCATGGTCGGGTTCCAGGTAATCGCCAATGTAGATAATGTGGTCCCCTCCGAAGTATTCCGGCGAAAGGAAGTTAGTGTGCTCTACCAGTGCCAGGTAAGGGTAACCAGCTGATTTCGGCAGGTTGAACCAGTAATAGCCTTCTTCTGAAAGGCGCTGTTTGAGAGCTAAAACCAGCACGACCGCGCCCATGCTCTTCAACTCAAGCAGGCCTTTCAGGTAATCACCTGGCATCTCGGGCGCCAGGCGCGCCAGTAATCCGGGAGATGTCGTTGCCAGGCAGCAATCAAACTTTTCTTCTGCTTGTCCAGTGCTTATTGTTAATCCCGGTCCGGTTTGATAGACGATTCTTTCGACCGGTTCCCCCAGCTGGATTTTTACGCCGAGGGTTTTAAGAAATACAGCGAACTGGTCAACAAAAGCCTGGAACCCCCCTTTATATGTTCCCAGCCGGGTGGTGCGGGCTTTCAGGCGCGCCCACATCCAGGCCATATTGATCTGCTTTGAATAGCGTTCGCCAAATTTTCCAACCAGCAGCGGTTCCCAGATCAATTCGTAAACCCGGTCTCCAGCCCGTCTCCGCATCCATGCCTCAACAGTCACCTCCTCCAGTGGGCGCCAATTGTTGGTCATCCGCAGATACAGTCCAACCAGCCCAAATCTTATCTTGTTGATCCCCCATCCCAGGCCGGGGAAAGTGATGCCCCTGATAATTGAATCGAAGGGGTAGAATTTTCCCTGGAAATAGACAACCGTGTAGGGGCGCCGGAAGATCACATTTTGCGACCAGCCCAATTCATCGATCAACCCTAACATGTGTCTGTCGCTGGCAAACCAGTGGTGGTAGTACTTTTCAACCGACCACTCCCAGTGTGCCTGCTTAAAACCGGATGCCAGCCCGCCCGCCTGTTGGCTGGATTCAAAAATAGTCACATCCCAGCCCGATCGAGCCAGGTCATATGCGGCTGACAGGCCTGCGACCCCCGCCCCGATGATTGCAGCCCGCCTCCCGGCGTTTAATTTTCCCTCTTCCATTTTTAACTCCTGCCTGCTTTTAATTCGATGGACCCTCTTCATTCTGCATATCCTTCATCTCCCCCCACCAGTCCAGCCCTTCCCGCAGGAAGAAATATGCCCCGATGGCTGTGATCGGAAACCAAAGCGCGGCATGCAGCACAAGCGTGTAAGCAGCCGCGGTGGCCTTATCGACCCCGTAGGCAACCAGCACTGCGATTCCCGGCGCATCAAAAGTACCCACGTAACCCGGTGCGGATGGGATGGTGGTCGCCAGGTTGACGATCCCATTCATCAACATCAATGCAAAGAAACTCACTTCAAATGGGAAGGCAAACATCACTAACCAGTATTTCCCGGTTTCCAGCAGCCAGATCAATACAGATGTCAGGAACACCATCAACACATCCCGCGGTGAACGCAGGCATTCAAGCCCTACCAGGAACCGGTCTGCAACGCCCATTACATATTCCCGGTACCGCTCCGGGATGATTTTTTCCACGAGCACAGCGGTCACCAGGTGGATTTTTTCGGGAAACATCGCCGCCCCAAGAAATAAAACCAGCGCGCCGATAAATGCGGCTGTACCCCACAACGCCACAGTCTGGATGTCGCCAACCAATCCCGAATCTGACGTCAACCGGGTCAGTTCAGACAGGTTCAGGAAAATGAAGGCCAGCATTACAACCCCGTCAAAAACGCGCTCCACAAGAATTGTCGCCAGCGAAGCCGATATCGGCACTCCATCGTACCGTTTGAGGATGACTGCCCGCAGCAGCTCTCCCGCCCGTGCCGGGTAGATATTATTGCCCATATAACCTATTGTCACAATTGGAAACAAATTCAGAGTGGGGATATCTTTAATATGTCTCAGAAGGTAATGCCAGCGCCATGAACGCACCAGCACCGCCAGAAAGTAAACAAATATCCCCGGCAGCAGCCACCAGTAATTTGCTTCCTTAAATGCGGTCCCCAGGTCGTTCAGGTTTAATCCGCGTAAAGCAAGATAAAGGAAAGCCAGGCTGACCGCAATTCCCAACCACAAATGCCAGCGTTTCATTGCGGCGATTCTACCATCCATAAACGCCCGGCAATCCGCGTTCGGGCGACCTTCACTTTCCTCTCATCCTGCCGTCAGCTGTTCGCTCCTTTTGCAGGTTCCGGGCTGCCGTTTCAGTTATAATTTCACCTGCCATGGATCAGGCGACGGGATGGTCAACTGGCCGGGCAGCACCGAACCCTCCTGCCAGAAAAGCCAGAACCTTGTTCCTTATTCCTGAAACTAGAATATCGGCAGCGCCTGGGAAAGGATATTATTAAACGATTTGGATACATTCATAAAAACAGGCAGTAAGGCACCCGATTTTGAACTTCCGGACCTGGACGGTGCCATGCACCGGCTTGCCTCCATGCGTGGGATAACTGTAATCCTCAATTTCTGGTCCGCTGAATGCCCCTGGTCACATAACGCGGATAAGGAATTGCTATCCTGCCTGCCTGATTGGGGTGAGACGGTTGCGCTGTGGCCGGTCGCTTCCAATGCAAACGAACCTGCCGATTTATTAAGCCGCACTGCTCTTGAACGTTCACTCCCCCTGGTTCTGCACGACAGGTATCAAAGGGTTGCAAACCTGTACGGCGCCCAGACCACTCCCCAATTCTTTGTGATTGACCGGTCGGGTATTTTGCGATACCAGGGTGCCCTGAATGATGTCACCTTCCGCCAGCGCGAACCCGGGGTCCATTACCTGCGCGAGGCTGTGGATGCGCTCCTAAAGGGGAAAAATCCGGATCCGGATACCACCAGCCCATACGGGTGTGCAGTTGTGCGCTTTACCGGAAACGAATAAACCGTCTCACAAGAACGGATCGCTGTTCAAAGCCTCTCTAAGCGGAGTTAATGTTAAAGGAGCCTTTTGATCCGTTTAACTGGCTTTCCAGAGTATCCCCAATCGGGTAAAAATAGGGTACAATCTCGAATAATTGCTGAAACGGGCAAGCACTTTCAATACCCTCTGATGAGGCGAGTTCAAACATATGAGCGAAAAAGAATCGGCCCAGGATGTAATTGACGCCTACCGCAAGCGCCAGCAGAAAGCCAAGAGAGCCCCGTTAGTGATCGGGGTTGCCCTGCTGCTGGTCTTTATCGGCGTCATAATAGTGGGTTACTGGTTCCTGGCTGACAGCCTTCCCAGTATTTCGCTTTTCCCGACCGAAACCGCGACCCCGAGCAGCACACCTACCGCGACTTCCACTGGAACCGCGACCCCCACGCCCACCGTCACTCCCACAATTACAAACACGCCTACCATAACATTGACACCGACCGCCTCCGGCCCCTTCATCTACCAGGTAGAAGAGGGCGATAACCTCTGGTTGATAGCCGAGAAATTCGGAGTGGATCTGCTGGCCGTGATCACGCTGAACAACCTCGATCCAGCCAATCCCGCCATCCAGGTAGGCGATAAGCTCACCATCCCCGGTCCCGATACCCAATTGCCTACCGCCACGCCCCTGCCGAGCGACCTGCCGCGTGGCTCCAAGATTGAATACCAGATCCAGTTGGGCGACTCAATCTTGGCCATCGCTCTGAAATTCAACAGCACGGTCGAATCAATCAAAGAAGAAAACCAGATCGAGAACGAGAACGAAATCTTTGTCGGGCAGGTGATCACCGTGCGGGCTAACCTGGTCACCCCGGTCCCCACCGACACGCCCGAGCCAACCGCCGGGCCGGGAACTCCCGCCGCGACCGTAACTCCCACACAATAATTTGCAGATTATATTAAACCTTGACCGGGCGGTTCAATAAAAAAGGCAGCACCTCCTGGTTTTTGCTGTTAAATTTTTAAATAGATTCACATTTCAATATCTGCCCGCCAGGCTGGGTCAATCAATGGTTTTTATATATCAAAGGCAGCAGGGTTTTCTCCCCGATTGAAACATATGTAAAACCATCCCCGGAAGTCTGCAAAACCCCTTCTTCTCTCCAGTAAGCGGTATCCATAAACCTGTACATGCCCGGCTCGTGGTCAGGTCTGCCCGGACGTACCAGCGCAAGTGGCGCGGGTAACCGCCGAAAGTCTCCCCAACCGCCGCCCGCCAGTAATTGCCCGAGGGGTGGTAAATTTTGCTGCATAAGTAATAGTGAGAATACTCGTTATTTGTATACACACGCACACCTTTGACTGTAATATCGCATAAACCCGGATCTTTAGTTACTGGATAGCGTATACTATACAAACAACTCAATTAAAAAGAGGTGTTCACATGAAAGCGATCGTTCAAAACGATTACGGCTCACCGGATGCCTTCGAGCTCAAAGAGATCGAAAAGCCGGAAGTGGGTGAAGACGGCCTATTGGTGCGGGTTAAAGCGGCTGCCCTGCACGCCGGCGACGTTTATACAATGCGGGGTGAACCCTATCTGGCGCGTTTCAGCGCCGGGTGGCCCAAGCCGAAGAATTACGTGCCCGGTTATGATGTCGCAGGACAGGTTGAGGCGGTCGGAACGAAGGTAACCCGCTTTAATCCGGGCGACCAGGTTTTTGGGGGATGCAGCCGGACCTGCGCTGAGTATGTTTGCGCCCCCGGGGATAAATTTGTATACATGCCGGTTAACCTGACGCCTATCCAGGCTGCAGCAGTGCCGACCTCCGCGGTCGCTGCCCTGCGCGGTTTGCGCGATGCCGGAAAGGTGCAGCCCGGCCTGCATGTCCTGATCAACGGCGCTTCAGGGGGTGTTGGTACCTTTGCAGTCCAGATCGCCAAGGTCCTGGGGGCGGAAGTGACCGGCGTGTGCAGCACCGGGAACCTGGAACTGGTCCGGTCGCTCGGCGCGGATCACGTAATCGACTATACCCGGGAGGATTTTACGGGAAGCGGGGAGCGTTACGATCTCATTCTCGACCAGGTGGCGAACCACTCATTTTCGGATTTGAAGCGCGCCCTCACACCCCGGGGAACTTACATCCCCAACAGCGGCAACGCAGGCCTGGGTTTTATTATCCGGGCGTTCATCCGCTCGCTGTATAACAGCCAGCAGGGGCGCCCATTCCTGGCTGTCCCGAACAGCGACGATCTAAGGGTTCTGAAAGAATATATCGAATCCGGAGGTATTACCCCGGTCATCGACCGGACATTCCCGCTGGATGAAGCCCCGGGGGCATTCCGTTATCTGGATGGCGGTCACCCCCGTGGGAAAGTGGTTATCACCATTTGAACAGCCGTACCGACAGGGGTTATTTCATATTTGAAAGATAAATCAAACAAAAATATGGAGACATTAGGACCATGTCCAGCAAAAAGATTTCATCGACAAAGACAATCCGTACATTCCTGAGAGAAGGCACCTGATCAGAGACAATTATGAGCGTCGTTGACCGCTCGTTCGATGATCCGCTGAAACTGGAGGAACAGGGTTCCGCTCTCCTGGCAGGTGGGATAATGGCGCACGGCTTCCAGTGCGGCATGTTATGGGGCGCAGCCCTTGCTGCCGGGGCGCGGGCGTTTCGCCTTTTCGGCACAGGACCGCAGGCTGAAACAGCCGCAGTTAACGCCGCCCAAAGGCTGGTGGAATCCTTCCGGACCAGCAACAGCTATATAGACTGCGGCGATATAACCGAAATGGATTGGAGAAAATCAAAAGGGGTCTTGAAATTTATAGTAAAAGGCGGGCCCATAAAATGCTTTCGGATGGCCGCCGCCTATGCCCCTGACGCATACGCGGAGATAGACTCCGCCCTTTCTGGAAACACTTTCGATGCCCCTTCACCACCGGTTAGCTGCGCGGCTTTGTTTGTAAAAACGGCTGGCGCCTCGGAGATGCATGCGGTAATGGCGGCTGGATTTGCAGGTGGGATTGGATTAAGCGGAAGCGCCTGCGGGGCTTTAGGAGCGGCATTATGGCTCACTTCAATAAACAATATTAAAAGCGGAGACAGCAAAATGGACCTTCAGAATTCCGATGGGATTGATCTGATGGACAGATTTGTGAAATCCAGCGACTATGAATTCGAATGCGCAGCAATCGTTGGGCGGAAGTTCGAGAATGTCGGCGACCATTCAGAATTTTTACGCCTCGGAGGTTGCTCCCAGATCATACAAGCCCTGGCAGAAAACCTGGCCAGCTGATTTCTCTCATTGAGACCTGATGAAAGCAGAAGTTCCAATCAACAGAGTCAAAAGAACAAAGGAAGAAGCCCGGGCCAGTTATGACAGAATGAGCAGGTGGTATGACCTGCTGGCTGGCTCCGCGGAGAAGAAATATAAGGAAGCGGGGCTTTCAATGCTGGATCTCAGGGAAGGGGAGACCGCCCTTGAGATCGGGTTCGGGACCGGGCACTGTCTGGTTAAACTCGCCCAATCCGCCGGGGATTCGGGCCGGGTTTATGGTATTGATCTCTCACAGGGGATGTTCAATGTCACCCGGGAAAGGCTGCAGGCTGCAGGACTGTCCGGAAGGGTTGAATTGAAGCGCGGCGACGCTGCCAGTCTGCCGTATGAAGACCGTTTCTTTGACGCAGCTTATATGAGTTTCACGCTTGAACTGTTCGATACGCCCGAAATACCGCTTGTACTGGCTGAGTGTAAAAGGGTACTGCGGGTGGGCGGCCGGCTGTGTGTGGTGTCCATGGCTAAAAAAAGCAGCAGCGGGCTGATGGTCAGGTTGTACGAATGGGCTCAGGGCAGGTTCACAAAATATATTGACTGCCGTCCCATCTATGTCCGAAACTCCCTTGAAACCTCAGGGTTCTCGATCCGGAGCGTGAAAGAGATGGCCATGTTCGGGCTGCCGGTTGGTATCGTGCTGGCGGGAAAGCATTAGGGCACAGAGAGGACCCTATCCATTTTCTTCACTCCCCTTCCTCAGGGGCTTCCGCTTCGCCGTAATCCAGAACATCCCGTACCCCGCTACCCCCGGTGGGTGCGCTCACTATCCCCTTTTCCTCCATTGATTCAACCAGGCGCGCTGCCCGGGTGTATCCGATCCGCAGTTTACGCTGCAGCATGGAAATGGAGGCCTTTCCTTCCTGCCTGCACAGTGCCACCGCCTCCTCAAAAAGCGGGTCCTGGTCCTCATCCTCCATCTCCTCCCAGATCGGGAGCTGCTTTAAAGGCAGGCTGGGTGGCGCTGCATCTGGAACGCCATCCGCAGTCACCCGGTCTGGTTCGCCAAACCCGGCCTGGCTCTGCCAGTAATTAACCAGTTGCATAATTTCCATGTCCGAAACAAATACCCCCTGCAGCCTGACCGGGGCTGGCGCATCAGGCGCCTGGAAAAGCATATCGCCCTGTCCGAGCAGCCTTTCCGCCCCCGGCTGGTCAAGGATCACCCGGCTGTCTACGCCGGATGCTACTGCAAATGCGATCCGGGCCGGGAAATTGGCTTTGATCAATCCGGTTACCACATCCACCGACGGCCTCTGGGTTGAGATTACAAGGTGAATCCCGGTCGCCCGGGCCAGTTGCGCCAGGCGCGAGATCAGCCGTTCGGTCGCATCTGGCGCAATCATCATCAGATCAGCTAGTTCGTCAATAACGACCACCAGGAAGGGCAGTTTTCGCCCATTAACCTCACCCTGGATGCGGTTGTAATCCTGCAGGTTGCGGCACCCGGCTTCGGCCAGTTTGCGGTATCGCAGGTCCATCTCGCGCGCCACCCACTGCAGCACCCGCACAACTCGCTCCAGTTCCA
>Ga0180437_10003445_pt1 | contig 23552 bp, 20 predicted proteins | sample SS_ome_4_FD_132410 | JGI IMG/M metagenome (GOLD analysis project Ga0180437, IMG submission 132410) | Hypersaline lake sediment archaeal communities from the Salton Sea, California, USA - SS_3_D_1 metaG | ecosystem: Environmental > Aquatic > Non-marine Saline and Alkaline > Hypersaline >...
AAGACATCGAATAGAAGGGATTTTCCGGATTCTTGGGCACACCGAGGTTGTCATAAGTGAAGTCAGTGAACAGAGGGGGCTTGCCGTTGACCGATGTCATCACATGGCACTCCGCACATTTGCTTTTTGTGTTGAACAACATAAGACCTTCCACTTCAGCATCATCCAAGCCATGATTTTTGTACTCTTGCCAGTTGGACTCATCGATCGATTCCACGTCCAGACCTGCCGCTTTGGCATTCCGCCAGAAATCATCGAACTTGGAACTGAAGGGATTAACTTCCGCGGTTCTTTCGAAAGCGGCGATGGACCGCGCGATCCGTTCGTAGGCTTCGTCTGTGTCTTCCTCATCCAAAGAGCCACGGCCCCAGACTTCTTCGAAAAGGTCCGCATAGTCTGCTTCCTTGACCTTGAGGACGACTGTTTTTTTATCGGGATTGTTCATCTCAAGCGGGTTGAGGAATGGTCCCATGGCCTGCTCGGCCAGCGGATCATTCAATTCGAATCCCGCGGCTCTGCCATCCCAGAACATCCCTCCAACAAACGTCCCTTCCTCATCCCGATGCAGAACAGGACTGTCTCCGGCATACGCGGCTGCGGGCGGCTTGCGGTTCCCGAACCGGCCCTGGACCGCTCCCTCATAGATGGACACGGTATTATTCACATCAGAGTCAGGGCCTGTCCAACCCACCAGAGGACTGTGGCAAGAGGCACAGGATTGTCCGGGAGGCGTAGATAGGTTGGCGTCAAAAAACAGCTTTTTTCCCAACTCCTCCATAGGAGTCAGTTTTACTATCTCCTCTTTCTTTTTACATGCAAAGAGAATGGTTAGGAAAAGGATCATTCCCCAAACCATCATTTTTCTTGTGTTTGTCATTTTTTCCTCTCCTTACCTTCTCAAGAAAAAACTAATCAGAAAAAAATCTATTGCCTTTTAAAATGAAGGAAGCATTGTACCCCTCTATAAATAATCTGTAAATCCCAACCGGCATTCTTGGCTCTGTCCTGCCAGACTGTCTCGAATATCCTGCGGTAATCTTCGAAAGGAATCTGTTGTTTGAGATGCCCGGCATGCCTGTAAATCTGGAAAAAAAGCGGGTTGATCTTGATAACGGCTTCGTTATCCTCCAGTTTCTCTAGGACAACATCATTCCCTCTCAAATTGGCCTGCTCCCAGCATACATAAAGGATGAAAGCCCGTGGGGGCGGGACAAACGGAATCCAGGCTTTCGCAGCCATAAAATACCCGGCGCCATCCCTGATTATGCGCAAAGCAGATTCCTTCCCTTCATTCTTAGAGAGGTCGTTATACAGCCAGACTATTTTGGACCAATAGAGCTCTTGACGAGCCCAGGCTTTTTGACTCTCTGGGATATCCGGAAATTCAGAGGCAGGGAGGGAAGATATCTTATCCAGGCGGATAAAAATGGCTTCAATATGCTGGAGGTACCACTTTCCCTCCTCGATCAGAAAAGTGAAACAGTACGCTCTCCTCTCTCCGAATTTTCCTTTGAGCGGAATCAAGAAATTCACGATGTTGTTGTAGTGTACTACTTCGGGTTCAACCTGCCATTCCTCCCATACGGCTCCTCTTCTAAAGGTATTAAGAACCTCCATCAGGGATTCTTTCGTAATAAACTGGTGCGGACGAATATGGTCCGGAGTGATTTTGTTCTCTTTCATCAGACTGACAAACTCTTTCCAAATTTCAATCTCCTCTTGTCCGTATAAGTCATGAGAGGAATAGAAAATGAATAAATGGATGGCAATCAAAATAATGATCGATCGTTTCATTGCATCCCCTCCTTTTTTCACCTCAAAAATGACCGGTATCGGATCCTATCAGACTCGATGTTCACCCAATATGACTAAGCTCTGGATCTTCTTTTTGAGATAAGGTCTAGGCTCAATATCGGCCATCGCCGTTCGTGAAAAATCCAGGACAAATGAATGATATCCAAAACATCTCCAGCAATCAATTCTCTGCCTAAATTGGATAGCATCTCCCTTTCTGTGAAAAAATGAAAAACTGAGGGATGTCTTAATGTTGGAGACAACTACTGAGATTTGAGAGAGGTGAGCCGCTTCCCTGCATCGGTCATTTCGGAGATAGAGGGATCGGCTTCGCTCCAGAGGCTGAGAAATTTCTCATAATGCTCAATGGCTTCATCTTTCATGCCTTTTTCTTCGTAAATCTTGCCCAACATGTATAGACTCTTAGCGAATATGTCTCCGTAGATTAGTCTGCCTGTTGACATGGAAACAATCCGTTCATACTCTCTCTGTGCCCCATCGAGATCTTCTGACTCGAAATAGGCTGTAGCCAAAGGTTCGAAAAAGAGTGCCTGCCCATATTCTGGGCCCAACTGGGAGGGGAGAAAGGCCACGGCTTGTTCGAAATACTGGATGGCCGTTTGGAAATTTTTTCTTTTCAGCTCAATCATTCCTATCAGATTCAGGTAGTACCTCTCTGCCTTCCTGTGCAAACCGCTATCTATGAGTACTTTAAGCGCATCGGCTGCGGCCTGTGCCTCATCCAACGAATCCATTTCGAGTAAAATTCGCCCCTTTAGATAGACAGCTTCTCTTTGCCTGCAGAATACCTGCCTCGGAGGAAATGTTCAATCCCGCCTCACATTCTCTTAAAGCCTCCTCAAAATTCTTGGATCTGAAATGCAAATAAGCCAAATTCAGATGAAATCCGGATTTCCAATCCGGTTCCCCGAGCAATTCACCTAATTCAATTCCCAATAGATCCTGCTCCTTTGCCTTATCATACAATCCCTGCAACAGATATAGGGCGCTGAGCCTATTTATGCCCTGTTGATGAGCGACCGGTTCCTCTGTCTCCAGCAATTTCTGGTATTCTTTTTCCGCATTGACCAACTCCCCTCTGTATTGAGAGACATCGCCCATTAATAAAAAGCGTCGATAATGATTCGGATCAAGTGTAAAAACTTCTTCGCCCTCAGCTTGTGCCGAATCATATTCTCCTTGATAGATGTAAGTATTGGCCAAATTGAAACGAATATTCACGTTATTAGAAATATCTTTTAAATAGAGTTCAAGGATTTCCTTTGCCTTATCGTATAAACCTTTTGCGGCATAACATGATGAAATATTCACATGGGTAAAAACCGATTCATCTCCGTTTCGGATATTTAGACTAAAAAACGGGATGGCTTTATCCCATTCTTCTAATAATAGATATAAAGCTCCTAAATTGTTATTGCCCGCAGAATCGTCTGGATAGAGCTTTAGGAGTTCTTCATACGTTTCGAGCGCTTTATCGTAAGTGGCCTCTGATTGAAAGTAGTAGTTTCCATGAATATAATAGCGTTCTCTTTCCGATACCTTGCCACTCAGCTCAAAGGCCTTCTGGTAGCGCTGCATCGCTTCTGTCCGATAACCAATGTTGGAATAGGCTACAGCCATGTTCCTGTAAGCCATGGCGAATTCCGGGTCGATAGCAACTGCCGTTTCCATGAGAGGAATGCACTTGAGATATTCTCCCTTCGAAAGATAGTCCATTCCCTCTCTATAGTATCTGTATGCTTCAGTGGAGCTGGTGGTGATCGTTTCCACTTCCCTGTCGATATCACTGGCAATCTCCGTCGTAGAAAGCTGGAAACTCTCCTTTATCTTCGTTGTCAACTCGTCCACCATGGAGAACAAACTCTCTTCTCCCACTCCTTCCACCATTTCCGAACCGATGAGCTCACCAGTGTTAACTTCCTGGAGCAGGGCATTTATTCTCAGGGTTTCTCCTGCCATAGCCAGCTTTCCCACCAAAACATACCGCACACCGCCCCGGACAGAGACTTGTTCGAGGACTCTCGAGGAATAACTCTCCGCCTCCAGAAGGTCCATCTCTTCGAGAATATTGAACAGCCTCTCTCCGCTAAGCACCCTTAAGTACTTGGATTGCGATAAATCGGCGATCAATAAATCCGAAAGCGCTTTCCTCCAATGGTCGAATCTGTTATCCCCGGTATTGTTCTCGAAATACATGACAGCCAATGAAGGCTTGTCCTCAGGGAAAGGAGTAACTCTCCCTCTGGGGAGAAAACGCCAAACGATAACGAGGAGAATGACTATGGAAACAACAGCTACGGTAGGGATGAGCAGCTTCTTGGGAGTGAATTTCACAGTTATTTCTCTTCGAGTGATCGGTTTCCTTCCGGGAATGATTCTCTCAGTGGTGGGCAGCTCCTTTTCTATCCTCGTGAGTTCAGAAAGGAGTTCCTCGGCCCCCTGAAACCTATTTTCTCTTTTCTTATCCAAGCATTTCAGTATCACGCGGCTGAGAGCCTCAGGGATCTGAGCATTCAGCTCTCTCGGGTCAGAAGGTTGTTCGCTCTTGTGTTTCATGGCCACGCTTAAGGGTGTTTCTCCCTCAAAAGGCACTCTCCCGGCCACCATCTCATACAGGATTGTTCCCAGTGAATAAACATCTGAACGCTTGTCAACTTCTTTCATCTCTGCCTGCTCTGGAGACATGTATTCGGGCGTTCCGATAATTATCCCTGTCCCTGTTAATCCCTTTTTCTTCAAGGACCGGGCGATCCCGAAATCCATAATTCGTACGTTCCCCTCTTTATCGACCATGATATTCTGGGGCTTGAGGTCACGGTGGACAACTCCTAGCCGGTGCGCTTCCAGCAGTCCTTCGCATATCTGCTTAGCCACTGAGACAGATTTCCCTATGCTTAAGTGGCCCACTCTTATGATCGTACTCTTCAAATCCTCGCCGGACACGTACTCCATGGTGATGTACTGCGTTCCTTTCTCCTCATTGAGGTCATACATCCGACAGACGTTTTTGTGGGATATCTTGCGGGCAATCTTCAATTCATTCCGGAACCGCTCGATCGTTTTCAGGTCAGATGAAACTTCAGGATTGAGGAGTTTCAGGGCTACTTCTTCGTCTATTTTTTTATCGAACACCCTGTAGACAACCCCCATGCCTCCTTTTCCAAGCTCTTCCATAACTTCGAACCTTCCTGCGAACGTGCTCCCTCGGGCGAGACCTCCGTAAGGCATCTCGAGCGTCTTTGTGTGGGAATCAACGATCTTCTCTGAGAAAAGAAGGGGGGATCCACACTTCCGACAAAAACTGCTGTCAGCGGGATTCTCGGAATGGCATTTTGGACACTTCATATGCGTCTAATCTTTCATTATCTAAAACCAGATTAGCAACTCAAAGTTAAAGAGTCAAATAATCCTACAGGAGTTGACAACTAAGATATTTTCACCCCAAAGGGTGAGAAAAGGAGAAAAAAATCATCTCTTAATTCACCCTTTAAGGGTATTGAACCAGAGAAGGCTTTGGTTCATTATTATATTCACGAATACAACCAGAATGGACTCTGAAAAAGCCTCTGAACAGATAAATGCAGAACATCTTACAGAGTCCAGGCTGAGAAAAACCAGCGAGTCAATGGCATAAAAAGTTTAGCTATTTCATTTGTTTGAAAAGTGTATTATGATTATTGGGAGTCAGTTGAAACTCGCTATCATATATCTTCCGGCACTTCAAATGCCATGGAGGGATTAAAATGAAACCAAAAAGGATATTTGTTGTACTCTCTATTCTCATTATCGTCTTCACCCACGGATGCGGAAATAGAGCAACCATAGAAGATGAAATGATAGGAACATGGAACACCACCGACTCTAAGTACAAGGATACTAGTTTCGAGTTAACTGCGGATCAGATTATCTTCAGGACTATTGGAGGAGAGGTCAACGCCAACACAATTAAAAAAATCAAGAAAAAGAAAGCCCCTGATACAGAAGAAACCTTGTTCACGCTGACTTATGTGAATTTAGAAGGAAAGGAGACTATATTTTCCTTTTTCTTTGGCCAAAAAAACGGTGGAGTTATCCGCTTCCAGAATCAGCCTGAAATAATCTGGACAAAGGAAAAAGATTAATCGAGGAGTCCATCCATCCAGTCAACATTTCTTTATCTGTTCAACATGCACATCACCGCATATTTTCACTTCCAGTCATTCAATCCCAGTCACAAGAATAAGGACTCTATAATTGACAGAAATATGGAAAATGAATTCTAACGCAGAAAATTATGATACAAAAATTCACTTGTCATAAAGTATTTCAAGAAATCAACGATACAAAAAAAAATCACTCATCTATAAATAAAGATGTTTCCATTCATTCTAACTAAGGAGGCCAGACAATGAAGAAGGGAGTTTTGACACTTGCAATAGCCATCGTACTTTTCAGTGGTGTCGCGCGCTCTCAGGAGAAAGATTTTGGGCTGGGGATTATCCTCGGAGAGCCAACAGGTATCAGCGCCAAGAAATGGCTTGACGACAAAGCAGCGATAGATGCTGCGGTTGCCTGGTCATTTGTTACGCCATCTTCATTTCATTTGCATGCGGATTATCTCTACCATGATTTCAACCTTCTCAATGCAAAGAAGGGTAAACTTCCGCTCTATTTCGGGATTGGATTTAGAGTCAGAATCAGATCGGGAGACAACAGGCTTGGCATCCGGGCTCCAGTCGGAATATGTTACATTTTCGATCAATCCCCTCTGGATATCTTCGTTGAACTCGGGCCTATACTTGACCTGACTCCAGAAACTAGATTTAGACTCACATCTAGTGTAGGTATCAGGTATTTTTTCTAAAGATATTCTCCCAGTCATACAACCCGAACAACAAAAAGTTGCTGTAAATGAGGAGTCGGCAGATTTTATGAATGATTCTGGTTAAGGGATTACCCTCTCTTCCTTACTGTACTTATCGCTCGCCATAAGGACTTCTTTGAAAGCTTTCACCACATCGGGACGGAACTGTTTTCCGGATTCTTTCTCAATCTCCTCAAACGCTTTCCAAGGAGGCATCCCAGCTCGATAAGGCCTATCCGTGATCATGGCATCATAGGCGTCAGCTACAGCGATAATTTCGGCACCCAGAGGAATGTCAGCCCTTTCTTCAGCTGAAGATGTTTTATTCTCAAAATAGAATTTGTGGTGGGCCAGGACAATCGGCACTGCCTCTTTAAGTACACCTCCCACTAGAGATATAATGCGTGCTCCCTTTTCTGAATGTTTAGCCATCACCTCTCTTTCCTTATCGCTGAGGGAGGCGGCCTTCTTAACGATGTCCATGCTTATTTCAGTCTTCCCGATGTCATGGAGCAATGCGGCAGTTTTAATATTCTCTTGCTCATACGATGGCAAACCCATAAGACAAGCAATGTCTTCGGCAAGATGAGACACCCGGACTGAATGTCCCTGAGTGTATCGGTCCGCAGACTCAAGATATTTGGAAAGAATCTCCAGAATTCCAATGTATGCAGCTTTCAAATCCTTGATTCTCTTCTCTTTTTCTTCGTAAAGATATCCCATTGCCGCACTGGTCAGGATCAAAAAGGATCCCCATCCGATAAGACTGACTATGATATAGGTGCTCTCTGTGCCCGCTGTAAAAAAGAGCGAAGGAGAAATCAGGACAAAAACGATGACAACCAGAATACAAAGAAAGGCGGTGAGAACAGCCATCCTCCTTCCCAGGAAGTAGCCGGCAATGATTATTGGTAGATAAAAAAAGTTGAGGAATCCGATTTTATAAGGAACAAAAAAATTGATGAGGACAATAATGAGTAAGATGGAAAGAACAAGAATTTTTTCAAAATGCTTGAAGAAATAGGATTTTATCTTTTCCATCTCACGCTCTTTCGGATTCCATCAAACCTTCACTTCATGGTTAAATGAATGTTTACAATCAAAAATGGACTGTGGATCAATTTAGTCTTCCTCTTCTTTCTGAGGCAAGCAATATCTCCAACATTCCTTTAACGATTCAATTAAAGATTATCAAAATTGTACTGTTTACCAATAGCCTCTTGCGATGATTTTTGGAGTGATTTTTTCGTTTTTTCTCTCACCTTCAAAGAGGATTATCTACCGTTAGCAAAGACTAATGACGATGATTTTCTGAATTAGCATAATAACTGGCCATAAATTTCTTATTCACCAATATTTGTCAAATGGCGGTTGAAAACTTTGAATTTCTCGCTAATTTCAGGGGAAGCGGACACAAAATGAAACCATTTAAAAAAAATGGATACAGGGCTAAAGCCATCGGCATTCAAATTGAGGGGGGTGGAGATGAGCATTTGACGAAAATTTATTTTATTTTCCGCGTGAAAATTCTTGCGCTAACAAAGTGAAATGGCCTTTTTACTCTTTGACATTTAAAATTTTATCATGGTACAATTCATAAACAATCTTTGCCAAGGAAGGTAGCGGATAGGACAGAGCAATTTAGTACTTTCGAAGAAATCACGAGTTCTTTCAATGCATTCACAGTTCGAGTTGAATGCATAGGCATTTGCTAGGTTTCACGGAGGGCTTACCACGCCTCCATAAAAAGAGCCAGGAAATACTCCTGCCTCAAAATGTGATAGTCGAGCGAAAAAAATGAAAAAAAATACACTTAAAAACTTAGCCAGCCGATTCCCTTCGCCACGCTGGCTTAAAATTCCCATTCCTTTCTTATCCTTTAAGAAGAGAGGACACCAGAAGGCCATGACTCTGATCGAACTTCTTCTCGGCGTTGCCATAATCGGAACTCTCATGGCGGTTGGAGTGCCCGTTTACAATAACGCAATGTACAAAACAAGAGTCAACCAGGCAGTTTCGAAAATCGCTCTGATGGGGCAGAAGATCGAAGATTTCATGATCGATTACGGAAGGCTTCCTGCAACTCTGGATGAGATTGGAGAGCCGAATGTAACGGACCCTTGGGGAAATCCGTATGAGTACCTTCTCATTTTTGGCCTGGATAAAACAGAGATCGAAGGAAAATTACGGAAAGACCGGTTTCTGGTTCCACTCAATACAGATTTTGACCTCTACAGCATCGGAAAGGACGGAATGACCGTAGCGCCTCTGACGGCTGAAGAGAGCTGGGATGATATCGTCCGCGCCAACAACGGGGGTTTTATTGGCCTGGCTCACAAGTATTAATCTCCTTCTTAGAGTATGAAACTTGAGCTGACATTCCTCCGCAGTAAAGTTGCCCAGCGTATCTTTTTCCTTTTTGTATCCTGCGCCCTGCTTCCAATAACTATCCTGGCTGTAATCTCCCAGATATCAGTAACAAATCAACTCCGAGCCCAAAGCCAGAAGCGTATTCACCAAACAAGCAAAAATATGGAACAGGATATAATTCAGCGTTTTGACCTCCTGTATGATGATTTGAGGGTGGTCGCTTCCAACCTGGTAGCCAACCCGAACCAGACTTATTATTATATACCTCAGGAATCCGAATCAGATAGGAAACCACGGTTCAAAGGCCTGTTCCTTATCGAAAAAAATGGGACCAGGAGAAATCTTTTCGGCCATATTGCCAATCCGCCGGAATTCCCTCTGAAAACAAATGCAGAACTCAGTGGAGTCATGACTAGTATTATAACGGAATATCGTGAAAATCGTCAGCCTCGAATATTCATGACAATGCCACTCGACCCGAAACAGCCAGACCAGGATGTCCTCCTGGCTGAGGTCAGTGCTGATTTCATCTGGTTCTCACTGCAAGAAGTCTATCTTCCAGCCAGTACACATGTCTGTGTTCTGGATGAATCAAACAACATACTTCTCTCAACTTTATCTCTTCCAATAAAATTCCCTGATTCAGCCCAGGGCCAAATGGAAGTAAAGCGAGCTTCTCAATTTGAATGGTCACACAGGGGAAGAGAATACCTGGCCGGTTTCAGGCCTATCATGCTGGGGACCAAATATGTTGCTGAAAACTGGAAACTCGTGCTGAGCGAAATTAAATCCGATGTGCTAAAACCTGTTAAGGAGTCATGGGAGACATTTCCATTTATCGTCCTGGCAGCTCTCTGGTTCGTTCTTTTCCTGAGCATCATCCAAATCAGGAGAAGCATGGTGCCGCTTGAAAAGCTCAAGGAGGGGACGAAACGCATTGCCAAAAGAGAATTCGAAAGCCGAGTCATGGTCACGAGCAACGACGAATTCGAAGAGGTTGCGGAATCATTCAACTCAATGGCCAACCAACTGGGAAAACAGTTTAAAGCTTTGATCGCCATGGGAGAAATAGACAGAGATATTCTGTCGGTCCTGGATAAAGAAAAAATCGTGAAAACCGTCGTGAGCCGTATCCGTGATGTTTTTCCCTGCAAGAGTATGAGCATGACTGTCTTCAATCCAAGCTCTGTCGACAAAGCACAGACTTATATCGGAGAAGAACAGGATAGTAATGCCAATCCAGTGAAGACAGTCAAGGTCACACCTGAAGACATGCAAACTCTCAGGGATAATCCAGAAACTCTATGGATTCCACTGGATGAGAATCTTCCTCATTTCCTTGCTCCTCTGGCCGACCGGGGGGTTAAATCATTCCTGGTGCTGCCTCTTTTCCTCAAAGAAGGACTGGCCGGAATCATCACCCTCGGTTACGTCAAACAGCCCAAGTTTACCCAGGAAGACCTCGACAATGCCCGCCGATTGGCTAACCAGGTGGCCGTCGCTTTTTCAAATGCCAGACTGATCGAGGAATTGAACAATCTGAACTGGGGCACACTCAGAGCCCTGGCCCGGGCGATTGACGCCAAATCATCCTGGACGGCCGGCCACTCTGAACGAAGCACAAAGCTGGCCATAAAAATCGGCAAAGCCATGGGACTCGTCCAAGAAGACCTCGATGACCTTCGTCGAGCGGGCCTGCTCCATGATATCGGAAAATTGGGCATTCCAGCTGAAATTCTTGACAAAACAGGGAATTTAACCACTGAAGAGCTGGAGTTGATGCGCAAACACACTCGCTTAGGAGCCCGAATTCTGGAACCCATTGCGGCGTATTCGAACATCATACCCATAGTCCTCCAGCACCATGAGTTCTACGACGGAACCGGCTATCCGAACGGTCTTATTGGAGAATCCATCAACCTGGGAGCCCGCATCTTCATCGTGGCTGATACCTATGACGCTCTCATATCAGACCGTCCCTACAGAAAAGCACTTGACCACAAGAGTGCAATCAAGTATATCAATGAAGGAGCAGGAATCAAATTCGATGCCAAAGTGGTGGAAGCTTTTATGAAAGTCATTGCCAAAGATGGAAAAAAGTAAGAAGGCCAGGTTAAAGAAAAGATCATCGCATCTTGAACAAACGCTTCAGAATGCCTTCAAGTGTCGTGAGGATGAAGGGCCAATTCGACTTCGTCACAGGCGAGGATTCACTGCAAAAACATGTAACGATTTCTTATCACAAAATTTATGTCCGGCCAGTCCGTACCGGGCGGAAACTCAAATGAAATAGGGCGGAAAATCAAATGAAAATAAAAAAGACAAGTGTCATATTCGTCATCCTCTCTGTATTGTTTATCTCCGGATGTACAAGAAACCCCGTTATCCCGGATGAACTTGTAGGAATATGGAAGACTCCGACTCCAATTTATGAGGGGTGCTTTTTCCAGATAACAAAGGAAGAGATAAGCTTTGGATCCAAGGACGGCCAGGTCAGCTCTTTCTTCATCAAGGACATGAGGGCTCAGAAAATTACCGATGAAGAGTGGACTCTCTACACTATTTCGTATGTGGTGCGAGGCTTTCAGAAGTACGAATTTCCTTTCTATTATCACCCCGCGAGTAATGGAGTGATAAGGTTCAAGAATAAGATGGAAAGCGTTTGGACAAGAGAGTCAGAGTAACGGAATAAGAATTCCCAGCCAGAATCCACCTATTTCCCTTCTTGACACATCGGTTTCCCCTGTGATAATCACGAAGTCAAGATTTGGAACCCTCATTACCAAGCTAATCTGGAAAAGGAAATGCACGCTTCCAAACTTCTAATCCCTATTTAATCCAACTTCGTCGTCAGACCTTTTTCTCACATCCCAGGGGTGAGATAGGGGGTGAGAAACAATGATAAAAATCATCTTCAAATTCACCCTGAAAGGGGATTTTCACAGGCCTCTTCATTTATTACAAATATTCACACCCTTTCTTCCATTTTAAATTAAGAGGCAAAGGATGATTTTCCTAAGACAGGAGCACCTGTTACTGATAGATCAAAAGCAAAGCTTCTCTCAAAGTTTTCAGAACATATTCAATTCTACCGCATTCTTCGCAGTCAATTTTTTTCCATTTTTATTCCTCTGGACCGACTAAATCTTTGCCCTTTATTTAAGGGGTGAATTACACGATGAAAGTCTCATCGATGGTTTTTGAAAGAAAAACTGACTGAGGGGAAAAAGAAGAAATTTTATGAATGCTATCTCAGGCACCTCAATCCTTCCTATAAGACTCCGCTTCTTCCTGTTTTCAAGCCAAGTGAAACAACCGAAGTTTAACCTCTTCTCAATAAAAACTGGCGGGTGAGCCAATGTCATCAGAGATTGATGTCTTGACTGAGAGAGAAGAAAGTTTAGACTCTTTCTCTTCATCGGCCAGGAAGAATTTTTCATACTACAAAGAATATCTCCCGGAAGCCGCATCTATCAAGAAAGCAAAGGAAGTCCTCAATCTCCTGGCTAAGGCATTTGCCTCCATGAGAATATACCCGGCAGAAAATCCCACCGTGGAAAGTCTGATTAATACGTTCAGCGAGAAAATGCAAAAATTTCTCGATGAAGAGGAAGAACTCAAACTCATCGTCAACGAGTTCAGCATCATCTTCATGGAAGAAACAGTCTTCCAGGATGGACAAAAAAAGGCTAGCCTTCCTTTTCTTTTCTTTAAGGATGGAATAAGAGAACTGGCTTTTTACAAAGGTTTGGACAGAAAAGAACTTCAAGATTTTCTGAAAGTCATCAAAGACAATGCAGACCTTCCTCCTGATGACAGTGATATTGTCAACTCACTCTGGATTAAGGATTTCCCTCATATCCGCTACTTCGCCGTGGATGAATTCCTCGATTCGGAAAATGGCGGAGAAGAAGATGCACGTTTCAACATCGATAAAGAAGAACTCACAAAGGGAAAAATAAAACTCTCTTCGAATGACCGGAAAGAATTGCGTAAAAGGAGCGTTGCTTTAGGCCTCGATTCAACGGATATCAATGTTGAGGAAGAGGACAACAAAATCGGTCTGGAAGACATCTCTCTTCCATTTCAGATGTCATCTGGCAAAGGGGGAGAATCTCCAACGATTGAATCAATGCTCGTCGAACATCGGGACACGCCTCCAATAACTGAGATGGTCACACTGTTATTCGAAATCCTTTATATGGAGGATAGAATTGACGCATTTTCATCCATTTTAAACATTCTCGATCAATTCTATAAAGAAGTCGTCTATAAGTCCCTCTTTGCCCTCGCCTCTCTAATTCTTAACCGTCTCCAGGAATTGGCCGACCTGTTCTCCGGTCAGTTTGAAGAAAAAAAGGAATTACTAGAAAAAACCCTTCAGAATATTCGGAGTGATAGCTCTCTCGCCTATCTGAAGAAATTATACATTAATGGCCAGATTTCTGATTTCGACTCCTTTTTTAGATACCTGAAGCTTCTCGGCCCCAGCACCATCCCCCTCATGGCAGATATCTGGGAAGAAACGGAAAATCCGATTATCCGGATAAAAGCGTCCAACTTCCTGTATGAACTCGGAAAAAAGGATGTCGCCTCTCTCCTCACTGTTACTCAAGACCACAGAGTTCCATTGACAAAAGAAGTCTTGGGAATATTGGGGAAGATTGGCGACACAAAAGCTCTCCCCTTCCTTAAGAAGTTCTCAGCCCACGGGAATAAAGAAGTGCGGCTTTCTGTCATACAAGCCTTGGGAACAATCCAAGACGAAGGGACAAACGCGACACTGATAGAGTTTCTCTCTGACCGAGATGCAGAAGTCCGCACCAGGGCAGCAATGGGCCTTAAATACTGTGATGACCAGAATACAATCTCTCACCTCCTCCAGATAGTCGAGAAAAGAGACTTCAACGAACGATTAAAAAAAGAGAAGAAAGTCCTCTTTGAGTATTTAGCTCAGACTCAATCTCAAGAATTCATCACTTTGCTCCGTTCAATCATGAAAAAGTGGAGCCTTTTCAATAAAACAAAACAGATTGAAACTCGTCTCTGTGCGGTCCCAGCACTGGAAAAAATGGCTAACTCTGAAGCCCGGAGTATCCTTGAGGAAGGGGCAAAATCTCGGAATAAAACCATCCGGAAGGCGTGTTGTCTTTCCTTGAGGAAAATTGCCCAAAATTTTGAATCGCATAAAATCCTTTCAGGCGAACAAATTGCTTAATTACAAGTTAGAAAAGGACGAGAAAAAACCAAAAAAGCCTTCTTCTCCTGCCAATAAAGTCCTAACGAAAAGAATCGAAAATATATTTATTCGTTTTTCCTCCGCTTTAAAAACCGCTCAAATCTATGAACTCAATAACCTGACATTCATAGAACACGTCAGCTCACTTTATTCTTCTATCGAGGAAATCTTCGCTGAAGAAGGACGAGCTCTGTTCCAGTTCCAGGAAAACACGTTGTTCTTCAACAACAGCAGGATAAAATTTGACCTTGCTAGTTTTCATAACTTTAAATTCTTGGCCGATGAATTCAAAAAGAAAGAAATTGGCACCATAGCTTTTGAACCCGGTCTGGAGGATGATGAACTTGCACGATTCGTCGCTCATCCCGCCAATTCTAACGGAAACAGGGATGATCCATTCAGAGAATTCGTGGCAGAATTGAAAGGCAACGGAATCAACCATATATTCTTAGAAAAAATCCACCCTTATGACCCAGCGGCCCGCATGAAAGCAGAGAATGTTAAGCAAACCGCCAAAAAAGTCTTTTGTAAAAGCATGTCCCACCTGAAAGAATCATTTGCTAGACAAAAAGAAAACGAAAAAGTTCCATGGAAGACTTCCCGCAGACTGATTCAATCCATAGTCAATCTCATCAGCCAGGATGAATCTTTCATGATAGGAATGACCAACATAAAAAATTATGACGAATACACAGTCAATCATTCGACAAATGTAGCCGTCTTGGCCATAAGTTTCGGAAGGAGACTGGGACTCGATAAAGAAGAGATGATAGAGTTGGGCATGAGTGCCTTTTTCCATGATGTGGGAAAACTGGATGTCCCCAAAGAGATCCTGGAAAAGAAAGACAAGTTGAGCGAAGAAGAAAGAAAAATCATCCAAAAGCATACGTTCCATGGAGTCGAAAAACTCCTCAACATGAAAGATTCGAGTTATCTACCGGTGAAAACTCTTTATGTTGCCCTGGAGCACCATCTCTGGGCCAACCTTTCCGGCTACCCCAAATACTGGAAAAGAAACAAGGTTGGCCTCTACAGCAAAATCGTTAAAATTTGCGATTTCTTTGACTCAGTGACAACCCAAAGACCCTATCGTAAACATGTTCTGACGAGAGACGAAGCTTTAAGCTTAATGATGGAGAAGAGTGGCACAGAGTTCGATCCAGTCTTACTAAAGGTTTTCGCTAACCTTGTTGGAGTCTACCCAATCGGCTCGCTTGTCTCCTTGGACACCAAAGAGCTCGCCATCGTGATGGAAGCCAATCCTGAAATAGCGTTCATGCTCAGGCCCAAGGTGAAACTCATCACCAACAAGCGGGGGAAAAAAATCGATGGAGACATCATCGACCTCACAGAAATGGACTCAAAAAAAAGAGACTTTAAGAGAACGATAGTGAAATCTCTGGATCCGAATAAATACAACATCAGAATTTCGGATTACTTTCTGGCTCAAGATAATTGATTTCGTAATTTATTTTCCTCCGTTTTGCCCACCTTTATTAGTGCCCTCTATTCAATCTTCAGCGAGAATGACTACTTTGGTGTCAGGACTCGATACAAGACGTTTTTTTCTGGTTTATCTGTTGGTTCCTGAGCTTTTTGACAACAATGGATAACACAAATCTTGAGATGTCAAATATCGAGCTCTGATCCTCCTTTACTTTTAATGATCAATTTCATCCTTGACTTAGTCTTAAAAATATTATAAACACTAACAAGTTCTATTTCGGTTAGATGACACGGATTATTCCTTCAAAAGTCTGAAGCGCAGGGCGAGTCTTCTTGAGATTTGAGTTAAGGGGATTTTCTTCAAAAAATGTTTTTATGCGCACATCAGCACTCCTTAAAATCTAAAAAAAGGAAATCTGTGATTGGAGGAAGGCCATATGAGAAGGGAAAAGGAAGAGAAAGAGGATCCCTTTAAATACCAGGGACCTGAGCGACGGTCCGGCACAGACAGGCGCAGATTAATCGACCGTCGCAGAGGAGACCGGAGAAGAAAGGAAAGGCGGGAATGAAAACCGCATGGTGAAAGGTTTCTCTCTAAATTCCTTCTGGACTTTGAGTAGAGATTCTAACACATATCCGCACTAATATCTTCTCAACTCCATCACTACCTATCAAAGCAAGACTCCAACACTCTTTTATTAATTAAGACAGACCGTCTCTTATTTCGAACCGTCATTACTTCCATTCTCGATTCATAAAGGAATAGAACGGTCGGGCCTTCAGATCACTTTTTATCTGGAAAAGTCCGATTTTATTTATTTTTGACATCGGATTTTTCCTGTGCTATAAGTCTTTTTGACGGGGACGAGAAGATCTCTCCGTGGGTGCTGCCGGTGTGGAGCGGTAGGAGAAGAGGATAGAAGCATTGAAGAAAATAGCCATCGCGACCTCCAAAGGCGGTGTCGGAAAAACCTCTACAGCCATCAACCTGGGTGCCGGACTTGCGCGCAAGGGGAAGAGAGTCTTAATTGTCGACTGCGATCCTCAAGGGAACGTGGGAGGCCATTTCAACATCGCCTCAGAGCATACTCTCTCGGAATTACTCAATGACGGCCACCAGGACGTGATCATCGAAGTCCGGAAAAATCTGGACATCATCACATCAGGCCGAAAAAGACTGTATGACGCCCAAAGACAGCTCACAAAGGATGATTTTGGAATTTTCAAGTTTGAGGAACGCATTTCTTTCATCAAGGATTTTAAGTACGACTTTGTTTTCTGTGATTTCTCTCCCACTGATACACTCATCAACAGGGCTGCTCTCATCTTCTGTGATAATCTCCTGATTCCCATAAGCCCGGGCATTGACTCCATCATGGGAGCAGAACGGTACATTGAGGTAGCCCAAGAAATTTCAGCCAGAGGGAATCAGACTATCGATATCTTCGGAGTTCTGGTTAACCTTTATGAAAAGAAAACAATCATATCCAGAGAGATCGATAGAGTGGCAAGAGAAAAATGGAGCTCAAAAGTATTCAATACGAGAATCCGAAAGAATGTCGCAATTGGTGAAGCAAGAATCGAAAACCAGACCATCTTTGAATATGCCCCTCGGTCAAACGGATCAAAGGACTTTGAAGCGCTCACTGCGGAGGTCCTCAATGCCAGCTAAAAGGATTGACATGGAGAAAGCCATTGAAAGAGAACGCCGTGAGCCCAAACTAAAGGCCCCGCAGCCTGGCCGGCCATCAGAAGACAGGATAAAGCGCAAGAGTCCTGCCAATAATCTTTCTTTTGAAATACGGTTAAAGACAAAATCCAGAATGGAAGAAGAAATACCCTTGGAGGAAAATATTCAACCCTATGTGGAAAACATCGAAATAGGAATGACACCGGATGACGTCATTAAAGCTGTCGGAAAACCGCAAGTGATGTTCGAATGGTACGCAGGAAACGTAAAATACAATTATGGCGATGTTTGGGTGGTGATCGAAAACGGAACAGTGTCATGCTTAGTGCTGGATAAATTTTTTGAAAAATACTGGGGAAGAGGCGATTATCAGAGCCAAAACCCCGTGGCTCTTGTGAAATAATCAATAATCCTGCAAAGATTTTAAAACACATTGTTGCACTTTCACATTTGACTTCATGCCTCTCCTTGTGCTATAAGCATTGAACAGAAATTCATGAACTCCTTCCTGAGCGAATCTCAGGCGGGGATTCTTAAAGGTCGAGGAAAATTGCATGTTCACAAAAAAAAGCAAATTCCTCTCCCTGAAATTTGGCACGCTAAATTCCTGGATAGGAGGAGCATAAGATGAAAATGAATCTCCGCTCACTGGAGAAAACTCAGAAGTCGGATACGACCGCAATATTCGAAGGACTCAGCGTTAAGGGGAACGTTAAAGGCTCTCATAATCTTTTTTTAAACGGAGAATTCGAGGGGACGATTGACCTCACTGCTCTCCTCTTAGTGGGAAAAACGGGAAAGCTCAAAGGAGAAGTGAAGGCGCAGTACATCATAATCGAAGGCGAAGTCGAGGGAAAGGTGATGGCCAACGAAAAGGTTGAGCTTCGTGACACAGGGAAGTACAGAGGCGAGATCCTCGCTCCGGCTGTCATGATCTCTGACAACGCCTTCTTCGATGGCACTGTCAAGATGATGAAAGAAGGACATGAGGCAGGAGGAACAGAAACAGCCCAAAACCCAAAGCCAAAAGAGGAAAGTACAGAAGAAACTGAGTCGTAACGGTTCACTCTTGTCTATTCTCTGTCACAAAGCTCAGAGAGGAAATATTTATCTCTGTTCGATTGCGGACATAAACTGTTAACATTCGATATATGTCCATTTCATAAGTGCAAGAAAATCCTTTAATTCGATTCATCCCACACCATTCTCGGCCTTTTCCCAGTTCAATCCTCATTCAAGTTTCTAAATTTTCGAATGTCCGGCGCAGGCATCAATTCCCCTTAGAATAACTCCGGTTATCCCGGCACTTTTCACTTCTGTTCTTTTTGTTCACAACTGTCCTCTTTTTAGGGCAGATTAAGAAATGCCACAGAGGAAGGAAATTGGCATGATATTTGCTATTGTTCCTGACAGAAGCAGAAAATAAATACGGAGGAGCTAATGAAGAAGAAGCTTTTGACCATTCTAGTGGGGTCCTTGATAATACTGTCCAGCGCCAGCGGAATACTGGCCAATCCGCAGAGGGATTATCCAGGCCGCAACTATCTCAATTTCTCCTGGTTTCTCAAGCCGTCAAGTTTAGGGTTTAAAACCCACCTGTTCAGCAATGTGTACGCGACAGGGAATCTGGATTATAGGAAATCGGTTGATGACCTCGAGTTCCAGGCAGGCGCTGTGTATATGTTCCCCAGGAAAATTCTCATCTTCTGGCTTTACACAGGAGGCGGATACCAGTTTTCCAGGAATGAAGGGTATCAGTATCCGTATGTGACGGTCGGAACCCAGTTTTGGTTTCTTTTTTCCGAGGTTATCTATCCCATGGAGGACGCATCCGACCCAAAATACAGGTTCGGACTGAGTGTTAAATTTTAATCCATGTAACGCCCGGCGTTCACATCAACGACCTCGCCAGATACATAATCATTTTCGAGAAGATAGACAACTGTATGGGCGATTTCTTCCCGAGTGGCGATCCTCCCGAAAGGCGTCTGGCCTGCCAATTTCCTCTTTATCTCCGCAGAGATAAATTCAGTATCCACTGGTCCGGGAGCCACGGCATTGACCGTAACATCAGGAGCCAATTCACTGGCTAGGGCAAAGGTGAGTCCGATAACACCTGCCTTTGACGCTGCATAATGGCATCCAATCGTTCCTCCCATTTTTCCCGCGATTGAAGATATATTCACTATCTTTCCCCTGTTTCTCCTTAACTCCGCCTCAAACGCCTTACAGCAGTTAAAAACTCCTGTCAGATTGACATCAATCACGTCTTTCCATTCTCCCTCGGTTATATGCGTCAAATCCGTATGCGGCCCGGATATACCTGAATTATTCACCAGGATGTCAATGCCTCCAAGAGTTTCCTTTGTTTTCTCTGTTATTTCTTCGACCTGGGCAAAATGCCTGATATCCGCTTGTATTTTCAGCGATTTTACTCCGAATCCCTTAATCTTATCTATCGTCTCTCTTGCCTTTTCCTCATTCCTGTGGAAATGAACGGCAACATTCGCTCCCTTTTCAGCGAGCATGATCGAAATAGCCTGGCCGATACCCCGGTCACCGCCTGTGACGACTGCATTCTTTCCCTTAATGTCCATGTGACACCACCTTTTAAATCGGTTCTCTTCTATATTCCAATTATTCAATCATCCATACAAAATGGAAGAGAACCTTGAAATCAATCTTTATATTCATTGAGCTCCTGCATGAGCTCCATTTTATCAATCTGGCTCAAATTTATCAGCTCTTTAATGATTAATGACAAAAACGGGGAGTTTTTAACAAAAAAGAGGCTCATTTTTCGTATTTGAGCCTGGGAGAGACAACCTTATTCTGAGCAGAAAGCATCCGACTTTATCGACGAGCAATTTTGAAACCTATTTTAAACGGAATCCGCTGAAAGGAAAACCACAAAAACTTTTTGCATCTTCCTCTCCGGATGGTAAAATATCCTGACTCATAATACTTTGAGATTCATAAGCAATGGATGAATTATTAAAGTTACTCCTCCTGTTCGTGGTTGGCTCAATTGCGGGTTTCATCAACGTCTTCGCGGGCGGTGGCTCCACAATCACTCTCCCCATCCTCATCTTCCTCGGGCTCGACCCCTCAATCGCCAACGGCACCAACCGGATAGGAATACTGGCTCAAACTCTCTCAGCTGTTGTTTCTTTCCGTCAGGAAAAATACCATGACTTCCGACTGAGTTTAAGATTGACGGCATTCACACTGCCCGGGGCCGTCGCTGGGGCCATTATCGCCACCCGAATAAGCGGGGATCTCTTCCAGAAAATCTTGGCCTTTGTCCTGATGGCAATCACAATTTCCATGTTCCTCAAGAAAACAAACAAGGAGAAACCTGAAGGTGATCAGGAAGGAAAAAGCTCTTGGTTAATCTATCCGGTCATGCTGGTTATAGGGTTTTACGGAGGCTTTATGCAGGTGGGTATCGGATTTGTGTTCATGGCATCACTTTATCATTTGATGAGACTGGACCTTGTCCGAGTCAACATGCATAAGGTCTTCATCATATTTGTCTATACTATTCCTGCATTCTTTGTATTTCTTCTCACTGGAAATGTAGAGTGGAGTTTCGGGTTGATCCTGGCAGCCGGAATGGCTTTCGGTGCGTGGTGGGCCGCAAAGATTACTGTAAAAAAGGGGGAGAAAATCATCAAGATTGCACTGCTTCCTGTCATAATCTGGATGGCTCTGAAGCTTCTGAATATCTTCTGATTCTCCCCATTGACTTGTGAAAAGCAAGAATATATCATGAACCTTAATATTTTGGCAGTAAGGTCTTTTGAGTGAACAAGAAGGGAAGAAAGCCGTGTTTAGACTGAAAAAAATCAAGCTGCACACCAAGATTTTCATCGGGTTGATCCTCGGAGTGGTGGTGGGTCTTATCTTCGGAGAAAAAGCCATGATCATCGAGCCTGTGGGGACAATCTTCCTCCGTCTCATCACCATGATCGTCGTTCCACTGGTTCTCGTTTCACTCATGCTGGGAACAGCCAGCCTGGGAGACATCCGCAAGCTCGGCCGAATCGGTATCAAAACAATCGTCTACTTCATGATCACAACGATGATCGCCATCTCCATAGGTCTTGTCTTGGCCAACGCCGTCAAGCCCGGTATCGGCCTGAATGAAGAGGTGAAGGCGGAGCTCTACAAGAGCTACGAATCAAAAGCCCAGGTCAGCATTCAGAGAATGGAAGAGAAGCCATCTCTCAAGGAAATCCTGATCAATATTGTCCCCACCAATCCTGTGAAGGCTCTCATAGACGGAAACATGCTTCAGGTGATATTTCTGGGACTGCTTTTTGGCCTCATCCTGACCTTGATCAAAAAATCAAAATCAGAGATGCTCATACAATTCCTCGATGGTGTGAATGATGCCATCATTCAAGTGGTCCATATTGCCATGAAGCTGGCCCCTTACGGTGTTCTGGCTTTGATCGCGGCTGTGATCGGCCAGTATGGTGTCAACATCCTCGTCACTCTCCTTAAATATTCGCTCGTGGTCGTGGGTGGGCTTGTGATCTACACCTTTTCAGTCAACAGCCTTTCACTCAGCCTTCTGGGTCGAATGAATCCACTCCTCTATTTCAAGGCCGTGAAAGAAGCGATGGTCATCGCTTTCAGCACATCCAGTTCCAATGCGGCCTTGCCGGTCAGCCTGGAATGTGTCGAGCACATCGGAGTGCCCCGGGAATACTCGAGTTTTGTCATTCCTCTGGGAGCCACCATCAACATGGACGGAACAGCCCTTTACCAAGGTGTGGCCGCGGTGTTCATTGCCCAGATCTACGGCATCCCACTTGTGCTCACGGATCAAATCACCATTGTCCTTATGGCCACACTGGCCTCTGTCGGAGCGGCGGGTGTCCCTGCGGCAGGCATCATCACCCTGGCTATGGTCCTGACACAGATCGGAATTCCCCTTGAAGGAATCGCCCTCATCCTGGGAGTTGACCGCTTCCTGGACATGTGCCGGACAACCACCAACATCATCGGTGATATGACCTGTTCTGTTGTCATCAAGCAAACAGAAGAGAAAGGGAAATCGAAATTGGCGTGACACAAAGAACAAAGAGAAGGGCCCTCGGTCAGCATTTCCTGAAAAGCCAGGCAGTTCTAAAAAAAATCATCCGCCGAATCTCTCCCCAAGAAAAAGACTTGATCATCGAAATCGGAGCGGGCAAAGGAGCTCTGACTTTCCCCCTGGCAGAAAAAGCCGGGAAGGTAATCGCCATCGAGAAAGACCCGACTCTCATTCCCTCCTTAAAAAAGAAAGCCATGTCCAACCTGACAATCCTGGAAAAAGACATCCTGAAGGTAGACTTCGATGAACTCTTGAAGAAAGAAAAAAATTTCAAAAGAAACCTGAAACTGGCAGGGAACCTTCCTTATTCACTGTCTTCACCTCTTTTGTTCAAGGTGCTCGAAGAGAGGGAGCTCTTCACAGAGTGTGTCTTTTTACTCCAGAGGGAGGTGGCAGAAAGGCTCTGCGGCCAGCCGGGTTCGAAAAAATATGCCCCGATTTCCATCCTCTTCCAGATTCATTTCCACCTCCAACTCCACTTTATGGTCCCTCCGGCATGTTTCTCGCCACCGCCCAAAGTGGATTCCGTCTTGATCTCTCTCAAAAAAAGGGAGCGGCCCCTTTTTTCCTTACAAAACGAAGAGCTTTTCCGGGATTTTTTAAAGGCGGCATTTAAGCACAGAAGAAAGATCCTTAGGAATAACCTGGAAAATCTGGGCATTCCTTTAGCCACTATTGATGAGGCCTACCTCAAATTTGGCATAGAAAGAAACGCGCGTGCCGAGCAGCTCCCAATCTCTCGATTCGTGGACCTCTTTCAATACTTCTTTAAATAGAAGGCCCCAAAATTTGAAACTTGATCCCAGAAATGGACGTGGATTATTCACGAGTCGAGGTTGCCTCAGACTCCGTTGCGAAGAGCGCAGCGAATGTGGCAATCTCATGCTGGTCGCGAAAAATGATGAGTTCACCACGCTCTCTTCGATCGCTCGTGATGACGTGGTCGTCCACCGCTCTTGCGCTGTAACGAAGTAGACGTCGTTGCGAGGAGAGAAGCGACAGCGGCAATCTCGTGCAATTAGCGATACACTATGAGATCGCCACG